>OOCB01001733.1_pt1 | contig 27801 bp, 49 predicted proteins | sample 1671351 | NCBI WGS metagenome assembly OOCB01 (sample SAMN06348148, study PRJEB24527) | human gut metagenome | biome: human gut; feature: ankylosing spondylitis patient; material: feces | host: Homo sapiens | place: China | collected 2015-10 | reverse complement strand
CCGTCTCTACCAGGGCGGGCAGGGCGGCGGCGGTCGGCTGCTGCTGGCTGCTGTGCAGGGCATCAGGGCAGGAGATCGGGAGCAGCGGCGGGGCGCTGTCTGCTGCTCATCTGGCGGGCTGCATCCTCATCGGGGCCGCGCTGAGGTCTGCCCAAGGCGAAGCGATCCGCAGCGCGGCGGGATGATCCAGCACAGCGAAGGCGCGGCGGCATCGTGGGCGGGGCGCTGCTGGCGGAGCCGGAAGAAAAAGAAAACAGGCAGGGCGGGCCGTGTGTCCTGCTCTGCCTGTTGTGCTGTCTGCTGCTGTTCTCTCTTCTCAGCGGCGGCGGGGTCGTCCAGCGTGGGCGACGCTGGCGGCGATCTGCTCCACGGTCCCACGTTTCACGGAATGCCGCCGGGGTACTTTCACGGGGCAGCGGGGCGGCACTTTCGCCGTGCCGGGAGGGGGATATACTCTCCACCTAACGGGATTGAGAAGCAGGTGTAGGGCTTTAACCTAGTAGGCTATAGCTCTTCCCAGTAACCCCCTATAGTCCCCCTTCTTCCCCGCTTTTCGTCTCCGGCTCCAGCGTGAGCGGCTGGCCCTCTGCCGTCATCCGTTCCCGGACGGCCTGCAAAACGTAGCCTTGCAGGCTCTGCCCGGCAGTAGAAGCGGCGGCGCGGATCGCCGCGCCTTCTGCCTTGTATGGCTGAAGTCTTATCATGTCCAGTTTTGCCATGTGCGCCGCGTTTGTCGCGGCTTTTTTTGCGTTTAATGGCATTTTCATTTTCTCCCTTCACGTTATATCAAGATAATTATACATAATGCGGCGGCATGAGTCCATGTCAATTTTGCACAGAATGAGCCTATGCGTTTTGTGCAAAAAGTAGATTGCATAAGCTCATGCTTGACAATCGCATAGGCTCATGCTAAGATTATGCCACAGCAAGCGCCACGGCAGACAGCCGAAGCGGTTGCGAGTCTGCGAAAGGAGAAAAGCACACATGAGCGCAAAGTTTTTTGAACTTCCTGAATCCACCAAGCGCGCCATTTGGACCGCCCTGCTGGTGCGGTGGGCAAAGAAAAAGCCCGCCACCCGCTGAGCAGGTGACAGGCTGCAAGATGTGATTTAGCAAGTCCTCATCTTGTAGCCAGTTTACCACAGACAGGGGGTGATAGTCAAGCGGATACCCTTGCAGGGTCGCACCGCTCTACCAAAGCGGCCCAGCCCCACTACCCCGGCAGCCCGCCGGGAAAAATCAAAGCAACGAAGGGAGAACGAACCATGAAGAAAATCACCACCGCCGCCGCGCTTGCGCTGTCTGCCGCTATGCTGGCAGGCTCCACCCCGAAAGCCAACGCCGCCAACATCAACCGCACCCCCGGCGCGTTTGGCCGATATGTCGCCGGCGCTGCCGTCGAGCGGATTTTTCCCAGCGACGGCGATTTGGTTTACTGGATCACTGACGACGGCGGCGAGCGCTGGATCATCTGCGCCGATGCCCTTGCAGAGATCAGCCAACGCGATGACCTGCCCACTGTAGGCCAGCGCTGCACCCTCATCATGGACAGCAACGGAACACCGGACGATTTCGAAGATGACTATTTTGCCGATGTCCTTTGGAGCTGCTGCCCCGATGAAGAGGACTGACAGAAAGGAGCGTACTGCATGGAGTACAGAATCACGCCCTCCAGCCGCGGCGGTTTCACAGTTTCCGCCGGATGTGTCCACAAGGGCGGAGAGTCCAACCCGACCGGCTGCCCCGGTGTAACAATGCCCGCCTTTATCGTCTATGAAAGCCACCATTGCGACACCCGCCGCGAAGCATCCGCAACCGTTGAGCGGATGAAGAAGAGACATCATTGACCCGGATACCTCAGCAGGGCCGCACCGGACAAAGCGACCCCGCCCCATCACCGGCACAACGCCGGGAATTTTGAGAACTGAATACAGGAGGTTTTACACCATGACCAACGAGCGAATTATCTTCAACGAGGTTTGCACCCACTACGACGCCCTCCAGCGTCACGATCTGGCGAGCCGCTTCTATACCGCCGAACAGGTGGAGCGCTACGCCGCCGGGCTGAAATTCGAGCCGGACGGCAACGGCAACACCCCCGACCCTGTAGAGGCCGCAGAGGCTTTCTTGTGCTCGAAGCTGTTCCACACTTGGGCAGAGTGGCACAAGGAAGGTTTGACCGTCAAGAAGGGCGAGAAAGCCGCAATCACCTGCGAGCTGTGGAAACTCAGCGACAAGAAGAAGCAGCCCAAGCCGGACGCCGACGAACTGACCAAAGCCGCCGCCGAACAGGATAAAGGCTACTACTACCTTGCAAAGGCCCATCTTTTCCACCGTGGGCAGGTCGAGAAACAGCAGCCCCGGCCCGTCGGGCGGTTTAAGAGTCTCGATGACATCCAGGCCTATAACAAAATGCTGGCCGACCAGCGCAAAGCCGCCAAGGCTGCCGCCCAGCAGGACAAGCCCCAGACCGAAAAGGCAAAGCCCGCGCCGGCCCCGAAGCAGGAAACAGCCCCCAGCGCCGCCGATCTCAAAAAGGCAGAGTGCAAGGCGATGCACGAATTTATGGCCGTGTCCGCAGAAGACCGCCCCGCCCAAGCGAAAGCGCTGGCAAAGTGGCGCGAGGCCCGGCAGGCCGTCGCCGATGTAGAGAAAACACCGAAGAGCGCCGCTCCTGCCCCCGCACCGAAACCCGAAGCAAAGCCCCAGCCCCAAGCAGCCCCCGCACCCAGCGCAGACAGCGCCCCGGCATACTGTGAGCAGACTTCTTTCTGCTGAATGGGACACCCTAGCAGGGCCGCACCCAGAAAAGCGGCCCCGCCCCACCACCGGCACACCGCCGGGACGATTTGAAAAAAACAGAATAGGAGGCAATACCATGAAACTTTCTACCAACTTCACCCTTTTCGGCCTCAACGTCAAGGCGATCCAATCCTACCTCAAGGAGCAGGCCAAGGACCGTCGCGGCGTCCGCGTTACCCGCCGGGGCGATCTGGTCTACATCATCACGGCATACACCGCGTTTAAGCTGCCCGCCGTCTTGTACCCCGATGTGATCCAGCCCGTGACACTTCGCGAATGCCCCGCCGATGGCGTGACCATCATTTCTGCCCAGTACGGTTTTGAGGTGGAAGAGAACGCGCCGGATCTGGTGGACATCTTCAAGAACCACGCCCCCAATGAAAAGCCCGTGGAGCGCACCCCGTTTTTGCAGGACATCCCCACCGACAAGAAGAAAAGCGGCCTTGCAAGGCTTTTCCACATTGGGACAACGCCCATCTTGATAAATACCGACTATGACAGCATGGTGAACCCGGTGCAATTCACCTACCACGGCACGACGCGCGGCTATTCTCCGGTCTACGCCATCAGCGCCAGTGACCCAACGATCTCCGTTATCATGCTCCCCATCAAGCCCACCGCAGAGGTGGAAGTGCTCTGCAAAAAGATGTTTTCCGAATGACCCGCAAGGCCGACGGCACCCCGCCGCCGCTGGTGCAAGCCCAGCCGCCCCGCCGGGGCGGGCGCTCATGGGTCCATACCCAGACACAACAGAATAACAGGAGGTTTTACTATGTCTTGCATTCAGCTTTCCGAAAAACACATTGCCGCCGTCGCTCACGGTCTGGCTTTTATCCTCAACGGGGCCGGCGGTATGTGCCGCCTTGCCGCATCCTACGAGCTTCCGGAGCTGTACGACGCTCTGATCGCCTGCCGGTATCCGCATGACTTTCTCTTTGATGACCGCAAAATCTACGCCGTTCTCTACAAGCTGAACGAGGCCGCATACACTGGCCGCTACCACGTGGAGGCAGCCGATGCCGAAGATTTTCCCATCATGCCGACCGTCTTCCCCCACCTGCTCCATCTTCTCGACTGGAACGAGGGGCGCTATACCATCGACCGCGATTTCTACGCCTTCGCAAAGCTGCTGGACAGTTTCATCTACCAGTGCAACGAGGACGCCACCCGGAACAATCCCGTTCTAAAGGCTCTTTCCGGCACTTCCCGCGCACTGTATGCATTCATCGCCCAGAACTCCGTCGAATATAACGACGCCGAATGGATCATCTGACCCGCCCCGGATACCTCAGCAGGGCCGCACCGGACACAAAGCGACCCAGCCCCACACCCGGCACACTGCCGGGATAATTTGAAAACTGAATATGGAGGCTTTTATCATGGCTATCATCAATGAATCTGCTGCCCGCATTGCAAAAGAGCTGTCTTCTTTCTCTGACTATGTGGAGGGAAGCGCCACCGCCAGTTACAACGCTCAGTGCGCCGAAGCTGCCGCGATCCTTGAGCAGGTCAAGCCCAAGTGCGCCACCGCAGACCAGCGAGAGCGGGCCGAATGGCTCTACAACCGTTACTGCACCGTTCTGGCTGAGGCTATCAACCGTAAAAACGAGATTGGAACCCGTTGCCCGTCCGTACTCATCTGCGGCCCTGCAAATTTTCCTGTTCGCAAGAAAGAGAAACAGGTAGCCGCATGGGACGCCAACCTCGAGAATTTCCGCAAAGCAGAGCACTATTTGCAGATGCTCAAGCGGGCGCACACATTCGCGGTCAAGTCCGATGACCCCGAAGTTTTGAATTTTCTCCACGCCAAACTCGACCAGCTCCAAGCCGCCCACCAGACCATGAAGGACGCGAATGCCTACTACCGCAAGTACAAAACGCTTGACGGCTGCCCCGGCGTTACCGCCAAAGAGCGGGACTGGCTTGAAAACGGCCACGCTTTCGCCAGCGGCTCCCCGCTTTCGGTCTATGGCTGTCCATACCCGACCTATGCTCTGCAAAACAGCAACGCGACCATCAAACGCACCGCTGAACGGATCAAGAAGCTGGAAGCGGTCAAGGCTACCCAGCCCGTCGAGGATGACCGCGACGGCTACACCTACCGGGAGAACGTCGAAGCAATGCGTGTCCAGCTTGTTTTCGATGGCAAGCCCGACGATGAGACTCGAACTCTTTTGAAGCGCAATGGTTTCAAATGGGCGCCGTCGCAGGGCGCTTGGCAGCGCCAGTTAAACGACGCTGGCAAGTATGCCGCTCACCGCGTCATGGAAGTTCTGGACGGCCAGCAGTAAACGGATACTCTGACGGGGCTGCACCGTAAAGCAGCCCCATCCCAGCCCGCAAGGGTACACCCGCCGCCGGCTCCGGTATATATACCAAGACCGGCCTACCCAAAAACTCGAATCCCTACCGGGACGAGAGATAATACATAACATAGAGGTATCCCACATGAAACTCAAAGAGACCCGCATTCTTGACGCTGAGGGCGCACGTTATGCCTGCATCGCCAACCACTACTGCACCCGCTGCGACTGGAAGAATATGACCGCATCCTGACCGATGCAGACTCCTCCAGCCGCAAGCCGGGCGGCATCACGGTCGATGATCTGGCCCGTATCGCGGAGGCCATCAAGGCCGTCAGCGAAACGGACGATGATGTTCCCGCCATTGCCTTTGCTCTGTCCCGGCGCACCACTTTCCACTTTGAGCAGGTGTAAACCCTTGCCCTAGTAGCCCGCCGGGACATCTTGTGTTATACTGTTCTTGACTCAAATATGCGTTTTTCTGTGATTATGCTCCCAAAATGCGCATATTTGTATCAAATTCCGGTTAAATGTTCAAAATCGAGGTGTTTTTGTGAGTGAACCCGAATTTTTTGCTCCTTGGCGCATCGTTGGCGCATTTGGCGACGGGGCGCGGCTGACGTTCGATGGTCTGACCGAACAGCAGGCCATTGATGCAATGGACGCCGCCCAAGCCCAGCACGGCGATATTATATGGTGGGATCGCGTGACCGATGTGAACTACGAAGATGGGCAATACTACAAAACGCTGCCGCAGCCGCCAGTTGTAACCGTTGTTGACTATGACGGTTACGCCGGCCCGCTGGATGAGCAGGGCTTCCCCGTCGGCCTGCTTGACCGCATCGCCAAAAAAGGCACACCAACGGACCCAGACAATCCCAGAATCATCATCAAGCGCAATGCTCCCAAGGACGAAAACAACGCATAAAGAACAATACCCGGCAGGCCGCACAGCCCGCCGGGTATTTCTTTGCTCATTTTTCATCATTCCGGGGATTCGAGTTGTTTTCCCACGGCGCTTTCAGATTTTGCGGAAATTCTGCACATACGCACAAAGCCGCTTGGCCTAATTTGTCTCTATATCATAGAGTCCGTCGCGTTCCTTCTGAACAGCTCCACACGTTTTGCCTATCCCCTACCGGGGCGGGCGGTTTTCCCGCTCACTCTATTTACGCGCGTTATATGCGCGGGCGCGAATCTCGTCGGCCTGCATCATGCTGTCAAGCCCCTCCGCAAACCGCAAAACGGCCTCCGCCTTTTTCCGCTTCGTATGGGATACGCTGTATCCGATTTTTTGGGCTGTTTCCTCAAAACTGTGGCCACAAAGGCATACCTCGTTGAGAACTTCGGTGTACACAGCCTTTAATGCCCAGATTTGCTCTTTGATTCGGGCAAGGTCTCCACGCAAGACGACCTCCTGTACATCCAGCATTCGCAGCCGGTCAAGATAGCCCAGCGCGTCCGCCCGTTCAGCAATGTCCGCCGTGGTATCGCTATGGCCGCTGCCGTGGGGCATCCCGCCGTATTCGATGCCATGCAGGCAGCTCAACTCGCCCTCGATCTCCGCTCTCTCCGCCGCAATGGTGCGCAGCTTGGCCGGAATATCTGCCGCATACTCCAAAATCGTTCTTGCCTCATCAACCCGCATCTTCTGCGCCCTCCTGCGACTATCTTTTTACTGTTTTTTTTGTGGAAGCAGCCTTTTTGGCCTCAAGTGCTGCCTTTCGGCGGGCCGCCTGCTTCTGCTTCACCTGCAAGCCCAGAGATTTCTTGAAATACTCCGGGAAGGGCTTTTTTCTTCCTCCGCTCATATTCTTCACTCCCTCTTCATTCCTCTTGCCAGCTTTTTCCATTCGTTGATTTCACCTTTGGTGTCTGGTGTGATAATTTCCGTAAATTTCCACCCTTTCGGCTCTGCAATGAGGTCGATGAACAGGCGGCGGCGGTAGATATAATCCCGCTGCTGCCGCCGGGTGAATTTTGACTTGATCTCGACCACCTCCACCGTACCGTCGGCATATTTCAGCACATAGTCTGCCGTATACCGGGCGGCAGGCAGTTTAACATTGCCATATTCCTTTGCAGGCAGCAGAGGAAAGGCAACGTGCGTCGTTGCCTTGAGAATCTTCCCGGACTGAATGCCAGGAACGATGACGCTCATGTAATACTCGTACTCGCCCCGGCTCTCGAAAGCCTTGCCCAACTTGCCCGCAGTCCGGGCGGCATCCGGTATAGCCTGCGGAGAGACACACTTTCCCCGGCTTCTTGCTGCGATCTGTGCTTCTGCCTGCGCCCGGTAGCGCGGCGGCAGGTCTTCCAGCTCCATTCTGGCGCTCATTGTTACCCCTTTCTGCTCAGAATCACATAGCACTGTGGCTCTGTGACTTCCCAGCCATCTTCTCGCTGTTGTTCAGACTGGTGCAGCTCTTTCGGGTCATAGACCACGCATTTTTCCAGCGTCCAGCCCGGGAAGCGTGTTCCCCACCAGTAGGCGTCATTCTGCATATCGCCGCAAGCTGTGTGCAACTGCTTCCGACTCCACTTGGTGTCATTCGGCGGCTGCTCCACGGGCAGCTTCAAATTTTTGCTTTCCGCGCAGATACGCTCTTTGTGGCCGTAGATGTAGCCCACTGTGCCGTGCTTGCCCTGTGTGGTCCCGTCATTGCCCAGCAGCTTCTTCATGTCAATGCGGTCCGCGTTCATCGTCCCCAGTGGCTCGTACTCATTCGTGCTAGGAATGCGCCGCCGCCAGAGGTCTTCCAGCATCTCGCGGAACTCACGGCGTTCGCTCTGTCCCATGCCCATGCATTCCACGAACCCATGCATATGTAACCGGCCAGCTTCGCCCTTACGGACTGCCCACAGCATCACGCGGATTTTGTCCCGGCTCACGCCAAAGCGCTTACACGTCGCCGCGATCACCCGGCGCTTGTAGTTCACGACTTCCCGCTTGCAGGCCAGAATGTCGTCTGGCAGAAATTCTTCTTCGAAGGTTCCCGTGAGGAAAAATCCGTACTTGTCGAAATTTGCAATGGCCTTCCTCTGTTTTTGGCGCAGCGAAGACATCTTATTTCTGGACTTCTGGTCTGTGCTGGACTCCTTCTGTTTCTTTCCTCTTGCTTTGTGCTCCTGCGGAGTGATAGCGTAGAGACCCACAGCCATATAACTATCGCCACAGAGGATTTTCTTTTCTCTGATATAGTTTCTGCGCATCCCCTTCACCATCCTGCTCCGGTCAACTTCCTGTGTTATTTTCTTTTCTGCGAACCATTACAGTCACAGAATTAACGGGTATACAAGCCCCCTAAGAGAGGGCTTTCACCTCATCATGTTCTTGGGGCGCTTTGTCATCACTGTAAAACAAAGCTGTTAAGATACGGCAACATTTCACCGCCGCAGGTGGATGCGAACAGCTTAAAGTTCTGCTCGAACACATGGTAGTAAAGCACATTGCTCACTTTCTTTGAGCCGATGTCGCGTTGCTCCTTAACCATCCTGTTTACTTGGTTGCGGGAGAGTCCCTTTGCCATAAGCAGTTTTTTGAGGCGCTTAGTTGTCATACTCGCTTCTCCTTTCGTAAAATTCGCAGCTATCCTCCGGGGCTGTATCCTCCGTGCCTTTCGGCGACAGGTAGTTGTAGCAGAACCAGCTTTTTGCATCGTGCCAGTAGCAGGTACAGCAGGTGTTTTCAGGTTCCATGTCGGCCTCCTTCATAGAAGCGCTCCATTGTTTCCCGGTACACTTTGTAGCATTCCGGGCATAAATCCCCGACGCCAAAGAAGTTTCTCGCCTCAATCGCCCAGCCATCCAATGCCTTTTGGTCAAACAGGCCGTCATCGAACCGTTCTGCAAATACCTGTTTCCTGCATCGATTACAGATGAACATTGCGCCGTTTCGTCTCATTTCCGGCCTCCTGTTTTTCATTGAGCTTCACCACCGGCTGCGGCTGATCGGAGCGATTGAGTGGCGGGTCAAACCTCACATTTGTCCAGTCGCCCTCCGGCTTGTCATGCCACGCCAGCGCATGGCGGATACCCAGCCAGACCGTTTCCGCGCGGTATGGAATGCACATACCGTCTTCGATGAGCGGGTGACAGGCAAACATTTGATATGCTCTGTCCATGTCATCCTGCATCATGTTCCGGTTTTTCAACGCCCGGTAAAAATCTTCTTTTTCGTCCTCTGCATTTTCGAATCGTTTTGCGCCCATATCAGCATAGTGCTTCGCCATGCAGAGGTCTTCAGCCAGATCATAAAACTGCCCCATATGCAGACGCAAGTACATCTCACAAGCAGCCTGCACAGCTTCCGCCACCGGGCGGCTCATCGTAACAGTGATGGTTTCAGCTTCTGCCGGGGCATTATTTTTCTTGCCCATACTGCCACCTCAAATTTTAACCGGCGGTGCGCCGTATCCATCGCGAACCACCACGCCGTCCTCTTCATTGATAAACATCATGGTCTTAAACGGAAAATTGGCAGTCGGAATACCTGCTTCATGCGCAGCGACGAACAGCACCTTACACGGCTCGTAGTCACAGCAAATTGAAAAGCGCGTCCTTTTCTTTGCTTCTTCTTCAATTTCTCTTGCCAGTGCTTTCTTGAAAACGTCGGTCTGCTTTTTTGAGATTTTCTTCGTTCTCGAGTCTGCAAGAAGACACGTCACAATAGATGTATAGCCGTTGTCTCCATTGCTGTGCGGCTGATTGGCAGTCACTTTTTCTACCCACCAGTTGACAGCTTTTTCGATGATTTCTTTTTTCAAGATCATGCCGATTTTCCCGCCTTTCTTTTCCAGCGCCGCTGGCTTCGTTCCAGCTTGCAAATCATCGCGGCTAGCCGAATCGCCTGCGCGGCCATCTGGACGGCCTGCGACTGTGCTTCCTTCAAGTCCTCTTTCGGAACGTCCCGCCCAAAGCGCGCCTCATTCCAAAGGCGCTGCTCTACATACCGATCCAGCATATAGCGCTCGGTCTCCACTCCGGCCAGCGCCGCCCGGACTTTCGCCCAGCCCTCGTAGGCGCTGGCGAACAGCGGGAAATCCTCATTCACGGTCGCCAGCTCTTTTTTGACCAGCAGGCGCACATCTTTTTCTACCGTTACCATGACGCCCCCTCCTTGATGAATTTCTCCATCATCTCTATGTACCTACTCTCGTAGACCATACGGCAGTCCGGGCAAAGAGCAATTTCCTTGCCGTCAGCATCAGGGACAGTAAACCACTCTTTGGCGATTTTGTCTTTTTCGGCCTTGCTCATGCTACCATCGAGAACAAACCGCTCAAAGCCGCACCTATCGCAGCGATACCTAACTCCGGTTTTAATCATCAGCCTTCTCCTCTTTCTTCTCCGACTGCTGGCATTCCAACATATTTGCAAGGATTTCGCTGAGATCATCCGTAGTCGCACCGCCCAGCTTTGCGGGAAGGATGAGAGCGCGAAGGTACATTCCATCCTTTACCGCGTAAACCGGCGTACCGTTTCGCCAATTTCCCCATCTCACGCAGATAGCGGCATATTCTTTGGTCAGCTCGCTTTCTACCGGCCCGAGCAGCGCTGTGCGGATAAAGCCGATGGTCCCGCTGGGGTGACGCAGAGCAATATGCTCTTCTCCGTTGACGACAATGCGGGTATTCAGCTTATCCACTGGCTCTTCATTATCCGGGTCGTCAGCCAGCGACGCGCCATAGTAGATGTTGTTCTCCGCTCTTTCCTCCTCAAAGTAGATGTCCTCCACCTTCTTCGAAGGAATACTCAGCATTGCGGCCAGCTCATTCTTATTCTGCGCCTTGGGGTATCCATCCATGTTGTACACAGCATGGCCGGTGCTGATAAACCGATGCCCATTCGCTGCCGTGATCTGGCTGCAACGGCCGCAGTCCTTGATGATTGATGCCAGTGCTGAAAGTTTCATTTTGCTCCCATCCTTTCTTTATAAAGTTCATAATCCTCCACGAACTCCGGGTAATTCCCGTTTACGGCCAGTCGTGCAAGATCAACCGCTATTCCTACACTCGACGCTTCAAGCCTGTAAGTAAGCGCCGTGGGATACCCCGTGTAGGAATCCACGCCATAGAGGGTTACATCGTACTTGTCCATCATGCTCTCCTTATTCATCAAAGAAAATAATCCAGAGAAAGCGGGCGATTATTCCTACCACGAGGGCAACCAGAGCGCCAAATCCGATTACTGCTATCCATGCAAATACTTTCAATGCCAGTCCCATTTTTCTTCTCCCTTCATTCTGATTCTCCGGTGGGCATCTCCGGGCTTGAACCGGTCGGGGCCTGTCCCTATGCTCATATAAAAAGAGCCGCCGCGCGGGCGGCCCTTCGTCAGTCCTCTACCTCATCGCCCCATGCGTCCCACCCGGGGACACGCTGGCGGGCAAACAGCTCTATTCTTGGGACGTCTCCCAGCAGCTCGACGATCCTGCGGCGCGTCTCATCCGGCTTTATACTGTGCTCCATGACCGGCGCTTCGATGATTTGATGCACTGCATGGCTCTTGATCTGCTCAGAAGCTCTAAAGTCCGGCGTCACACCCAGCAGGCAAATTTCTGCGTTTGCCCGGGTATAGGCACCCATTCCCCAAAACGGGGTATCACTCTTCCGATTTTTCTTAACCCAGACAAAGGCGGCTGTCTTATATGTAAAGCCCCATGTCTCCATGACGCGGAGTGCATCGGCGATTTGCGGAAACGTGGCCCACATAAAAAGTGCGCAGCCCTGCCCCCCCCCCCCGCATAATTTGTCGAATCGGGAGAGCGCAAATGTCTTCGGTGCTCATCGTGTGGTAGTGCTGCGCCGCATTGCCACGGCTTTTCGGCCCCGTTCCATGCTGGCGGTAGCTCCACGGCGGGTCTGCATAAATGACGGAATATTTTTTATCGGGAAATTTCATCTTCGGTCACTCTCCACTCTTCCGTCATCGTCCAGCTCCTCCATTTCGATATAACGCCAGCTCTGCGGCGGGCGATCGAGTTTCACCGGCTCCATGCCGAATCTTGTTTTTCGGAGACCTGTAAACTCGCACAATTCGTGCGGTCTGTCATAAATTTTGAGGTCTGAGACACCCCAGCCGAACCCGCTACCACCCTTGAGATATTCTTCCGCCGCTTCTTCGCTCATGCAAGCCGCCTTGAGCAGGTCATTTGCAGGCTTATACTGCAATCCCGGCCCCGGCCCAATAATGTGCAGCTTGGGCAAAGCCCTGCTCCCCGTCGCCCCTGCATGGCAGATAATCGTGGTACTGTAACAAGTAAACTCGCCGATGACTTTTCCGTCAGCCGACATGAGGTCACTTTCTTTCACGCCAGGAATATCAACAAAGTGTGTGCTCTTGGTGCAGTAGATATAGCACTTGAACGGCTTTTTCAGGTTTGGTGCTGTTTTACGGATTTCCACGGTCTTCTGCCCGCCTGCAATTTTCTTACACCACTCTGGACGAATGCTGATAAGGACAGCTTTGCTCATACCGTTTCTCCCTTTTCCGACAAACAAAGATGAAACATATCCTGCTGGGCGGTGTATTCTTGAAAACGCTTTTCCTGCAGGCTGTAATATTCCGGACTGATTTCAAATCCCGTGAATTCAAGACTCGCGTTGTATGCGGCAATTCTGCTACTCCCGCTCCCAAGATGTGTGTCGAGGACTCTCTGCCCCGGCGCTGCATACTCCCGGAATATCCAGTCGTACAGCGCCACCGGTTTTTGGGTCGGGTGGATTCTTTTTTCATTCAGAGCTTTGTTGCCCTGCATGATATGGCCTTCAGCGATGCTTTTCCCCTGCATCATTCCGTTCCACATGAATCTGAACAGTCGAACCGACGAAAATAAATCTGTCGCTGCGATCTCGCAGTCCGAAAAGCTCGTGTTAGCGTTGCACTTGTCCCAGACGATACGCCCGGGCGCGAATCGGTAGTCAAAGTAGTTGCACCCCCACACGATGTAATGGTGGCTCACCCGAAGTAGCTCATCGAAATATTCCTTCCCGGGAACATCCCACTTTGGAGAAACGGGATAATCGCGGTGGACGCCTATCCTGCTGACCTTTGAACCATAGTAGCCCCGGCGCTCCGGCCCGCTGAAATACGGCGGGTCAACAACCGCGAGATCAAAGAAATCATTCGGAAACTGCGCCATGCCCTCCATGCAGTCCATACAGTAGCAACCGACTCTCATTCGTCACCATCCGACCCTTCAACGACCCACACCCTATGGTTGCCGTATCCATCCCACTTCAAGGCGTCCTCATGCGTCCCGGCAACAGCGATGTCAAGACGCCGTTCCTTAACGGCTGCACCGCGATCCTGAACCACTCTGAGGCCGACCTCTTCAATATAAAGCACCGTTCCAAACGGAAAAATCTCTTCGTCTGCGGCCACCGACCAGTCCGCCGTCACCGGCTCGCCGCTGGCCGTGATTCCTGTTCCCGTTCCACACTCATGCGGAAAATTTTCTGTGCAGTATGCAGTGCAGTGAAATTCACCCGCGTCTTCGAACTTGATTTCACCGTTGAGTACAGCATCCATCTCGCCAAGCAGTTTGTCGAGCAAATCATCTCGCTCTGAGATTGCTTCCTCGTCCCGCATTGCACGTTCAGACCAGTTTTGAAACCTGCTGGCGTAGATGTCCCGCTCTTCCGTCAGCTCATGAATACGAGCATCCTTGACCGTCATATCGAAAACTGCCAGACCAACAGCAGCACAGCTTAACGCCAGCGTCACTTTCTGCATCATAGGATTTTTCATAGCTTCGCCTCCTCGCTTCCAAACCATTTCTTTGTTACTGCGATGGGAAATTCCTCTATCTCCGAAGCCCACCTTGCAGTTCCCTTTCCATAGGTTGCTTCCCAGACCAGTGGAAAACCGCCTATGCCGTCGAATAAGCTGCCCATTGTTGCCCCGTCACCTATGTATGGCCGCATTTTCTGGACGATCCAGGACCATTGCGGCAAAGCAATGGAATTTCCCAGCGCCTTATAGCGCGGGGTGTCCGCCGGTTTATGGACTCGCCCTTTGGTGTCTGTCCATTCCCCGATGTCCGTCCAGCCATCGGGAAAGCCTTGCAGGCGCTCGCACTCTGTCGGTGTCAAGCGTCGGACGATCCAGCGAACCATCTTTTCTGCCACCAGAGACTCCCCGCCATACCCTACTGCGCCACCGCTGCCCTTCAGCGTTCCTCCGCTTCCACTCTGCTTGAAGCTGTCATAAGCCTGCTCGCTGAAAGTTCTTTGTTCTGCCACCTGCGGCCCGGAATGAGACCCGATACTCCTGCATGTAATGGGTGCAGCCTTATCGCCAGTCACGGCCCCGTTGTACAGGTCAACCGCAATGGCCGTGTAGTCCGTCACCCGGGACTCGTGATCTCCAGTGATAGTCGGGACTGTAATACCGTCGCCATTTCCCCGGGCATCAAAGACGACCGGCTGAAAGAGCGTCTGATCTTGAAGCGTCGAGAGTGTCATGGTCCTTTTTGTCTGCACCAGCGCGCCCTTGCCGCCGCCGTCACAACCCGAACGGATTTTCAGCACATAGGGCTGCACTATCGCCAGACCGCCTTGATTCTTTGCAGGGTTAGGGTCGAGGCAGTCCAGCGTCCGGCTCACCTTCGTTTCGTTGAAGCCGCTATTGGGATTTGCCGATTTCATGCTGTTGCTGGCCAGCGGATTGATGGAGTACGCTACCGCATGGCGGTCCACGGTGTTCACCGTAAAGCTGCCGCTTTCCCTCACGCCGGTTCCGTTTTGGTATATAACCCGGTCTACGGTGTTTCCGCTGATGCAGTAGCTTCGCTCTCCCACCACTCGATCATGTCCAGCAGGGCTGTCTTGAGCAAGTCCGGCAATGCTTTGCCACGTCGGGATGCTCTGGTCAGGATTCCCCGGCAGGCCCGTGCGCTCAAAAAGTATTTCAGCGGCACGTCCACCTCTAAAATCTGCGACAAGAGCGATTCGTTTGCGACGCTGGGGGACTCCCCAATGTTGAGCGTCAAGCTGTCGCCAAGCCAAGCTCCATCCGTCTCCGGCGATTGCTCCTGCGTGTTTCCAGCGCCGCCCCCCCCCCTCCGAAGGTCGAGGAATTGAAGCGTCTGGTTGTGCCACGCGGGCAAGCTTTTCCAGCACAGTTCGGAAGTCCTCTCCACCGTTGGAGCTGAAAGCTCCGGGTACATTCTCCCAAACAGCGAAAGTTGGATACATTCCATTTGTGGCTCTCCTCATCTCTCCGATAATTCTGACGGCATCCACAAACAGCACTGAGCGGTCGCCGCCAAACCCGAGTCTCAATCCCGCCATAGACAAGTCCTGACAGGGCGAGCCGAATATGATGCAATGCACCGGCTCTATCTGGTTGCCGTGGATTTTCGTGATGTCTCCAAGGTGAATCATGTTCTTCTCACTTTCTTCTTGCGCGGATGGCCGGTATCGAACCGGCTTGCCTGCCGATGGGGAATCGGTGACAGACAACAGCCTTATGCGCCCGCATATAAACCCGCCGCGTCAGAGAGTAACGCGGCGGGGCGGCCCGGGGCCAAATCCAGGCCTTTCACCTTTGTCTTGGGTGAATCGGACAAGGCATTTCTGCGCTCATGCAGCGGGCGCACCCTGTCGGTTTCCATGATACCGTCATGTGGATGCGGCTTGGCTCAAGAGCAGCGTGGGCTTTCACCACGCTTGCGGCGCTAGGAGAGGCGCTGCCCTACGGCACTCTTTCGCCCTGCCAGTGCGTAAAAGTTCATGCAAAATCGCACCAGCTTTCATGATGCCTATGCAGGCGGCGCAGACGGGGTACGGCCCCGCTTCCGGCGGATCAGCAGTTGCCAGCAGCTTGTCCGCCCCACGCCATATAAAAGACGCCCCGCAGCTGCGGGCGCGGGGTGTCTTATTTCATGACAACTCAGACCGATGCTTTGTATCGGCAGCATCGTTTTTCTCGTAGTCCATGCATTCCGCGTTATAACCAGCACACGGCGCACATTGCGCTCTGGTTATTTCGAACGTGTGTCTACACTGTTCATTCTTTACACCGCCTTTGCAGGCCGCGCCGGTCTTAGTGCTTCTTGCAAGATTCTTCATTTCCTTGGCCTTATATAAATATGTAGCTGTGCCAAGCGGGGTCGTGTTCGGGTGTGCTCTACGCCGAGTCTTTCGTACTCTTTGGCGACAGTTGAAAAGCAGCGAATGTTCCGCAAAGAATTTTTCGACAGCTTCTTTTATTTCATCTGCTTCCCAAAGTCTCATAAGGCATTCGATTTTGGAAAAGTCCGTGGCTCTTGCGATTTCTTCTGCCGCTTCTTCCAGTGTCTTCCACTTTTCTCGGATTGCCTCAACCATCTCAAATAACTCATTCCAGATGTCCCGGCCAGCGCAGTCGCTCCAATCACTTTTCGGCCTGTACGACCATGTTCTTACCATTGCTTTTATCTCTCAGGTTGTTCTCCGTCGCCACGAAGAAATACTGCTTCCTGCGTTTGATGACACCCTCATCGTCCGCATCTGCCGCGATGACGTCCGCCGCAATACAGGCGGTCATGTCCAGAAGGTCCAGCCCATATCCATTTGCTTCGACCTCGACCCCGAGCTTTCCATTCTCATCCACGAGTTTTGCATGGATTTCTGCTTTTGCCATGTCAATTTACCTCCTGTCCAAAAAGCGTTTTCATGATTTTGTCTAAAGTCTCGCCTTCCAAAGGCGTCATTGCGTCCGTGCTCACAGCTACATCCGAGTTGGATTTCTGAATCCGCGCGAGGCGTTCCATAGCATAAAAATGAATGTTTGTCGTCATTATGAGGTCTAGTTTCCGAATACTTTTGGGGTCATCAACCCGCAAGAAAATGCTGCCAAAGACTTTGGCTGCCAGCCATGCCAGATCGTTCACCTCTCCAAGAAGTGTGACCTCCCCATCTTCTCCGTCGGTTTTTGCTGACAGTTCCGCTGGGTGGACGCGGTTTTCTCTAATCCATTTAACCCACGGACTCATTAACCTTCCTTCTCTCCATATGAATTCCTGCCTTGCCTCACTTTCCGAAAAGAGCCCCGAAGATGCTACCCCAAGTGCCGCCATCCGGGGCCGGGGCTGCATCTACCTTCATAGGGAAAGTCATGCCGGTTGCCTGAAGCTCCTTGACGCGCTTCGTAGCCCGCAGATGAATGGTCATCGTTATTGCAGCGTCCAGTGCTCTCACGGTATCCGGGTCGTCAACCTGCGCGTAAATGCCGGTGACAACCTTATTCACCAACCACCCCAGATCAGCCACTTCTCCGCGAAGCGTGACCTTCTCATTTCCCTTCCCGTCGGTTTTTGCCGACAGTTCCGCAGGGTGATTAAAGAGCTTTTCGATTTCTTTAGGCGTCATGTTCATGGTCCTTTCTTTTCACGGGTGAATATTCGTTCTGGTGGAGCACTCTGGAATCGAACCAGTTCCGGGGCTACTCCCCCGGATGCGCCTGCATACTCCATAAAGGGAGCGGCGCACGGACGCCGCCCACCCATGCGGGCCGCCCTTTGTATTCTTTCAGTCCCCAGAAGGTGGGACTCCCGGTTGTCGGAGCGACCGGGGCGGTCGTCCACGCCCATGCTTTCGACCGCGTGGCAGGCGTGTTTCGGTACGCCCAGACCGTATGGTCATCGCCAGCCCAACGCCGACTTGATGCACAACAGGATCAGCCAGAACAGGACGGTCACGCTCCATTGAAAGCTTTCTCCAATCAGCCAGCTCACAACAAGCGTTGTAATGGCCGCTTCGATAAACGTCCCGCCCAGAATCCAGAGGAGCGCCAATGCAGGCATCATTGCTTTTTCTCCTTCTTGAAGTTCTGAGCCGCCGGGCAGGTCGCCCAATGCGGAACATAGCCGACGCCAAGCACTGTGCCACCGTCCGGTTTCAGGTTGCAGGAGAGGACCATTCCCGTGCCGGTCACGATTTTGTCTTTCTTGACGGTCGTGTGGTCGCCGTAGCCCGTGACCGGCTGCGGGTCGCAGGGCATCTTCTTGCCCTTGGTGGTGACGATCCAGACGATGGGCTGACCACAGCCCTTGCATCTCCCGATGTTCATTCTTCCTGCTCTCCTTTCTCTTCATGCGGCTGTTCCCGCTGGGCCTTCTTTACTTCCATCTCTTCCCGGGCTTTCTGCTTCGCCAGCAGAAGACCGGCCCGCCAGAAACCGTAGGACTTACCGGATGCATCGGCCTGCCGAACATCCCGAGTGAGGTCATCGACCGGCGGCTTGGGATACACCTTTTCTGCCGTCGGCTCCGTCCCATGCTTGGCGGTGCAGATACAGCACCTCTTTGCGCCGATGTGTTCCGCCGGGAAAATCGTGCCACAGTCAATGCAAACCTTCATCAGCATCGTCCCAGTCCCCCTTGTGCTTCTGAATGTACCGGCGCAGCTCCTCATTGAATTTGTGCCGGCGCCGACGCTTGATAAAATCGGCTATCGCATACAGCGCCGCACACACTGTGACTGCCACTACCGCCAGAATTTCCACGTTCTAACATCCTCCTTCTCTGTCTTTCATAGGCTTCCCGCTGCTCTTCCGTGATCCCCGGAATCCGCTCAAACAGTTCCGGGTCTTGCAGCAGCATATTCAAAATACCCTCACGGGTCTGGCTTCCCTGAAACTGGGAGAAAAACAGCTTCCGCTTCTTCCTCATTCCTCGTTGCCCTCCTTTCTGCCGGTGTTCTCCGCCGGGTCTGCGCTCTGGGCTTCCTTGTAGCCCTGCACAAACCCTGCCATAAAGGAAAGAGCCGACTTGCCGAGCGGCTTTGCATCGTCCATGATCTTTGCCAGCTCTTCCGTCTGCATCTTTTCTTTCTCGCTCATACTCTCACGCTCCTTGTCGTCCGTCCCTTCCCGCCGTGATATAATCAGGGCAGGAAAGGGGGTGTATTATAAGATGTGGGTCTATGATTCACCCATCGGCCCGCTGTACATCGTCCGCACAGATGACAGTCAATACGGATTTTTGTACAACGGCATTATCTGGGAAGCCTGTCCAACTCCGCAGATTGAAGCCGACAACGTGTACTGCCGTGCCACCGGCTGCGCCGCCGCTTCCGATCTGGAAGAGCTTCCTCACGACTTGTCCGAGTGGACATACGTTCCCAGATAATCTTCCCGCGCCCGGTCGAGCACTTTCTCTGCATCGTCCGGGCGCACTTTGTTTTTTCGGAACATCCGCACGATGATCTGCGCCATTTCCTCGCAGACCTTTTCCCTGTATTCAAGGTCAACGTCTGCAATGCGCGGATCATATAATGTCGGGTACGCTTCCAGAAACGCTTCGCTGTCCAGCATGACCTCCATCATCTTCATAATGAGGTCGCGCTTCAACTTCGGCGTTCTGTTCAGCTCTTCTACAATGTGTTCAGGTTTCAGCGTCACGTCCGCTTCACCTCCCTTTAATGTTGTCCGTCTCTTCCCGCCGTGCTATAATCGTGGCAGGCGGAAAGGGGGTGATTATAAATGCCTATCTGTCCTCGTTGCGGTTCCGCTGTTGGTTCGGACGCTCAATTCTGTTCCAACTGCGGCGCATCTCTGAATGTCAGTTCTGAAAACTTCTGCACCAATCCAGATTGCAAACGTCATAAGGAACATTTTTCTTTTGCTCCCGGCGTTCGTTTCTGCGACCAGTGCGGAAAGCTGACGACTGACGGCAAAAAGATTGAAGCTCTGATTTGAGCATCTTTCTTTTCTAAGCTCCTGCTTGTGGAAGAAGCGGGAGCTTTTTTACGCCCACTTTTCGCCGTTCAGTCTGACCCAGACCAGCTTGCCGGACTTGTCCTTGAACAGAATAACTTCTTCTCCGTCGTTGATATTCTCAAGCTCGCGGGCAAGTTTCAGGCGGTCGTCCAGCGTTTCGACCTTTGCCGACCCGCCGATGTTCCCGCCCTGCATCTTTATCAGTTCGGACAGCATCGCGGCCCGTTCCGCCTTGCGCCCCTCAAATAGTACACGGCGAATCGTTCCGTAGAGGTTGTACATATCGCGCACACGCCAGCTAATCGCACTTTCCAGAACATCCGCGTATATACTTTTCTCTTTCTGCATCTCTCTTCACCTCCTTTTGTTGAGTGGTTCAATTTATAGTCCCATTATAGTTTAATCATTTAATATTGTCAATAGGGTTTTTTCTCATTTTTGTTGAATGATTAAACTTTTCGTGATATAATTGCCTTAAAGGAGGTGACAACATAGTGAAAAGCAGAATCCATGCTGTACGCGCACAGGCTGATTTAACCATGGCCGAATTTGCGAAGCGCATCGGTATGACCACTTCTTCTATCAGTCTGTTCGAGAGTGGCAAAGCCACCCCTTCCGATAGAACGGTTCTTTCTATCTGCCGTGAGTTCGGGGTCAATGAACACTGGCTCCGCACCGGCGAGGGCGAAATGTTTGAGCAGACGCGGGAAACCGTGCTGGACAAGCTCTGCGCCGAGTATGATCTTGGTGCAGAACACCGGGCCATTGTGGAGGGATTTCTGGACCTGGCCCCGCAGGATCGGGATGTGGTACTGAAATACTTCCATAATGTGTTCAGCCGGTCTGCATCCCCTGCCGCCCAGAGCGCGGCAGTGCCTGACAGCGAAGCCCAGCGCATTGCCGAGAGCGACGAGTACAAGTCGCTTGTGGAAAAGAACGAGCCAGCGGAGGGCGAACCGTTTACTACCGTCGGTTAGTTCTGCAACGCGCCGCAGACGAGTGGTTGAGGCGTCACCGCTGACCGCCATGCAAAAAGAAAAAGCCCACCGGGGGACAGCCGGTAGGCTTTTTCGTGTATGTAAAAATAAAAAAATGCCCCATCCTTCCGTCTGGAAGAACAGGGCATTTTGAAAGGATATACTATAATATATGAGAAGAAAGAAAGTCGAGGGCGGCAACCGCCTTGTTGCCTACTACCGCTACTCCGGCGGCAGCGGACAGACAGAACAGAGCATCGAAGGGCAACGCCGTGACTGCGAGAATTACGCCAGGCTCCACGGCCTGACCATCGTTCACGAATACATTGACCGGCATATCTCCGGCAAGACCGACGACCGCGCCGCGTTCCAACAGATGATGAACGACGGCGACAAGGGCGCATTTGATATGGTGATCTGTTGGAAAACAGACCGCTTCGCCCGCAACCGGTACGACAGTGCCGTGTACAAGAAGCGTCTGCGGGACAATGGCATAGAGATTTTTTATGCCGCCGAAAGCAACGTGGATGGCGCAGAGGGCATTATCATTGAAGGTTTGATGGAAGCCCTTGCCGAATACTACTCCGCAGAGCTGGCAGAGAAGATGCGCCGCGGTATGCGCGAAAGCGCACTGAAAGGGCAGGCTATCAACCGTTGCCGTTCTCTGGGCTTGACCACCGACGAGAACAAGAAGTATGTCATTGACGAAAAGACCGCGCCCACCGTGCGCTTCATCTTTGAGCATTACGCCGCCGGGGAGAGCAGCGCTTCCATTGTGGAGCAGCTCAACGCCAAAGGTCTGCGCACCAGTCAGGGCAACCCCTTCAACAAGTGCAGCATCCCCCGCATCATCCAGAATGAAATGTACCGGGGTGTCTATACCAGCAAGGCGTACAACGTGCGGATCGAGGGCGTGATCCCCGCTATCATTGATGATGATCTATGGAAGAGGGCGCAAGCTATGATGAAAACCAACCGTCAGTTGAAAGCCAAGTATGAACCGAAAGCGGAGTATCTGCTTTCTGGCAAACTGTTCTGTGCAAAGTGCGGCTGCACCATGAAGGGCGTAAGCGGTCACAGCGGCGGCAACGACGAGGTGTACCGCTACTACGCCTGCTCCAATCCCCAGTGCCGCAAGCGCAATATTCCGAAGGATGATTTAGAGGGCAAGGTGATCCGCTCCATCTGTGACCACCTGTTGCAGCCTGAAACGATGGAACTCCTTGCCGAAACGATGGTCGATGTGCAGAAAGCCGACATGGAGAAGCCCAACGCCGAGCGCGATGTGCTGGAACAGGAACTCTGGGATGTGCGCCGCAGGAGCAAGAACATCATGGATGCCATCGAAACCGGCAGTGCAAACCCCCAGCTTGTCGCCCGTCTGGATGATCTGACCCAGCAGGAGAACACGCTGACCTATCAGCTCTCCACGATGGAAGCTGAGAAGCCCCTGCTCTTCACCAAGGAGCAGTACCTTTTCCTGTTGCAGCAGTTCTACGCCCAGCCCACAGAGCAGGACGATGCCTATAAACGCCGCCTTATTAACACTTTCGTAACAAATATAGAAGTTAGCGATTCTGAACTGCTTATTTATTTTAACATTTCCGAAGAAACTGAAAACAAAAATAAAAACGCTTCTCAGTCGAACTTTGATAAATCAAGTTCGACTGAGAAGCGTCTGGTCCGAGTGGCGAGAATCGAACTCACGGCCTCTTGAACCCCATCGTGCTTCTCTCGAAAACACAATGTACAATCCGATACTGCCTAGACTCAGTATCGTTAAATTTCAAATGTATTATATCGTTCTGTTTCATTTTCCAACTTGGGTATACTCCTGTTGTGTCCGACATGAATAAAATCGTTCAGAAAACTGCCGCATCGTCTTTCCCCACATGGACGTTAGCCGTATGGAATATGGACACTGCAACATTATATAGGGTCAAATACGACAGAAGTCATTGATTTTCTTTGTTTATCTGTGATACCATTCGTTACAAGACCAACGGCGTTGCTCTCTTCGCTTATGGTTGAGACTCCGGCACTCAAAGAAACTTTCCGAAAAACACAACGAGGTGACCATTTTTGAAACGTCGAACTTTTCTTGTCTGCACCGCTGCACTCTTTTGCGGTGCGCTTCTGGCAGGAGGCTGCACTCAAAAAGCTTCTCAGCCCGTCCTTCAGCAAATTGAATACTCCAATTTGGCAGATTCGGATACACAAGCTCTTCTTTCCAAGCTTTTGCAGGATGCCGGCGTATCCGACCTGCGGATACAGACCTTCTTCGATCATGTGCAGAAGTTCAACAATGCTGTGGACCCGGCATGGCTCACCACAGGGTTTGAAAACGCCAAGCCTTTGGATCTGAAATACGATCCTTACTCCATGCAGGACGCATGGACGGAAAAATATGACACCTTCCCCGGCTGGAACTGTCGGATCACCGCTTGTGGGCTGTTCGGTGATTTTATCACTGTCACGGGCAAGGCAGACCTTGACTCAGCCGAGGACACCCTGTTTATGGACTATGAAACACTGGATTCTGACCCGGAATCCCTTTGCGGCGATGAACGGCAAAAATTTGATGCGCTGTTCGCCCCGGTTAAAACCACCAATACGACCGATATTCCTACCCATTTGAAAACGATTCAGCAGGAATGGAAGAAACGCGGTCTCTCCTTCGTGGACGATGATAAGATCCGTCTTGTCTCCGTAGTCCTGCACGATCAGTTCTCTGAAACGGACAATTCTCTTATGATCGGTCATGTCGGCGTTATGCTTCCCACATCGGATGCAGTATATTTCGTCGAAAAGGTCGCTTTTCAGGAGCCGTATCGCTTGTTGAAGTTCAAAAATCGAACCGAGTTGAGCGATTATCTGATGCTGAAATACGACAACTCGTGGGGACAGGATACCGCCCACACCTTTATTATGGAAAATTCAGACCTGATGGACGGCTGGCGCATTCTTGACGAACAGGAAAACGCAAGCTGAAAGTATATTATTCGTTGGAAGCCGTTCGGTCTGACAGACCATTCGCCCTCTGATGCCAAAAGGACGCTGCAACCTCTCACCCAGAGGCGGCAGCGTCCTTTTTATATCGGAATGTTTGGTTCGCAGGAGAACTCTGGGCTTATGACAAGGTATGCGGTGAACACTGGCTCTTTGGGATGAAACCCAGTAGAAAATTTGCGTAGCGGAGTATCAAAAGTTCTAAATTATCTTAACGGGTTCACTTCAGCCTACCTTGCTATTTTTCCTTCTTTATTTTTTGACAAATTCGTGGTAGACTTATATCAAATTAAAGAAGGGAGTGTTTTTTTGTTTACAGGATTTAATCTCAAAATTGATAAAGACGATGAATCTTTTTTCAACTCTTACTTTGATGATGGACAAAAACTCTTAGCATCGCAAAAAGAAGCTATTCAAACAAGTCTGGAATCTTATATTTGCAACAATGACATATTGGATGGCACTAAAATTCAAGAGAATTGGTTTCATTCTGTCAATGCCGATATCTTCTTATCGCACTCGCATAAAGATGAGCATCTTGTAGTTGCCTTGGCAGGATGGCTCAAACAAAATTGTCATATAAATGCTTTTGTTGATTCTTATATTTGGGGCTATGCAAATGACCTATTAAAGATTCTTGACAAAAGATACTGTGTTCAATCACAGGATGGTGATCATGTCACCTATGATTACGACAAGCGAAACAATTCTACTAGCCATGTTCATATGATGCTCAGTACTGCCCTTGGCAAAATGATTGACAATAGTGAATGTTTGTTCTTTGTTAACACGCCAAGTTCCATTAGTATCTCTGAATCTATCAATCCGGGTTGCACACTATCGCCATGGATTTATTCTGAAATCGCTTTGTCTCAAATTATTCGCCAACGTATTCCTCTGCGGCAGCAGAAACAACTTCGTCATTTTGCGGCCGACTCTGTAACGGAAAGTGCAGATTTGAAAATAAAATACGATATTCATCTTGACCATCTTAAGCAACTAACTCGTTCAGATTTAACACAATGGTCAAGTTCTGTTGATCCGAGCTTGAAGCATCCGCTAGATACACTATACGATCAAGTATTAAAAGGAGAGCATTTATATGGATGATCATAAAGTCTCTCACCTCGAAATGATTCAAGGTGTTATAAATCGAATGGCAGGAAATTCTTTTGCCCTAAAAGGATGGGCCGTAACCCTTGTTGCCGGTATTTTTGCACTTTCCAGTAAAGATGCCGATAGAACTTATTTTATTGTAGCATATATTCCAATCATCGTATTTTGGTTTTTGGACTCTTATTACTTGCTTCAAGAGAGGCTGTTTCGTTCGCTTTATGAAGACGCAAGGAAGCCAAACAGCACTGTAACTAATTTTAGCATGAATATTGCGCCCTATAAGAAGAACTGGCATTGCTGCGGTGAAAAGAACTCTTTTACCAACTGCCTTATATCCAAGACTGAAGCCGGGTTTTATATTCCACTGGCTCTGGTATCTGGCATTGTAATTATTCTTTCAAGTCTCTAATCAATTTGTTAAAGGCTCCGTGGATTTCAATCAGAATTAGAAATCACGGAGCCTTATTTTAAGCCATAGTTGACTTCGTTGCACAATATGGATATAATATAATTAGAATTTTACTATTACAGACTGTTCAGGAGCAGGAGGTACTTTTATGAATATCCGTCCATCTGCAGCGATTCGCCAGAACTACAACGAGATTGCTGATTTGTGCAGAGAAACCGCTGAGCCGATTTTTCTCACCAAGAACGGCGAGGGCGACTTGGTCGTCATGGACATCGAAACCTACAACCGCCGTGAAAAAATGCTGAAGCTCCGTGAGGAGCTGCTTTCCGTGGAAGAGGACCGGATGCGTGGAAGCGAGGGCTATTCGGTTGATGAGGTCACTTCCATGATGCGCAGCGCGATCAAGGAGGCCGCTGGACATGGAACAGCAAAATAAATACTGCGTGGTTGTGTCAGCACGGGCCGCTCAGATGCTGGTGTCCCATGCCGCATTTCTGGCACAGGCCAGCCCTGCGGCAGCAGAGCGGCTTACAGTCGAATTTGAAAAGGCTGCAAAATCTTTGGAGCAGATGCCGCAGCGCTGCCCGTGGCTCAAAGGCGAATACATTCCTAAAAATGCTTACCGATTCATCTTGTTTGAAAAACGCTATATGCTCATCTTCCAGATTGTAGACAATACGGTTTATGCAGATTATGTGGTAGATTGCAGACAGGATTACGGCTGGCTCATCCGATAATCAACAAAGGCGGTGGTTTCCTTTATTGTGGGAGACCACCGCCTTTTGCTGCGTCTATGTGGAAGTCAGGAATTGAGTGTTTCTACTACCATTGTACAAGCATAGCACAATGGCATGGGCACAGATGTGTTAACATGGACGTTGTATAATGTTTTTCTTTTACCATGGTTCGGCAGTTACCTTTCATATCTGTTCAACACAGATTTATTCATACTTTTTTCCAACGACATATATCGGAAGAAGTATGCTGCACAGTATAATTACTAAGAAAACATACTTTCCAATATTTTTCCATGCAACTACTGCGATGCTGCTTGCCATGAGATTAAGAAGGGGTATCAAAATCATATTCAGACAGAAGGACAACCGGAGAACCTGCACAATATGCGGCCAGTTATGATTATTAAAGGTAATTCCCGGAACATGCATACGAATCGGACCGTCATAGAAAACATTCACGCTGTTTTCATCATAAAGCCTTGAAAGTTTTGTCCGCACAAAGCAGCAAAAATACGCACCGCATACTGCACACATCAGCACAAATGTTATCAAGGAATCCATACAGGGCTTTTCCATTGTATAGTTCAAAAACGTGCTGATGCCACATATCAAAAGCGAGATTCCGTAAATGATAATCCAGTTACTTTTAACGTGATATGCTCTTTCAGGTGCTTCGTCCGCATAATTGATTGCCGTCTTAACAATGTCCTCAACTTTGTCGGGATTCAGAATGTCATTGTTCGGCAATCTCTCACACATCAAAAGCTCTGTGACGGAAACATCCAACAGATTTGCCAGAGGAATCAATAAAACGGTATCCGGTAGACTAACTCCCGTCTCCCATTTGCTTATGGCCTTATCAGAGATACAGAGTTGTTCTGACAGCTCTTTTTGAGTGATTCCTTTTTCTTTACGAAGTGATGCAACAAATGCGCCAAATTTCTTCTTGTTGATAGTGAACATTGGCTTCAGCCTCCCGTGTTTGTTACGGGTATTATCGCTCTAAGTCTGTCATTTGGCAACCGAATGATAAGCGAGTTTACCATTTTGGATGTTGAACAACGGTAGAGTTGTGTTCTTTTCTTCATAAAAGGCACATTGTTATTTGTTTTATCATTATTACGCTGCAATTTCGACCATATCACTCTGATTAAATGCCGACCGGCGCTATACTTATTTCACAGCCTGTTTCAGCCGCTCCAGATCATCCGCATCCGGGTGAGAAAGAGCCTTGTCGAAATTCTCGATCATTGCGTCCAGATTGGGCAGATGAAGCGGCTGCTTTTTCATGTTCTCATATCGCTGGCGTACCGACATCGGCATCTTTCCCTGACACATAAAGCTGCCGATCATCGTGTTATCCCCAATGGTAACACCCGGCACCACGATTACGCCAGCACCCAGCCAACAGTTGCGACCGATGCGGATGGGCAGATTGTACTGGTATGCCTTCTCACGCAGTTCCGGCAAAATTGGGTGGTTTGCGGTTGCAAGGACACAGTTCGGGCCTATCATGGCGTGTTCCCCGATGTAGATATGGGTATCATCCACGCAGGTCAGCCCGAAGTTGGCATAGACATAATCGCCCATGTGAACGTGCTTTCCGCCCCAATTGGCGTGAAACGGCGGCTCAATCCACTGCAAGCATTTCTTTCAAAAGCTGCTCCCGTTTTGCGTGTTCGGAAGGGCGGGTATGATTATAAGCATACAGCCGCTCCATGCAAAGTTCCTGCTCTGCCATG
>OOCB01001721.1_pt1 | contig 27972 bp, 25 predicted proteins | sample 1671351 | NCBI WGS metagenome assembly OOCB01 (sample SAMN06348148, study PRJEB24527) | human gut metagenome | biome: human gut; feature: ankylosing spondylitis patient; material: feces | host: Homo sapiens | place: China | collected 2015-10 | reverse complement strand
GCGTTCGGTTCGCATCCGAGAGGTCGAGAGTTCGAGTCTCTTCAGGTCCACCAAAATGTTCGGAATTTTCTGATTTTCGCAGAAGATTCCGAACTTTTTTCTATCTTTCAAAATCAGGCGCTCTCAACGGTCGTAATTCTGCCACCATTCGGTTCGCATCCCACACAAAGCCGTCTGAAATCCTCAAAGGAAACCCGAAACTCGACTTCCAAACGGTAATCCCGGTACACATAGACGGCCTTGATAAGCTGCGATACGATCATCTTCTTCGCTTCAAAGGTGCAGTTGTCGTAAAGATCAGCCCAGCTTTCCAGCTTCTCAAATTCGGCCTGTTCCTGCGCGGCGCTTTCCAGTTGACGTTCCATGTCAGCTTTTTGTGTTTCGACTTCCTGCGAAAGCTCTGCGATTTCTTCTTTGCATTTTGCAACAAGGCTGTTCAGAAGGTCAACATTCAAGCGGCTTTTGCCACGAATGACATTGATCGTTTCGGCTTCATAGTCGGAAAGTTCCTTTTGCTTTTCCTCCAGCCGCATAGCAGACATTTTGTAGCGGCTTCTGGCAAACGCTGTGGCCTTTTCATGCTGATCGGCTATCAGACTATCCTTGGCGGAAACGCGGATTCTGGAGAGCTGGTAGCGCACCAGAGCGTCCACAATTTCATCCAGCTTGATAACGCCGTAGCCAGATTGACCGTCGCAGAGGTCTGGGTGCCGGGCCTTAAAATGGCATTGATAACGGCTTTTGACCTGATTGCGCACCGTTCCATCTTTGCGGATATACTTCTTGCCGGAGGTCGTCAGCGTCAGCCGGTTTTTGCAATGTCCGCAGAAGATGTTCCCTACCAACAGAGAACTGCCGCGCAGATTCAGCGGCGTATCCGCATGGTGCGTTGTGCGTTTTTCCATTAACTCCTGCGCTCGTTGAAAGGTCGCTTCGTCCACGATCTGAAGCTCGGGAATGATTTCCGATTCCGCGTTTCCATTTGAAATCACACCCGTGTATAGCTTGTTCTTTATCATGCGGACGATCGTTGTATTCGGAATCATGGAACCGTCTGCGCGGCGAATCCCATTTTCCAAAAGGTAGTGGGAAATCCGTTGAGCGCCGCAGCCTTCGTTGACGTATTTGTAAAAGATGAAACGCACGATTTCTGCGGCGTCCTCGTCGATTACAAAATCGTTGACCTCTTGATTCTTCTTGTTGATCCGTCCCTGCTTCTGGAGCTTGTAGCCAAATGGTACAATGCCGCCGGTGAAGCAGCCGTCCTTTGTAAGCTGCTCCATGCGGGTTTTCACGCGCACGGAGGTCTTGATGCTCTCGCCGGATGCCTGCCAGTAGCGGATATAGTTAAGCAGCTTGTCAACATGATTGTCGAACCGCTGCTGCCCCTCTACGGCGCTCCAAACTTCAACACCATTACGGACAAACCACTCTACGACAAAGGGCGTTTCGTCATCTCTACGGCCGAGACGGTCAAACATATAGACAAGCAGAATGTCAAAGCTCCCGGCAACGGCTTCCTGCTGCAATTCCTGCATGGCGTCACGCTCTTTTGCAGATTTTTTGAAACCGGATACGCCTTTTTCGTAAAACTCATTTTGTAAAACCCAGTCAGGGTGTGATGCGATGAACTCCCGGCAGTATTGCCGCTGCATGGGAATATCATCTTTTTCAACCTGACCGATTGTTGATACGCGATATAAGCAATTTACTCGTTTCTTTTGTTCCATAACATACACTCCATTCTGAGAAAACGTGTGTATGTCCTTGTTCGCTATTTGATTTTCAAGGTACATTTTATAGTGCAATTATAGCATATTTCGGATAATTTATCAAGTTTTGCAGATGTTATTATAAAATCCATAGGAGAAAACCGAACGTTTCAGCGCTTCTGTAATATGCGGGTCATCTTGCTCTGCATACTTTACAGAGATTGCGGCACCGCAAAGAGATAAGATTTCTTCCTGCTTTTTGGGCTTGGATTCTTCGAGCTGTTTGTCCATAGAAGAACCTCCAGAATAAATATTGTTTTTTTCATAGGTCAGACAGACGGCAGTGGCAAACTGCTCCATAGGCGTTGCACCTCCCTCCATGCTGATGGCGGGGCGTTCCATTCTGTGACGTATGGCTAACGCAAGTATCGTTGTTCTTTGTATGCGGTCGTCGCACGATCCAGCCATGAATCGCTCTCCATGCCGGTGTTTCTCGCTCCGCGCCGGAACCGGTACACCTCCCATTCCGCGCATCCCCGCGCACCCATTGGCTCGCACATACAAAAACGTATCTGTTGACCCTATTCAGTTGTCAAGCGGGATTGTCAGCCCGCAAAAGCGTATTCATAACAATGCGCTTTTCCAGAATGGCAATCGAGTACATTGCTGCGGACTGCTGCCCCGCAGACTGGACAGACCTGCCCGTCTTACGCAAACGCCATGCCGCATAATCACATAGGTTTCAGATTGCGAACAAATTACGTCTCACCGTGGGACGTATTTCGACAGATTAGGACTCAAATAATGCTCAACACAGTTAACCATTCCGGTCTGCCCAAAGCTTTGCCGAAATCAATGAAATCAGTTCCTTTGCAGTGGGAGGGTCCTCAATCCAGTATGCACGCAGCTCTCGCCTACGACCGTTTTGCCAAATGTCTTTGGCTGCGCGGTTCAACGCCCGCGAAACTGCTTCGTTGGTGCGCTTTCCTGTCCGCTTGCGGACTTCATTGCAGATGAAGTGCATTTTCGGCATATTTGGTTGATGATCGATTGCAACGTCAATCGCATGACATAAAATGCAGTAACATTCTTTTCCACGTGTCTCGACGATGGAGTATATAGCGTTCTGAACATCTTTCATGTTATACATTCCTTTCCCGTTCGAGCTGATCTAATCATAATACATTTTTTCGCACTTTTCAGGTTTTCTGCCAAACTTTGACCCACTTGGACAAACTTTGACGGATTCAAGGTCGAAAGGCAAGAATGCGCAGCAGGTGTTCAGTCTATGGTCTACGATTATTATGCGGCATGAAAAATAGAGGGAATCCATTACCCGGACATGGGTAACGGATTCCCTCTTGTTTGCCTGTGTCCCATTCATATTGAATGTACATTTTGTATGGTGGCACGGTTTGATTGTGTCAAGTGATTGCAGTTTACTGCACCCGATATCCAGTCATAATCAGGCCAACGATCACCTGCCAGAAGTCGTGTTCTTCTGCGCAATAATATCGGCTGTTTGGAATCTCGTGAAAGGACACGATGCGGTTTTCTTCATCCAGCCATGCTTCACGGTTTGTACGTTCTCTATCACTCATTGATACTGTTCTTGAAGGTAAAGATACACCCTTGATTGAATCTTCTGCGTTGCTTCTTCCTCAGATGTATCTCCGGCCAAATAGGGTGCAAGTTCTTCCCGAATGATTTGTTCGACAGTAGCCGTCGGGTAGTCTGCCGCTTGCAGACTATCGACGAGCTGATAGAACATATCAATCTCATGCTGCGTGATCGTTTCCTTTTCCAGCAGCCCAGTAAGCTGCACTTGGAGGACAGAATCGTTGACAGGCAGACGAAGCTGCATTCTTTCCTGACAGGGCTGCGTCAGCAGGTAGCTCAAAAAAGCCCACGCGCCGGATTTTTGTTTGCTGTTCGCGTTGATAGCAAATAATTCCGAAAAATGCAGGACGCTGCCGTTTGCATGGTCACTGGGATATCCGCAGAATACATACTGCTCCATCGGCGGCAGCAGATATCGTTCTGCGTCATATGCAATGGTTTCCACATTCGTGATTACATCCAAATATAAAAGCCCATTGCACGGATACGGCTCCGCCTTGGCCGCTTCCTGCAATTTTAACAGCTGGAGCTGCGCCTTGAAGGAATCCGAATCGAAGCTGCACGACGCTTGCGCCGTATCCACATAGTCCTGCGCGCAGAGCGCAGCCATCGACGGCGTATAATCAAAGCCGTCCTCACCAGCGCTGTTTGCGATAAATGGATAAAGCGGAACATCGGAGCTCGTGCAGGTGGCTAGAACAGCTTCCGGTGTAAATGTCTCCAGTCGATCTGGGTCAACGACGTAGGTACTGATACGATAACCAACCGGCAGCCGGTAAAGATTTCCGCTTTTGGTCAGAGTCTGCCGGATACTGGTTCGCATCACGTCCAGCGGAGCGGAGCTGTCCGCGTTCATCCACGGCAGCAGATCCTCAAACACGTCCGCGTCGCGCAGCTGCTGCCACTGTGTTTCGCGCAGCAGATAGATGTCATAGCCCTTGCCTGCGCCAAGCTCGGTCAGCGCCAGCTCCTTTTCCTCGGCGGACTTCGCTTCGATCACCGTGACCCGGTACTCCGGGTAAAGCTTCTGAAATTCACTTGCGTAAACCGTCAGGGGCAGATCGCTGAACGCTGCCTGATACAGCGTGATCTCCGTCGGCTCCGCCAGCGTTTCTCCATCCGGCAGCCGTTCATAGAAGCACGCGGCCTCGATGCTGCTGTTCAGCGCGAAAAAGCCCTCGTCTGTGCCCAGAACCGTCTGATAGTTGTTCGCCGCTGTGTTGGCGTTATCCTTCCAGCTCAGAACTGCCGCGACAGTCACAGTTTCAAAATCCGGTTGTAGCAAATACTCCTGATTCACAAGCAGAAACCTGCCATCAACATCCAGTCCCATACCATGCACGTCCAGCGCCGCGCAGGAGAACTCCGCTTCCGCCTGTAGCGTCTCAGCGTTCAGCCGCACGACCTTCTCCGTCGCATAAAGCGTATCGCCCTCGACGCGCACATAAACTGCATCCGGGGCAGCCAGAATTTGCAGCAGCTGCCCGTCAAACGCGGCCTGCTCCGCAAGCTGCTGCCCATCCGCGCCGATTTTGACGACCCGTTCGGTAAAGGGCAGATAATATGATGCGCCGCTGCCGCCGTCAAATCCGCGCGGCTCTTCCGGGTAGACCTCCGCTAGCGGTACTGTGCTGAGAATCGCTCCGTCCGCATCATAGGTTGTGATCGAATAGCGACCCTCCGGTGCGTCCACAGTGACCGGTTCTCCATCTGCATCAAAATAGAACGCCGGATAAGTCCCCGCAAGGAGCGCCAGCGCATCGCCGGTTCTGCACACGCCATACAGATATTCCGCGTCCGGCAGCGGGAGTGCCGCAGTACTGTCGTTTGCATCCGTCATGCCCAGCGCCGCCGGAGCGTTGGAAAAGGAAAAGATCCGTCCGCCCCATATACATTGCCCCTCGGCCTGCGTGATCCCCTCCGGCAGCGGCCATGTCGTCTGCCGGTAACACTGACCATCCGGTAAATTGCGAACGTTGATCTGTACCGCCGAAGAAACCTCTGGCGGCGTTTGCACGTTTTCACCTTGGGTTTCCTGCCGCGCAGAGCACGCGGACAGGAGACATAAGCATACGACCCCAAAAACAAACAATTTCTTTTTCATAGTTTCCGTATCCCTTGTCTGCTCAAAAATGGTTTGCAGGCGTTGTGCATGGAAGAAGTCGTTCATTTACCGATTTTCCATAAGGTACAGCTGCACGCGATTCTGAATCAGTGCAGCAGATTCGCTTGCTGTCTTGGAACCGGTAAAAAAGCTGACGCTTTCATCTGTGATTATTTTCAAAATTCCTTGCTCTGAGTTTTCAACCATACTGGTATTCTCGATAAGAGCGCGGAATGCGTCTGCATCAGATGGCTTGATTTTATGGGTGAACTCCAAAAACGTTTGACCGGTTTCAATCAAAAACTGAAGCCGTTCATCCAATGCACTTTGAGAAGCTGGAATGCCAACGCCAAGCAATCCGTCCGGCTGAAGATTTCCTAATGCAAAACGGATAAATTCCCATGCCGCTTCCTGTTTATCACCCTGCGCAGAGATGGCAAAACATGACAGGAGTTCAAACATACTGCCATTTCCACTTGATGTCGGAAAGCCTACATAGCAGTAGTTATCATGATACAACTCGCCAATTGTCCCAATTCTTATGATATCCTGAATATTTTCAAATTCCAGTACGCATCGCTGCCCAAGCGTTTCTGTACCTCCGCTCTGGCCCCAATCCTTGCACATCTGCAACGCCGCAGAAAATTCTGGCGAATCGAAGCTGCAGGCTGCGCTGGTCTGATCGACAAATTTGCCGAGTGCAAATCTGCTGTACCAGCCAATTAGCCATTCGGATGTAACAAAGCTCTCAAAAGGAGGTCTTTCACTGCCAAGCTCCTGAAGCCTTTCCTGCAATTCTTCGATACTGATTCCGGCATGGTCAAAATCATCATTTGCCGCAACCCAGGTATCGACGGCAAACGTATAGGGAAGCCAATAGAGCCCACCATCCTCTGTCATGCTGGTGAGCAGGCTTTTGATAAACCAGTCCCGTCCATATTCCGGGTCTGCGTCGAGGTATGGCAGTAGATCCGCATATGCATTCGCACCAAAATCGTTCGGAGTTTTGAAGCAATAAAGATCCGGAGCTTTTCCTGCCATGATTTCTGTACGCAGGAGTTCCATGCTGCGATCCTCTGTTCCGTAGTTTACCAGCTTGACCAGATAACGATCCTGCGACATATTGAAATCGCTGACAATTGAGGCAATTGCCACATTCCCATCCGAGGCAATTGTAAGCTCATGTTTCTTGCTGGTATCACTTCTGCGAAGGTAGGATATATAATTCTGATACGGTTCATAAAGCACATACCCGGCTTGCCATGGCCGAATCTCCAAAAAGCTCTGCGTTGCAAGCCCGACATCTGCCCATAAAAACGCTTCCTGTAAGTTTCCTGTTTGCAGATTTACATAGCAAAGCGCATTCGCTTTTGTTGTCTGATCATTCAACAAAAGCCGCCCCTCTGCATCAAGTCCCATGCCGCATATTTTGGTATTCTGGAAAAAGAGAGACGTTTCCACCTCATATGTTTCAAGATTCAGCGTATGAAGTTCTGCGTTGTTATAAGCCACATCAACGGATATGGCAAAGGCTTCATCTTCAATCATTTGCAAAGAATCGAATTGCCGTGTTTCATCCAATGTGATCCTGCCTTTTTCATTCCCGTCATCGCCGATCACGATGATAGCTGCACGGCATTGAAGAATGTATCCGCCGTTGATGCGGTATATCTGCTTAAAAGTAAATCCGTTTTGGGTATATCGCTCGGCAAGCGGCAATGTGGAAATATATGTATCATTGCTGTCAAACGTAATGATCTCAAAATCGCCTTTCGGCGGATCATTCAGTGTAAAGTTGTCCTCAAAATCATAATATGCAATCGGATATGAGCCACACAGAAGCGAGTAATTGTCGCCATCCTGACACATTGCATATACAAATTCATATTCTTTGGGAAGTTCCAGTGTTTTCCGTGTATGGTCGGCACATGAATATCCAAATACTGCCCCTGTTGCACCGATTCCAGCGGTATAGACCCTGTCGCGGATGCCGAGCTGCGCTGTTGCCATAACCATACCTTCCGGTAAAGGCAGTGTTGCAAGTTCATATCCTTCAACTGCATCCGTTTCCGCTGGAGCATTCTCGCTATTTTGCGGCTTGGGACTGTCTTGGGGGAAAGAAATGCTTGGCTGCTCTGAACTCTTTTCAGTCTGCGGCCATGCGTCTGTAAGTGAGGTTACTTCTTCTTTCTGCTTACGGCTGCACGCAGACAGTATCAAAGCAAGCAATATAAGTACGATAATTATAGCGGGCTTACGTTTTTTCATATAAATGCTCCTATAAGTGTCGAGCAGGTGAAACACCTGCTCAACGTTTGGCGTAGATTATTGGTTGTTTGTGTAAAAGTGTACCAGTTAACCTCCTTTCTGCGATAAACTATCGCTATAGTCTGCGTTAAAACTATCACAATAGTCCGTGAATGTCAAGCCATCTTGACAGAAATAGACGAATATGATAGTCTAAATACATCCTAAGAACGGGAGACAAAACATGAAACTGTTTGATTCAGAATGGAAGGTCATGGAGGTTCTCTGGCAGGAAAACGACCGGACGGCGAAGGAAATCTCGCTGCGGCTGGCAGACAGCATTGGCTGGAATAAAAACACGACCTATACTGTCATAAAAAAGTGCATTGATAAGGGTGCAATCGAGCGCCGGGAGCCAAACTTCATCTGCCATGCGACGATTACAAAGCAGCAGGCGCAGAAGGAGGAAGCCGATACGTTGGTTGAAAAGGTATTTGGCGGTTCTGCGGAACTGCTGTTTGCATCTATTCTGAGTGACCGGTCATTATCGAAAGAAGAGCTTGCGCGGCTAAAAGCGCTTGTGGAGGAATACGAGGGATGAATGGCGTACAGGCTGCGATTTTCAGCGGCAGCGCAATGATTCTGCTGGTGCTTGCGCTGCGGCTGTTTTTGAAAAAGCATCTGCCGCGCGGGATCTTTCCGACGCTCTGGTGCGCAGCCGCTGTGCGGCTGCTGCTTCCAATCACGATTCCAACGCATCTAAGTGTCTGGAATCTGCTGCACACGCCGGCCACAGCGCAGGCAAACGGTGTCATATCAGATGTGCTAACGCCGTTTCCGTCTTTGGCGACCAACAGCATCACAGAACCGGCAGCGGATGCTGCGGGCATCCGTCCGATGCTTCTTGTCTGGCTCGTTTGCGCGATACTTCTCGCGGCATATTTTGTGATCGGATATGCCTGCATGGTACGTCGGTTTCGCGGAACACGGCTTGCTCCGCAGCCGTCCATTGACGCGCTGCTTGACCGCTTCCGCTTTTCGCGCGATCCGCGCATCTGCATGAGCAACAGCCATCGCGCACCGCTCACCTTCGGCGTTTTTCGTCCGACCGTCCTTTTGCCGGAAGATCTGCCGGTTGGAGACGCACAATTTCAGCTGATCTTGGCGCACGAACTGGCGCATATCCGGCGGAAGGACTGTCTGCGCAAGCTGCTTTTGACTGTATGCTTATGCCTGTATTGGTGGAATCCGCTGGTCTGGCTGATGATATGGCTTGCAAACCGTGATATGGAGCTTGCGTGCGATGAAGCGGTTCTGCGTGCGCTGGGGCCGGATTGTAAGAAAGCTTACGCGCTGACGCTGCTTGACATGGCGCAGCGAAATCCAAAATCAGCGCCGCTGTGCAGTGGTTTTGCAAGAAGCAGCGCCGAAGAACGGATTCGCGCGATTTTAAGCTTCAAACGGATTCCGGCATGGGTTGGAATTTGCGTATCTGTTCTGTTCGTACTGACAGCAAGTGTCTTTACAACGCAGGCAGCAAGCCCAAACACCATTCCGGGGCAGGAATCCGTCATGCAGGAAGAATTGTTGGAAGAAACTGTGACTGCGCCGAAAACGGAACCGGTTCAAATCGTACCGTCTGATCAGACTGAATTGCAGGAAGTTGAACCGGAAGAATCACTACAGACCGAGCAAGTCGTTTCGGAGCAGCCAGAAGCGCCAATGTATATCTGGCCATTGGAAAATATAGAAGCAGCTGTGACAGACGCCTTTGGCTATCGCACAAATGCGCTGACAGGAAAGGAATCTCTTCATCCCGGCGTTGATCTTACGGCAGACTATGGCACGAATGTTCTTGCTGTTGCCGACGGCATCGTTCTGGATTGCAGCTATGACGCCGCATACGGCTATATCCTGACGCTGGAACATGAGAATGGCGTTCAGACGCAATATGCGCATTTGTCAGAATTTCTGGTGAACGCTGGAGCAGAAGTTCGGCAGGGACAGATCATTGCGAAAACTGGAAACTCCGGCTGGACAACTGGCCCGCACTTGCATTTGGGTGTTCTTATTGACGGTGAAGCCGTTGACCCACTGGAAACCCTGAAGAGTGAATAATAAAAAAAGCAGCGCCGAGACGATTTTTAATTGTCTCGGCGCTATGTTAATATTACTATGGTATTATTGCGAAAAGCAGTCCGGCCTTGCCACGGTGGTGAATCCCGCTGAACCGGTGATAACAACGCCATTCGCGCCGCCGCTGCAATGGACAATCAGGAGGTTTCCGTCCGCGTCCCTGCCGCCGACGATGCCAACGTGTACGTCTGCCGGGTAAAATACGAGGTCGCCCGGCTGCGCGTCGCTCCATACAATGTTGGTGCAATAGCTGTGCTGCGTGGCAGCTCCTCCACCGCGTCCGGGGTAGTAGCTGCCGTTCGTCGCGTTGTAGAATGTCCAATCGACGAACCCGCTGCAATCCAGTCCGAACGGACGTATCGTGCCGGTGGAACCGCTGCCCGCGGCTGTGACCTCCGTTGGAACGCCCCAGCGGTCGTCCCAGCCGAGCGTCAAACTCTTGCCGCCCCAAAAGTACGACACACGCCCGACAAGCTGCACCGCCGTTTCCACAACGGCTTTTCGTGCCGGGTCAAGATCATCCGGGAGATTTTCAAGCAGTGCAATCGCGTCCTCCTGCGAAATGGTCAGTGACCCCGTCGGAATGTTCAAACTGCCGAGATTTTCGAGCAGAATGTCCAGCGCGTCATTCTGATACTTGGAAAAGCTATATTCCAGCCGCATTTGTTCGGCGGTTTTGGCCGTGATCGTGATGGTCAGTGCAATTCCTGTGTGGCTGTCGTCCACATCAACGGTCTGCGTTACTGTCGTGATCTTGCACATATCCCAAAAGACTTGCCGAAGCAGCGCGACGCGCTCTGCATCCAGCGTGAAAACGTCCATGCCGTCCTCCGCGCCTGCCGTTTTGGATGCAAATACGGCTACGACCTCACGCCAGTCTGGAGCTTGCCCGACGATCTGAACAGACACAAAATCACCGTTTTGCAGGCGCTCCAGCTCTGCGTGGTATTCACCCTGAATTTCTGCAATGGCGGTTGCCAGCGGAACGGTATCTTCGCTTTCCTGTTCGTCAGCAAAGAGAATCCCCAACGGAGAAGCCAAAAACGCCCCCGCAACAATGACGATGGAAAACACGACAAAAAGTGCCGTGCCGCCGCCCAAACTGGCAAGGGCGCTTATCAGCTCCTTGACGGCTTTTGCCGCGGCCTCGGCCAGCTTTTTCGCGGCTACGGCGGCTGCTCTGGCCGCGCGCTTATTGCTCTTTTGGATCATTTTCCGCTGTGCATCCTGCGTCGCAGCTTTTCGCGCACGCTTTGTCGCGGTTTTCGATACGGACGTTTTCGGTTGTACTTTTGGAGCGCTGATCTGCTCTGAATCTCTTGTACGAATAGAAATACCACGTCGGGGGCGTTCCCTCGGCGCGGCGTTTGACTTCGGCTTCTCGCGGATGGCGGGCAGCTGCTCCACTGGTGGGGTGTGCGCTGGTGTTGGTGGCTGGACAGGTGGGGCCGGTTTGCTGCTACCAGCCGTGACCGGCTGACGCTCCAGCGTAATTGTGGGGGCTTCCGAAACAGATGGCTGCGGCGAAACGGGGGTAGCCGGTTCAGATGGATAGATGGATTCGATGGATGGACTTTGGGAGAGCTGCGCTTGCTTTTCTACAAAGGCTTGTTGGGCCTGATCCTGCGGCGAGGGCGGCAAATCGTGCGCCGGTGTGACCGCTGGCCGCTCACAAATAGGCTGCGCCTTGCCGCGGCTATAAGGTTCAGTGCCGCGCGGCGTCCATGTACCAGTCTGCTTGATATGCTGAACGTTCGACGCATTTTCTGGTGTCGGTTCGGGAAGCGGTTCGCCGCGCAGCTCTGTAATCGTTGGCTTTTCGCGGATCGGCAGCGAAGCGCTCTGCGGCATATCGTCCGCAAGTCGAATTTCCGGCAGTCCTGTATGAAGATGATCCCGCGCAGACGTTTTCTCTGCGCGGGATTTCTTTGTCCGCTTGACACGGGCGCGGCGGCTTTGCTCCTGCGGCGCTGACGTTGGTATGCTCTGCGCGTGCTTTGCTTCTGGCCGGGTGCATATATCGTTCGTGCGCTGACGTGGTGTATTTTCTTCCAGTGTCGCAGATGGTGCTGCCGCAGTCGCCCTTGTGGTTTGCTGGGCATAGGTGCGTCGGGTCTGTTCCTGCGGCGTGGGCGCTGGCGCGCTCTGCGGCTGCTTCGCTTCTGACCGGGTGCGCACATCGTCCGTGCGCTGGCGCGGTACATTTTCTCCCACTGCTACGGTCGTGGGATACTGTACCTTTGGCTGTCCCGACGTGATCGGCGGCGCTGGCGTGGCCGTTTTTGCGGTTTGCTGGACATAAGCACGTCGGGCCTGTTCTTGCGGTGCGGGTGTCGGTATGTTCTGCGGCGGCGTCGCATCTGGTCGAGTACGCTGTGTGCCTGTTCGCTCTCGCGGTGATTCTAGTGCGTGGTGTGGCTGGTCGGACTGCTCCGGCTGCTCATTTGCAGGAGAATCTACGGATTCTCCACGGATAGGACGCTGGAGCACACGGCGCGGGAACTGGACAGCTTCATGGACAATTTCACGGGCAGTTGTTTCGACCTGCTCGGTTGCCGCGCGTTCTGCGTTGTCCGAGCGGTCAGACTGCTTTGCGCTGTCGCCCAACTCTTTTGTAAATTTCTGTACCATCTGTCGCTGCACGATGGATGCAGCTTGATGTTTCGGCTGCTTGTCTTTCGGGCGGTCGTTTCGCTCTCGAATATCAGGAATAGTAGTCACCTCCATATTCTGTCCCAAGTTGGGACAGATTACTGGCTTTCACCCGGCGTCGTTGTCATTAGCTTATATAGCTCGGTACCCCTCGGAATGGTGTTGACGAAAGGCACGATGGAGCCGCCCATGCGCAGCAGGCCATGACCGGCTTCGGCGTTCGTGATATAGCTGAGCTGCGTATCGGAAATGTGAAGCAGCTTCGACAGCTCTGCGCGGTCGGTTGCCGCCTGATTGAACAGCAACAGAAATTCGGAGTTGGCGAACATCAGACGCGCCGTTTCGGATTTCAGACATTCTTCTACGTTCTGCGATGCCGCTGTCAACGCAGCACCGTATTTGCGGAATCTTTTCCATGCGCGGTAAAGGATTTCGCCGGAGTATTTGTATTTGAAATACAAGTACACTTCGTCGAGGAACACCCATGTATATTTGCCGCGCTTGCGGTTCTCCATGACGCGGTTTTGAATGGCTTCGAGCGCAACAACAAGCGCAGTCGGACGGAGCTGTTCACCCATCTCATAAAGGTCAAGCACGACGATCCGGTTGTTAATATCCACGTTCGTCGGATGCGCGAACACGTTCAAGCTGCCCTCCGTGATAAGCTCTGCTGCCAACGCAATTTCCCGCGCTTCGGGATCGGGCTGCTTTAATACCTCTGCACGCCAATCGGACAGGAGCGGCATAGGCAGCGCACCTTTTGCGTGGAAATAGTTCTGGTAGACGCTGGCCGTGCATCGGTCGATGATGGATTTCTGAGAACCGGACAGTAAGCCCGCGCCCATTTGCTGCTCCAAGATACTGGTTATGAGTTCGGATTTCATCGCAATGGGATTTTCACCGTCCTCGTACCCGTCTTGTAGATCGAGCGGATTGATATGGTGTTGGCTGTTTGGAGAGATTTCAATGACCTCGCCGCCCAACGCCCGTGCGATGGGCGCGTATTCGCGTTCCGCGTCGATGATGATAATGTCATCGTTGGTGGACAGCGCGACGTTTGCGATGGTATTTTTCATTGCCACGGATTTGCCCGAACCGGACACGCCGAGATAGAACGCATGGGGTGAAATGAGCCGCTTGCGGTCACAGATCAAGAGATTTTTGGAAATGGCGTTGACTCCGTAATACAAGCCGCCGGGGTCTTGGATTTCCTGTGCCCGGAACGGCATGAGGACGGCGCAGCTTTCCGTGGTCAGCGTCCGCAAAGCATGGATGCGCCGCAGGCCATACGGGAGGACAGTATTCAAGCCGTCCTCCTGCTGGTAGCGGAGAACGGAGAAACCGCAGAGCTTTTCCTGCGCAATGGATTGCAGCGTTTGCGTGTCTGCGTCAAGCTGCTCCAAGCTGTCCGCGATGTGAACGAGCGTCACACAGGCGAACATGAGCCGTTGGTCACGGGCGGTCAGATCTTCCAACAGGTCTTTCGATTCGGTACGCATTTGCTCCAAGTCATACGGCACGGTTGCGGTGAAATTATTCTGCCGGTTCTGCCTTTGCTGCCAGCGTGTAATGTCCGTTTCCACGCCGAGGATTCTGGACTGCACCTCCCGAACGGCTTCTTCTGTCGGGATAGGCAGAATGTCAATGGACAGCAGCAGGTTTCTGGAGAAGTCAGACAGGTCCTTTATCATTTCGTCGCTGATAAAAGATGCGTAGTCGCGCATAAAAAGCACCCGTCCGAACTTACCGCCCATTTCAAAATATCCGGCGCGGAATTGCAGCCCGTCCGGACAAATCAGGTCGCGGAAGTCGATGCCGCGTTTGATATTTGCCGACAAATCGAACCGGAACGATGCTTCTTCACCCGGCCGGAAAAAATCATGCAGCAGCCGCAGCCGGTCAGCGCAGGAAATGGCATAGGCCCCGGAATCCAGCCGCCCAAAGCTGGCGGACAGGTTGGTATCGACGCGGCGGAAATACGCGCGCGTCTGCTCGATCTTCCGTAAGCCGATTGACAGCGTGATGTACTTTTCCTGCACCAGATTGTTGCTTTCAGCCGCTTTGTCCAAGATGATCTGGTTGTACTCGCCGCGATAGTAGTCCAAACCGTCGCTGCACTCCGGCATGAGCATTGTGCGCTGGAAATCGACCGGATTTAATCTTCGGTTAATGATCGTGATTTTCGCGGTCGCGTCGGTTGGCAGACTGTTCAGCACTGCGCCATACGAACGAAAGATACTGCGCCGGTCGTCTAACGACGATGCGGCGTAATTTATATCCGAAAACCGCCATGTTTTACTGTACTTCTGCCCAACCTGCCAGATACCGTCCGTATAGATGCGTCGGATGGGAATGGATTGCTGGACGCTGTGGGGAATCCGAAAAGAATCTTTTTCGCTGCGGTTTGCAGCCAACAACGATTTCATCATTCCAACGTACCCTCCATAATGTCAGCAAACATTTCCTCATGGAGATTGACAGAATCGAACCGGCGCGGGCCTGCGCACAGGATTTCGGATTTGATAAACGCCCATAAGAATTGTTCAAGCGTCATGCCGTTGTAGTGGAAAAATCCTGCGATAGCGACTGGCACCGCCGCCAGCAGGCAAAGCCAGCTTGCAGCTTCTTTTCCGATGATGCCGCCCAAACCGAGATAGATACCGGCCGCCAGACCGACAGCCAGCACCGCACAAATAAACTGCCGTGCAGACAGACCGAAAAAGATGGTTTCCCGGTGCGCACGGATTTCTTTTGGAATTTTGACTTCTATAAAAATCGCCTCCGATTTGTTGAAAATTTGACAGAAAATTTAGAATATGAGATAATATTTATAGGTAAAAACTTGACAAAAAGGAGAAAATGCTATGAACTCTACACTCATTTTATTCAAGGAAATAGATCGCCAGCTCTTGATTGTTGGTCTGGTACTGGGGAGCCTGCCAATGGCAATCCGTATCCTCTGGAAGCTGCGGCTTCTGCCGCTCGGTTGCTACTTTGTGGCAACGAAACTCTTCTGGCCGCGCTGGGCAGCCGCACACCGAACAGCCTGCATTTTGATCTTCATTGCCTGCGTGCTGTTTTTCGTCTTATGCTGGACAATCCGCTACATTCGCCAGAAGCGCGAGGAACAGATCATGGCAGAGCTGATACACCACTACACAAAGGACCTGAAGCCAGGCGAATCCAGGACACTGGAATTTCTCTGAACAGTCAGAAAGAATTGCGTCCCGATTTGGGACGCAATTCTTTTATGCACCGAGCATTTCATGCACCAGCCGATCAGAGCCTTTGACAAGACCTGTCAGCACCAGCATATTGAACATGAGCTGCCCGATGTATTGCCAGACCATTGTGACCGCAGGGAGTGATTCGTCCAGCGCCGTACTGCCGCCTGACAGGAACGCCGAGTAGATCACGCAGGACAGCACAATGACCGCGCCCTCCATGCACACCCCGACATAGCTTTTGAGGAATGTCTGACCGATTCTGGACGTAGCTTCTCCCGCGAATGACGCCAGCGGAAGCGGCGCAATCGCGGTATAGATAAAGATTTTGAAAAAACGGCCGTAGACGGTCAGAATCAGAACAAAGGACAGGACCGTAATCAGCAGGCTTCCCAGCAGAGATACCAACCAGAGCGGAATGGATTCCAGAAAACTCACGTCCTCAATGGCCTCCACAATTTTGTCTGGCAGCGTTGCCGTCGTGGAAATTGCAGAACCAATGCCGCCCATGACGGTAATTACCACACCGCCGCAGATTTTGTAAATCGCGGTTATCAGCTCCAGCGACGAGCCGACCGCCACTTTTGCAAGCAGAAACCGAATAAAATGCCGCAGGGCAAATTCCGGTCTTTGCAGTTCGCGGAAGCTGGCCGCTGAGCGGAATACGCCCATTGCAAAAAATAACACCAGCAGGCCATATCCGAACCCTACCAGTGCGTTATGGATGCCGACGATAACTGTCCAGATTTCGCCACCGCGAAAACTTTCCGGTGTCTGTGAAACAAGCGACCAGATTTCAGCCAAATGGTCATTCCAGTTGGAAAGCGCGTTTTCAAGGGTCGATACGACCCAGTTATCACTCACATGATTTCATCTCCGTTTCTATGCATATTTTTATGATGGAGCGACTATACTTCATAATGCTATGGCGAGTAAACGTAATTTTGTTGCCTGTTCTCTGGTTGACAGATACAAAATCTTGCGATATACTTACCGTAGTGATCGAGTTGCAGATGCTCGCGGGGCCTGCAACCGGGGGAGTCCCTGCGGGGGCTCCCTTTTTCACACCTGAGAGGATGGTGTAAATGCCGAAACCGTTTCTGACATATCCCCAACAGATTCAAAAACTGAAAGACAAGAACCTGACAATTACGGATGATGCCGCAACAGCTATCACGCTGCACCATTATGGATATTTTGCGCTGATTTCCGGCTACAAGGACTTGTTCAAAAATCCCACGACAAAAGATTACCGCGACGGAACGACGCTGGATGATATTGTTGCGCTCTATCGTTTCGATGAACAGCTTCGGGAACTCACGCTGCGCTATTTGCTGCAAGTGGAGCGACACATCCGCTCTGCGTATTCGTATGCGTTTTGCAGTCAGTTTGGAGAGAGTCAGAACAGTTATCTGGACGCAAATAACTATAATCTCATGGGGCGTATAAACCCGCGCGAGGTTCAAAAGTTGATTACGCGGCATTTACAACCGTTTCTTTCGCATACGACAGACTATCCGTATATCGAGCATCATAAACAGGTACATGGAAATGTGCCGTTATGGGTACTTATCAATGCGTTGACATTTGGAACTCTATCCAAGATGTACGCCCTTTCTCAGTCTAAAATCCAAGCTGCAATCAGCAAGGAATTTGTGGGCGTTCGGGAAAAGCAGTTAGGCTCCATGCTGGAGGTGCTAACTAAATTCCGCAATGTCTGCGCGCACAATGAGCGTCTTTTCTCCTACAACACAAAGAATGACATTTCGGACTTGCCGCTCCATAAAAAGATGCAGATTCCGCAGAATGGTCAACAGTACATATATGGAAAACATGATTATTTTGCGTTGGTATTGTCTTTCCGCTACTTGCTGCCAAACAAAGACTTCCTGACGTATAAAGCGCAGTTAGCCAAGCTGATTGATAAGGCGGATCGTGAAAATCGTCAGTTAGCCGGTACGGATCTGCTTCGGCTTATGGGATTTCCGGAAAACTGGAAGAAAATTACTGCATATAAGAAAGTATAGTCTAGCTGAAATGCGTCCCAAGTCGGGGCGCATTTCTTTTGCTTACACCACACCGATAGCCGTCAGAATTTCCTTTGCAAAGGCAATCAGCAAACCACTGAACAGACAGAGGACGCCCTGCGTTCTCTGCGTTGCGTCGTGGGATTGCACGGACATACCGAGCTGCACAACGCCCCAGCCTAAGATGATAATGCCGATCGCCTTGATGCAGGAAAAAATGAAGTCGGACAGGTTATTTACGATGGTCAGCGGATCGCTGTCAGCAGCGAACGCCGAGGTCGTAAACAGTGCCGTTGTCAGCACAAGGCTTGTCCAGACGGCCATAATGCGGCGCTCCTTGCGCCGCGGGGTTAATTCATGTTTCATGTAAATTCCTCCAAAATTACAATATCGTCAATGTTTTCAATGGGGAATGAGAGATCGTCCGCCGCGAACGCGTGCAGCGGCGTGTGCAGATACGGCGGCGCGCCGCCGTCCTCCGTGCGGTGAATATTTGGGTGCTTCAGAATGTCGTACTTTTCATCAATGACCGGCTTCTCGCCGCGGATCAGAACGATTGCGTTCTTGTTGTCAAGCCGCCGTACTTCATCCGGGGTCATAAGCTCGCGCCCGGTTTGTTGGAAGTTCTGCGAGAATGAACCGTTCCTGCCTTTGCTCTGGCTTGACGTGCGCGTATCAATCGTTTCTTTTCCAAGCAGCTCCGAAATATATTTGTGCGTCGATTGTTCGTTGCCACCTAAGTACACAAAGCTGTCCGCGTTGCCGATGATGCCCTCCCAATCGTCCTTGAACAGCGCCTTGAGCTGCGAAATATTTTGCAGAATGATAGTCGACATAATGTTTCGAGAGCGCATAGTCGCCTGCAATCGGGCATAGCCGTCGGGCAAGGCCACGTTCGCAAATTCATCGAACATCAGCCGCACGGGAACAGGCAGCGCCCCTTGATGGATTTTGTCTGCCTGATAGTAAAGCTCCTGAAACGCTTGCGTATAGAGCATACCGACAAGGAAATTGAGCGATGCGTCGTTGCTGTCCGGGATGATGCAGAAGATGGCTTGTTTGCGCTCTCCGAGCTTGCCAAGCTCCATATCGTCGCTGGCGGTGATGCGCTGGATTTCCGGTAACGTGAATGATGCCAGGCGAACAGCCGCGCTCACCAAGATCGATTTTGCGGTTTTGCCCGCAGCTTGCTTGAAAATATGGTATTGCCGCACGGCAATGTGATTGGGCTGTTCTTCCTCCAAGGCTTCAAAGAGCAGGTCGAGCGGAGATTGATAATCGTCATCTTCTTCCTTTGCACCGCCGTTTTCAATCATGTAGAGAATGGTTTCCATGTTCTGATCTTCGGGTGGTGCTTCGTGGAGTAGGTAAAGCATGAGCGCGGCGTCAAGCGCCGTCTCCGATTTCTCCCAGAATGGATCATTTGCTTTTGCACCTTTTGGCGTGGTGTTTTTGATGAAATTGTCGATCAGCTTGAACACGTCCGCATCCTTTCGGATGTAGCAAAACGGGTTATAGCAGTCGGATTTGGATGGGTCGATCAGATCAAAAACGCGCAGAACATAACCTTCCTCTAAGAATAGATTGCCAACGGCACGGAGCATTTCGCCCTTTGGGTCAGTGACGATAAAACTCGCATTGGCAAGCATGAGGTTTGGTTTTGCGAGGAATCGCGTCTTGCCCGAACCAGAACCGCCGACGATAATTTGCAGAAGATTTCGCCGGTGCAGCTTACCGTTCATGCTCATTTGCAAATGCTGCGTCAGAATGACGTTTTTGCCTGCATCCTTGTCGCGGTACTTCTTATCCAGCTCCCGGACGCTGCCCCACGACGCGGAGCCGTGTTCTTCGCCGGGTCTGGTGTTCTTCTGTCCGGTGTAGTAGAACAGGATCGCGCCGCCGTAGAGCAGTAAAAAGATGCCGATAAACTTTGGCGTGTAGGTTGTCCAGTGCAAAGAAAATGGATTCTTCGTCGCGGCTGAAAAAGCATCCATCAGCGTGAAAATTGTCATGCCAGGTTCATAGCATCCTGCCATGAGAACCGCAAGCCAGACAATGGGAACGGCAAATGCCGCCCACACTGGGGCGGCGCTGCGAAATGACTTCTTTTGATTCCTCACAGGTCAATATCCATACAGGCCAGACCGGTGCGCTCAGCATGGTGCTTGCAGAAAACGAGCGTACCAGCCGCCAACAGCAGCAGAACCGATGGAATGATAAAAAGCAGTTTTTTCATAGACGTTCAATACCTCCATTTTCCATAAAATAAATCTCACGGTGAGACGCATTTCTGGTCGGGCGCGCAGCCCTCCCCAACATAGGAGTTGCCCGCACCAGCGGGCAGCCTTGGTTCGCTCCCCTTGGCTGCCACACTTCCGCTGGGTGGCCGCTGTCAAGGCCCAGCCAGTGCGCACACTGGCTGGCTCTGCGGCCGATGCGTCAGCATCGACCGGCCTTGACTGCGGACAGCCAGCGGAAGATATTCCCCCGGAGGGCAATGTCATCAACTTAAGACCATAGACGGTTTGTTTTACGCAAAAACCGTTGAAATGCAACCGCAGTTGGTAGGGGCGGGGCTCTGCTCCGCCCGGCAGAATGCAGTGAATTCCTTCGAGAATTTGCGGCGAATCCGCAAGCAGTTACCTCTTTGGATGTAGGGGGCAGCTGTGAATTCGCCGAAGATTCCCGTAAAATCGGTACATCCCACGGGCAGACAGAGTCGTCCGCCCCTACAGAGAGTGCGAAGGGTTGTTGTAGGGGCCGACGACTCTGTCGGCCCATTGAGAAGTTACAAATTCGCCGTAGATTCCCGTAAAAACGGTGCATTCTGCCGGGCCGATGTGGGCATCGGCCTCTACGGCCATGCGGGTAAGTGCATACGGATTCGCCGAAGATTTTCGATAATTCGGTGTATCCTGCCGGGCGGAGCAGAGCCCCGCCCCTACCAACTGCATTTGTTTTGCCGTTTTTTCGCATAAAACAAATGCACCGGTCTTAAGTTGATGACATTGCCCCGGAGGGGAGCAAACCTCTTTAACGTGCGCTGCGGTTCATATTCCGGGACCGAACCTGCGGCGTAATCGCGCGTTCAATGCTGCCGCCGATCTTCTGCGCCATGTCCTGAATCTGTCCGAGTGCCTGCCGCCGATCCTGCGGGTCAAAACCATCATAAAATGCCATCAGATTCGATGTGTCCGGAGCTTCACACGGAACACCAAATCGACGACAGATTATATAGCCGACGCTCTGCGCATCCAGCTCATAATCATCCCGCGAATAGTTCTGATTATAGCCTTTGGCATGAAAACGGACGTGGGCGATCTCTGTTGCGATGCCTGCGAACGCTTCTGCATCGTTATATTTCGGATTGACCGCCATTTTCATCTGGTTTGGGTCGTAGAGCGCAGGCATGGGGATACTCTCATCACTCACCAGCGGCACAACACAATAATTCAGGAGCGTTTTGAGGGCTTCCGTCATTTCCTTGCTGTCCGGCTGCAATGCGGTGTGCTTCAGGTCGCGCCCGCTTGTCTGCCGCACGTCGTAAACGTCCGTCAGTACATACCCTTTGCCGAAAGAGGAACGGGTGTAAATTTTCACGCCATTCTTTTCCTCGGTCGGAGATACGCTGCGCATCAGACTTTTCCAACGGTCTTTTGTACCGAAAATGGTTGCACCCTGATCCTGCACCATGACGAGCGCGACATTGCCCGCGCTGTAACTCGGATTGTCGGCTTGACAATTCAAGTACCGCAGATACGTTTCCGGGTCACTCGTGATCTGAACGATGCCCGCATCCTGCATAGCGTTTGTGTTTTCTCGGTCGGCCTGCCGCTGCGCCTGCCAGAGTTCCGTACTCTGGTTTTTCTCATTGATAATACTGCCTAAGTTTGCGATGATATTCACGCTCCTTATCTGATATGCTCCAGCTCTCGCTGGGGATCCGCTTTCGTCCGCTCTGCGGCGGCGCGTAAAGCTGCCAGCCGTCCGCGAACGGGTTGTTTTTCTTCACTACTGATCGAAGTCGTCCCCTGCGTCAAGCCACTCCTTTGCTTTTGTGAGGATGGTTCTCGTTGGGCAGGGGTCTGCTCTTTTTTTGGCTGCGCGTCCTCCAACTGCTTCGGCTGGTATCCCATCTGTTCTAAAATGTAGTTTGCCTGTGACAGATAATCGATATTGGTCAGAATTTCAAGGTATGGCGCGTCGCCTTTCTTGTCCAAAATGGTTGAAAATAACAAGCCGACTTTCTTGGCTCTGCGCTTGAACTCGTCAAAATCCTCTGTGCGCAAGGGCAAAACTTCGATGGGGCGCTGTTCACTGAGCAGCCGGTTCATGTTCACCTTGCCGTAAAGCTTTTTCTGGTCTTTTGCCAGCGCGTATAACAGCGCCGCGAGATTTTTTGCACCCCGCGCCAGCAGTTTGATTGCTTCTTCGGATATTTGTACGCCTTCCTTCATTACAAGGTCAGCAGCTTCGCCACTTACCTCCATAGGCTGTGCCTCCTTTCCCGCGCCTTATCCGGCGCATGATTTTCTGTTGATGGTGTATTGCTTTCCCGCACCTGCCGCAGCATCCGCGGTGCGTATTCTGCGATTTTGCCACATAGCCGCAGTTCCCGGCGTAGGGGATGTAGCTGCGCGGTCAACGCATCAATGTCCGCGTTAAGCGGCTCAGACGGCTGCTCCCGGCGTAGCGCATATAATTCTTTGCGCCGGTCTACGATTATCTGCATCTCATTTGACAACGCATCGGACAGCATTTCTAACTCTGGCTTTGTATCTATGTGATACTTCTGCAAAAGGAAGAATTGGTGCCGGTATTGCTTTGCACGGCGTACCTCTGCCCGCGTTTCAAACGGAACTTTTTGCGGGCGTTTCTTTTGCGGTGACAGCAGATACAGATAGTATAGGTATAGCGCCCGGAAACTGCCGCGCTTGACAGGTGGATAGCGGCGCGGACGCTTGCGGATGGTATAGCGTTTGGATTCGCTCTGTTCCGGCGGCATGGCAGCGGTCACGCCGCGCTGCTTGCGCAATCGCTGCAAAATGGCTTCCTCGGTGTAATCCTCGCCCAGACTATCCAGCCGGAGAAACCGCGCTCCACCGGGCGGCTTGAAGGCGGTATGCTTGACGTTGGAGCCGTATTTGACGGTATATCCGCGCTTCCTGAGAATGTCCAGCAGCGACGCAAATGTGAAGCTGGCTGCAATGGCCGTGTCCAGATCCTGCCGGACAAGATCGCGGATGGTGGTCTTGCCGCTGCGCTCAGCGTTCCATTCTGCATAGTGCTGACCGCTGCCCTCCGGCTGAATGACAGAGAATCCGTACTTACGGCTGACCTCATTGGAAATGCCGCGAATATCTTCAAAGTAATCTTTGAACGCATTGCGATATTTCACTCCATCCACGAATGAAACAGAGTTGAATACAATATGGCAGTGCAGGTGTTCCTTGTTGATATGGGTGCAAATGACGGCTTCATATTTGTCACCGGGCAGACGGCGTGCAAATTCCACTCCCGCTTCATGAGCCAGCTCCGGCGTTGTTTCACCCGGCACGTAGGAGTGGACAAGATGATAGCCGACAACGCCGCCCGGTTTTCCAAACCGCTCTTTCGTGCGCTGCATATCCAGATAGCAATTTTCTACTGTGCAGTTGATCGCGCTCTGCAAAATCACTTCATCATCCAACGCAGTTTTGTTGGAATCTTCAATGTAGTCCAGCGCACGGGAGAGCGCGGTTTTATCGCCGTCCTGAATATAGCGCAGACAGTCATCCAGCCGTGCACGGATGGTAATGATTTTGTCATAGGCCATCAGAGTGTGTCCAGAATCCTACGGTATGCCTGCTTTACCAGACTGACCGCTTCGTGGATTTCCGCCTGCGTCGCATAGCCTTTTCCATTTGTCCAGTGCGCGATCTGGTTGATATTGTTGCCGATGGCAGACAACTCACGCAGGAGTGCGGTGTATGCGTCAGGTGGGCGCGGGCAGAGATGTTCGCCCATGATAAGTTTGCGGAGATAGGTGTTGGTATTCAGACCGGTAATCTGACATTGCTGTCTCAGATGTGTCAGCTCTGCATCGCTGAGCCACAGACCAACAGAATTGCGGCGTGTCCGCATAACGTGCTCCTTCCTTATAATCATAGTTATTGCGTCCCAAGTTGGGACGCAATTCGTCGCGGGGTTTTAGGGTACACCCTAACAAGTGGCGTTTGTGGCACAAATGCCGTACTTGCTAAAGCAGCGTCGCCAAAGGCAACGCTGCCCGTTACCGCTGCGGCGCAACAGATTTTATTTGACGAGGGCGTTTTGAAAGATTCTCTATCCGATGCTCCAGCATTAAAATGTGCTGCAATTCCGCTTCGCTTTCCGGCACATAGCGGATGTCATGGATCCCATCCTCGTAGGGCAGTGTGCTGTTCATAAAGGCGTGGTAGCTGTTTTCACAGAAATACTCATCCTTGTCCCGATACTGAATTTTTGCAACCGGCAGCGCGGATTGCATGACGCGCCGGACCTGCTTTGCATAGTCGATGGGAATGACCTTGCCTGCCAGTTTGCCATCCCGGATGCCCTCGACCACAATGCGGTACGCCAGAATCCCCTCCGGGCAGTCCGCGTAATGCGTCCAGATGCAGTTGGCGTTGGTATCATCCAGAAATGCTTCTCGTTCCAACACGCACCATGTTCCGTGCATACGGCTCATCCAGAGAAACAAGCGCCGCTCCATGTCCGTCTCCTGCGCGCTGTCCCAAAGCCGCTTCGCATCATAGTCAAAGTCTGCGGCGTATGCGTGGGTGTTCTTCTGGACGATTTCTGCAAGAAATTCCAGAATATCTGGTTGAAAATCCTTCATGCTCTTGCTTCACCTCCATGTGTTTTTTCCTGCGGCTGGATTTCCTGCGGACATAAGGATGGACACCGCGCTTCGATGGCATCGATCAGACCGGCAGCGCAGGTGCGGATGGTATCAAGCGATGCTTTCAGCTCGTCCAGCTCCTTGCCCTTGCTCCATCCGGCCACATAGCCAAAGGAATATTCCGCGGTATCAATGCCGAAATGCTGACAGACAACGTAGGCAACGCTCTCGGCCTCGACCTCGCGCGTATGCTGATCTTTGGTCGGACGCTCGTTTTCCTTGCGCCGGTGAAGTGTGGCGTGGCTGATCTCATGGAGCATGGTCTTGACGGTCTGCTTCTGGCTCATGCCGGGGCGGACAAGAATTTCCTCCGTGACATGATTGAAGCAGCCCTTGGCTGCGCCGGGCGGCGCGGCATATAAAATGGGAACCGGCGAGACGCCTGTGATCGCGTCCGCCAGTTCCTCATAGTGGGAAATATCGCCGGAAAGCTCTGAAATGCCGATGCCGGGCAGTTCCTTTCCCTCGGTCTGTGAAATGTCAAAGACGGTGACGATGCGAAATCGCATGAGCTGCACCAACGTCCGCTCCCGAAGTGGCTTGCCGTTTGCATCTAAAAGCGGTTTTCCATTCGTGTCCAAACGGTCTTGTTCGATAAAGCGCCGATATGGACAGGGCGCGAGAATTTTTAGCCCATGCTCGCCAGCTTTGACCGTGCGTTCAAAGTTCTTCTTCCATGCCTGAAACCCGGACACATGGGTTGCGGCCGGGTTCTGCATGAGGATGAGCAGGACATTTCCATAGCTGTATGAATGAAACTTGGACATGACAGCCAGATATTCTGCGTAGCGCCCACTGGTGAAAATCTCGCGCACTCCCTGTTCCAGCTTGTCGGTCAGCTCCTTGAGCTTTTCTTCCGGCGTTGTGCCGGTCAATGTAAAGTCCATCTCAGCGCTCCTGCGTGGGCGGGCGGCGCTGCTTTTCGGGTTTCAAATCTTTCTGTTTCGGCTCAACTTTCAGTGTAATCAGGTCATTGCCGCGCACGCCGAGCAGGATTTCTGCTTTGTGAAATTTCTTCTTGAACCGCTCGATCTGGTCAGGTGGGAGGGAGCAGAAGTCATCCTCCGTCAGCCCGCACACGAAAAACGGCCCAAAAACGCCGCCGTAGCCGCCCTCCACGCTGCGGTTGAAGTCCATCCCCAAGAGGATGCTTTCATCATTTGCAACAATGGCGACCATTTCCTCATACGGATAGATGGCGGTAATGAGACCGCCGACAAGCTCCTGCTTTGCTGCTAGGGTGTTCGGAATGGCCTTTTCATAGGGTTCATATCCGGGTTCGACCATAAGAACGGTCATCTGCTCTATGGCTTTTTGTTCTTCCATGCGCTTAACCCTCTGCCCATTCCAGCACGAACACGATGCTCAGCACATCCTGCTCTGTGACCGGCTGGGAAACGGCGGACACTACCGCATCATAAGAAATGGGCAGTCTGCCGTTTTCTGCGATCTGCCACGGCGCGGACAGGGTAAACGTTTCTGCACCGCCGTTGTTCTTCGTTTCCAAATCGTTGATTTTGAAACCGAGCAGCTTCGCGTCTACCTTTTCGTGCGCCATGTCTGTCGTATAGGGTACAAGCTGCCAGCCGTTTTTTGTGCTGATGCTGACAGAGGAAACGATCACCGCGCCGGTAGACGCATTGATGATTTCCGCACTGCCGGTGTGAACTTCGCCGTTTTCATCGACTGTGAGGGGTAGGACAACCGGCACGGTCACGGAAAAGACTTCGGTAATTTCCCAATGGGCATAGTAGGTGACATCCGAAGTGTCCGTGAAAACGTCATTCGCTGTGACCTGCGTGCCGCCGTCTACTTCTGTGAACCAACCTAAGAACTCGGCGTTCTTGCGTGTCGGCTCTGCGGGCAGGACAAGTTTTTCGCCGTAGGTCTGCTCTGTGGTTTCGTTCTGCCCAGTTCCCAAATCCCACGTCACAGCGTACTTGTTCGCTTCAAACTGCGCGTAAAATGTCGTGCTGCTGGTGATCGTGACCGTACTGTAAAGACTGCCGCCACTCTTGGCCGTGAACCAGCCCTTGAACGTGTAGCCGGTCTTGACGGGAACGCTGCCTGGCGCGGTCGGTCTGCTGTTCGGCTTCACGGTTTCGGAAAAGCTGGCATTGCCGCCAATTGTGCCGCCGTTCGTGCCTGCGTCCCATTTGATTGTCAGGCTGACGGTCGCGCCGCAGTCGTCGCACTTTCCATCGCCGTTTGCGTCCACATGATCGGCGTACTCCGTTGTGCTGTCGCCGCAGGCGGAGCAGGTCTTGGTACGTTTATGCTGCGCGTCATCTGCTTTCGACCACGAGCCATACGAATAGGTGTGATTTGCGTAATCGTATGTACTCGCGCCGCAACCGGAACAGGTCTTTGTACGGCGGTGCTGGGTGTCGGAATACTTACTCCACGAACCGGTGGAATAGCTATGATTGCCGTAATCCGTAGTGCTGTATCCGCAGGTGCGGCACGTTGCTGTGCGGCTGTGCTGACTGCTGCTGTAATTGTTCCAGCTTCCGTAGCTCATGCTATGACTGGCGTATTCGTAATCCGAATCGCCGCAGTTCCGGCAATAGGCTTCGCGCCGGTGCTGCGAGGCTGAATACTGCTCCCAGCTTCCATAAGAATAGCTGTGACCGGTTGCGTAGATGGTTTCGTTCTTGGTCTGACCGCAGGCACAAGAATAGCTTCTGTAGCCATTGCTGGTGCAGGTAGCCGCCTGCTGACTTTGCAGCACCCATGTATGGCTGCCGCAATCCGGGCAGGTGCCCGACCCATAAGCACCGGATCCGTGGCTCTTGGTAGTGTATGTCCCTAAATATTGAACGTAATGGCAGCTATTGCATTCATTATAGTTGGCATGACCACGCGAGGAATGTGCGACTTCGACGTATGTTCCTTGGAATGAATACTTCCCACACGACGGGCAGTTGCCGATAATCGAGCCAGTTGAGGTGACGGAAATGCCCGGCGCACTCATGATGCCAACGGCTGCGGGGGTATCGGAATATATGCCGTACAAATCGTAGAAGTATTTGTTGTTCCGATTGGAGCCGGCCCAATCATAATCGTAGAACGGCACCGACGATTTGGGATACCCGATGATATAGCCGATATAGAGTGTATCGCCGCTGTCGTTTTCCCGCCAGAAGGCTTCTTCGCCGATGGATTCCAGAATGTCCTCTCCGTAATAGATCGTGAGCGTGGACAGCTTCGGGCAGTTGTAAAAGGCGTGTCTGCCGATGATCGGTGTGGTGCCGGGGATCTCTGCCGTGGTCAGATTGACGCAGTCCTCAAACCAGTACGCAAGGTCGGAAATTTGGAGATTTTCCAT
>OOCB01001716.1_pt1 | contig 28015 bp, 35 predicted proteins | sample 1671351 | NCBI WGS metagenome assembly OOCB01 (sample SAMN06348148, study PRJEB24527) | human gut metagenome | biome: human gut; feature: ankylosing spondylitis patient; material: feces | host: Homo sapiens | place: China | collected 2015-10 | reverse complement strand
ATAAAGAACATGCACAAAAATAAAAGATGGGAGCAATCGCTCCCATTTTTAATTTCGCATAAGAGATTTTATGTTAAATTGGTGAAAGAATTAGATGATTTATTTAAATAAATATTTTTTATAGATACTAAAAGCCCTTAGTCTTTAAAGACCAAGGGCTTTTTTTAGTAATGAAAACGACATTGAACGATGTAAATACGCTCATCCGTAACTTCATAAACTAATCTGTGCTTCTCATCAATTCTACGACTCCAAAATCCAGAAAGATTAGCCTTTAATGGTTCGGGCTTCCCTGTTCCTTGAAATGGAGTTCGTTGGCATTCTTTGATTAAAGCATTTATCCGCTTGAGTATTTTTTTGTCCTGCGTTTGCCAGTAGATATATTCTTCCCAAGCGTTGTCAGTCCATTCAATATTACGGTTCGTCATCCTCTATTAGCTCCATTCGTTTCGTCTTTGACGCACGTAACTGAGCAATTGATTCGTTTAAACGAGTAGCGTTATTAGGAGATGAAAGAAGATAAAGCGTTTCCATTAAGCTGTCATAGTGCTCTTGCCCCATAACAACGGCATGTTGGCCTTCTTTGCGTGTAATTACTGCTACATCTGCATCATCAATTACTTTATCTAAAACTGATTTTAGATTGTTACGTACATCGGTGTATGTAAATACATGCATTTTTGTACTCTCTTGGTGTGTGTCGTGACTGATGAATAATTTGCAGCTCACAGGGTCGTATTTATTGTACATAATTCTGTACATATGGTAAAGGGGTATTATTTTAAATAGATTGAGAAAAGTAACTTTTCTATCAATAATACATCCAGAAAATTTATAAATTATAAAGAGGTAACTGGTGGATTTAGAAAAAAGTAAAGAGACATTACTACTTGAGAGTATTAAAGATATACAAAGCACGATAAGAGCTTTAGATGTAAAAACTGGATTTCTATTTGTATTCCTTTGCATACCGTTTAGTCGGATTGAAGCAATAAGTCCTGCTTTTTTGATATTAATTCAAAAAAATATTCTTTTTACCTTAGTCATAATTTTATTTTTTATTATTTGGGGATTTGCTTTATTTATACTTTTTATGGCTGTGTCACCACAAAACAACCCCGCTGATAGCGTTGATTTTAATGGTATTTCTAAGCAACCTAAGGGATTTCTCTTCGGAGGTTATCTTTTTCAAAAAATATCACCAATGAAATATTTAAACTCTTCGGCTATGCCTGATAAAAAGAATAATTTAGTTGATGAAATTACTTATTTCAAAAACTTAACTGAGGATGAATATATTGAAGAGTTGATGTTTGAGCGGTTAAAGCTTATAACCATCCGGAATTTAAAATTACAGAGGATAAGTATTTGTATTAAATCAATATTTCTATTAATTGTTATGACTGCTGTTATTTGGATTTGTTATTTACTAGTTAAGGCATAGTTTACATGAACATAAGTGAGTATTCGCGAATCATTGGAATTGATGAAAGTGAAGTAAGAAAGTTAATGATTCGAGTCTCTGAAATATGTGATGGGCATCTCGACAAAGCTGAATATGATTGGATGAAAACTGATGCTGGAAAACGAATGGCATTAGATGAAGCACTATCCAATGTATCTATGGAAAAACGTGCAGATAGTAAACCAAGCCTATTACCTGGCTACGATAAAGTAGATTTGTTTGACCCTAAAATTGATGACTTCATAGCTATCGTTTGCGATATTCGGAAATCTACTGAAAGATTAAAGACGTCAAGAAATGGACTTAAAGGAATAGATAGCGGAATTCAGCGAGTGTTCTATGAAACATCTGCTTTATTACCATCCCTAGAAGTTACTATTAACTTTTTTAAAGGAAAAGTAACAGAGTATTTAGGTGATGGGCTCTTAGGATTTATACAATATAAGGATAAACACCAAATCTATAGTGCATTTCGTGCTTCAAAGGCATGCGTGACTCTAACTAGGGATATTGTGAATCATGCTCTTTCTAATAGATACAACCTTCCTTCTTTAGATATTGGAGTAGGCTTGGCCTTATCTCCTGCAATGATTAGGGTGGTTACTGAAAATCATGTAAAAGCTTTTGGAGAATGTGTTTGGAAAGCGACCAAACTTTCAGATGGAATTAATTCCGTACAAATTGATGAAAAGCTTGAATCAGAATGGCCCGTTGCAAAAAGCGGTGGTCTATCATTTATTCCAAGAGATATAGGTAAGGGGTATAAAGGATATAAAGCATTCCCTTTAAAATAAAGCTTCTTATACTAAGTACCTAATATAAAAAAGCCCAACATCCTGTTGGGCTTTTTTACATATTTGATGCTTTGGTCTGACTCCTGTCTAACCTGCATGTCCGTTGCTGTCTTTTCTTATTGTTGTCTGGAGCATCCTGCTCGCTATGTGTCCATGATAAGAAATTGTGGTGAATCTGACTATTCGCAAAATCCCTAAATTTCTGTACGTTCTGGCGTACAAAACTGACCACGTTTTATCCCAAGGGTTGTCCGCAGAAAATGCGGATAGTTTCAGAAATGTGACCATTGAGAAATCAGGACAAATTTTAAAATTGATTAATAATTAATCAATTTTATTGGCAAAAGATATCAAACTAGCTCAAAAAAACTCCGCATTGTTTCCAAAGCGGAGTTTTGAGGAATTTTAGGATTATGTAAAATGACTAATTTGTTGAAAAATAACAAATTTTAACAAATGACTTCGCATAACGCCCATTATGTTAAATTAAAAGAGTTTTAACTTTTTTAATAAAAATATTATGCTCTAAGCCCCAAAATTTCCCCTAACATGAATTTGTAATGAAAAAATTTATACTTCCTATATTCAGCATTTCTATTCTAGTTTCTCTCAGTGCATGTTCATCTATTAAAACTAAATCTGAAGATAATTTTCATATTTCTTCTCAGCAACATGAAAAAGCTATTAAAAGCTATTTTGATGAAGCTCAAACACAGGGTGTAATTATTATTAAAGAGGGTAAAAATCTTAGCACCTATGGTAATGCTCTTGCACGAGCAAATAAAGAATATGTCCCTGCATCAACATTTAAGATGCTAAATGCTTTAATCGGGCTAGAAAATCATAAAGCAACAACAAATGAGATTTTCAAATGGGATGGTAAAAAAAGAACTTATCCTATGTGGGAGAAAGATATGACTTTAGGTGAGGCAATGGCATTGTCAGCAGTTCCAGTATATCAAGAGCTTGCAAGACGGACTGGCCTAGAGCTAATGCAGAAAGAAGTAAAGCGGGTTAATTTTGGAAATACAAATATTGGAACACAGGTCGATAATTTTTGGTTAGTTGGCCCCCTTAAAATTACACCAGTACAAGAAGTTAATTTTGCCGATGACCTTGCACATAACCGATTACCTTTTAAATTAGAAACTCAAGAAGAAGTTAAAAAAATGCTTCTAATTAAAGAAGTAAATGGTAGTAAGATTTATGCAAAAAGTGGATGGGGAATGGATGTTACTCCACAGGTAGGTTGGTTGACTGGTTGGGTGGAGCAAGCTAATGGAAAAAAAATCCCCTTTTCGCTCAACTTAGAAATGAAAGAAGGAATGTCTGGTTCTATTCGTAATGAAATTACTTATAAGTCGCTAGAAAATCTTGGAATCATTTAATAATTTCTAAAATTAACATAATACGGCTTATACGAAATGCGTTATAATTATCTATAGAAATCAATGCTGTAGTTTCTAGTTTATAGCCCATCTTCCCCAAGGTGGGTTTTTTTTATGATTTTACACGTTCCACGCTTATTTATTGAGCAATGTTCCACGGTTTTATTTAGCCTAAGTTAACCATATGGAAGAAAAAAACGACTCCAGAAGCCACGCTTTTTAGGCTCTGGTTCAACATGCTCTGGAACAGGAATGCGCTTATTCTCTGGAGTAGTCAATCCGTCATGTTTAGGATCATCAATATTAGGTTCTGGCTGTACTTGAGCTACATTCGCTTGCGACTGTTCTTGATCGGTAAACGTAGTCATATTGGCTTTTGGTGCTTCTAGTAAGCGCTGCATGGCCTCGATCTGATCTTGATAAAACGATTCACGTTCTAGTGATTGATTTTCTCTAAACAGTGCTTGATTTAACTGTTTTTCCAGTATGTCAACTTGACGTTTTAATAGGTCAACTTCTGTCAAGTTTTGACTGTTAATTGATTGACTTTGATTGACATTAGTATCTTTCTTTTGTGGTTCCCCAAAAACTCTTATGGCTTCTGCGAAGTCAATTAATCCATCAGATCCTTTAGATAAATTTCCTTTGTTTATATGGGCATATATGGCTTGTCGTGAATATCCGTAAAGCTTAGCCAACTCTGAAACTGACAGTTTTTTCATTATGTAAACCAGTTTTCAATTTGTGTTAATACTTGACTGTCAACTTTACAATGTCAATTGACATCATTTATTGAAAGCCAACTTTTCGAAGTAATGGAGTAAGTTCTTTTAATTTCTCCGGCTGTTTTAGCATATCTGCAATCCGTACAGCAAATTGTTCATAGCTTTCGGTGCCTTGTGAAAGTTTTCCCATTTCTGGAAGCTCTGACAATTTACTCGCAAATGAATAGCGTTGTGCATCTGTTAAAGTGATCGTTATATCTTCGCTTACACCTATACTTTTAGCTGACTTCGTTACTGATTTTTTTTGTTTAAAGCTAAATGAAAAACCTGTAATTGATCTACCAGTCTTATGCTGTTCAACTTTAACAGTAATGTCGGTATGTTCATTTACTTGCTTTAATGCAATGTCTAAGACATATTTTTTAAAGTCATACATTCGTTTGTATTCAGTATCGAGTACACCTATTTTTTGTCTGAAATCAGACAAAGTTATAAGAGGCGTTTTTCCTGTACTACGCCATGCAATCAATATCTCATATAACCGAACGGCATAAGCACTTGTTAAATTGCTTATTTGTTGTATTTCATACTTTGTAAATTGTTCTTCTAGTCTTGTAATTAAAGGCACGATAGCGGGAGCAAAAATAAGTCTAACAACCGCTTCATTATCAATATAAGCGACTTCACTCACCCATCTTGACTTGTGATTAATAATGTTGCCTTTTTCACTAAGACTTTGATAACTGAATTGTCTTGCAAATAGATCATCACAAGCATCTTTTAATGCCTGATAAGCCGTGTTTCGATGTACACCAAATTGATTGATGTAGCTTTCAGCATGAACTGTTAATGGATCATTAGCATTTATTCCCTTACCCGATTCCCTTGCTTCAACGATAGCTAGAAGAATTAACCGTTGCTCGACTAGATCAAGGTTATAACTGGCATTAATTAATGCATTGTCTTTAACTATTAGTTCTGTTTTCATATGAAAAGGTTATATTTTTAATTCAATAAGACGAGGCTATATCATAAACTCGCTTAATGCAAGGTAAACCTCGTTTTAATGCAAGGTAAACCTCGTTTTAATGCAAGGTAAACCTCGTTTTAATGCAAGGTAAACCTCGTTTTATAGTCTCTAAGAATTTTATAAATAAAGGCTTTCAGCATGTCTAAAAGCATTTAAAAGATTTAAAAATATTTAAAAGCTCAGGTCATGAAAAATTGCCCTTGGTTTTCGCTTCGCTCAAACTCTATTGAACTTCGCTTTCGCTCAGTTCGTCGGGGCAATTTTTTGGTTAATACTTGCGTGACTTTAAGAAAAAGCAAAAGCAACTCGGAATTCGCTTCGCTCATAAGCTTTTTTCTCGCTACGCTCGGTCCAGGAGCAAATTTCTGCATGAAAATTAAACTTTCTTAGGCTAAAGAGGGCAAAAAAATGTTTTTCAGAGAGTCTAGACGCAAATTTTGATAGTTCGCTCGTAGACACTCGCTCTATGCAGCTATCTAAAGTCAAAACATCTCTTTACTTCACTCTCTTTTGCGTTTTTTGAGCTGTTTTCTGTTTTTCGCTATAAGATCTATGTTTTTTAGATAAAGGCTCTTAAATCGCATTTGAATACTTTCTGTGAAGCTTTTCATAATTAAAGTTTTAGGTTGAAATTTTTAACCTGGATGAATGAACAAAAACTGATCTTTTTACGTTTTTATAAACCAGAAAATAAATACTTTTTTCCATGTAAAACCAAGCACCAGTCCTACGTCACTTTAGCCAATTTTCTAATCCAGAATCCGGCACATGCCGGGATTTTTTTGTCACACACCACGCATCTAAAGATGATAATCCTCAAACCTTTGCTAGATATGGTTTTTATAGGTTTTTTTATCATATAGAAACTGTTTCAAAAAAATGGATAAAAACTAATATAACTAGTTGTTTTTAAATAAAAAATAAACTTTCATTGAGTTTTTCAAAAAATATCCAATTTTTTGATTTAAAGTATTGAAATATAATGTAAAAACAGCTTTCAAACCAAATTTCAGAATATATCTTAAAATTAAGGTTAATTTATTGAAATTATGAAAAAAATTGATGAAAGTTTAGATTTTTAAGTTTCAGAATTGTGTACAAAATTAATGGACTTTTTTATGCTAAAAATTTGATTTATATGATTATTGTTCTGTACATGGTGTTGTACAAAAATAAATACTATTTTGGGTCTAAGTGAATGAAAATTATAAAAAATAATATGTACACATGGATTATACAATAATGTACAAATTTTAGTGGCTAAATTAGGTATAAAGTATTGAAATTTATTAAAAATAAATATGTACAATCCAAGGTTACTTCTTATGTCAACAGAATTAGTCAATTCAGCCAATATCATCTCTTTTCCTAAGCCATGTGCCTTCTGTGAATCAACGGAACATGTACAACTTTTTGCTGGGCTGATGCTTTGCAGGAGTTGTCAGGAAAACATCAAAATTACCAATCCTGATCTGTTTGCTACCAATGATCAGATTCAACAAAAAGCCCAGGATTAACCTGGGCTTCGTATAAGGTGTATTATGTTAATTTTAGGAAATTTAAACATTTACCTTATAATTTAACTGTAGTTCATCCGCATTTTCCCCTCTAATGCCCCAGTTTTCTTTAGGGGTTTCAAATATAGTTATCTCAACATCATTTGAATCAATACCGCATAGATTGTTTATATTTTCGAATAGAGTCTTAATAAATGCTTTTTTAGTCTCTTTTGTTCGTCCATCGAACATGGAAATTTCAATAATTATATAAGATGTACTGCGGTCTGCTGGATATATAAAATTTTTGGATTCTAGTGGAATAAAACGTTGAAACCTTTTTTCTTCAGGGTATTTTAATTCTTTAACTAAGGCCTGATGGATAGCTTTACTTAAATTATCACGATGTAATTCTATAGTTTCATCTAAAGCATAAATTTTTATCTGAGACATTACTTTCTCTAAATTAAAACCCTAATTTTAGCTTAATCTCCCCTCCCATTTAAGATAATGGCTGTTATACGAAATGAAAAAACTTAGACTCTGGTCTAGGCTTAAAATTTAAAAAATATATAAAAATCAGTGTAATAAAATTATTCTTAGAGATTCGTATAACGCCCATTATGTTAAATGGATTAAAATGGAGTCATTTATCTGAAAGGATTTTTAAGATGTTCCTTCACTATAGAAATAATTAATAGTATACCAATCAGAACTAGAACTGCTATAAGAATCCAGAACATACAAACCACAAATATTAAACATTAATAATACAATAATAATATTTTTCTGAGCATAAAGTAATTGATATTTAGATTATTTTACAAGCTCAGGCTTTTGTTAAGTTTTAATTAACAGTAAATTTTTTCTAATTGGTATAAAATTTAGAAGTAGTAAGCTATTTAATTGTTTCTTATAGAAAAAAAGTAAAGAATCTTTATCTGAGAAAAGGTGAGCACAAATTTATTTTGCAATTAATATTCATTTGTAGGGCTAAATTTCAAAAGTGGACGAATGACCCACATCATTTACTTTAGGTTTCTTTTTCTTGATTTTAAGAAAAATAATTAAAACAGCAATCAATAAAATAAAGATCAGAAATTCCATAAGTATCCTTTAAAAATCTTTAGTTTTCTTAAAATTAACATAATGGGCGTTATATGAAATTCAAAAAATGATACTATTTTTGTGATAATTAAATAAATTTTAGGTGAACATAAGTTAAATAGAGCTTATATCGGCTATATAATTTTAAGGTTCCCAGAATTTATCACCCTGAGTTTCATAAAATTTACTAATGAATTCTTGAAAAGTATTAGCAACAATGTACCAATCTTGTCTTTGATCTATAGGTAAGACAACAAAAATAGAGCCGTAATCATCACTATTAGGATCACATCGAACTAACAATAAGTCTGAATCTCCATAGAATTCTCCAATAATTAAGTCACTTTGAAGAGCGTCATTATTACGATTACTTTTATAAATTTTTGAAGCAAAAATTACTTCCTCAATAGAATATAATTTTAAGCCCCATTGTCCGTATTCTTGATCTTTAAATAGATCTGCACCATTAGATACTGTATAAAAATTCTCTAATACTTTTGGTAAAAGTACTTGGGGTATTTGTGGGTAAATTTTGCTTTTTAGGTTTAATGAACACTGCAAAGGAAAGGGACATTCCATACCTCTCTGAATAGCTTTCTTAGGTTCAATCTCCCATTCATTATGTATTTTTTCTATAATTTCATGAACACTATTCATTTATTAGACTCTTAAAAAATCCTTAACTTTTACTAAAATTAATTTTCAGACTTATCCCACCAACTTTGAGCTAAATCAGTATTTTTAGGAATGCCTATACCATCACGATACATAACGGAAAGACTTCGCATTGCTTTCTTATTACCTAACTTTGCAGCCTTTTCACGAAGTTCTAAAGCTTTCTTAATATTAACTTCTATTCCGCTATCTGCGCGAGTATATAGGTCAGCTAACTCAACCATTGATTCAGAATGACCATTTTCTGAAGCTTTCTGAAACCACTTAAAAGCTTTTTGGAAATGTTCTAAAGAATCGTTTTTGTCATCATCCTCTATTAATCTAGCATAGGTAACATATCCATCAGCTAACCAAAACATTGCTGCTACATTTCCATTTTCAGCTGATTTAATAGCCCAAATTTCAGCTTGATTTTCATCTGAATCAACACCATAACCATATAGATAAATCTCAGCTAATTCTAACTGGGCAGAAGTATCTCCACTTTCTGCTTTCGCTAATAAATCATTAGAAAAAACAGGTTCTGCAAATGTTTCCATTGAAAGGCAAACTCCTAAAGCCATAAAAATATTTACTAATTTATTCAATTCTTAACCTTTAAATTAAACTCTTAGGCTTGTATGTTTTTACATCATACCTAAAAGAAAACTCTAAAATTAGAGTATATTTTTAGTCCTATTTAACATAGAAACTCTTATGCGAATCTAGAAGGATTAAGCTATTTCGTAATATTTTATCCAATAAGCATTGTCAAAAATATCAATGTAATAGCTTGGCCTCTTACAATGTGAAAAATATTCACAGCATAAATCTCTAATAATTTCAATTTCTTCTAGGCTATCGGCAGCATTGACTAAAAATATAAACTTGTCCAGATTAACAAGTAATTTAGTACTATTTTTCAAAGGTTTATTATTAGACATTAAATCCTATGTGTTTTCCTGTTGGAAGCTCTACATCAATACGAAGTTTTCCGCCCATTGCTTCAACATACTTTTTCATCGTTGAAATTTTAAGATCATGACCACGATTTTCGATTGCTGACAATGACGGCTGTTTGATTCCAAGGGTTGCAGCCAGTTCTTTTTGAGAAATCTCTAACTCTTCACGAATAAGGTGAAGCTGAGTTTCCAACAGTAATTCATCAGCCATTTTTTGAATACGAGCTTGACTCTCTGGAGAGCGACTAGCCAATAATTCTTGTAGGGTCTTAGCCATTAGATTGATCTCCTAAAGTTGAAAGATGAAGTTCGTATTGCTGATCGGCAATATCTAACATCTCTTTATAAAAACGCTTTTTACCGCCTTTATCACCGATACACAGCACAATAGCTTGTCGTAAAGGATCAAATGCGAAAAAGGCTCTCAGTGGTTTACCTCGATGCTGAACACGTAGCTCTTTCATGTTGGTAAATTTGGAGTCATAGACGGTATCTACTAAAGGACGACCTAAACTTGGTCCCTGTTGCTGTAGAACGACCAACGCTGCGAGTACTTTCTCTTGTGTAGATTCATCTTGCTGTACAAGCCATTCGTTAAACAGATCCGTTGTAATGACTGTCCACATATTACAACCACAATATAGATTACAGTCTATATATTAAATCTGATTGAATGACTTTGCAAATGGCAATAAAAAATCCCGACATCATGTCGGGATTTTTCGGTGTGGAGCGCCTAGGTAGGGCTGACTACCTGATGGTCATGGTGCCTGACTGATTATTATTGTTATTATTGTTGTTTTAAGTCATTGAACATCCTGTTCATATAGATTGATCATAAGGACTTCATCGGGGCTTAGATACAGACAATTTCGTGAAACGCTGTAAGCCAAAACGTACAAAAAATAATCAAAATTTATCCCAATGGTTATCCGCAGAAATTGTGGATTCTTTTGGGTAAAAAAGGCTTACAAACTCTATGGTATTGCTATTTTTGATTATTTTTTAAACAATTTTATTGGCTAAAAGTGACAAAAATGCTTAAAAAGCAGTCGACATGTGTCTAAGTCGGCATTTTGGTGTTTTTTAGGGTGGCGAAAAATTTTTAACTATATGAAAAACAACAATTTTATAAAAACAAGTTCGTATAAGCACCATTATGTTAAATGGGGGGAGCCTCTAAAAATTATTGTCAAATTATGAATAAATATTTTTTATAACCTGATAAAAATCTAATGTTTAATTTATGATATTAATAATTAATTTAATAAGTCTTAAAAAACATGGATTTCGATAGTACTACTCAATTACCTACAAAGCTCTTAAATAAAATTTCTGAAGTTATTTCAGTAGACCCTAATGACATTGTTAAAGATGCGCAGTCTAAAGGGTTACCTATTTCAAAAATAGAAGACTTTACAACAGAAATTATTTGTAAAAATTATCGAAGAATTGAAGATATTTCTGGTTCTTATGGTAACTATGCAGCAAGAAATAGTGCAGTAACTGGACTGGCCTCTGGCGTTGGTGGTGTAGCAACAATGGTAACTATTGGGGGCGTGGATATTGTAAATATGGCAGCGCAATTGTATAGGTTGAATCAACGAGTTGCATATTTGAATGGCTTTGATCCCAATAATCCACATGATGCAGAACTAGCTAGAGAAATTTATTTATTTTCATTGGGGTTTGATAAAGCAGCTGTTGCTGGTGTGCAAGCTATGATGAATAGAGCTGCTCAAATTGCAGGAAAATCTGGGGCAAAATCAAACCCAGTACTTAAACTGATCATGATTGTTGCATCAAAATTAGCACCCAAAATGACAACTAAACAGGCAGCAAAATTTATTCCTGTTGTTGGTGGTATTTTGGGTGGAGGCATTAATTTCGCATTTGCTAAATATGCATCAAGTGAAATTCAGAAAAGATATAAAGAAGAGTTTTTTAGAAAAATGCAAACAGAGTCTATAAATTCTTAATTTTATAAATTTGGTACGAATATGTTAGTAATTTAATATTTCTAAAATTAACATAATACGCCTTATACGAAATGCGTTATAATTCTCTTGAAAATTCAACGCTGTAGTTTCTTTTTTGCCCAACCTCCCCAAGGTGGGCTTTTTTTTATGATTTTTCACGTTCCACACTTATTATTTAATCAAAGTTTCACGACTTTATTCATATTAATTAAACAATCGTGGTTAATCATAGGGTCTAAAAAAACGGCTCCAAAAGCCTCTTTTCTCAGGCTCTGGTTCAATGTGCTCTGGCACTTGAATCCACTTATTTTCCCTCCGCTCTGGAGTAGTCAATCCGTCATGTTTAGCTTCTGCTGTGTCAGGTTCGGGATCTGGTTTGGCTATGCTGGGTTGCACTAATTCTTGATCGGTAAACGTAGTCATATTAGGTTTTGGGCCTTCTAATAGGCGTTGCATCGTTTCAATTTGGTTCTGATAGAAAGATTCCCGATCTTTGGCATCATCAAGCTGGTTTTTCAGCATGTCTATCTGCTGTCTAAGTAGTAAAACTTCTGCCGAATTTGGACTGTCTATTTTTACAGGTTCTTTTACATCCTGTTTTTTGACAGGTTCCCCGAAAACACGGATAGCCTCGGCTAGATCGATCTTATTCTGGGAATTTTTACTTAAAATTCCTTTCTTTATGTTGTTGTAAATCGTTTGTCTATTGATATTGTAAAGCTTAGAAAGCTCGAGAACTGTAAGGCTTTTCATGTTGTAAATCTATGCCTAAACCTGTCAAAAGTTGTTGTCTATTAGACTGTCTAATAGACAAATGATCAAGTTTAAATTTTAGGCAGGTGCAAAGCCAACTTTTTGAAGATAAGGGAATAATTCTTGGAATTTTTGATAATCTTGGAGCATTTCTGCAATGCGTATAGCAAATTGTTGGAAACTTTCGGTGCCTTCTGAATATTGCCCCATCTCAGGTAATTCAGAAAGTTTGTTGGCAAAGAGATGACGTTGTTTATCACTCATTTTGGTGAAAAGGGCTAATGTATCCGTTCCCTTAATTACTTTGTCAGAGTTGGTTTTTTTCTGCTTAAAACTGAAAGAAAAACCGGAAATTGAACGTCCTTTTTTATGTTGTTCATATTTAGCCTTTACATCGGTTAACTCATTTACTTGCTTGAGGGCAAAATCTAAAACATACGTTTTAAAATTACTCATTGTTTTGTATTGATGAGCTTCGACACCAAGTTGTTGTCTAAAGATCGATAGATCAAAAATTGGCGTTTTACCAGCAGATCTCCATTGAATTAATAACTCGTATAACCGAATAGCATAAGAGCTAGTTAATCTCGAAACCTGCTCCAATTCATATTTAGTAAAGTTTTCTTCCAGTCGAGTTATGAGTGGAACAATGTCTTGCGTGAAACGTAGGAAAACGATCCCGGATTGAGGTTCATATCCAATTTTATCGACCCAACGACAGTGAAAGCTACGATCCTTACCAGTCTTAGGATTAATGTCATGATACGTGACATAGCGATCAAACAAGCTTTTAGATGCATCCCTAAGCACGGTATAAGCAGTGTGTTTCTCGACATTAAAGGTATTGATATAACTACTTGCATGTACTTCTAAAAGGCTATTTTCAGTTATCCCGTGCCCTGTTTCCCGAGCTTCAGCAATGGCTAATAGGATCAGCCTTTGTTCAACTGTATCTAGGGTATAGCTAGCTTGAATTAAAGCATTATCCTTTACGATTAATTCACTCATTTCTAATAATAAATTTATAATTAAACTAGGTTGTACAATAGACTATTTTAATTGAATTGTAAATCGACTTAATTTGGGGTCGATAAACCTAGTTTTAAGGTCGATAAACCTAGTTTTATGGGTCGATAAACCTAGTTTTATGGGTCGATAAACCTAGTTTTATGGGTCGATAAACCTAGTTTTATTAACTCTAAAACTATTATGAATAAAGGGTTACAGCTTACTTAAAAGCATTTAAAAGATTAAAAATAATTAAAAGCCTAGGTAAAGAAAAATTGCCCTTGGTTTTCGCTTCGCTCAAACTCTATTGAACTTCGCTTTCGCTCAGTTCGTCGGGGCAATTTTTTGGTGAGCACTTACGTGACTTTAAAAAAAGCAAAAGCAACTCGGAATTCGCTACGCTCATAAAACTTTTTTACTCGCTACGCTCGATCTAGACTCAAATTTCTACAACTTTTCCATGCTTATTTATGTTTCACAGCCTAAAAAGCGGTTTTTCAGGGAGTCTAGGCAAAATTTTCCAAGGATCGCTCGTAGACACTCGCTTTGTTCTTATCGGTAAAATCAAATGATCTCTAAAATACTCTAATTTGCGTTTAGAGCACTCTAATTTTTTTATTGATGGGGAATATAGGTTTAGGCTAGAAAAAGGCATATACGGCTTCAACAGTGTATTTAAACCCTATTATTTGAGTCAATCTAAGCTTTATTGAAAGGATTCCTTGGATCTTCTTTGGCTTGCTTAATCAATTTCTCCATTTCATATAGCGATTTAGCCGATAAAATATCTGTTTTTCTATTTTGATCCAGGCTAAATGCATTGTTCTTTTCTGCTCCTGATTGTGCTTGCTTAAATAAATCGAGCATTCGATCTAAATCTTGGTTTGAATTTGATCGCTCTAAACCGCTTTGTTCCAATAAGTTTAAATATAGTGATCCGATAAAATATTTAATGTGGTCTTGCTGTTTTCTTAAAGATTTACTAAGGGGGGCCTGGTTATATTTCTCAGGGTTTAAAACTCGTTCGACCTTCGCTGTAATATTCTTTTCAGAAGTCTGATTTCTTTTAATTTTTAAAACTTCATTTAATGCATCATGCATTGCAAAGTAAGCATCAATATCTGTTTTTTTACTTAATTCTAGAATATTCAATTCTAATTTTTTTAATTTCTGTGGCTCGGTTTTTTGGATCAGTTGTAATTGAACTATACGTTTATTATAAGTATTGCGCTCATAACGACATCGTTGAATAAGTTTTAAATCTTCTTCATTCAGTTGTTTCATTGATTCTCGTTCAGAAATCATTGCTAAAAAAGCATCTTGCATTCGTCTTTTAAACGGCAGCGCTCGAATATGTTTATCCAAATCGATGATTTCTTGTTGTGTTAAGGCAAATGTTTTTCTACCGGCCAAAGCTGATTTCCTGATTTTGGGTATCTAAATTGATGTTAGCGGAATTCTGATGGTGTTGAAACAATATTTTATGTTATACATAAAATATTGTTTATCTCGTTTCCGTGTCTTTTTTTAACAATGATTGCTTTAGCAATCATTGTTAAAAAAAGACACTTCTACTCGCTCCTGCGGAGGCTACATAACCCACTGATTTAATTATTAAATTATGAGTTTTTCTTCGGGTTTTAACTGTATTTTTTTAATGGTGAAAAAGTAAGCAATGCCTGCCGTTACAAGAAATGGGAAAGGGGTGCAACAAGAAAAACAGCGAATTTTAGACGAGTGCAACAAACTTTTTTGATGAAATATCGATGTTTGCAACAAGAAAAGACTGCTCTCTGCAACAAGAATTAGCCCCTTGTTACAAGAAAATTTGCTGTTTCGTTACACGTAATTTGTTTGAGGTGAACTGATGTTTTATTTAAATCTAAAGCATAATATTAAAAAAGAGCAGAGTTCTCTGAATGCATTCCATTATTTAACTCGGACGGCACATTTTGAAAATCAAAAAGACAATGAAAAATTAGAGTTTATACGGTATGGAAATATGCCCAAATGGGCAGAAAATAAACCAAAACTTTTTTGGAAAAGTGCTGATCAATTTGAAATTTCCCGGGGAAGAACAAGCTCTACTTTAACCATTGCTTTACCAAAAGAGTTAATACGAGAACAACGAGCAGAATTGGTTCAGAAGTTAATAGATCAGTTTGCCGGACAATATCAATTTCCTTATACCGCGGTCATTCATAATCATCCCAGTGAAATTACTGGAGAGGATCAACCACATTTACATTTGATGTATTCAGAAAGAACAATTTCAGATGATATTGAACGACCACCAGAGCAGTTTTTTAAACAGTACCGGCCAAAAAATCCAACTCAAGGTGGTGCGCAAAAGTTAACAGCTGATGCATTAGGTTTCGGGCGAAATCAAGTCAAAGTATTCCGTGAAAAAACTCAAGAATTAATGAATTTGTTTTTAGAAAAATATGCACCAACTAAAAAAGTAATGGTTTATGGTGTAGAAATTGAAGTGAAAAATCAGGTCAGTTGCCTATCTAATGACGATTTCAATCAAAAATTCGGGACCAAATTACAGGATGTACCACAAATCCCTCGATGGAAACTTTATAGCGCTGATCCAATTATTCAGCTTGATGTTGAAGCTCAAAAAAACACAATTAAAAAAATTAGAAATCAGAACAATGCTGAACTTTATGGCAAGGAATATGATTTAGAAATATCTAGACGCCATGTGCTTACTCAGAAAAAAGATCCTGGCTTTAGCTTAGATTGATTTTTATAAGTGGAAAATTTGTGTTTTTTGAACATGAAATCTTGAAAAAACTTATCCATATTGTGAGTGATTTTTAGCCACAACATGGAAAATTTGTGTTTTTGATTCAGATCCATAAGGAAAACCTAGATTTTTGCCCATAAATGTAAAATCTAGGTTTTTCGCATAAGGCGTATTATGTTAATTTTAGAAAAATTAAATTATTCGCTTTATGATCCATATATGAACAACACGACAATATATGTCCTATGACCAAAGAAATTATTGCCTAACTTTGCTATTGTTCTTCTTTTGATATTTGTACTTAAGGCCTGTAATGAATTCGAGTAATAGTCACTTTAATGAAGTTGATCCGACTCTAATTAATGAGACAATTCCTCTTTTTGAGAAAGTGCCATTTAATCCTATTTATCCGAGCAAATTTAAGTTTATTGATCTCTTTGCAGGAATTGGTGGATTCAGATTAGCTTTCCAAAATCTTGGTGGCCGATGTGTATTTTCATCTGAAATTGATTTAGCAGCGCAGAAAACTTATACGGCAAATTTTGGTGATACTCCTCATGGAGACATAACATTAGAATCAACCAAAGATGCTATCCCAGATAATTTTGACATCTTATGTGGTGGATTTCCCTGCCAAGCTTTCTCTATAGCTGGTAAAAGATCTGGTTTTGAAGATACTCGAGGAACTCTATTCTTTGATGTAGCAGATATTATAAAAAGAAAACAGCCTAAAGCCTTTTTCCTAGAAAATGTAAAAGGTTTAGTTAGCCACGATAAAGGAAAAACTTTAAAAACTATCTTACAAGTACTGAGAGAAGATCTTGGCTACTATGTTCCTGAACCTAAAATTATTAATGCTAAAGATTTCGGTGTTCCTCAAAACCGTGAACGTATTTTCATTGTGGGATTTCATAAAAATACTGGTGTTCAAGATTTTGAATACCCAACACCAACAGGTAAGAAAGTTTGCTTTGCTGATGTGAAAGAGGAAAACGTTGTTCCTACAAAATATTATCTTTCTAATCAATATTTACAGACTTTAGAACGACATAAAGCCCATCATGAAAGCAAAGGAAATGGCTTTGGTTATGCAATCATCCCAGATAACTCTATAGCTAATGCTATTGTAGTCGGAGGTATGGGGCGTGAACGTAATCTTGTTATAGATCATCGAATTACGGACTATACGCCTACAACGAGAATTAAAGGTGAAGTAAATAGACAAGGTATCCGGAAAATGACTCCCCGAGAATGGGCACGCTTACAAGGATTCCCTGATAATTTTAAAATTATTGTGTCTGATGCCGCTGCATATAAGCAGTTTGGTAATTCTGTTGCTGTTCCAGCGATACAAGCTACAGCTAATTTGATTCTAGAAAAACTGAAGATGAAATAATGATTACAGCAAATAAAGGTGAATGGAGCGAAGTCTACGCTCTATTCAAACTGCTTAGTGAGGGAAAACTATATGCAGGGGATAAAGACTTAAATAAAATTCCTAACTTAATTTATCCAATTATTAGTATTTTACGGCAGGAATCGCAGGATCTTCTTACATATTCCCCAGAGCCTAATCACGGGGTAGTACATATTCAAAATGGTACTTCTACCTTCACAATTAGCCAATCTGATTTTAAATGCATCACAGAATTTCTTTTAACTGAAATAAAGAAAAAACAACCAACAGCATCCTTTTCTATTCCTGAAGTTGAAACCTTTATATCTCAATATAATTCAAAGAAAATCAAAGCTAAATCCAGCGCAAAAAGTGATATTAGAATTATCATTTATGATCAAAAGATCGGAACAACTCCAGAGCTAGGTTTTAGTATTAAATCCAAATTAGGCAAGGCTTCAACGCTACTTAATGCTAGTCAAGCCACCAATTTCGTTTATAAAGTTAAGAATCTTACTTTGTCACCACAAGAAATTGATGACTTCAATCAATTAGAATTTACTGTTCCCATCATTCAAGGTCGTATACACCATTTAGAATCGTTGGGGGGAAGTATTGAATTTTCCCATATAACAAATGATGTTTTTAATAATAATTTAATTCTTTTAGATAGCCTACTTCCGAACATAATTTCTGAAGCACTTTACAAGTACTACACCTCTCCAATTACATCCGTAAAAGAAATATTTGAACAAGTTGCATCTGCAAATCCAATGCATTATTCACTACAACATCAACACCCTTTTTATGAATACAAAGTTAAAAAACTTTTATGTGAAATAGCTATAGGAATGATGCCTAGCACAGTTTGGACTGGCAATAATATTGATGCAACTGGTGGTTATTTAGTGATTAAAGAAGATGGCGATGTTATTTGTTATCACCTATATCATAGACATGAATTCGAAGAATATTTATATAACAACACAAGATTTGAAGCGGCTAGCAAATCGAGACACAACTATGGAAATCTATTCATTGAAAATGGAGAGTTATATATGACCTTAAATTTACAGATTAGGTTTAAGTAAGATATTTAACATAAAAACTCTTATTCGAAATAGATCAAGAAGGACAATGTAGTGATAGAAAAAGGGGCAATCATTTCCGACTGTAACAAATATCGTTATTCACTTTGGCGTATTTGGGATAAAGAAAAACCAATATTTACCTTTGTCGGCTTAAATCCATCAACTGCAGACCATGAGCAAGATGACCGAACCATAAGACGATGCATTAATTTTGCTAAAAGTTGGGGAGGTGGTGGCATTTATATGGCTAATCTATTTGCATATAGAGCTACTGATCCACAAGAAATGATGTCCCAAGAAGACCCTATTGGTCCTGATAACGATGCCCACTTAAAGCAATTAGCAGCAGAATCCCACAAACTTATTGCTTGTTGGGGAAATGATGGTGTTTTTAAAGCGAGATCAACTTTTGTAAAACAATTGCTTACGGACAAACTCTATTATCTTAAATTAAATAAAAGTGGAGAACCTGGACATCCGTTATATATACATTCTTCCACTCAGATACAGCCTTTTTAGATCCCATTTAACATAATGGCGGTTATGCGAAGTACACTTGTATATTAGTATAAATATCAAATACTTGAGAATTCCACCCTAGCCAAAAAATGCACAAAAAGCCGAATTTGAAACATATCGGCTCTTTTTTATTCAATTCTGATATCTTTTGCCAACAAAAATGATCAATAAGTACTCAACTTGAAGCTTTTCCCCCATCTTTCAATGGTCATAGTTCTGAAATAATCCACAAAATTTGCGGATAAACCTTGGGGTAAAAATTATTCAGTTCTGTACGCTAAAACGTACATTCATTTAGAATTTGGCAAATATTCATCCCGAATGCAGCTCGTTAGAATATGATCTTTCCATTCGCCATTAAGCATCAAATACTTTCTTGCATATCCTTCTCTTTCGAATCCTAATCGCTGAAGTAGCTTCCGGCTACGAGTATTTTCAGGAATATAATTAGCCATAACTCGATTAAGATTAAATTGATTAAAGATATAGTCTAAACAAAACATCAAAGCCTTAAACATGATACCTTGCCCTTGATAATCTTGATCCAAAGAGTACCCTAGATAACACGATCTAAATACGCCATAAATAATTTGGTCAAATGTTATAGTCCCTATCACAATACCTTTATGAACTAGAACAAATTTAATCGCTTTCTTTTCTTTAAATAATTCTATGTAGCTTACTATCTGTTGTTCCCAATATTCTTCTGTATAGAAAGAATTTTCTCTTAATGGCATCGAATTAGCTAAGTGTTTTTTATTTTTTATATAAAAATCAAGCAAAGCCTTTGATGAACAATCATACAAACTAATTACTTGTATTTTTTCAATTTCTATTCTTGGATGTGTCATCATTTTAAAGCCTTTTTCACTAATTCCTTATCTAAGAAGTAATTGGAAAGATAATATCCACATTATTAACCGAGTCGATAAATAGAAAATCCTAAATGCTTCTTAAATATTCTGATTCCTACATCATCATATCTGAAAATAAGTGAATGATTGTATAAATCGTCAAATAAATATATATTATTATATATATACCACGGAGCGAGTTATGAATCATACCGCAAAAGTTTTTATGAATGGTCAAAGCCAAGCAGTACGCCTGCCGAAACAATTTCGTTTTGAAAGCAAAACTGTTTATGTCAGACGAAATACTAAAGGTGAAGTAATCCTTTCTGAAAAACCTCGGACATGGGCTGATTTTTTTGAGGAAAATACTGATATGTCAGGATTTGAGACATTAATGGCTGATCGTGAACAGGACATACCAATTGAACGAGATATTTTTTAATGGAATATCTACTTGATACAAATATCGTGGGCTATCTTTTACAAGGTGTTGCCAGTAATAAGCTGAAGAACAAGCTGATGATGGTTAATCCTGATAGTGTATTTATTTCACAGATTACTCATGCTGAGATTGTTTATGGCCTAGAAAAAGGTGGGAATATTCCCAAGCATATTGATCGTGTAAACTCTTTTTTAGAAACCTTAAGTATTTTAGATTGGGATGATCAGTGCGCTCATGCTTACGGCAAGGTTCGTAATGAATTACGTCTACAGGGTGTCACTGTACAGTCAATGGATTTGATGATTGGTGCTCATGCACTTGGTCATCATCTTATTTTAGTCAGCAATGATCATATTTTTGATCATTTCAAACAATTTGGACTAGTTTTAGAAAACTGGCAAATTTAGTGATAAAGGCATGAATTACTATTCTGAGGATCCCTTCTAGGTAATGTTACCTAGGAGGAACAATGAAAAGACTGAAACATCAGTACAAGCAATCAATACAGAGTACACGCCATGACTACTTTTGGAAAATTTATCCTAATGTCAGAAGCTCTGTATTTAAGAAATTTAGCACTCATCAAGAGCGTAGCTTTTATTTTCTGCATCGCATTGAATATAAAGACTATCCGCTTAAACTTCGTGTCGCACGAGGTACTGGCTTACCTCATGTCTGGGATGATTTGCCAACTTATGTCTATGACGTTGCAAAAAGTTGGAAGCATAATTCCAAAAGAGTGCATCAGTACTATAAAGAACATGCACAAAAATAAAAGATGGGAGCAATCGCTCCCATTTTTAATTTCGCATAAGAGATTTTATGTTAAACGGTCAAAAAAAAGGTAGGTACATATGCACCTACCTTAAGAATAAAAATGACCATAATTTTATCAAGCAGCCAAAATATCTAAGATTCTACTTCTTGGTAAAACATATTCACCATTATCTTGCTCGTGGAAAAAATCATTAGCTGCACGAATCAATGTGTTGATGTAATCCAAGTCTCCGTGCTTTTCATGTGCTGGGGGAGCAAAAAAAGCTAATAATAAAACGGTTCCCTCTGAGCCTAATGTATAAACCATACATAAGTCACTTGTTCCTCGGCGCCCTATAAATCTACGAGGAAAGTTATTTTTATCCCAATCTTCAATAGCTTTGTCTGTCATAGCTTCAGCATCAAAGATATGAACATGTGCTAATCCATGTGCTTCCATCACATGTTGCGGATAATCATTGGGAACATCTTTCCCAAATGAATCATGGAATCGTTTAGAAAACGGACCACTGTTAAACATATAATCTTCAAAATCGTTCGCCATCATAGTGAGGATATGCCGATCTTCATCGGTTTTAGCACCAGCATAATAGCAATCTAAAATTTGAAAATTTTTTGGTAAAAAATTAGGAATACACCACCTCCTGTAGAACTCAAATGAACTCAACAGTATAAGGTGTATTTAAGATTTAGAAATATTTTTTTAAAAAAAAATAGAGCCTATGCTTCTGATGTGCTTGGATATTTCATCATGTAAGCATTTCGGGTATTAATAGAAATCTTAGCGGCTTTTTCTTTTGTCAAACCATAAGATTTTCTAACTACTTTTTTAACTACTTTTTTAGATTCAGATATAGACACTATATTTTCTGTTCTCATGAACTCACTATAACCATTTATATAATTTCTATACTCAAACCCAGATAGATTGTGAATACGAAGATACATTTGGCAGAATCCTTAAATGGATGTTTTTTGATAAATTATTGATTTTTAATAAAAAAACAATAATTGATTTTACGGTTGGTTCGCGATTATAAAGCAACCGGATTGATTAAGATAGTTCTTATATTACTCTTGACAGAGGAATATAGTGTAAAAAAATGATGCTTTATAGTCATTAAAAGAAGAATTTTTTATTAATAAGTTGTTAAATTTCATTAGTTTACCCTTTTAAGTTAATTAGAAATAATATTTTTAATATAGATATAGCATAAAAATTAGATAAATAAATACCGATATAATTTTTATTAGATAAAAATCTTATGTTAGATAGAAAATCTAAAAAAATAGATCTCTATCTTTTGTTTGTATAACAGTCTCTATATTGAAAGATGCTAAGCCCAATGAGTCCACTCAAAAATTTTTTTCGGGTCATCAATTTCATAGATTCGCCACTTCGTATCTAAAAAACCTAATGGAAAAACCTCATTTGAAATATCTTTCTGGATAAAGTGGTTAAGAATATAAATACTTGAATTAAGAGTATTTAATATGTTTTTTGATAACATTTTTTTTGTATTCTCAATACTGTTTTTCTTTTTTGAATGAATAATTTCATTTCTAAGGGTCTCTAACTCCTTAAACATTGACCAATATTTGATTTCCTTTGGTGATTCGCAATTCAAGATCTTTGGCATAATTTCAGTGAGCTTTTCTGAAGTTGGTATCCATTTTTCAATTTGAGATATTTCATAAATTTCTTGAATACCTTTTGGATTTATTTTCTTATAAATGAAATCATTAGGGATTGTTGCATTGCAAAATGCTTCAACTGCTTTATAAGAAAAAACACATGCTATTTGTATTTGTTCAATATAGTCATAAAATAACGAGACATTTTCACTATAAAAATCTTTATTCTTTCCCATATCTTTTTTAAGCTTTTTTAGTAAATTTTCAGCCTCATCTCTAGCTTTAGTAAATATATTCAGTGATAGTCCGATTTCATTAGGAAGCGATAAGTTGATCTCTTTATTATCAATTTTCACATCCAACATTCGCTGTAAAAAAACTAATTGATCATTTTTTTTAACATTATAGATTAAAGGTTTAGAGCATCTAATATCTGGAATTTTGTAAGAGTTAAAACCTGTTTCAGGCTTATCAGAGTAGCTATTCACAACATGAACACATACCATTTTTAAATTTACTAAATCTACGTTCATAAAAATCCATTCAAAATAATTTTTTAGAGTAAATGATCACTAGTTCTATCGTATTTTAAAATTAAGATTTCCTAAAATTAACATAATACGCCTTATGCGAAATGCTTGAAATTTTCTTTTTTGCATCAATATCTTAGCCAAAGCCGTTCTAGAGTTCAGCGCACTAGAACGGCTTTTTAGTGATTATTCACGTTCCACGGCTATTCTTTGATCATTGTTTCACAACTTTGATTAGTACACCTAAATAAGCCTCTTAGCCATTTGGCAAGAAAAACCGGCTTAACCACCCTCTTTTTGGCTGCTCCGGTTCAACGTGCTCCGGCACTGGAATGCGCTTATTTTCTATTTCAACTGGAGTAGTCAATCCGTCATGTTTCGGCTCTGGTTCTGGTCGAGGATCCGTTGCTATATCCTGGCTAGGTTTCTGATCGGCAAACGTAGTCATATTGGTTTTTGGGGCTTCTAATAAGCGTTGCATAGCCTCAATTTGTTCATCCTTAACATGTAACTGATCATTCTTAGCTTTTAATTCATCTCGTTGAAACTTCTCACGCTCATGAGCTTGTTCAAGCTGTTTTTGAAGCATGTGAACCTGCTGTTCAAGTAAGTGAACTTCTGACAACTTTCGTGTTTCGGTTGTCTGTAAACTGTTTACATATTTAGATGGCTCACCAAAGACACGAATGGCCTCAGAAAGATCAATTTTACCATCACTATTCTTACTTAAATTACCTTTATTTATTTGTTTATAAACGGCTTGACGAGTCATTCCATAGAGGTTTGAAAGCTCAATAACAGATAGTGATTTCATGTTGTAATTTAGGTTGTCTATTATGTGAACTAAGATACATCAAGAAACAGTCAACCGCTACATACACAATCAAACATCATCCTTTAAAACCTAAATTCCTAAGATGAGGAATAAATTGCTTTTGTTGTATTGGATCTCTTAGCATTTCTTTGATTGTTGCAGCTAGATCATCGTAACTTTCTCCTTGAGTCGCTAAATGAGATAGTTCATGTAGACGAGAAAGTTGATTGCCAAACATATGGACTTGAGCGTCAGTTAATTTATAAAACTTCTCTGGCTCATTGAGATGATTAATGCTTTTGGACTTTTCTTTAAATGAAAACTGAATATGAGTGACTTTACGACCAGTTTTTTTTTGCTCATAGGAAACGCTTAATGGGCTGCATTCATTTATTTGGTCTACAGCAGTATCAATTACCCGTTTTTTGAAATCTGCAAATAGTGGGTATTTTTTGCCAAGCTCCAACATGCTTCGTAAGTTCTCAACAGAGATTTCACGCTTACCTATTTGTCTGTATTGCACCAATAATTCATAAATACGAATACCATATCCACTATTGATCCCAGCAATATCTGATAGAGCATACTTAGTAAATTCTCTACTTAAATTAGATATGAAGGGCAAGATAGGTTTTGAAAAACGAATACCAATGATACTTTGACTATCCAAAAACTGGATCTCTTGTACCCACCTCATTTTTATAGATTTATCATCAATACTAAGATTAATAGATCTTTCATAAAGTCTATTAATTCCTTCTTTTAAGTCTCTGTATGCGGTTTTTTCATGTACTCCTAATAACTGTAGTTCATTAACGCTTACAGGGTATAACTCATCATCAGTAATAGGCTGGCTCTTCGGAATACGTGAAATAGCTGCCAAGACGATACGCTGTTCTACAGCACTTAATTGATAGGAAGCTTCTATAACTTGATTTGATTTAACAATTTGATTCTTATCCAAAATAAAACCATTGATTTTCTTTTATATATGACAACTATATACTTGTCATAGTTAGTAGTCAATCCGTCATAGTTAAGTAGTCAATCCGTCATAGTTAGTAGTCAATCCGTCATAGTTAGTAGTCAATCCGTCATAGTTAAACTTTGAAAGGCTTGCTCCATAAGGGATACAGCTCAAAGAAAAGATTTAAAAGATATAAAAATAATTAAAAAAGACGTTTGAAAAAATTACCCGTGGTTTTCGCTACGCTCAAACTCTATTGAATCTCGCTTTCGCTCGATTCAGGGGGCAATTTTTCTGTTAATTCCTTCGTGAATTTGAGAAAAAGCAAAAGCAACTCGGAATTCGCTTCGCTCATAAAGCTTTTTGCTCGCTTCGCTCGGTCTGGAAGCCAGTTTTAGCATCTGATTTATGCTTTTTTAGGCTATACAGCCTTAAAAAGCGGTTTTTCAGAGAGTCGAGGCGCGAATTTTGGTGATGTCGCTCGTAGACACTCGCTTTGTACTTTCTGATCTAGATCCATTTTTAAAAACCCGGACCATCATAATCATTTCGTTTCGGTTCAGGCTGTGAGGGTTGTATTTCAGATTTTGACTTCGGTGATGTTGGTTCAATCACTGGTTTTGGTTGTACGGATCGGACTTTAAACTCCATGTCCGGTTCTGGGTATAACCTGGCGTTATTGAGATTAAAATTGATGGTATCGATATCCCATTTTTCGTGATGCAGGATTGGTTGCTGAGTTTGAATAATTTCGTCGATATCGTGGCCCAGTTCTTTTTTGTTACTGGCTTTTTTAATGAGGTGATTGAGGTAGTGCATCACTTCCGGAGAACTGAAGGGTTCGTTTGAGCAGCTGTAGTAGTATTCATGCTGTTGATCAAAGTATTGTTGGCGCTGTTCCAGTTCTCGTTCTTTGGCATTGTGTTGTCTGATTTTCTGGATTTCCGCTAGGTATTCCACGGTTTCATTTTGTTTGCCTGTCCCCAGTTTGGGTTCTGGTAGGTAGAGGGTGCCGTGTATCTCGTTGTATTTTTCGTAGTTGTCTGCCGAAACTTGGTTTTTAATTTGGATCTTCTGGCCATCGATCTGGTAAGTCACGGTTGGGCTATGTTCTGCCAATGCGTCATTCAGGTGATTTTCCCAGGCTTTTCGGATATGTAGGAGGTAAGTGGTGTAGTCGGCATGGCCATCCTGTAGTTGAATTTTCTTTGCTCCGCCTTTGCTTGGTTCTTTAGCGTTGTAGCGTTTGAAGTATTGTTCCGGACTTCGTTCTATGCCGTCATCGGCTTTGAGTGAAAACATGAGGTGGCAATGGGGTTGTTCTTCACCACTGAGGCGTGATTTTACGTTGTGTATGGCGTAGGAATGAGGGTAGTGGTGTGTTGCTATGGTTTTATCAACAAATGTCTCTACGAGCGTTTTACGTTGTTCTACGGTGAATTCATTCGGTAGGGCAATTTCGTATTCCATGTAAGCCTTGGCATTGGCCCGTTCAAAGGTGTCCGCTGCTTGCCAGAATTCAACCGGATCTTTGACCCAGGAGGGCATGCATTGCCCTGGTTCGACATGTTCGAGGACTTCTGCACTCTTTTTGCGGATGCCTTCGTATTGCATGAGTCGGGAAATGTACAGGTAGTGGCTCAGTGCGTAGCCTTTATTTTTACTTTTGACGCTGAAATGGTAACTGGCCATGTTCACTTCCTTGGGGTGTTGTTGGTTTTTATGGAGTGAAACGCAATAAAAATCTCCGGATTATGTAATGCCTACAGGGCTGAAATAATCCGGTTAAAGGGGGTCAAGGGGGAATCGCCCCATTGCGTACTAGTTTCTCCGATTAGGAGAAACTGTCAAGTGCGAATTATTTAAAATAAAAATATAAATTCTTTTCAAGAAATTTTATTTTTATTTTAAATAATTATTTTCAGACTGCCCGATTGAATTATGGTAAAACCATAACTCAATCGGTAGCAGTTCTGAAAATTAGGCGGCAGATAGATGGCATTGGATAAATCAAAAAAACGTGGCAGACCTGCACAACTTTTACAAATCGCAGAGTTACATGCATTTGTAGACTATCTTTCACAGAAGAAGGATCGTTCTGATTTGCAGAATGATGTGATTGCAATGCTACGAATTGAAAAATTTAACTTTGAGTCATTGTCTGAAGCTGAACAGATCTTGGTGAAAGAGGCCTTAAAACCTTATCGTGAGCATATGAAGCTGAACTTATTGTTTGATGAGGTGTCTGTGAAGTATCCGCAGACCGCATATGAACGGAAGTTTGTGCAGTTGTTTGAGGCTTATCGGGACAATGCGTTGAGTGGTGCTGATTTTAATATCTTGAAAACCATGGCGACTCGTTATCTGAGTTTCAAAGCGCATAAGCTTGAGTTGAGTGATTTAGAGCTTTATTTGAGTCAGATCCAGAAGAAGGAAGCCAGCAAAAAAAGAACGGCTGAAAATCATCGTAAGTTTGAGTTGGGCGGTGCTGTGTTAGCTGCTTTCAAGGAGTTAGGGATTGATATTAGTCAAGATACGCCTGAACAGATGAAGAATCGCATTCAGAATACGAAAAAATTTCATGATGATGTAATGAAATCTAAGATATATCAGGAAGTTAAAAGTTATAAAAATGGATATTTTGAAAGAAATAAGCTTTTTCATCAGGTATTAGAGGGACTGAATACCTGGAAAAAAGACGGAGAGTTATTGTCAGTCATCGAAATTAAGAAAGCTTTAGTGAAAAATCAGTAATAGCCTTTCTGAGAAAGGCTATTCAGGCAAATTTCGCATAAGGCGTATTATGTTAATTTTAGAAATTATTAAATGATTCCAAGATTTTCTAGCGACTTATAAGTAATTTCATTACGAATA
>OOCB01001714.1_pt1 | contig 28027 bp, 27 predicted proteins | sample 1671351 | NCBI WGS metagenome assembly OOCB01 (sample SAMN06348148, study PRJEB24527) | human gut metagenome | biome: human gut; feature: ankylosing spondylitis patient; material: feces | host: Homo sapiens | place: China | collected 2015-10 | reverse complement strand
TTATCTGCTAATTCAGTGATGAGAGGACGTTTAGACGCAAGAAGGACGCTGAAGAGCTTAGTTGCGGATTTGAGGCTTACGTGCTTTCTCGAAGATACTATTCTCAATCTGTTGGTTGATAGAGAACTGGCTATCCATTTTCACTTCATGTAGATAAGACACCATAGGACGCTCCATCTTGAAGAGCTCAGGATTCTTGCTTAAGTCAGGAGTATTATCAGCATTATTCTTGCAGCGAGACATGAAGGTATTGGATGTACCCAAGTCTATAGCATAGGTAAATATCTGGTTTGTAGGGCTACTGCGCTCCCATTTGGGGACTATGAGCCCTTTCTGTCCCATAACTTCCACCTCAATCACATCAAAGGCTGTATTAAAGACCTCGTAGAACTTAGTTCCACTTTCCTCTCCAGTTTCCGTACTCTGACGAGAACGGACTACAGAAGGCAATATGCCAAATTGGGCATTGTTATCAGGAGTAACTTCAGATACTAGCTTCAGTACTTGTCCTTCCTTGCGATAAAAGGTTAGATTTATCTCATCGATATTAAAAGATAGAGGTTTAGGATTTTCGTCTGCTGCTACTATAAGAACTTTAAAGTAGTTGTTTTCATCATCAGTATAGGAGAGGATATTAGGAAATAACCCTAGATCGAAGTTCAAAGATTCAACGCCTAAATCTATAATTTTTCCATGAGAAGCTGCGTAGGTGTCACCCTTGTCGTAAGATTTCTTGTACTCTTTTCCCTTATAGCGAAGGCATACAGTAATGTCATTTCTATTTAAGTGAATAGAGGCATCCGGAACATTACCATCAAATAGATTAAACACCTCAGCCTTAAATGGCATCAAATAATCATAGTCTCGGTCAAGAGTATCATTTTGATATTTAATACCAGAGAAATATTTGTCAGAGATGCGATAAGGCAATTTGATAATAGTATCAGTGAAAAAACTCATCACGTCAACCTCATCAAGCTTCATTAACTCAAGTCCATTGATGACTAACGGATCATTTTGGTCTGTCAGAATAGAACTCATCTTTTGATCATAGTCATTCCGTATATCTTTATCATTCCTGAATCCATGGATATAGTCTTTTATCTCTTTGAATCGACTATCTACATTATCTCCGCCAAATAGAATGTTATACATGTAGTTTTTGAAATCTGCGTCGCGCTCGCTAAAGAGTTTGATGTCGCGAAAATAAAAGCCAGATGACTTTCTACGGATTTGAAGATTGTTATATTGTTCTCCAACACACTTTACCTGTATCGAGTTATTCTCCTTCACTTTAGCTTTATCCATATCAGGAGGAGTAACAAATCCGGTGATAGGTGAACTACATGCCAGTAATCGGTCTTTTCCATCTTCAGCATAGACCAAGAAATACAATTTCTCTTCTCTGATATCAGTAGCATAATAGTCATGGATAGAATTATACAAGATAGGCATTTTCTCTTTAATATATATCAATTCCTTTTGACTCTTCCATTCCCTTAATTCTATTTTTTCGCCATTCTTCCAAGTGTTGTTTTTATGATATTTACTATAGAAAAGTAATTCAAACACATCAAGAATGTCAGATACCATTTGCTTATAGGCAAAACCAGCCTCGTTCTTTGGATTAATATGTTCTTCGTGGACACGGCGAAAAGCTTCACGAGCAACAAAGAAGCGAGCAAAGGGAGTTGGCAGTGAGTTGAGCGCACCGCTATTGTCCGTTTTTTGCTCTATCACCTTATCAAGACGATCTGCTGTGAGGGCTGTCTCTTCTGCCACCCATTTAGAACCATTGATACCACGGTCTACAATATTTAAATCTACTCTTGCCATAGTTATTATTTCAAAATCTTTTGAGTATAGTAATTAATAGCTTTATAAGCAAAATCGAGAAAATAGCGGAATGTATTATTGTGCTTTTGAGTATCAATATTGCTCTCTTTAATCATTTGCAGAAGATAATATGAATCATCTTTTGCATCAAGCTCATAACCTTCAATCCATCCGCTCATATCCTTCTGTGATTCATAATGCAGTGGAGCAAAAGCACGCTTATTGGTAGCCAATTCGCTGTACCACTGATAGAAAGTCTCTGTAAAATTATAGAGATCATTATAAGCAGCATCCTTATAGAAATCAGTATCAAAATGACGATTTTTCTTCAAAGGAAACCATTTTTCTTTTGGAAGGATGTTTACCAACTCACGTAAAAGCATATAGTCTGCTACCGTTTTCACAATATCGGTATACCCCTTGCCCAAACTTTCCAGATTAAGTGACTCTACATCGTCATTAATAGCACGAGATAAGAACTGCTGTCTTTCTGGTTTATCACGCTCCAAAAAGTCAAATAATGCTGATGCAGCCACTAGCTCAATAAAATTAGCTGTATCTTCTTGTTTTTTTTCATCATTCTCATAAGTTTGACGTAATGTCTGCTCACCAATGTAGTAGAGATAGTCTGACTTAATGGTGTTTTGATAATATGCCAAAGCAGCCTTTGTTTTGGTGTAGAAGTTAGCTGAATCAATATCACTGCCAGTCGTAGCTGGATCTTTCAATCCATAGTACGGCAAAACCGTTACAGCACCCATCAATGCATTTTTTACTGCAGGCTGATCATTTGCACCTTTAATTTTTTTCTCTAACAAAGGGAAACCGGATGCACCCGTACCACCAAAAATGGAACTGATAATAAAGATACGGTCATCTTTTTCACAATGAATTTTAAAGCCTTTAAACCAGTCTGCGTTCTCTATCATGTCACCCAAAACTACTGTGCCTACGTTTGGATTACCTTTGAAACCAACAGACAATGGATTATTCAGATTTTGGGTAGAGAACATTGTCTCAATAAGGTAATTGTTAATGTTGTCTACACCTAAATTCGATTTGTGGATATAGCTGCCAAATTTCTCCTCACTACCGGAAATTTGCTGGGTATCGTTATGTTCATTGTTCAGTTCATTCAATGTAATCACTTCAGAACCAAAAAAACCTTCCGAAGCATTCATTTTTGTAGATCCGTTATTTACAGAACGGTTGTACACAGTTTTATAACTTTCAATGAGACTATGTAGGTTTTTCTTTTCCTGTAGGTCAAGATGAGGGTCAAGAATGATAGGCACAACAGTATAACCGTTAGTTTTCATTCCTCCAGCAAGGAGCATCATAATACTTTTCATCACACGGATACCCGTACCTCCAATGCAAAATACAAATACTTTTTTCATTCCTTTTCGGACTATTTTTTAAAGAGTTTATATGCGTTTGTTTTTATATTGCTCTGACATACTACCACAGATACTCCAAAATACAATACAGCAGCATAGATAGCATTGCAGAAAGCAACTTTAATTTCAACACTCCACGCTCCCTGCATAGTTGGCTTAGAGGTGAAATATTCCAAGAGTAAAGTAACAAGGAATGTCATACCAGCAGCCACGCCACACATGATACCCCACCATTTAGGAGTATACTTTCTACCAGGCTGATTATTGAATGGGCCATAGTAGTAATATGCCAATACAATACCAATAACCAACATTGCAATAATAAAAACAATGGAGCCGTTATCCAACTTATTCCAAAAAGCTGTTGCCTGGTTATAGAGTATATCATCGTTTCTGAATGAATTAATGAAATCATTCTTTGTTCCTGCAAGCCATGAATATATTTTTAGGAGTTTCATTGCTGTAATATGTTATTGTTGTTTAGAAATCAGTATATAATTTGGTTTAATTGATTTATTGATAACACCACCATAGAAGATGCCTTTCAAAAAGTTATCAACAGAATATGATTTGGTCACATCATTTTCTGATGTTGCGCCCAAAAATGGGGTTAATCGTGAAATATCAGAATCTGGCAGTTCAAGCGTCCACTCAATAACATCTGCATCATTAGCCAACATATTGTACACTTTTAGATTTATAGTTGCCATAGCAGTGCGTTTCAATTCTTTCTCTGTGATATTTTTTATCTCAAATTTAATATTACCCACTTCTACTTTTGAGCCATAGAGTGCTCTTACCTTCAAAGCTTCTCGCAGATAATTCTCATCGGCCATCAGCCAGCGATAATTAGCGATGTCAAGTTTCAAACATACAGTAGCAGTATCATTCGCATCACTGTCATACCCTACAAATGTAGGATTCATACCTTGTTGATAGCAGTTTAAAGGTATACCAAACTTATAGTTTGGCTGACCATAATTGAAACCACTCTCGATGTTGTCTACAAAATGTTTATTATTATCAATCAGAGTAGAAATCGCATTACGCATGAAAGCTACCTGACGATCATTTCCAATAATTACATAATAATAAGGTGACTTTTGAGTAATCACGTTACCGTTTCTATCTCGATAATCAGAGATGGCAGCTATCACACATATAGCCTTACCATATTGTCCGAGGATAGAACTAATATCAGTACTATATTGACTTTGCAATACATCTGGGGCAGCTGCACCAACTGGACTATATTTCATATCAGAAACAAGGACCGCTACTTCGCCAGAATCAGCCTTCAACGACTTAATCATTGATTTTAGCATAATGGGAGTCTGCGTGGAAGCTGATGATACGAAAGATCCTGTATTCATTGCAGTCTGAAACTGCTGTAAAGGTAATTGTTTCCCAACACTACCATCGTTGGTGAGAATATCCACAGTAGGAATTAGTCTTGCGAAATAGCTCGCAACAGTCCAAACATCTGTTTTGAAATTTGTAGGTACATTCGCACGAAAGAAACCATTCATACTTCCTGACACCTCCACAAAGAACCTTATACGACTTGGAGATTCAGGTGCAAATATATTTGAATCATTTGCCACGAGATAAGTTCCGTCACTGCCAAAATGAGGGTCTGCTACTGAATTATAATTCGTACAAGAAAAGAAAGTAAAAAAAGCTATTCCACTAGCTAAAAATATAGGTAGAAATAAAGTTTTTTTCATCTATTAGTTTTTTTTATTTCGGAATCATTTCTTATGAGGCCTTTTACCTCTACATTTATTAAAGCCCGTTCAACCTCGAACAGCATATCAAGATTTGGCTGTGCCTTATTGGTACACTATTTCAACACTGTCACTGGATCTTTACCTAATACCGTTGCGAGCCACTTACCTGTCTGTTCAGTTTCTGCGAGAACAGTTTTAATGCGATTCAGCTTTTTGGAGGGTCGTTCATATCGATTTTTAACATAGAAATTAATGTTGATCGCAAAATTATTAAACTTTTTCTACAATGGTAATATCGTTTTAATATAAAATATTTCACATGATTAAATTTCTTAAAAAGACAAGTTACACATAGCAATTTTACTCATTGCTCAGATGAAAATTCACTTTTCTATCCCGTATTTTATCAGAATTTATTAATAATGGCAAAGATAGCTATGCAATTTAGGTTTTGCAATCTAACTTCCCAGATGGAAATGGGAAACCATTAAAATCGAATAGCAGTAAGATTGTTTAGAATAAAAAGCCTGAACAGCAAATTCTCGAAAAATATTACCAAATCGTAGATTTTCTCATTATAATCTAAAGCGATATAAAGAGAGAATTGATGAATCCTAAATAACGGTAATAGTCATCCCTTAGGTCTTCTCGTCAGACACAGCTACTCTCTCCATAGTGACGTATATTATTGCGTGAGGAAATCTCCAAATTTATATTCATAACCATAACCCTGTTTAAAGCATGGACTTAAGCTAATAAACAGTTTTTTTAGCAATTCTATGTTTCTAAAGTTTTGAAAGATGTATTGCGACAATTCTTCCTACTTTACTTGTGCCATAGTCATACAATATAGGGACAAGATTTTAATAAATCGCTTGTTGCATAATTGGTCTTACTTTAAAGAGTACATCGACATCGGAACAATACACTATACACTTTAATTTTGAAGTTCTGCCTCCTGCCCAAGCGCCCCAAAGATATAGATTCCGACTCGCCATCTTTGAGCATGTCAATACAAACTTATCAAATATTTCTGTCCAAACATTACTCTCTAAACAATCCTTACCTATCTAGAATAATGAATCAATACTGTTCTAGAAGTGAAGCATACTCTTTATCACCACTGCTGTCAATCAAAGCATCTTTCGTTTCTTCAATCTGATATACACTTGTAGTATAACAATGGTATTATGTAGTCTTTAAAGTTATACTAACTTACAGGATTTCGTATGATATTACAGGTCTCTAACAAGAAATTGTATAAATATTGTGTTCTGGTAAGTCCTTTTTAGTTCTCCTAGCCATTTTATTCATCCAATGATTTTATAAGAGTCCTATCTTTTACAGTTAATGCATACCTCCCAGCCTTACGGGAACCCTCTCTTTCTATAAGTTTTAATGGTTTAGAAGTAACACATTATAATTCTTTTTTCGGTAGATTTTGATATATTGATACATTCAACCACTTGCATTCTATTCGGTACATTCTTGTTAAATATTGCTTTTGCATCATTATTCTTTCTCATTTAATGGTTCATTAATGACTCAATAAAATCATCATCAATCCTATCTTTTTTCTCCCCCACCAACTTCTTCACTACCTCCACATCCGCCGGAAGCCAGTCTACAGAACCCAGTTCCTCCCGATTCAGCCAAGCTGCGTTTTCATGCTCCTTCAACACCAGATGACCGGAACGGATAGAGCATAGAAAGCAGTGCATCGTGAGGTGGAAAGCTGGATAATCACATTCTACTGTAGTGAGGAAGGTATCGACACTGATTTCCGTATCCAGTTCTTCACGTATCTCGCGCTTCAAGGCTTCCTCCCGGCTCTCGCCTGCCTCTATCTTTCCACCGGGAAACTCCCAGTAGTCCTTAAACTCACCATAGCCGCGCTGGGTGGCAAAATACTTTCCTTCACGACAAATTATTGCTGCTACAACTTCTATCTGCTTCATCTCAATATGTAAACTATTTTTCCCTTCAAAATTCAATACTATCTCCTTCCCTGCTGATGCACCAGAAAGGAATGTTTTTAGCATCTGTAAACTCTTTCATACGCCAGGCTGACTCGAATCCACTTGCCACAAAGTGCATGGGAACGAGCAGTCCTACCTGAAACGTGTCGATAAACTGACGGGCGCCACGGGTATATCCGTTACCGATACGGCCGTCTACCGGAAACATTGCCACGCTGAAAGTGTCCGTTATTTTTCGGATGTCTTTCAGTTCTCCCAAAAAGCGTTTTTCTTCTTTCTCGGGATTGACATCGATACCGAATTCGGCGCTGTAGACCAGCCCGCCCCGATAATCATCGGTCAGGAAACGGGCGTACCAGTTATTCAGGTCGCCTGCATGGAAGATACGCCTGCCATCAGTTTCCACTATCCACGACACACCGCTGTCGTTGCTTCCAGTTGCCGCCACGCGAATCAGTCCGTCGCTCCATGTACCTCCTTTGGCAAGCCAGACATCGGCTTCTTCTTTCTGTGCCCGGCGATGTTTCAGGATATCTTTCGAGAGGATATAGATGATGTCGGACCTCGTTTGCCGCCACGAAAAGATTTCCCGGTTGAAATGGTCTTCGTGAAAATGACTGGAGAACACGTACACTGGCTTCTCAGTTTTTAGTAACTGAGGTACAATACCCTCCGGGTCCATCCAGTAGTCGAATATCAGGATGCACCGATCTGTTTCGATGGCAAAGCCACTGTGAAAAATATATGTAAGTCTCATTTTTTTACTATTGTATATCGAAATAATACAAGGTTTATATCATCCTTGACTGAATAAGTGCGAATATAGTAATTTTCTCTCGATTCCGCCTCTGTGAAACAAAAGCAAACAGTCTTAAAAAAACGCTTAAAAGAGCAAGGGGAAAGCTAAAACCTGTTACAACAAGCCAATATTATTTTTAACTTTAAGGCAGTTTATACAAACAGACATAGGCAAGAACAAATAGGACACAAAAAATGAAAAAAGGAATATTATTACTTGCTTTCCTGCTGGCTATATGCTGCGGAAGCGGACTATATGCCCAAAATGTATCGTGTAAAAGTTATTTTGAGGTAGTAGAGACAAACGATGAAAATCACCGGCTGGACGAAGTTGCAATTTATCCGCCCGTATTCGGAACGTTGCCTGAGGGAAAAAGACTGAAAATAAAAGTCTGCAACAACGACGAAAAGAAGCTCAAAAAAGCATTCTTTTATGTATATTACAAAAACAAGAGGGTAAGCAAGCTCCTCCTTCCTGACTTGAAAAAAGGTGAAACGTACGAATTTTGTGTAAATATCCACTCGAAAATGACCAGGAAAGACAGACAGGAATTACTCTTTAAAATAAGAAGAGGAAAAACGTATATAAGTTACCGGATAGCTCAGCCTCACAACAAGAAAGGGTATTGATAAAAATAATTGCGTACACTTTCTGTCAGACAGCTACAATTTATATCATCCATATCAATTTACTTTTTGTCAAAATGACATTTCTGCCTTTTGAGAATCTCTTTTTCGGTTACTCCCCAGGGTGCTGAAATTAATTTCTGATTCTCATAAGGCAGATTTTTTTCAGAAAGCAAGCAAAGCAGCTAAACTGGCAGATGTATTTTTCCGATAGTGCCTCAGCAGATTACTTTTAAAAAAAATGGGCCTATAAAAACTGACTTTCTGCTAAAAGAAAAACAGTGATTGAATGTCTTTAAGAGATAAAAAAGATCTTTCCGGAGTGTCCATATAGGATACCTTTTGCCGCAATATGGGAATAGAGGAAAAACATCAGGAAGTTTTTATTTTTTTCCGGCATCTTTTCATTAATCTTTCAGCATGTTTTCACTGTTTTTTCACCGTCTTTCTTTGCCTCATTTACTGCCATAAAGCATCTTTCAAGAGTGAAAAACGAATAAAAATCTCCTTATATTACTGACGGAAGGGGAATTTTCTTCGGATTGCCTGTTGAATAAATAGAAGGAATACTTACAAAAAGAAAGTAAAATATCGGAATCACAAAACAGCACTCTCTACGAAAGCCACAAAATCACCAGCCATATCAATAGAGAAACCACAGCTACAATGGTAATAAATATTAACTTTCCTCGAAAATAACTCTTTTGTTCCCACGCAGTCCGTACTTCTGTTTCGGCCTGAATCTGTTCTAGTTTTTCGGGTGAAATGTCGGACGAACGACGCTTGCCGGTAAGTCCCAGCAAACGACCATGAGTTTCGCTCATACGTTTTTTGCCGACTTTTCGCAGTTCGCGGTTTTCCTTATCGCGCTGCATCATATCGTTTATACATCCTAAAGTTCCCATAGCAGCATACATTTAACCAACTGCCTGAAGATAAGGATTTTTCTCTTCATTCACAAGAAAAGAACGATAAAGGTGTATATCTGTTTTCAGTGTATCTTTTTCAGAATGTTCTTTCTGGCAACTCTCAAGGCGGGAGTTAACGGGGAGGTATCGTCCAGCATTTCGAGTGCGGAACTGAATTCTGCCAGAAGCTCGGGATATAATCTGCATAGAAGATAGGAAAGCTTCATGCTTAGCGCCCGGACTCCTACAGAGCTTCCGGAAGATATCATCTGGTTCATGCAGAAATCGAGAAAATCGGTACGGAGATTGTCTTCACATAATGGCTGGGCTGCAAGCAGCGTAAGCAGTAACCGGCGCTTTGTTTCGCTGGATGTACTCATGGCTTCTTGCATCAGTTCGTCGCATTTGGGGTATAACCAGCCTTGATGGACTGCATCGAGATGAGTGAACAGCCAGGCTGCATTATCAGCAACTCTTTTCTCGCTGTCGAAGAGCAGAGTGTAAAGCTGTTCGAGTAAGGAATGATCTTCGCAGCACTGGATAACACGACACAACTCATGAATGTCGTTTTCGTGGATTCGCCCAAGAAGTCTGTTGCGAAGATTATGGGAGTTGTCAGTCTCTGCCATATCTACATGCATTTTTTAATTGCTTTCCGGCAACGGTTCAGCACTTTCTCTCCTGCCGGATGCTGTCTGGTTCCACCAAGTTCAATAGCCGATACGACTTTGAAACCGCTCCATTTTAAAATCTCACGCATAGCTTTTATTGCGCCACGGCTTTGCCCAAACAGAATATTGAAAGGGAAAGGTGTAGTGCTTGTACTTATTAATATGGCTTTTTTGCCTTTATGAAGCGGCAGAGGCAGCCCACGGGTATCTTCTCCTATCATGCCGTATACGATACGATCGAAGATGATTTTCAACTGCCCGGGCATATTTCCCCAATAGCAGGGTGCTCCTACAACCAGCACATCGCAGCTTTTTATGGCAGCAAGTACACACTGTGCATCGTCTTCGGGCAATACACAATGGTGGGTTTCACGGCAGGTCATACAGCCGGTACAGGGTTTTACCTGCAATCGGGAAGCTAAGATGGTAGTGACTTCTGCTCCTCTTTGTTCTGCTTCCTCGCGAATGGCATCCAGCATGGCAGAGATATTTCCGTGAATGCGCGGGCTTCCGTTGATAATCAAAATGTTCATGAGAAGTGGAGATGTATTTATAATTGCAGATTGCTGTGTATTATGCTTTCATGGCACGCAATGCCTTGCATAACTGATCGGGGCAGGAAGTAGATTTGTTGCCGCAATGGATTCCTTCCAACCGGCTGATTACATCGTCTACTTTCATTCCTTTGACAAGAGAACTGATTCCTTTCAGATTTCCGTTGCAGCCTCCTGTGAAATGTACGTCTGTGATGATGTCATTTTCTACCTCTATCTCGATATTACTGCTGCATGTACCTTGTGTTCTGTAATTTATTTTCATGATGTTGAAGTTTTTGCTGCTATAAAAAAACATTCCGGACAAAGCCGGGCATTCTTATAATGGCTGTTTTCACTGCCTGCTCTGCCGCTTTATCCGGAATGAAATGATGGGTAATATTATTCTTCTACCTCTTCAGGTTTCATGTTTGTATATACAGTCTGAACGTCATCAAACTCTTCCAGACGTTCTATCATCTTGTCGATGGTTTCACGCTGTTCAGGAGTTACATCCTTCAAGTCGTTAGGAATGTATGTAAAGTCACCACCTACATCTTCGAAACCACATTCTTCCAGATGCTTCTGAATTGCTGCGTAGCTCTTCGGATCACCATAGATAGTAATTGTACCTTCTTCCGGATCTTCATCGAATTCGTCTTCTACGTTGTAGTCAATCAGATCGAGAATCAGTTCTTCCATGTCTACACCATCTTTCTTCTTGAATGTGAAGACACATTTGTGATCGAACAAGAAAGCCAAAGAACCAGTTGTTCCCAAGTTTCCGCCGAACTTGTTGAATACAGAACGTACATCGGCAACGGTACGTGTTGTATTGTCTGTCAGTGTATCAACAAATACAGCAACTCCGTGAGGACCGTATCCTTCGTATGTCATTCCTTTGTATTCGCTCTGGTCTTTACCCATTGCGTTCTTGATTGCGCGTTCGATATTATCCTTCGGCATGTTTTCGCGCTTACAAGTTGCGATAACTGAACGTAATGCCGGGTTGTTTTCCGGTTCCGGACCGCCAGCTTTTACAGCAATAGCAATTTGTTTACCCAGTCTTGTAAATGTTTTGGCCATGTGACCCCATCTTTTCAGCTTAGTAGCTTTTCTATATTCAAACGCTCTTCCCATTGGATTTATGTTTTAATATGTTTTTTATAATTGTTGTTTTCTTAATTATCTCAGTTTGGCATCCAGCTTGTTCTGCAAGTTAGCAATCAGCTTCTGCATTACCTTGTCGATCTGCTTGTCGTTCAGTGTAGCATTTTCATCCTGAAGCATGAAGCTTACCGCATAACTCTTCTTGCCGGCTTCCAGATTCTTACCTTCGTAAACGTCGAACAGTTCTACGCTCTTCAGTAATTTCTTATCTGTTTCGTAAGCTATCTTTTCGATTTCGGCAAATTGTACCTTCTTGTCGATCAGCAAAGCAAGGTCACGTTTTACTGCCGGGAACTTAGAGATTTCTTTATAAGCTACTGTATTGTTCTTGATAGCTTTCATCAGTTCTTTCCAGTTCAGGTCGGCATAATAAACTTCGTTATCGATATCGAAGGCTTTTTGTATTTTCTTATGCAGCACACCGAAAGTTGCCAGCAATTTACCTCCACGTGTATGTACTGATATAGCTACAGAATAAATATCGTCGGTCAGGTTTCCGAATACCAGTCCACCGAAGTTTACTCCCAGACGACGGAAGATATTCAATACGTATGCTTTCAACTCGTATACAGAAGTGTTTTCATCAGGATGTGCCCAAGAGTTGCTTACACGCTTACCGGTAATCCACAAGCCTAAATGCAGTTCTTCTGAATAAGCAGCAAGAACTTTTTCCGGATTCTTCTTTTCAGCATTGAAGTGATAGCAGTTACCGAATTCGAAGAACTTCAGGTCAGCATTCTTACGGTTGGCGTTGTGCTGGATACTTTCCAAACCACCGAACAACAGTGTAGCACGCATTACGTTAAGGTCGTTGCTCAATGGATTCATCAACTGTACCAGATTTTCAGGCTTGTAAGTTTCCAGACCTTCGTAGTAAGTAGCAGCAGTAAGAGAGTTGTTCATTATTTCATTGAATCCACAACCAACCAGCTGTTCTGAAACAAGATTCTGAAGTTTTACAGACTTGTCTACATCGCCTTTTACGCTTAAGCTTGACTTCACAGATGTAGGTATTTCTACATTGTTGTAGCCATAGATACGAAGAATGTCTTCTACTACGTCGCACGGACGCTGAACATCTACACGATATGCCGGTACCAGCAATGACAGTCCTTCGGGTGTTTCACCAGTGATCTTCATTTCGAGGCTGGTTACAATGCTCTTGATTGTTTCTGCCGGAATAACTTTTCCGATTAAAGCGTTAGTATATTCATAAGAAAGCTCTACCGGGAAGTCAGCTATAGGTGCAGGATAGTTGTCTTTTATTTCGGATGCAATCTCACCGCCGGCAAGTTCTTTTACCAGCAGGGCTGCTTCTTTCAGTGCGTAAATAGTACCATTAGGATCGATACCACGTTCGAAGCGGAAAGAAGAGTCTGTGCTCAACCCGTGACGGCGTGCAGTCTTACGTACCCATGTAGGATGGAAATATGCACTTTCGAGGAATACATCTTTTGTTGTTTCTGTAGTTCCAGAATCGAGTCCACCGAATACTCCGGCGATACACATCGGTTCTTCTGCATTACAGATCATCAGGTCACGGTCGGAAAGCTTACGTTCTACTTCATCCAAAGTAACGAACTTAGTTCCTTCGGGACAAGTTTTTACTACAATCTTACCGCCCTTAATCTTGTCAGCGTCGAAGCAGTGCATCGGCTGACCGTATGCATGAAGAATGTAATTGGTAATATCGACAATATTGTTGATAGGACGTACACCGATAAGACGCAGTTTGTTTTGCAGCCATTCGGGACTTTCCTTTACTGTTACGTTCTTGATAGCAACACCTGCATAACGGGGACAAGCTTCAGTGTTTTCTACCACAATATCAATGTTCATATCGTGATTGTCGACCTTGAATGCATCTACCGAAGGACGTTTCAATGTTGCCTGACGTCCGTTCTGAATCAACCATGCATACAAATCGCGTGCAACGCCATAGTGAGAGCAGGCATCCGAACGGTTAGGAGTAATATCTACCTCCAGCACGTAATCGCTCTTGATATTATAATAGTCTTTGGCAAGAGTTCCCGGTACAACATCTTCAGGAAGTACAATGATACCTTCGTGGCTTGTACCAATACCGATTTCGTCTTCAGCGCAAATCATACCGTTCGACTCAACGCCGCGAAGCTTTGACTTCTTGATGGTAAAGCACTCATCACCGTCGTACAGTTTGGTTCCGAGTGTTGCAACTACTACCTTTTGTCCGGCAGCTACATTTGCAGCTCCACAAACAATCTGAACAGGATCGCCCTGTCCCAAATTAACGGTAGTGATATGCATGTGATCTGAATTTGGATGCGGTTCGCAAGTCAGCACTTCGCCGATAACAAGCCCTTCCAATCCTCCTTTTATCGATTGAACTTCTTCTACATCGCCTGTTTCCAGACCAATGGAAGTAAGTGCGGCTGCCACTTCATCGGGTGTCAAATCGAAGTTGACATATTCTTTCAGCCAATTATACGAGATATTCATATATGTATAGTTTTATGTATTTCTTAAATTGTCGTGCAAATGTAATATAAATATTTGGGATAGAATATGAGTGCAGGGAGTTTTTTACGTTCACTCAAAGACAGATATCCAAATAAATTACTTTATTTTCCGCCTTCTTATCATACGGATGTACGCATCAGAACGGCACATCCGGAACCGGAGCGCCAAACGGATTTTCGGGTTGCGGAGCCATCTCTACTGGAGGAGGAACAAACGATTGTCCGCCGCCGCTGTTTATTTTCGAACGGAGTACAGGAGCTGCACTTTCTTCACCCGGCATCGGCACGATCATTTCGTCATCCGGATTCTGGAAGCGGGCAAACTCGCCGCGGAAGCGTAACAGCACATCGCCTACCGCACCGTTACGATGCTTGGCAATAATGATTTCTGCCATACCGTGAAGGTCGTTTCCTTTTTCATCGGTATAAATCTTGTAATACTCCGGACGGTGAATGAAGCATACCATATCGGCATCCTGCTCGATGGCTCCCGATTCACGCAAGTCGCTCAACTGAGGGCGTTTGCCGTCGATTCCCTCACGACTTTCTACACCACGGTTCAACTGACTCAATGCGATGATAGGGATATTCAACTCTTTGGCAAGTCCTTTCAACGAACGTGAGATGGTACTTACTTCTTCCTGACGGCTTCCGAATGACATACCGCTGGCATTCATCAACTGAAGGTAGTCGATAATGATAATCTTTACATCGTGTTCACGTACAAGTCGGCGTGCTTTGGTTCGCAACTCAAATACAGACAAGGAAGGTGTATCGTCGACATAAAGCGGAGCATCGTACAGTTCCTTTATCTTATAGTCGAGCTGTCCCCATTCGTAAGGAGCGAGCTGACCGCTCTTGATTTTCTCACCGGGGATCTCGCACACATTCACAATCAGACGGTTCACCAACTGTACGTTACTCATTTCCAAAGAGAACAATGCAACGGGAACTTTATTGTTTACGGCCATATTCTTCGCCATAGAGAGCACGAATGCTGTCTTACCCATCGCCGGACGGGCAGCAATAATAATAAGGTCGGAATTCTGCCAGCCGGAAGTCATCTTGTCGAGCTGATGGAAACCACTCGACAAACCACTCAAACCGTCGGTTCTTGCCGCTGCTTTCTGAAGCATCTCATACGCTTCCTGAATGACAGGATTAATCTGCGTATAGTCTTTCTTCATGTTCTGCTGCGAGATTTCGAAGAGTTTTCCTTCGGCTTCCTGCATCAGATCGTCTACATCCTGAGTCTCGTCGAACGCCTTTGTCTGGATGTTGCTGGTAAAAGAGATCAGCTCGCGTGCCAGAAACTTTTGGGCGATGATACGAGCATGATATTCGATATGGGCAGAAGAAGCTACCTTACCACTTAACTGAGTGATATAAAAAGGTCCTCCCACTTCGTCCAGGTCACCACGCGAGCGAAGCTGTTCTGTCACCGTCAGGATATCAATCGGTTTCTGCTGTATTGCCAGATCGGTAATCGCGGCGTAAATCAACTGATTGCGGTGTTCGTAAAAAGACTCAGGACGGAGGATTTCACTGACTAGCGAATATGCATCCTTTTCAATCATCAATGCACCCAGCACAGCCTCCTCCAGTTCGGGAGCCTGTGGCTGCAAATGTCCGTATTCATCAACCGGCTTCGTTTTGGTAGCCTTCGGGACACGGGTAGTTCTTCTCGTTTCTGCCATTTCTCTCTTTTAGATTTTAATTGTGCAAAGATAGAAAAAATGATTCTTATTTCCATAATGGCGGGCATGCCAAACTTTATTGTACATGGCACAGGCTATAACGTTTTACCCTCACCTGATGTATATTTTCCGGAAATGGATGCAGATTTTAAAAACTTTACACTATCTTTGAAAAAACAAAATTTAACGATATGATTACTTTTCCTAATGCAAAAATAAATCTCGGACTAAACGTCGTAGAGAAGCGTCCGGACGGATACCATAATCTGGAAACTGTCTTTTATCCTATCAAACTGCAAGATGCGCTGGAAGTGAATCGTCTGGAAGGTTCTGATCTTCCTTATAAGATTCATACAAGCGGAACTGTTATCGAAGGAAACCTTGAGGATAATCTGGTTATTAAAGCATACAATCTGCTGAAAACAGAAAATTACCAGATGCTTCCGGTAGACATTCATCTGTTTAAGCACATTCCGACTGGTGCCGGATTGGGTGGCGGATCGGCTGATGCTGCTTTTATGATAAAACTGCTGAATGAAAAATTCAAGCTTGGAATAAGCGAAGAGAAAATGGAAGAATATGCTGCACGCCTGGGAGCAGACTGCGCATTCTTTATCAAGAACAAACCGGTCTTTGCGTCTGGTATCGGAAATATATTCGAACCTATAGAGATTTCACTGAAAGGTTATTATCTCGTACTAGTAAAACCGAATATATTCGTTTCTACACGTGATGCTTTCGCATGTATCAAACCTCAACATCCGGAAGTTTCATTGAAAGAGATTATCAAACGCCCGATAGAAACATGGAAAGACTGCATGAAGAATGATTTTGAATACAGTGTATTCCAGAAATATCCGGAAATTGCAGCTATCAAAGATAAATTGTACGATCTGGGAGCAGTCTATGCTTCAATGAGCGGATCAGGATCGGCTGTTTATGGTATCTTCAAGGAAGCGATAGAAAACGTAGATGAAAAATTCGGCGAATGCTTCTGCCGTCAGCGTGAACTGGAATAATTTTTTGTATGACAGACTTCATAGACGATAAAATACATTATCTGAATATTGATTCCGACGGAATAGAGCTTCCGTCGGAATTTACTTTTCCTTTTCATTATACTCCTCACCCATTAACTGTCAAAGCTGCGCACGAGGTGCAGAATTATATAGCTTCACGAACAGACTGGACTGAAGAATTGTCAGCAGGAAAAATGTTCGGGGTGCTGATCGTGCAGACTCCTGATGAAAAAGTCGGCTATCTGGCTGCATTCTCCGGGAATCTTGCAGGCAGTAACTTACACCAGTTTTTTGTACCTCCCGTATATGATCTGTTACAGCCAGACGGTTTCTTCCGCATCGAAGAAGCAAACATTTCTGCAATCAACAAACAGATTAAGGAACTGGAAGATTGCCAGCAACTGAAGGACATGCGCTCAAGGCTGGCGGCATGTCAGGCTCAAGCTAGCCAGACATTGGCTGACGCCAAACAGCAAATGAAAGAAGCTAAACTCGCGCGTGAACAACGGCGTGCTGAAGGTATCAGTGAAGAAGAACAGAAAAACCTGATCCGTGAGAGTCAGTTTCAAAAGGCTGAATACAAACGACTGGAGAAAAAGCTGAAGGAAGAAACACAGCAGCAGGAGGAAGAGCTGAAACATATGGAGCAGCTGATCTGTCAATTGAAACAGGAACGCAAAGTACGTTCTGCCGCCCTGCAACAAAAGCTGTTCGAACAATTTCGTATGCTGAATGCCAAAGGAGAAGTAAAAGACTTATGTGAGCTATTTAAAGATACACCACAAGGAGCTCCTCCAGCCGGAACAGGTGAATGTGCGTTACCCAAGCTGTTGCAATATGCTTATCTGCACCAACTAAAGCCACTTGCTATGGGAGAATTCTGGTGGGGGAAATCGCCAAAAGAAGAGATAAGGCATGCAGGGCACTTCTACCCTTCTTGTAAGGGAAAGTGTGAACCCATTCTGAAACATATGCTTGTCGGCTTGCAAGTGGAAAAGAACCCATTGGCAGAAAACATACACCAGGACACAAAGCCTGAAATTGTTTATGAGGACGACTGGCTGGTTGTGGTTAACAAGCCTGCCGGTATGTTATCTGTACCCGGCAAAGAAGCACTGAACTCGGTATACCAGTTTCTGCACGAACGCTATTCGGAAGCAACAGGTCCTATGCTTGTACATCGGCTGGATATGGCAACATCCGGCTTACTGCTTGCAGCAAAAGACAAAGATACGCATCAAAAGCTACAGGCTTTATTTTGCGGAAGAGAGATTAAAAAGCGTTACACAGCTGTGCTGTCCGGCATAGTCAACACTGATGAAGGAACTATCAGCCTGCCGCTTTGTCTGAACTTTCACGACCGCCCGCGACAAATGGTAAGTTTCGAATATGGCAAACCAGCCATCACCCGCTACAAGGTGCTGGAACGGAAAAACGGGAAAACGCTGATAGCGTTCTATCCGCTTACCGGACGTACCCATCAACTGCGCATACATGCTGCTCATCCACAAGGACTGGCCTGTCCCATTGTGGGCGATGAACTGTATGGAAAACGTGCAGACCGACTATATCTTCATGCCGCCGAACTAAGCTTTATCCACCCTGTGAACGGAGAAGATATTACAATCTGCCGCGAGGCTGACTTTTCTCTTGAATAAACAGGAAATACTAAAATTTGTTATTCCCGATAAACCTTTCTGCTTTCTTTCTGTCATAACACCAGAAAGCGCGCTAAAAATGATTTTAGTATAAACCAAAATTACAACAACAATGAAAACAAAACGTTTATTCACAGCACTGATGATGGCTACCATGATGAGTTGCGGCATAATATTGGCACAACCCGGTCAGAAAGAAAAGAAACTTACACCGGAACAACGGATCGAAATGCAAGTAAAGAAAGCACAGAAACGTCTTCTTCTGGATGAAGAAACTGCTGCAAAATTTGCCCCGTTGTACAAAGAGTATCTGGAAGCTATGAAAGAATGCAAGCCGGCTCCAAAGCAATTACAGAAAGGAGAAAAGAAAGAATTGACTGATGCAGAAATAGACCAGATGATGCAAGACCGCTTCGCTGCTCGCAAAAAGCTTGTGGAAACTCAGGAAACCTATTACAAGAAGTTTAAAAAGATCCTGAATATCCGTCAGGTAGAAGTTTTATTCAAAGACAACGGTCCTAAACGTCCTCATCGTCCTTGTATAAATAAGCCTCAGTGCCCACAAGGTCCTAAAGCTAAGATGGGAGAAGCTCCGGCACCTTGCAAGCAATGTCCGGCTTCACAAAAGTAAGTATTTACTCATGCAAGATTGATAACTTTGAAAATAGAATCAGCCTCCAACGTCTAACTCACTGGAGGCTGATTTTTTATTGTCACCCGCTCCGTTTAAGGTCTTCTTCATCCTGTTTTGGAGCGACCATATTTATCTAATATTTCCTGTCAGGATTAATACGCATGATCGTCTTCTTTCATTTCGTCTACTGTAATCGGCTTGCTGTCTATAGCTCTCCATGCATAAACTATGTAAGCCAAAACAAACGGTACGAGGATAGAAACATATGCCATAGTGGTCAGCGTAAATTTACTGGAACAGCTGTTGGCAAGCGTCAGCGAACTCTGCAAATCGGCTGTTGAAGGATAATAAGCGGTATGGTTATATCCTACACAAAGCAACAATGCCAATACGGTAAGCACCGTACCTGTTCCTGCAAACCAGATGCCCTTCGTATATGTAGCACTGAGAATACTTTTTACCAGACCAAACAATACACCGATAACTCCCACCAAAAACAATATCAGCAGATAAGGCATAGCCAGCAAATTGTTGAAGTATTTATAAGGTTCCATAACAATGGTCTGTGTTTCTGCATCTACAGCAAACCCATCCTTCAGCAACGTACGGATAACAAAAGCCAGAAAAAACAACAGGAAAGGTACTGCATCTGAAATCAGCTGGCGTCGGCAACGAAGAATCAGTCCTTCATGACGAATATTATTGATGAAATACATATTACCCAACAGACGTGCCAGGAAAAATACAGCCAGCCCTAAAATCAAATTCCAAGGATCACCAAAAGCGTCTAATCCATGCCAGCCGTTTGCCCAGCGACTGATGACAGGCATCATTTCATTGGCCATATTAGCTTTTCTGACAATGAAGTTTGAGCCATTGAAGAATGTAGCCACAGCCGCTCCCAACAACACAGGTCCTACAATTCCATTTATCACCAGAAAATACTGATAAGTACGCTTACCCAGCAAATTACCTAACTTTGACTGAAACTCATAAGAGACAGCCTGTAGCACAAAACTGAACAGAATAATCATCCATAGCCAATATGCTCCCCCGAAGCTTGTACTGTAAAACAAAGGGAAAGAGGCAAAAAAGGCTCCTCCAAAAGTTACCAGTGTAGTAAAGGTAAACTCCCATTTACGACCGGTAGAATTTACCATCAAAGTCCGCTCTTCTTCCGTTTGTCCTAAACGAAACAGTAAAGAGTTTCCTCCCTGAACAAACAGCAGAAATACCAACAAAGCTCCCAGCAAAGAAACCAAAAACCACCAATAGTTCTGTAAAAAAATATATGTTGAATCCATAAATTCTATTATTTAAGTAATAGTTAACTTATCGTTTATTTACACCTCTTCCGGACCTTTCTTGATAGCTTTCAGCATAATACCTATTTCAGCAATCAACAGCACTGTAAACATAATCAGGAAGATGAAGAAAGTTGTCTGTACCGAACCGGTTTCCAGTCTGGAAATTGCAGCATTCACAGGAAGCAGGTCTTGTATAGCCCAAGGCTGGCGTCCTACTTCGGCAACAATCCATCCGGCCTGACTGGCGATATAAGCCAACGGAATACTCCAAAGTGCAATCCAATGCAGCCAGCTGGCTTTCGACAACTGATGTTTCCATGCCAGAACCAATATCAAAATAAAAAATGCGATGAAATACATACCCAGTCCAACCATTACACGGAATGACCAGAACGACAACCATACATTCGGAACGATCGAATTAGGATCTTTTATATATCCATATCCGAAATAAGGCATGTTTTCATCCAGCACCTGACGGGCACGCTGCATACCGTCCTCATTTTTTTCTTCCTTTGCCTGACGGAAATCGGCAAGGGCACTGATAGCCAGTTTTCCTCTTTCCATTTTTTCCATAACAGAAAGTGCCTGAGAACCGTCTGGAAGCGTATATCCTCCCAACAAAATATTATTGATTCCCGGAACATATCCAGCTACATCATGCGTTGCCAGGTATGACAACATTTCTGGAATCTTAAGACTGCCTACCACAGTAAGCGGTTCATGAGTACCTCCATCGTAAAGAGCTTCCATAGCAGCCAGTTTCATTGGCTGATACTTGGCTACCTGATAAGCAGATTTATCACCGGAAAAAGCAGTAACCAACGCTGCAAACAATCCTACTCCTGCCGCAATCTTAATACTGGCTACAGCAAACTCCTTTTCACGTTTACGCAACAGATACCACGCACTGACACCGATAACAAACACTGCTCCCAATATCCAACTGCTGAGCACTGTATGCAAAAACTTCATAACAGCTACTGGTGAAAAGGCTACCGAAGCGAAATCCACCATCTCGTTGCGTACTGTTTCGGGATTAAATGCCATACCTACCGGATACTGCATCCATGAGTTGGCAACCAAAATCCACCAGGCAGAGAAAGTTGCTCCCAATCCGGTCAGCCAAGTAGACGCCAGATGAAACTTTTTGCTCACCTTATTCCACCCAAAAAACATTACGGCTATAAAAGTAGCCTCCATGAAAAACGCCACGATTCCCTCAATGGCCAGAGGAGCTCCGAATATATCTCCTACAAACCACGAATAGTTGCTCCAGTTGGTTCCGAACTGAAATTCCAGAATCAGTCCGGTAGCAACCCCCACCGCAAAATTAATTCCAAACAACTTCATCCAGAACTTGGCTGTCCGCTTCCAGAATTCATTGCCGGAAACATAATAAAGTGTTTCCATTAACCCCATAATAACAGCCAATCCCAACGTTAGCGGCACAAATAGCCAATGATACATGGCAGTTAAGGCAAACTGGGCTCTTGACCAATCCACCATCGATGTGTCAATACTTTCTAACATAAATTTCTAGTTTTATTTAATAATTGAATTACTTGAACGATTTATAAGCTCTGAACCTACATACTGCTGTTTTTCCTCATCCGTTTTATCCTTCAGAAAAGAAGGAAAGAAAAATAGCTTCAGAATAAAAAACATAATAAAGAGCTTGACCAAAATCAGCATCCAGAGCGTACGGCCGAGCGTCATTTCCCGAAATCCATCCCGATAAAACTCCCAAATTCGAATGATACAGTTTTTAATCATAGTTTATTTTTATAATGATTACAAAGTAAAGTCTTTTATCGGTAAAAAACAAGCCTTTGTCTTGATAAAATCAGGGTTAATCTAGTTCATTTGAGCCGATATATAGTATAATGTATTTTTGCATTAGAAAATTAAATAAACAGAATATGAAACAACAAGCACTATGTTTAATTGCAATCCTTTCGGCAGCCTCTCCTCTTTATGCCCAGGAAGAGAAAGAATGGACTCTGGAAGATTGTATCAATTACGCACTTGAGAAAAACATTCAGTTGCAGCAGAATAAGATCTCGTTGCAAGAGAGTGAAATAGATGTAAAAAGTGCAAAGGCTAATCTTTTCCCAAGTTTATCATTCAGCACCGGGCACAACATGATCAACCGCCCTTATCAGGAACAGAGTGCTACGGTAAGCGGCACGGAAATTATTACCAGTGATAATAAGACGACCTACAACGGGAACTACAGTCTTAATGCTCAATGGACGCTATGGAATGGCGGCAAGCGACTGAACACCATCAAACAGGAAAAAACAAACCGGGATATTGCTGGGCTTGCCGTTACAGAAACCGAGAATACGCTACAAGAAGAAATAGCCAAATTGTTTATTCAGATTCTATATGCAGATGAATCTATCAACATAAACAAAAATACGCTAGAAGTGAGTACAGCTACATTCAACCGGGCTCAAGAATTATTCAAAGAAGGAAGTATTTCTAAAGCAGACCTTGCACAACTTGAAGCACAGGTAAGCAATGACAAATATCAGCTGGTTACTGCCGAAAGCTCCTTGCGCAACTATAAATTACAACTGAAACAGTTATTAGAACTGGATGGTACAGCAGAAATGAAGCTGGCACTCCCCACACTGAACGATGAGCACGTGATGGAAGTATTGCCAAGCCAGACAGACATCTATCAGACTGCACTGGCTACCCGTCCGGAAATCCAAAGCAGCCAACTGAGCATTGAAAACGCTAAATTAGGTATTTCGGTTGCTAAAGCTGGATACTATCCAACTATCAGTTTATCTGCTTCCAGCTCAAGTACGACAAACAGCGCCAGTACTAATAACTGGGCACAGCAGATGAAGTACGGCTGGAACAATATGATAGGAATCAGCTTAAGCATCCCCATATTCGATAACCGACAGAACAAGAGCAACGTACAGAAAGCAAGATTACAATACAGCAACAGCCAGTATGAGCTGCAAAGCAAACAAAAAGAATTATACAGCACGATAGAGACATTATGGCTGGATGCACTGAATGCCCAAGAACAATACGCTGCTGCCGAGAGTAAAGTGGAAAGCAGTCAGACAAGCTTCGATATGGTTAGCGAGCAATTCAATCTGGGAATGAAAAATACAGTAGAGCTCCTTACAGAAAAAAATAACTTACTCAGTGCACAGCAACAACGGGTACAAGCCAAGTATATGGCTATATTAAACAGAACACTGCTCAATTTCTATGCAGGGAATAAAATAGAACTATAAAAAATTTGAATATGAAGAATAAAAAAACAATCATCATTACAGCAGCTGCCATCATCATTATAGCTGGAGGATGCTGGATATTCGGTGGAACAAAAGCGAAAAACAAGATCGACTTTGTCACAGAACAAGTACAGAAAGGAAACGTTAGCAATTCTATCACAGCTACCGGAACGATAGAGCCTGTAACAGAAGTAGAAGTAGGTACTCAGGTTTCAGGTATCATCGACAAAATATATATCGACTATAATTCAGTAGTAAAGCAAGGCGAAGTCATTGCCGAAATGGATAAAGTGACACTTCTGAGTGATCTCCAGTCGGCACAGGCTACATACAACGGAGCGAAGGCTGAATACGAATATCAGAAAAAGCAATACGAACGCAATGAACAACTTCATAAAAAACAGCTTATCAGTGATACTGATTACGAAGAGTCATTATACAACTACCAACGTTCACGCAGTTCATACGAACAGAGCAAGGCAGAACTGGCCAAAGCAGAACGTAATCTTTCATATGCAACAATCACATCGCCGATCGATGGTATCGTAACCAGCAAGGATGTTGAAGAAGGACAAACTGTTGCATCTGGTTTCGAAACTCCGACATTATTTACCATTGCTGCCGACCTGACCAAAATGGAAGTAATAGCCGACGTAGATGAAGCCGATATAGCAGGTGTGGTAGAAGGAGCACGTGTCACATTTACTGTAGACGCATATCCGGAAGATGTCTTCGAAGGGAAAGTACGACAGGTTCGCCTGGGAAGTACAAACAGCAGTTCAAGCAGCAGTTCAACAAGTACATCGGAAACAGTTGTAACTTACGAAGTTGTCATTACCGCAGACAATCCAGACCTGAAGCTTAAACCGCGTTTGACAGCAAATGTAACTATCTATACTCAGATCCGCGAAAATGTACTTACTGTTCCTGCCAAGGCACTACGTTTTTCTCCGAATAAGGAACTTGCCGGCAGCCGTAGTATCAAAGATTGCCAGGGAGAGCATAAAGTCTGGACACTGGAAAACGAAACATTCGTTGCACATCCTGTAAAAGTAGGTTTGAGCGATGGCTCACACACAGAAATACTGGAAGGTGTAAGTGAAGGAACAAACATTGTAACCGAAGCTGTAATAAAAGGCAACATGCCGGATATGAGTGCTATGGAAACACAAGGAGAACGCAGTCCTTTCATGCCAGGCCCTCCGGGAAAAGATAAAAGCAAAAGCAAAGGAAACAAATAAAACTCCAACAATAATACAATGAGTAAAGTTGTCATAGAATTACAAAATATAAAACGAAACTTTCAGGTAGGAGATGAAACCGTACACGCACTGCGAGGTGTTTCATTCTCTATCACAGAAGGAGAGTTCGTTACCATCATGGGAACATCCGGTTCAGGAAAATCTACATTACTGAATACACTGGGATGTCTGGACACTCCCACCAGCGGAGAGTATCTGCTGGATGGAGTTTCCGTAAGAACCATGAGCAAGCCTCAACGAGCTATCTTACGTAACCGCAAGATTGGATTCGTATTCCAGAACTACAACCTGCTGCCTAAAACAACGGCAGTAGAAAACGTAGAACTCCCGTTGATGTATAATTCAGCCATCAGTGCTGCCGAACGACGCCGCAGAGCTATAGAAGCGCTGATTGCTGTAGGATTAGGCGACAGACTGGAACATAAGTCGAACCAGATGTCCGGTGGACAGATGCAGCGTGTAGCAATCGCTCGTGCATTGGTAAACGATCCGGCGGTTATTCTGGCCGACGAAGCAACCGGTAACCTCGATACACGTACATCTTTCGAAATTCTGGTACTCTTCCAGAAGCTACATGCCGAAGGACGCACCATTATTTTCGTTACTCACAATCCGGAACTCTCTCAATACAGTAGCCGGAACATCCGCCTGCGTGACGGACATGTAATCGAAGATACGGTAAACAATCATATTTTATCGGCAGCAGAGGCTCTTGCAGCCTTGCCGAAAAATGATGAAGACTAACTAAGTCTTTATCGTACGATAACTTATAAATTAAGAACAACATGAACGGAACAAACCTTTTTAAAATAGCCCTCCGTGCGTTGGCCAACAACAAGCTCCGCGCCTTCCTTACCATGCTTGGTATAATCATCGGCGTAGCTTCCGTAATTGCCATGCTAGCTATCGGACAGGGATCGAAACGAAGCATACAACAGCAGATTTCGGAAATGGGTTCGAACATGATTATGATTCATCCGGGAGCAGAAATGCGAGGAGGAGTTCGCCAAGACCCGTCTTCCATGCAGACATTGAAGCTGGAAAACTACGAAACATTGTGCAATGAATGTATGTTTCTCTCGGGCATCAGTCCCAATGTATCTTCATCCGGACAGCTCATAGCCGGCTCGAATAACTACCCCTCTTCAGTGAGTGGAGTAAGTATAGATTACCTGAAAATCCGCCAGCTCACTGTAGAACAGGGAGAAATGTTTACAGAGAATGATATCCAGACAGCAGCTAAAGTCTGCGTAATTGGTAAAACAATTGTAGACAATCTTTTCCCCGACGGAACCGATCCGATAGGTAAGATTATACGATGCAACAAAATACCTTTTCGGGTAGTAGGAGTCCTGAAGTCGAAAGGATACAACTCAATGGGTATGGACCAGGATGATGTAGTGCTGGCTCCTTACACCACAGTAATGAAGCGTCTATTGGCACAAACTTATCTGAGTGGTATCTTCGCCTCGGCACTGACCGAAGATATGACTCAAGAGGCAGTAGATGAAATCACAACTATCTTGCGCCGTGAACACAAACTGAAAGCAAGCGACGATGATGACTTTACCATCCGTACCCAGCAAGAATTGAGTTCAATGCTGAATACAACAACCGACCTGATGACAACTTTGCTTGCCTGCATTGCCGGAATTTCACTGGTCGTAGGAGGTATCGGAATCATGAACATCATGTATGTATCCGTAACGGAACGTACACGAGAAATAGGTCTGCGAATGTCAGTTGGTGCGCGCGGCATCGACATCCTGTCACAATTCCTGATAGAGGCCATACTGATAAGTATTACCGGAGGACTGATTGGAGTAATCTTAGGATGCGGAGCCAGCTTTGTCATCAAAACAGTGGCACACTGGCCGGTATTTATACAGCCCTGGAGTGTATTGCTGTCATTCGCGGTATGTACCGTTACAGGAGTCTTCTTCGGATGGTATCCTGCCAAAAAAGCAGCCGACCTTGATCCGATTGAAGCATTACGATATGAATAACGATAAATGAGCTTGTGAAAGTTCATCTTTATAACTTTGTTCTTCATAACTTTGGTTTCCTTGTCCGGCTGTCTATGGCAATAAAAGTATTGCTACGCAGCCGGACTTTTTAAATTTTTTAGTTATTTTTGTTTGTACAGACTACATCACCTATGAAACAGCTCACTGATAACACACACCGTTCACTCGAAATCCTGATACACACCATTTGCTGGGGACTCTTTTTCGCTTTCCCGTTGTTCTTTACGCAAAACAATGACGGAACGATAAACTGGAAAGATTTCATGTTTCACTGTATAGTGCCAACCACACTATGCATGATCTTTTATCTGAATTATTTCGTTTTTATACCTCATATTTTATTTCATGAGCAAACCAAACGGTTTATTTTCATAAATGCGATAGTTATTATTATTCTGACCTTTGGCTTACGCTACTGGAACAATATGCACTGCCCTCCTCCACCGTCTCATCGCCCCATGCCGCCATCATATATCTTTTATTTGCGCGATATGGCAAGCCTTATATTCTCGGCAGGGCTGAGCGTTGCCATCTGTATGAGTAAGCGCTGGAGCCAGACCGAAGCGGAACGCCGGGAAGCAGTAAAAAGCCGTACCGAAGCAGAACTGAAAAACTTACGTAATCAACTTAATCCTCATTTTCTGCTGAATACGCTAAACAATATTTACGCACTGATAACATTTGATACAGACAAAGCACAACAAGCTGTGCAAGAGTTAAGCAAGCTATTGCGCTATGTACTTTACGACAACCAGCAGATGTTTGTCCCACTAAGCAAGGAAATCGATTTTATACGCAATTACATCGAACTCATGCGCATCCGTATTTCTGCCCAGGTAGATATACAGACCAACTTCAATATCAAGCCCAAAAGTCAGACCCCCATTGCTCCCTTGATTTTTATCTCACTGATAGAAAATGCATTCAAGCATGGTATTTACAACCGATTATTACTCAATATTTTATAGATAATAAGTCAGAAATATGGTTGTTATTTTTAATTGCAC
>OOCB01001707.1_pt1 | contig 28080 bp, 17 predicted proteins | sample 1671351 | NCBI WGS metagenome assembly OOCB01 (sample SAMN06348148, study PRJEB24527) | human gut metagenome | biome: human gut; feature: ankylosing spondylitis patient; material: feces | host: Homo sapiens | place: China | collected 2015-10 | reverse complement strand
TAAAACATGTAAAATGTTCCGGCTGTCTGCTGTCCTGATCCTCAACGTCCGCGATAACAGGACTACACAGCTATCTGGGAAAAGCCCGTAATTTTTTTCTATCTCATCAGCACTACCGTTGCAAGAATACACGCAAACCCGATCAGATCCGTCGGAGAAAAGCTGGAGTGCAGCCAGACGACGGACAAAGTTGCCGCGGTCAAAGGTTCCAGACAGGACAGGAGTGCCGCTTTTACAGGTCCTACCAGAGCGATCCCCTGAAGAAACAGCGTAAACGCACCGACAGTCCCAAGCAGGACGATCACCGCCATATAGAGGATCGCCCGTCCGTCCAGGCCTGCCGGGATCTTCCAGCTCTGGGCGATCAGGGACAGGGCGAGCCCGCCGATGAACATTCCCATTCCGGACACAGGGATACTTCCACGATGTTTTACCGGTGCTCTGGAAAGCAGAGAGTAGCTTGCCGCGCCGATTCCGGCCATGAGTCCCCAGAAGAGCCCCCTCGGTGTGAGCTCCATGTTTCCGGGCTTTCCGCCAGTGGCGAGAAACCAGACACCAAACAGCACCAGAAAAATACAGATTACGGTCCGTTTATCCGGTGCTGTCCTTGTGGTCAGGCAGACATAGACTGCGATAAATACAATGGATAGATTCTGGATCACCGTTGCGGTTCCGGAATTCGTCCATTTGATGGCGCTGAGGTACGCGTACTGGCAGAGCGCCAGACCCGCAATGGCAAACAGAACGATCTCTATAAGCCCTTTTTTGTCTTTTCCAAGTTCTTTCAAATTCAGACTGTGCTTCGCAAACGCAAGAAACAGCAATATGATCCCCGCTGATGTCATTCTCACCGCCGTCACCCATGTCGTATCTACCGGGTACTGGGAAAACAGCGCCTCACTGCAGGTTCCTGAAAGTCCCCAGCTCGTCGCCCCCGCCGTGCAGCAGAGAATTCCAAGTTTTTCTCTCTTCTTGTCCTTTGTGTCTGTCATAACACCCTCCAGATAATCGATCGATCTTCATAATACCGTCATTGCAGCCTACCCGTCTAGACCTGCTGTCCTGACATTTGAATTATATCGGGATTTCGAAGATGTGTACAGCAGAATTTCAATAAAAAGCCGAATTTGTCTTTCTTTACATCCGGTCCAGAACCGCCGCTTCCTCCGGAATACTCGGGATCCCGCCCGACTGTGTCGTGGAGATGCTTGCCGCCGTGCAGGCGAACTGACCGATAAATCCAAGTTCTTCCGTGCTGAGCTCTTCCGGCGCTTTTCCTGTCTTTAACAGTCTGGACACCGCGCTTCCTCCGAAGATATCCCCGGCTCCCGTCGTATCGATGGGCTTTACCTTGGGGCACTTCGCGTAGGCGGCGCCATTCTGATTTGCAAGATATGCCCCTTTCGGTCCCATAGTGACCATAGCGAGGCGGATTCCAAACTCGTCGAGCAGCTTCTCTGCCGCCTCCTTCTCGTCCGTGATCCCCCAGAGGAATTCCACCTCCTCATCGCTGATCTTCACAACATCCGCATGAGCCAGTCCCCATAAGATCTGCTCTTTCGCCGCGTCCGTTGTCTCCCAGAGCGGAAGTCTTAAGTTTGGATCAAAAGTGATGAGCTTTCCATGCTCTTTCGCATATTCCACACACTTTTTCGTCGCCGTGCGGACCGGATCATCGGTAAGACTCAGGGTTCCAAAGTGAAACACCGATGTCTCATCGATCATGGTAAGATCGATCTCCTCAAAGCTCAGTCTCGTATCCGCTCCCGGCTTTCTCGCAAAGCTGAAGGAACGGTCACCTTCCGGCGAAAAAGTCACAAATGCCAGTGTCGTAAACACGGACGGATCTGTCAGGATCCCCTTTGTCTCAATTCCGGCTTTCTCAAACGTCTTTACCAGCAGTTTACCAAAAGCGTCATCCCCGACTTTTCCGAGAAATGCCGTCTTCATTCCATATTTATTTAACGCTGCAAGGAAATTTCCCGGTGCACCGCCCGGATTCGCCTTCATAGTCGGATATCCGTCCGCATCCGTCTCCTTTGCCGCAAAATCGATCAGAAGCTCACCAAGAGCGATCACATCGTACATTCCAATACCTCCCTGCACTCACGTTCAAGTAATTCAATTTCGTCTTCTCCGTCCAGGATCTGGAATCGGATCCGGTTTACATGTTTTTCAAATGGCTTTAGAATTTCCGTCGCCCCGGCGCGGCCATCAAACCCACAGTTTGTCGGCTCCAGCGCCATCGCAAAATCGCCGGCTGCCAGACTCTTCCACTGGGTCAGGTAGGGGATCACAGATTTTTCAAAACGAATGCAGAGCCCGATCTGCAGCTCGTCATTGACAAATGCCGCAAACGTATTTCCATTACGATCCGCTGCCAGCTCATGCTGGAATACCTGCTCCGGCGCATGCTCCACCGGCTCCTCCATGACGTTCCAGGCCGCCGCGCCTGCCTTTGCGTCCGCATCTCTCGGGCTGCAGAAGATCGATGGCATCACGACCCGCAGCCCCGGCACCAGAAACGGATACCCGGCATTGCAGTGATAGAGAAAGCAGAGCGGCTGATTCTCAAAGCCCTGATTTTCGATCTCGTCCGTGAATACGATCTCCCGGCTGCCGTAAGTCGTCTCAATCGTTCGTCTGAGCACCAGGTTTTCACCAAAGATCTGTGCCTCCCGCATCTCCCCGGACACCAAAATCTTATACTCCCCGTTCTCCCAGAACGCGTCCATGGAGATCTTTTCCGCGGGAGTTGTCCGCATCCGTCCGTGAACCGGATATTCCACACCGTCCACCACGCGGTTTCCGTGGACGTTCCCGAGACCGCAGGTAAACATCGCACCGCCCATGATCGAGCGCACCGCCTCATCCCCCGCCGTATCGTAGGGATTCCGCCCCTGAAGTCCCGGTTTTGTGAGGAGACTTAAGTTGATCCCCTTATACCGGATCCAGGCCGGGTCCAGGCATTTATCGAGCATCAGCGGAAGCTCCAGCGGTCCATTATGAATCATCGCACAGCGAAGTCCCGCTGCCCGCCCGTCCTGAAATTTCATCTGACGGACTCCGGCGACCTGATCCATATGACCGCAGACCGCCATCAGTGTTCTCTGATCTACCATCTATTTTGCCTCCGGATACTCGTTGCAGAGCAAACGGTACGGTGCTTCATCCTCCTCGATCTCCGGGAATCTTCCCATTTTCTCGTAGAAGCGGTTATCCACGTTGTCATCGTTGCACTGGCTGACCTCGCCTAAAAGAACCGGGCCGCTGCCCTCTTCCACCTCGAAATCATGGTACATGTACGGGTAGATGGAAATGCTCTCACCGGGAGTCAGGCGCACCTGGGTGCCCGCCGGAACGACCATCTCTCTGCCGTCCACATGGACATGGACATCGTTCACTTTATCAAGTTCCTCATCCTTTGTGGAATTGTATACACGGATCAGAACATTTCCGCCGCCGCGGTTGATGATGTCCTCCATCTTGGACCAGTGGAAGTGCATCGGAGAATACTGTCCTTCTTTGATATACAGGAGTTTTTCCGCGTAGGATTTTGTATATTTGTCCTTCATTTTCAGGTTTCCGTTCCGGATCGTGATCAGGGAGAACCCGACTTTATCAAAATCACCGAGACCGTAGTCTGTGATATCCCAGCCTAACATATTGTCACGGATCTCATCGTAATCATGTCCTTTTTCCTTCCACTCTTCCGGTGTGAAATTACAGAACGGCGGGATCGCAAATCGGTATTCCCTGATCATCTGTTCCATCTCTTTTAAAGCCGCGTTGATCTCACTGCGTTTCATACAAATGTCCTCCTGTCCCTTATATGCAGGAACGCCGATCCTTTCGGCCCGGCGTTCCATTGCGTTACATGTTTCAGTAACTGTCCGTCGCGCGGAAGCTACCGTTATTTTAATTCATTTTCGTGCCGGTTTCCAGTTTATTTTCCTGCCCGGCACCTTTTCTTTCATTCAGGGCCATCATTCATGCGCTGCACGAACTGTAACCATTGAAATTCTTTATCAGTTCGTAACTGTTCCGTACACAGTTACATCAGTTCTTTTTCAGAACAGATACGCCTGTATCGCTTACAGCGCCGCCGAGCTCTTCGCCCTCTAACGCTCTGACTGCTGCCTTTACGCCCTCTTTACCCATAACATCAGGGTTCTGAGCCATTGTGCAGAGGAGATATCCATCGTTGATGAGGTTCATGATCGCATCAGATTTATCGAAGCCTACGCCTACGATGTCTGTCTTTCCGGATGCCTTGATGGCATTACCGGTACCGGTTGTGGATCCCTCGTTACATCCGAAGATACCTACAACACCCTGTGTGATGTAGTTCTCAGCGATGGTCTGGGACTTCGCTGCATCACCTTCGCCGTACTGGGTCTCCATAAGCTCATAGCCCTTTCCTTCGAATGCAGAGCGGAAGCCTGCTTCTCTCTTAACGGTGGAGTCTGTTGCTGCGTTTACGTTTACGATACCGATCTTACCGGATGTGATGCCTGCTGCCTCGAGAGCCTTGATCATCTCATCGCCTGCTGTCTTACCAGCTGCCTCGTTGTCTGTGGAGAAGGTTGCCTCTGCCTCTACGTTTGCCGGAGAGTCAACATACACGATCTTCACGCCTGTGGAAGCGGCTTCCTTTAATGCGGAAGAGATCGCGTCCGGGCCGTTTGCCGCTACGATGATCGCCTCATAGCCGCCTGCGACTGCGTTGTTCACGCACTCGATCTGCTGAGCATCATCCTTTGTGTTCGGGGACATGAAGCTTACGGTTACGCCAAGTGCCTTTGCCTCTGCCTGAGCGCCCTCATTTAAAGTTACCCAGTGCTGGTCGATGGAGTCCATGGTGATCAGCGCGATCTTCCAGTCCTTTGTTGCTGTCACGTCAGTTGTTCCTGCTGCATCCTCAGTGTTGCCTGCCTTGATGACAGAAACGCCTGTATCCGTTACAAGACCGCCAAATGTCTCACCCTGAAGCGCACGGACAGCTGCCTCAACACCGTCTCTACCCATGAGATCCGGGTTCTGAGCCATTGTGCAGAGAAGATATCCGTCGTTGATAAGGTTCATGATCGCGTCGGATTTATCGAAACCAACGCCGATGATGCCTGTATTGCCGGATGCCTTGATGGCATTACCGGTACCGGTCGTGGAGCCCTCGTTGCAGCCGAAGATGCCGACAACACCCTGTGTGATGTAGTTCTCAGCGATGGTCTGGGACTTCGCTGCGTCACCTTCGCCGTACTGGGTCTCCATGAGCTCAAAGCCTTTTCCTTCGAATGCCTTACGGAATCCGGCTTCTCTCTTGACTGTGGAGTCTGTTGCTGCGTTTACATTTACAATACCGATCTTACCGGATGTGATGCCGGACTCTTCAAGAGCTTTGAGCATCTCTTTACCGGCTGTCTCACCAGCTGCCTCGTTATCGGTAGAGAAGGTTGCCTCTGCCTCCACGTTTGCCGGGGAGTCAACGTATACGATCTTAATGCCCGCGTCCTTTGCTTCCTTCAGTGCGGAAGAGATCGCGTCCGGGCCGTTTGCCGCTACGATGATCGCCTGATAGCCGCCTGCGACTGCGTTATTTACGCACTCGATCTGCTGAGCGTCATCCTTTGTGTTCGGGGACATGAAGCTTACTGTCACGCCGAGCTCTTTCGCCTCTTCCTGAGCACCCTCGTTTAAGGTTACCCAGTGCTGGTCGATGGAGTCCATGGTGATCAGCGCGATCTTATAATCGCCGACTTCTTTGGACGGAGCACCTGTGGTGGACTCTGCCTCTGCAGACGCAGCTGCGGATTCTGCAGGTTTCTGGCTGGAACAGCCGGTGATGCTGGCTGCCGCAAGGGCTGCACAGCTTAACAGTGCGAACAATCTCTTTTTCATAAAAATCCTCCTTAAGATTTTCTTATATGTAACTCCCGTATACCATGGGAGTTAGATATCCATGTAACGATATTTCCGGACCAGCATCCTGCTTATTCTCATGCAGGACCGCGGACCGACTGTTGCTGCAAAATGCCGCAGACACAAAACAGTTTTTTCTCTGTCTTATTTGGATGCTTTCTTTCCGAAGTTTCCGGAACGAACGACAACATCAAGAAGTACAGAGAATACAACGATGATACCGATGACAAGTCTCTGGATGCCGACCTGTGCACCGATCATGTTCAGACCATTCTCCAGTGTCTGCCATACAGCCGCACCAGCAAAGGTTCCGAGCAGAAGTCCTGTTCCGCCGAGCGGGGAGATGCCGCCGATAACGCCGGCCGCAACGCCGTACATCTCGTACATGTTTCCTGCTTCCATGTTGCCCATTCCTGCCTGTGCGCAGAGGATATAACCAACGACACACGCGCAGACAGCACTTACCAGATATGCCTTAATTGTTGTATTTACAACATTCACACCGGACAGTTTCGCAGCATCCACGTTGGAGCCGATCGCGTAAATATGTCTTCCTGTGCGGGTCTTTGAGAGCAGGAAGAAGAAGATCAGAAAGATCACGAGAGCGATCCAGAAGGTGTTGTAAACACCAAGTGTCTTTCCATAGTAGAAGACGTTCTGGAACTTATCCCCTGCTTCCTTTCCGATACCTGTGGCGATGGCATCCGTGTTTCGGTTGTTGTTGACCATGTAGGCAACGCCTCGTGTCACGAACATGGTACCCAGGGTAGCGATGAACGGCGGAAGCTTGAACTTTCCGACTAACATTCCGTTGATCACTCCGGTAACCAGGCAGCACGCCATCGCAACCGCCATCGCAACGAACGGATTGACGCCCATCGCCATCAGGGTTGCCGAGATCATGGCGCTCATTCCGACCATGGAACCGATCGAGAGATCGATGTTTCCGGTGATCAGAAGATAGCTCTGTCCGACGCCGATCAGAAGGTACTTTGACATGGAACGCAGAAGGTTCATGACGTTCTGTCCGGCAAATACTTTACGGTCGATGAGACCGAATGCTACATAGATGATGATCAGTCCCGCGAATGCCGTGATGACCGCGCCCATTCCGCGTGTCCCCAGGATCCGCTTTACTGTACTCTGCTTCTTTTCATTCATTCTCCTGTCCTCCCTCAGCTAACCTGTTGTTTCTTCTCAAATTCGGTAGCGAACTTCAGAACCTCATTCTGGCTTGTCTCCTTCGCCATGACTTCGCCGGTGATCTTTCCGTCGCACATGACGATGACGCGGTCCGCGATCCCCAGGACTTCCGGCATCTCCGAGGAGACGAACATAACGGCAATGCCCTGTTTCTTTAACTGGTTCATCAGGTTGTAGATCTCGACCTTCGCGCCTACATCGATGCCTCGTGTCGGCTCATCGAAGATCACGACTCTGGAATTTCTCGCCAGCCACTTTCCGACAACCACTTTCTGCTGGTTTCCTCCGGAAAGATTGCCCGCGTTGACCTCCACCGTCGGGGTCTTGATCAGGAGGTCCTTCACCGCCTTCTCGCAGAGGTCGTCCTCCTTTTTACTGCTGATCACGCCGAGCTTGCTGCAGATGAGGTCCAGGTTCGGGAGTGCCAGGTTATGACGGATGCTGAGTTTCGTGCAGAGGCCGTCTTTTTTGCGGTCCTCCGGTGCCAGTACGATCCCGGCTTTGATCGCGTCCATCGGACAGGTGATCTTCACTTCTTTTCCGTCCAGCCAGATCTCCCCGCTGGTCTTCGGGTCAACTCCGAAGATCGCTCTCGTTGTCTCGGTACGTCCCGCTCCCATCAGTCCCGCGAATCCGACGATCTCGCCCTCATAGAGGGAGAAATTGATGTCGCGGACGAGATGTCCGGCATTTAAGTTTTTCACCTCGAAGATCTTCTTTCCTTTCGGGCAGGAGACTCTCGGGAACTGTTCCTTGATCTCACGGCCGACCATGTTTGCGATGATCTGTTCCATCGTCATATCTGCGAAATTTCCGTCTGTGATATACTGACCGTCACGCATAATCGTCACCCGGTCCACGATGGCCTTCAGCTCCTCCAGACGATGGGAAATATAGACGATTCCGCAGCCGTCTGCCTTTAACTGGCGGATGATCCGGAACAGCTCCTCGATCTCTTTTGCTGTCAGGGAAGAAGTCGGCTCATCCATGATCAGGATCTTCGCGTGGATCGAAAGTGCCTTCGCGATTTCGACCATCTGCTGTTTGGATACCGGAAGATCGCCGACGGTCTGTCTCGGGTCGATGTCGATCTTCAGATCTCCGAGGATCTTTGCCGCCTCTGCCTCCATCTCCCGGTCATTTAAGACGATCCCGTTGACCTTCTCTCTTCCGAGGAACATGTTTTCCGCAACCGATAAGTGGCGGCACATGTTTAACTCCTGGTGGATGATCGCAACGCCGACGGCCTGTGCCTGCTTCGGTGTCAGATTGTCATATTCCGTTCCGAATATGGTCATCGTTCCGCTGTCTTTTGTATAAACACCGCTTAAGATCTTCATCAGTGTAGATTTTCCTGCTCCGTTCTCCCCGAGAAGCGCCATGACCTCTCCCGACCGGAGTTCGAAATTTACATGATCCAGGGCTTTGACGCCCGGGAATGTCTTGACGATGTCTTTCATTGAAACAATTACTTCGCCCATCTTCTCCCCCACTTTCCAGTTTTTGTTTCTCGTTTGATCCGGTCTCCCGGGTCGTTTTATGTATGCGAAAATGTGCCATGCACATCCTTTTGTGGCTATATTTCTAATGTTTTTCCTGTAACTGCAGGGATTCCGGACAGTTACATTCTTTTTGTGGTTTCTCCGCAAATCCCGGCATTTTCATTTTTTACAGGTTCATGGCGACACAGAGTGCCGCGATATCTCCGATTGATTCCCCGAGTCCCGCCGGAACGATCCGGCAGATCTCTACGCCCGGTTTCAGTGCTTCTTTCCGGATCTTTTCTTCCATGGAAGCTCTCAGATACTTCTCCGCCCGGACGAAAATACTTCCGATGACGATCACCTCCGGATTTAAAAGGTCGATCAGGATCGCCAGCATGCTTCCAAGATGTTCTCCTGTCTGCGCCCAGATCTGCAACGTCTCCGGATCTCCTTCTTCCGCCCGTTTTCCTATCTCCGCCGCGGTTCCTTTTCCGTACTGGGCGATCCCGCCGCCGCTCACATATCCTTCGTACGAGCCGGACTTTCCGTAGCCAACGTGTCCATCCTCAAAAAGCCGTACATGACCGATCTCCCCGGCCAGCCCGCATGTTCCTTCGTAGAGCTTTCCGTTTAAGATCAGCCCCGCGCCGATCCCGGTCCCGAAGGTAAGAAAGATCATGTTCTCCGCGCCTTTTCCGGCTCCGAACTGCCATTCCGCCACGGCACAGGCATCCGCATCATTTCTTAAATATGCCGGAAGTCCGAACCGTTCCGTCAGCATATCCGTGATCGGAACTTCGTCCCATCCCGGAAGATTCGGAGGTCCCAGGATCACACCCGTCCTGCTGTTTAACGGTCCGCCGCAGCTGACGCCGATCGCTTTCGTCTGATCTGTTTTCAGATCCGCAACGCTCTGAAAGATCATTTCCAGAGTTTCTCCCTTCGTTGTCGTCGCGAATCGCTTCTTTTCAAGGATCGTTCCGTTCTCGTCTCCACGAACGATGGCTGTTTTCGTCCCGCCGATATCGATTCCTATGTACTCGTTCATATAGACCTCCCCTGTTAGTTCCATCTTACATGAAAAATGTCCCCCGTAACAGAGGACAATCCTACGGTTATGGGGGACAATATTTTGATGTATACAACAGGACGGGGCAGCTCCAATCCTACCTCACAATTCTCTTAAACTCACTCTTCTCATACACTGCCGCCACCTTCCCCTGCTCCACGACGAGCAGTCGGTCCGAGATATCAAGCGTATCGGAGATACTCGCGGTGATCATGAGTATCGCCGTCCCCTGTTTCTGGATCTGGCGCAGCACATTTAAAATTCTCATGCGGCAGAACATGTCACCCTTTGCGAGCGGCTGGATGCAGACCATGATCCGCGGACGCAGAAGATTCATCTTATGATAGAGCAGGGCAAACTGGTCTTCCTGCGGAATATCGCGCACACAGGGCGCGTCGATCACCGGCCCCACGAGCGGCAGATATTCTGAATGGATGCTCCTATAGATCTTCCCCGGAATCAGGCTTTTTTTGAGTTTCCGGTCCAGGAGAAATGTCAGGTTCTCCATGTAGCTCCCATCCAGAAACAGCAGCCGGTTTACCCCGTCCGCCGGAATTACGGCGATCCCCTCATCGAGATAATCCGCCGCTTTTTTCTGCGTGTAGGTCACATGTTCCACTGTGATCCATCCTGATCTGCACCGCTTCTTCCCGGTCATCAGATCCATCATGTCCCCTGCGATCTTATTCTCCTTGTCGAGGATCGTCATACACTCACCGCGGTGCAGGATGAAGCGAAGACCATTTAAATTTCCGACTCCCACAGTGTGAAAGTGCAGGATCCCGTCATCCTCGGCATCCTGATCATTCTCCGTGGACATGATCTTCCATTCTGAGATGTACGGTGCCATCTTTTCGTCCGTCATCTCATCCCGCTCAAAGACCTTGTAGATGTGACCGTCCGAAAAAAGTGCGGTCCGGTCCGCGATCTTAAAGAGCTCCTGGTGGTGATTTCCCACATAGAGCACGGAGATCCCCTCTTTCCGGATCTTCTTTAACATCTGCTGGAACTCGAAGAGCTCATACTGGCTCAGATAGTTCGCCGGGTTGTCCACGATAATGAGATGACAGCCCGAAAGCAGCGCCTTTCCGAGCTCCACAAAGCATCTCTCAAGCTCTGTCAGGTTCTCCACTCTCTTTTCCAGGTCCACTTTCAGCCCTTTTTCCTCAAAAAAGCGGACCGCCTGGCTGAAGATCACCTGCTCATTGATAAAATATTTCCGGAAACCTTCCCGCAGGATAAAAAGGTTGTCCACAACGCTGAGTCCCTGCACGAGATGGCTCTTCTGCTCGATCAGCGCCACCTTGTTGGACTCGCCGCTGCTGTAGGCGTAGCTATTTACAACGTTTCCGTCATACCACACGGATCCCAGGCTGATCGGATCGTTCCGGCAGATCAGATCCACCATCTCTTTCTGGCCTTTCCGGTTCCGAGCCACCAGGCCAACGATCTCCCCGGCAAACATCTGGAATTCCAGATCATCTAAAAGCTGCTCCCCGTCCCGTTCAAGATCGACATGCGATATCCGAAGAAGTTCTTTTCTCATCGCCATCCTCCCTGACGATCCCCGTCGCGCACCAGCGGAAGCTCCACTATGACATCAGTTCCGATCCCCTCTTTGCTGTAGACATGGATTCCGTACTCCTCGCCGAAGAGGAGCTTGATCCGCCTGTTCACGTTCACCACCGCGATCCCGCCGCGGGCCGGCTTCTTCTCCTCCTCTTTTTCCGGGACATCTGTCTCCACATCAAGACGGCGCAGTTTTTCATTCAGTTCCTTCAGTTTTTCGTCCGTCATTCCGCGCCCATCATCGGAAATCCTGATGTAGAGCCGTTCCTCACTCGCACTGATCCGGATCACAAGATGACCTTTTCCGATCTTTCGCTCGATCCCGTGGTAGATGGAATTTTCCACGATCGGCTGCAGTGTCAGCTTCGGAAGTTTGCACTGCAGAAAATCCATCTCCGTGAAATCGTCGTCCGGATCCCGGTCATACTGGATCTTCAGGTCCAGTTTGGAACCGAATCGGAACTGTTGAATATAGTAATAATTCTCGATATTGGCAAGTTCGTCCTCCAGCGTCACGAGATTTTCCAGGTTTGAGATCGTGTAGCGGAAGAAGGTCGCCAGCGCCTCCGTCATCTCCGCGATGCTGTCCAGCCCCGCGATCAGCGCCTCACTCCGGATCCCCTCCAGCGTGTTGTAGAGGAAATGGGGATTGATCTGGTTCTGAAGCGCCAGATACTCCGCCTGTTTCTTCGAGATCGCGATCAGGTTGTTCCGGTCGATGATCTCGTTCAGGCGCAGGACTGCCTGCTCACTCTCCGGTGAAAACGGATAGCGGACCTTAAAAAGGTCCTCCATGACATAGCCCATGACAAACTGCTCATAGATCTTCCGAGTCTCCCGGTATGGGATCAGCACCGTCCGGTAGACGATCACCGCCAGAGCAGCGGAAAGCGCCGTAAATACCGCCGGGACCATCAGGGACTGCATTTCCCGGATGCACACCACCCACATTCTCACGAGGAATGCCCCGATCAGCCCGGCTGCGAGAAGTGCACACCATTTGATCCGGACGGACAGGTAATTTTTCTCATCGGTATATTTCTTCTCCATCATGAGTACAGCTTTCTGTATTCCTTGGGCTTTAAGCCCGCATATTTTGTAAAGGTCTTCGTGAAATACCGCACATCGCTGTAACCGACCTTCCCGCAGATATCGGCCACCGTGTCATTTGTCTCCTTTAAGAGCTTTTTTGCCATGTCCATGCGAACCTTCGAGAGGTATTCCAGAAACGTCATCCCCGTATCCTTTTTAAAGATCGTGCTAAGGTATGTCGGGGAGAGATCCACAACCTGACTGAGTTCTTCCAGCGTCAGCGGCTCTCCAAAATGTTCTTCCACATACTTTTTCACCACGCGGATCGGGCGGTTTTCATCCTGCCGCTTTAACCTTGCTGCCTTCTCATAGGAAGTCGTGATCCGTCTCGTCAGATAATCGAAAAGCTCCGCCGCATCTGCACAGTTGTCGGCACTGACGCTGAAGTTCTCCATAAAGTTCTCTTCCACCGGAAGGCGGTACTTTTTCATAAAAAACAGGTACTGGTTGCAGATCTCCTTCGTCATCTGAAGGATCTCATGACCGCTGATCTCCTTTTCAGCCAGCATTTTCGTTTTCAGATAGATCAGTTCTTCCCGCACTGCAAAGGAATCCAGACTCTCCAGCGTGTGGGCGATCCGGTCATTAAATTTCGCGAAGCTCTCACTGTCCGCGAAGGACTCCCCGCTTTCGATCTTTCCTTCCATCAGCTTTCCCGTTCCTGCGAGCAGCCGCTCCTCGATGAGGAGTCTGGCATTTTTCAAGGAACTGCCGATCTCCGGGAGACTTTCCACGCCCTCTCCGAGTGCCAGTGTCACCGACAGGTTCTTTAAAATATCCCCCTGGACCCGAATCTCCGAGAGCAGGGCTTTCATCTGTCTCCGGATCTGCATCCGGTCCTCTGCGTCATAATTTAACAGAAAGAAATGGAATCCGTTGAGCTCCGTATTCTCTGTCTCCATAACATAGTCTTTTAAAAATCTTTCCGCCGCAGACTGGACTTTCTCCGCCATAAACTGGACATTCTGCTCCTCGTCGCAGACACGCCCATCCAGTTTTAAGATGGCGATGCAGAATTCCCCCGGCTCAAAACGATAGTGAAATTCCCGGTTGATCTCCAAAAGCGGCTGCGACAGGGTCTCCTTATTTCTTCTCCCCACAAGATCCTGTAAAAAGGCCTGTCTCAGGTTCTTCTCATCGCTTCTGATCGCCAGTCTGGTCTTCTCCTCCTGGCTCAGCTGTTCCGTCTGTGCCCGGAAACGGGTGCTGAGGCGTTTTAATGTCTCCGTCAGCTCGTCCTTTTTTATCGGTTTTAAGAGATACGCGTTCACCCCGTACCGGATCGCCATCTGCGCGTATTCAAAATGGCGGTAACCGCTGATGATCACAAACTCTGCCTTCGGAGCTTCCTCTTTTCCCAACCGGATCAGGTCCAGCCCGTCATATCCCGGCATCCGGATATCCGTGATCACGATATCCGGGTGAAATTCTTTTATTTTTTCCAACGCCTCGATCCCGTTCTCGGCAACTGCGACAACCTCCATCCCAAGCGCATCCCAGTCCACAAGCTTCTCGATCAGCTGGCACACCTTGCTCTCGTCGTCGGCGATCAGTACTCTCAGCATCCGCAATTCCCCCCTGTTTCCCCCGAAAGTAATATAATTTCATTGTACCCCGCATGGGACATTTCCGTCAACCCATATGAATTACTGCCCTTTGCGTTTTTGGTCAGACCTTTTATTTCCACTTGACTTCCCCCACAACATCTGGTATATATAGCTTATACCGATCATATGACTGACGGATAAGTGGATAAACCACGTGAAGTATGATCGAAGAAAGCCGACCGTCTGGGCAATCATAGCGCAGACCGTGGGCTGTTTTTTTGCCCTTTTGTCTGATGGCGCATTCTGCGCCGCGCTGTGATTCTGTAACAGCTGAGATCTCCCTAAAGAGAAAATTTCCCATATGACAGATTTTGATAATGATTCTCATTTAGAATATTGTTTTTTCCTGTCACGATCTGTTATAATGGCGAAGCATTTCTTCACAACCGAAGATTTCAGAATGATCCCTTTTTAACAATATGTAATCGTAATGGAAACAAGGAGGAACCACCATGTCTGAACAGAATACCAGAAACGGAAACGCTGATGTTTTCAAAAAAGCCTGGAGAGGATTTCAGGGCGCAAAATGGACCGACGAGGTCAATGTCCGCGAATTCATCCAGAATAACTATACCCAGTACGACGGAACCGAGGATTTCCTTGCAGCTCCGACCGAAGCTACCGATAAACTCTGGGGACGTCTTCAGGAGCTCCAGAAAGAGGAGCGCAAAAAAGGCGGCGTCTTAGAGTGCGAGACTGAGATCGTGTCCAGCCTGACCTCCTACGGCCCGGGCTACATCGACGAAAGCTTAAAGGATCTCGAGACCATCGTCGGACTCCAGACAGACAAGCCGTTAAAGCGTGCATTCATGCCTTACGGCGGTATCAAAATGGCTGAGGAAGCAGCCGAGACCTACGGCTACAAGGTAAATGAGAAGTTCCCCAAGATCTTCACTGAATACCACAAAACTCACAACCAGGCTGTTTTTGATGCCTACACACCGGAGATGAAGGCTGCCCGCCACTGCCACATCGTAACCGGTCTTCCGGATACTTACGGCCGCGGACGTATCGTCGGTGACTATCGCCGCGTGGCCCTCTACGGTATCGACTTCCTGATCGAAGAAAAGAAGAAAGACCTGGATCTCTGTGGAAACGGCGCAATGTACGATGAGATCATCCGCCAGAGAGAGGAGATTGCAGAGCAGATCCGTGCCTTAAAGGGCATGAAAGAGATGGCAAAGATCTACGGCTATGACATTTCTGCTCCGGCAACAAACGCAAAAGAGGCGATCCAGTGGCTTTATTTCGGCTATCTTGCCGCTGTTAAGACTCAGAACGGCGCAGCTATGAGCGTCGGACGTATCTCTACCTTTATCGATATCTATGTAAACCGTGACCTCGAGGAAGGTACACTTACCGAGTCCCAGGCACAGGAACTGATCGACCATATGACCATGAAGTTCCGTATGGTGAAGTTCGCAAGAATCCCGTCCTACAACCAGCTCTTCTCCGGTGATCCGGTTTGGGCGACACTGGAAGTTGCAGGTCTCGGACAGGACGGACGTCACATGGTAACAAAGACAGACTTCCGTTTCCTCCATACTTTAGAGAACATGGGTCCGTCCCCGGAGCCGAACCTGACTGTACTTTACTCCTCCCGTCTCCCGGAGAATTTCAAAAAGTACGCGGCAAAGATCTCCGTTGACACATCCTCGATCCAGTATGAGAATGATGATGTGATGCGTCCGGTATGGGGCGATGACTACAGCATCTGCTGCTGCGTATCCGCTACCCAGACAGGTAAGGAGATGCAGTTCTTCGGAGCACGTGCAAACCTTGCGAAGTGCCTGCTCTACGCGATCAACGGCGGTAAAGACGAGAAGTACAAGACAAAGGACGGAAAGCCGATGCAGGCTGGTCCGGAGTACGCACCGATCACCTCCGAGTATCTTGATTATGACGAGGTGATGCATAAGTATGACCTGATGATGGACTGGCTGGCAGGAATCTATGTAAACATCCTGAACCTGATCCAGTATATGCACGATAAATATTACTATGAGGCAGCCGAGATGGCTCTCATCGATACCGATGTACGGCGTACCTTCGCAACCGGTATCGCAGGCTTCTCCCACGTGGTAGACTCCCTCTCTGCGATCAAGTACGCAAAGGTAAAGGTTGTCCGCGACGAGAACGGTATGGCGACAAGCTTCGTAACAGAGGGTGATTTCCCGCGTTACGGAAACGATGACGACCGTGCGGATGATATCGCGGTTTGGCTGTTAAAGACATTCTTAAAGAAGGTTAAAAAGTACCACACCTACAGAAATTCCGAGCCGACTACTTCGATCCTTACGATCACATCCAATGTGGTTTACGGTAAGGCAACAGGCGCTCTCCCGGATGGCCGTGCAGCGTTCACACCGTTCGCACCGGGCGCAACTCCATCCTACGGCGCTGAGCAGAATGGTCTTCTTGCTTCCTTGAACTCCGTTGCAAAGCTTCCGTATGAGTACGCTCTCGACGGAATCTCCAACACTGAGACGATCGCTCCGGGTGCTCTCGGACATTCTGAGGACGAGAGAAAGAACAACCTCGTTCATGTTCTCGACGGATACTTTGACCAGGGCGCTCATCACCTCAACGTGAATGTCTTCGGTCTTGATAAGTTAAAAGACGCGATGGAACATCCGGAGAAACCGGAGTATGCAAACTTCACGATCCGCGTTTCCGGTTATGCTGTTAAATTTATTGATCTGACAAGAGAGCAGCAGCTGGATGTCATTGCAAGAACTTGCCATGAGGCGATGTAAAAAAATATATTTCTTCTTAAAATGAGTCAGGATATACCTCGCAGGTCTGACTGTTACCACATCAGTCTCTGTGAACATGGACTTCGACTCACATAACAAAAATCAGCCGGGAACCTGATGTTCCTGGCTGATCTTAGATTATGAATGATATACCCGCACCGCACTTTTTGAATACACCGATCGATCGAATCATCGAGAAAGGAATCTGATATGGAAACAACAGGCTACATTCACTCCATCGACAGTTTTGGCTCCGTAGACGGTCCCGGCGTCCGCTTTGTGACATTTCTTCAGGGCTGCCATATGCGGTGCCGGTACTGCCATAACCCGGACACCTGGAAATTGGCCGGAAACCGCGCGGATGCCTGTCCTCAGTCCGGCGATCCTGCCTCTGCCGCTTCCGGCTGCAATTATAAAGAAATGACCCCGTCCGCCCTCTTAAAGCAGGCACTTCGCTATAAACGCTACTGGGGAAAAGAAGGCGGGATTACTGTCAGCGGCGGTGAACCGCTCTTACAGCTCGATTTCATGACGGAGCTTTTCCGTCTTGCAAAAGAAAACGGCGTCGGCACGGTGCTTGACACCGCGGGACAGCCGTTTACAAGAACAGAACCATTTTTCTCAAAACTTTCATCTCTCATGGAGAACACGGACCTTGTAATGCTCGACTTAAAACACATCGATCCGGAAAAACACCGCGCGCTCACCGGTCACACCAACGAGAACATCCTGGACTTCGCCAGATACTTAAACGAGATAGGCAAACCCATGTGGGTCCGCCACGTCCTCGTCCCAGGCGTGACCGACGATGAAGAAAACCTTCGCGGTATCCGCGCGTTTTTAGACACACTGTCCAACGTGAAAAAGGTGGAAGTTCTCCCGTACCATACGCTCGGGATCTACAAATGGGAGTCACTCGGCATCCCGTATACCTTGAAAGATGTGGATCCACCGACGGCGGAATCGGTGAAGCGGGCGGAGGAGATTTTGGGGTGCTAGCCTGCCAGCTCCCCAAGCTTCCCAAGAATCTCCTTCGCCTTCTCGATCATCGGCTCGCAGTTCTTGTTTTTCTTTCCTTTTTCCTGGTAGAACAGGACCGGTTTCTCGCCGCCCTGGGCGAAGCGGAGAGCGGTCTTGTACTCTGCGATCAGCGCCGGGATCTTTGTAACATCGAGTTTCGCCTTCGGGTAGAGCTCGATCCGGATCTCCTGGGTGTTGATGTCCACCTCGGTCACATATGCCCGGTGCGCCATCGCCTTTAACTCCGCAACCCGGAGCAGATTGTCCACGGATTTCGGAATATCGCCGAAGCGGTCGATCAGCTCATCCTGCATATCCATGTACTCGTCATCCGTCTCGATGGCGGAAATTCTCTTATACACATCCAGTTTCAGATACTCATTCTTGATATATCCATCCGGAATAAACGCGTCGATATCGCAGTCCACGACCGTCTCGAACGTCTCCTCTTCCTCCTGTCCGCCTTTCAGCGCGATGACTGCCTCATTGAGCATCTTGCAGTAAAGGTCATATCCGACCGCCTCCATGTGCCCATGCTGCTCCGCGCCGAGGATGTTTCCCGCGCCGCGGATCTCAAGGTCCCGCATCGCGATCTTGATGCCCGAGCCGAGCTCCGTGAACTCGCGGATCGCCTGGAGACGCTTTTCTGCGTCCTCCTTCAGCATCTTATCGCGCTTGTACATGAGGAACGCGTAGGATGTCCGATTCGAACGCCCGATCCGCCCGCGGATCTGGTAAAGCTGGGAAAGTCCCAGACGATCCGCGTCCTGAATGATCATCGTGTTGGCATTCGGAATATCCAGCCCTGTCTCGATGATCGTTGTCGACACGAGAACATCAATATCGCCGTTGATGAAATCCAGCATGATCTTCTCGAGCTGGTGCTCATTCATCTGACCATGTGCGAATGCCACATTTGCCTCCGGAACAAGCGACGCCACATGGTTTGCCACCTCGTCGATGTTGTTGACGCGATTGTATACATAGTACACCTGCCCGCCACGTCCTAATTCTCTGTGGATCGCCTCGCGGATCATCTCGTCGTTGTACTCCATGACGTACGTCTGGATCGGAACACGGTCCACCGGCGGCTCCTCGAGAACGCTCATGTCGCGGATCCCGATAAGGCTCATATGAAGAGTTCTCGGAATCGGCGTTGCTGTCAGGGTCAGAACGTCCACATTCTGCTTCATCTGCTTGATCTTTTCCTTATGAGTCACACCGAACCGCTGCTCCTCATCAACGATCAAAAGTCCAAGGTTCTTAAACTGCACATCCTTTGACAGGACTCTGTGTGTGCCGACAATAATATCCACATACCCCTTTTTCAGTCCTTCTACCGTCTTCTTCATCTCTCCCGGTGTCCGGAAGCGCGACATCATGTCCACGCGGACCGGGAAATCCTTCATTCTCTGGACGAACGTATTGTAGATCTGCTGCGCCAGGATTGTTGTCGGGACCAGGTACACGACCTGTTTTCCCTCCTGCACCGCCTTGAACGCCGCGCGGAGTGCGATCTCCGTCTTTCCGTAACCGACATCCCCGCAGATCAGGCGGTCCATGATCTTCTTGCTCTCCATGTCCCGCTTCGTATCGTCGATCGCGGTGAGCTGGTCATCCGTCTCATCGTACGGGAACATCTCCTCGAATTCCTTCTGCCAGACCGTATCTGGTCCATACTGGAATCCTTCCGCATCCTGTCTCGCCGCATAGAGCTGCACGAGCTCCTTCGCGATCTCGCGGACTGCCGTGCGGACCTTCGTCTTCGTCTTCGTCCACTCGGTTCCGCCAAGCTTATTTAACTTCGGAACCTTTGCGTCAGCCCCCGCATACTTCTGGATCCCCTCCAGACGGGTCGCCGGAAGATAGAGGTTTCCGCCGTCCCCGTACTCGACCTTGATGTAGTCTTTGATGACATGGTCCTGCTCGATCTTCTCGATTCCTTTATAGATTCCGAGACCATGGCTCTCATGCACCACGTAGTCACCGACAGAGAGTTCGGAGAAGCTGCTGATCTTCTTTCCTTCGTAATTATATTTTTTCCGCTTTTTCTTCCGTTTTTCCACGCCGAACATGTCGCCCTCGGTGATGACAACGAACTTGATCAGCGGGTACTCAAAGCCCTTATGGAGTTTTCCGTAGGTGACCATGATCTCCCCCGGAGCGACCGGCTGTCCCGGGTCTTCCGGACAGAACGCCCGCAGATCATACTCCCTTAGATCCCCCGCAAGACGGCTCGCTCTGGTCCTCGACGCAGAGAGGAGAACAACGCGGTATCCGTCCTTCTTCCATCTCGTCAGGTCCTTGATCAGGATCTCGAAGCTGTTCTGGTAGGAATTTAAGTTCTTTCCGGTCAGGCTGTACTTCGCCTTCGGAGTCATGCCGGGGAGTCTCTGGTCGAGTCCGGTCATGAAGATCGTGTGCGGCGTGTGCGCGTCCGCCAGGATCGTTTTCGAGGAAAACAGGAGGTCCGCCTGCCCCGGCAGGATATAGCCCTGCTCCAGGCGATGGGACATGCTCTCCCGGAATTCCGTCTCGACGGTCTCCGCTTTTTCTTTCATGCGCTGGGGTTCATCTAAGAGCAGGGCGAATCCTGTGTATTCCTTTTCTGTGCCCGCTGCTATCCTATTTGAGTCACCGACAGCTTTTTTCCCTGTTCCCCCTGCCTTTTGTTCTGACATTCCGCTCTCTGCAGCTTTTGCCGTTTTCTTGTCAGTCTCCTCTCCCGTTTTTACCTCAGAATGCATGCAAACAGCTCTGTTTCCCACATCTTTCATGTAATCCAGAAATGACACCGTGTCCTTACAGAAATACCGGATATACGCATCCAATGTCTGCACATCGAATCCCTCTCTCAAGGATTCCACAAGCTCTCCGACGGCCCGCCGGATCCGCGTCGCTTCCTCCGGCTTTTTCTGATCGCGGAAGGTCTTTTCCTGCTTCTTTCCCTCTGCCTCCAGGCGCAGGATCCCGTCCTCGATATGTTCCTTCGTGAGGATCAGTTCTGCTGCCGGATAGATCGTGACCTCGTCCATCTGCTGGATCGATCGCTGGCTCTCGGCATCAAACGAGCGGATCGAGTCCACTTCGTCTCCCCAGAGTTCGATCCGGACCGGGACCTCCTCCGTAAGCGGAAAGACATCGAGAATTCCGCCGCGGACCGAAAACTGTCCCATTCCATCGACCTGTCCCATCCGCTCATAGCCCATGTTCGTGAGCTGTGTCTTGATCTCCTCGATATCGAGCGTCTGTCCCGCCATGATGTTCAGGCAGCTCTCCCTGATCATGGAAAGCGGCAGAAGATGATCCATGAGACCGTCCACGGTCGTCACGACAACGCCGCCTTCGTCCTCCAAAAGATGTTTAAACACCTGCATCCGCTGTCTCGTCAGGAGATTTCCGTGGATATCAGAGCTGTAAAACAGAAGGTCTCTTGCCGGGTACAGCCATGTATTCGGCTCAAAATAGCTGAAATCATCATAGATCTCCTTCGCCCGGTTGTCATCATACGTCACGACAAGGCGCCACGGATGTTCCTTCGAGAGTTCATACATGATATGAACTTTCTGGGAATCTGTCACGCCGCTGACCTGGATCGGACCTTTTCCTTTATCCATATCCTGTTTCATATCGGTATACTCCGCCAGCTCCGCGAGCGGATTTGCAAAAACTTCAGCCATGGTTCCTCCTGTTTTTATTCGTTTCCTGTCCGATCATATTTCTGATTCTATTCCAGTTAGTGTGCATAGGTATTCTCCGCACGCACACTGCGGCAAAATTTTGCCAATACTTCTTTTATTTTTCTTCTTTCTTCCGGTTATGATCATTCATCGCCTGCGCGATCCCGACATTCACGATCTCACACACCGCGTCCGCCGCTTCCTTCACCGCGTCAGCCATCGTCGCCTGTTCTTCCTTTGAAAAATGTCCCAGCACATAATCAGCGAGATCCATCCGGGACGGCTTCTCACCGACTCCGACCTTCACGCGCGGGAATTCCTGGGTTCCGAGATGTGCGATGATGCTCTTGATCCCGTTGTGACCGCCGGCACTTCCCTTTGCGCGGATCCTTAACTGACCCGGAGCCAGACTGATATCATCGTACACGATCAGGATATCCTCAGGATCTACCTTATAATAGTCTGCTGCCGCGCGGATGCTCTCCCCACTGGAGTTCATATACGTCTGCGGCTTCATGAGAATGACCTTCTCCCCGCCGATAACGCCTTTCCCGCAGAGCGCCTTGTGCTTTTTCTCTGAAATGTCCGCCCCGATCTTCTCCGCCAGAGCATCCATCACCATAAAACCTGCATTGTGTCTTGTATTTTCATATTCCTTTCCCGGGTTTCCGAGACCTGCAATTATTAACATTTTTATCTCCTTTTCGAATTTCCGCTGACCGCCAGGTATTCCCTTCCACGGTCAAAACGGAATCTGATTTTTCTAAATCGCAACGCATTTAAGGGGCCTTTTTCCAAAGTCCCCTGATTTCTACATTTTATCAGTTTTGAACGTCCAGTGCAAGAGGCAGTTATGACAAGAATCTGCCGCCAGCAACTCCGTCATGACACCCATTCCGTCCATGATCACAGCTGTTAGCGGCAGATTCTTTTATATCCTATACTCGTTTTTCATACTCCGGCAGATACCCCCTGATGTACCGTCCGAATCGTGCGGGATTTGCGCTTTTGCGCTCATCCCTTGTGCATTCCGTGTCATGGAATGTATCTATTCATAGATTACCATATTTTCAGAATTCATGCAATCCTTTTCAGGAAACACATACACTTGCGTTTACAGTAACTATCCTTCACAGACATTCGACTTGAATTTTCGACATAAAATCAATTGTTTTTTCATTCCTGTATCTACGTGCTTTTTCTGTATCCGTAATTTAACCGACACTTTATTTATTTTTCCAGTGCTCCGTATGCAGCAGCATATGTGCCTTGTGAGACATCGGTTTTCCGAAGAAATCGCTGTAGATTTCCTTGATATCCGGGTTTTCATGCGAATACCGGAGTTCTGATTCCGCATCCAGTTCGTATAACTTCTTTCCACGCGCAAATGCCCGCTCCTCGCCGTCGTGGATCGGCTGTCCGCCGCCGCCGACGCAGCCGCCCGGGCATGCCATGACTTCGACAAAGTCGTAGTGGACTTCCCCGCGCTCGATCTGCTGCAGCAGTCTTCTCGTATTTCCAAGGCCGCTGACTGCTGCGGTGCGCAGCTTAATGTCGCCGATCGCAAACTCCGCTTCCTGGACTCCTGCGTTTTCCTGGAATCCTTCACTGCGGACCGCACGGAACGCGTCTGCCGGCGGATTCTCGCCCTTTAAGGTGAAATATGCGGTGCGCAGGGCTGCTTCCATAACGCCGCCGGTCGCGCCGAAGATCACACCGGCTCCGGTTCCCGCGTGCATCGGGCTGTCGCCCGGAATCTCAACCAGTGTATCCGGACGGATATGGGCGGAGCGGATCATCTTCACGAGTTCTCTCGTCGTGAGAACCGCATCGACGTCATGTCCGGCATACTCCCCGTAGAACAGGTCCATCTCACGCTCGCCTTTCTTTGCCACGCAGGGCATGATGGAGAGCGTAAAGATCTGATCCGGGGAAACTCCGAGTTTTTCCGCAAAATATGTCTTCATGACCGCACCGAACATCTGCTGCGGGGATTTCGCCGTGGAGAGATAGTTCACCATATACGGAAACTGGCTCTTCGCAAATCGAACCCAGCCAGGGCAGCATGAGGTGAACATCGGACGGTCTTTCAGTTCGCCGCTTGTGAAACGGCTGATAAACTCTGTGCTCTCCTCCATGATCGTGAGATCCGCGGAAAATACCGTATCAAACGCGTAATCGACGCCCATTCTCTTTAATGCGTCGAAGATCTTTCCGACCGGAGCGTCCGCGCCGGAGAGTCCAAGTTCCTCTCCCCAGGCCGTGCGTACCGCCGGGGCAACCTGCGCCACAACGATCTTCTCTTTATTTTCGATCGCTTCCCAGACTTTTTCCGTATCGTCGCGCTCCGAGAGGGCGCCGACCGGACAGTGGGTGATACACTGACCGCAGAGAGCGCAGTTCGCTTCCCCGATCGTCTTATGTCCTGCGACATTCACGGTCGTTCTGGAACCGGTTCCTTCCACATCCCAGATTCCAAGACCCTGGATCTTGTCGCAGACCTGCACGCAGCGCATACACTTGATGCACTTCGCGGAATTGCGGATCAGCGGGAAATTCTTATCCCACGGCTGATATTCCGGTTCCTGCTTAAACGGGATTTCCAGAATATTCAGATCATATGCCACCTGCTGCAGACCACAGTTTCCGTTTCTCGGACAGACCACGCAGCGGTTATCATGCTGGGACAGCAGCAGCTGGACCGTATTTCTTCTGTGATTCCGGACCTTCGGGCTGTTCGTATGGATGACCATGCCATCCTTCACGACGTTGTTGCAGGATGTGATCAGCTTTTCTTTTCCTTCCAGCTCCACGACACAGACTCTGCAGGCCGCGATCTCGTTGATCCCCTTTAAATAGCAGAGCTTCGGGATCGGGATCCCATTCTTCTCGGCAGCTTCCATGATCGTAATATTTTCCTCTGCCGAAATCTTTTTTCCGTCGATCGTAATATTTACCATAATGTACTCCTGCCTCCTTTAAAGATTCCGTATCCGAAATGATCACAGCGCAGGCACCGTCCGGCTTCCTGCTTCGCCTCCTTCTCGGTCATGCACTTCTCGACTGCCTCGAAATCACAGACACGCTCGCCTGCTTCCCGCTCCATTAAGTTCACACGTCCGCATGGAGTCTTGTCCTTTAAGCTCGCCTCCGGAATTTCCACTCCGCTCGTGATCTCGTGGTGGTAACCCAGGTATTCATCGATGTTCGCCGCAACAACCTTCGCTGCTGCGATCGCTTTAATTACAGATGCCGGACCGCTTGAGCAGTCGCCGCCCGCGAAGACGCCCGGCATGTTTTCAAATGCACCGCTCTTTAAGGTCACGATCTTTCCGCGGGATACCGGGATCCCGGCTTTCTCGAAATGTCCGGACTCGATATCCTGTCCGATCGCCTTGATCAGGACATCGCACGGGATGTAGACATCCGGCTCTCCGGTCGGCTTCACGCTGGCGCGGCCGTCCCTGATCGCGCTGATCATCTGCGGGGTCGCGTAGATGCCATGGATCTTATGGTCTTCTCCGACATCCAGAGAAGCCGGGGCCTTTAAAGTCACGATCTCGATCCCCTCCGCGATCGCGCCCTCGATCTCACCCGGCAGCGCCGTCATATCGTTTCTCCGTCTTCTATATAAAATGCTGACTTTCTTCGCTCCGAGTCGTTTTGCCGTGCGGACTGCATCCATGGACACGTTTCCGCCGCCGATGACAACGACTTTCTTTCCGGTCAGGTCGATGATCTCGTCTTTTCCGACACTCCGCAGGAACTGTACCGCGGAGAGAACGCCGTCCGCGTCCTCACCCGGAAGTCCAAGCTTCTTATCCGTGCTGGCGCCGATCGTGATGAGCACCGCGTCATACTGTTCCCGCAGTTCCTGGATCGTGATGTCCACACCGATCTTTAAGCCATATTTTACTTCCACGCCGGTCTTTAAGATCGCGTTGATATCGTCATCCAGCCGATCTTTCGGGAGACGATAGTTCGGGATCCCGTACCGCAGCATACCGCCGAGCTTCGGCAGCATCTCGTACACGGTCGTCTGATGTCCCATGAGCTGTAAGTAGTAAGCAGCACTTAAACCTCCCGGACCGCCGCCGAGGACAGCGACCTTTTTCCCGGTCGACGGAGCACATTTCGGCGGATCCACAACACCCGCGTAATCTGCCGCGAACCGTTTCAGTCCCCGGATATTGACCGCATCGTCGACCATGTTTCTCCGGCATCTCGCCTCACACGGATGCTCACAGATAAAACCGCAGGTCGTCGGGAACGGGTTGTCCTTCCGGATCAGGCGGATCGCATCGGCATATCTTCCTTCTTCCACGAGCGCCACATAACCCGGAATGTCCACATGGGCCGGACAGATCGCGACACACGGGACCGGCTGGTTGTATGTACAGGTACAGCGGCCTTTCTTGATGTGCTCCACATAGTCATCGCGGTAGCCGATCAGCCCCTTATAGACCATGTTCGCCGCCTCATAGCCGATCGCACAGTCCGCGGAATCCATGATGGAAAGCGCCGTCTTCTCCATGAGATCCAGCGTATCCATTGTCGCTTTTCCGTTTAATACGTCACGGATCAGCTGGTTTAACTGCCCGAGACCGATCCGGCACGGAACGCATTTTCCGCACGTCTGCGCGTGGCAGAGCTCCAGAAACGCTCTCGCCATATCAACAGGACAGAGCCCAGGCGGGCTCGATTCGATTCTTCTCTCCAGATCTTTATAAAGTCCCTCCATCACGATCCGCGCGCGGGTCGGGGACATGATCTCCAATCTGCTCATATGATTCACTCCTATGCAATTTTTTCATCGGTCACACCTGCTCACGCAGGTATGCCTGCTTTCCCCTCTATGGCTTATTGAATTTGTTTCTTAACATATTGTCGATTCTACCACGTAATTATTAAATAAATCAAGTCTTTTATGTGCTTTACTTAATAATCTTTTGTTTAACGTTAATTTTTAGACAATTTTGCCGGTATTCTTTCCCATATCAATGATCTGATTTTCGTTTCTCTCATCTTGCGTGTCGGGGAGAACTATGATACGATAAAGAATGGTGTGCAAGGAACGCTCCCCGTCCTGGTGTCCGTATATGCTCACCCGAAAGGAGACTTGTGATATGAAATCCGGAGAACACTTTGACGTGATCATCATCGGCGCCGGCCCGTCCGGTATCTTCTGCGCCTATGAACTGATCAAAGAAAAACCAGAATTAAACATCTTAATGATCGAAAAAGGAAGACCGATCGAAAAACGCGTCTGTCCAAAGAGAAAAACAAAAGTATGCGTTGGCTGTAAACCATGTTCCATCACCACAGGCTTCGCAGGAGCCGGAGCTTTCTCCGACGGAAAACTCTCCCTCTCCCCGGATGTCGGAGGAAATCTGCCGGAGATCTTAGGATACGATAAGGCGACAGAGCTCATCAAGGAATCCGACGATATCTATCTGCAGTTCGGCGCTGATCAGAACGTATACGGTGTTGACAAACAGCAGGAGATCCGCAAGATCCGTAAAAAGGCCATCAATGCAAACTTAAAACTGATCGAATGCCCGATCCGCCACCTCGGAACCGAGGAAGGCTACAAGATCTATACCCGCCTGCAGGATCACCTCCTCGCAAACGGCATCCACATGGAATTCAACACGATGGTAAAAGATATCATCATCGAAGACGGAGCTGCAAAGGGTGTCATTACCGATAAAGACGAAACCTACTACGCAGACGAGATCGTCTCTGCCATCGGCCGCGAAGGTTCCGACTGGTTCTCCCACATCTGTGATGACCACGGGATCGATACCGAGGTCGGCACCGTTGATATCGGTGTCCGCGTTGAAGTCCGCGACGAGGTCATGGAATTCCTCAACAAAAACCTCTACGAGGCAAAGCTTGTATACTACACACCGACCTTCGACGATAAAGTCCGCACCTTCTGTACGAACCCGTCCGGTGAGGTTGCTACCGAATATTACGAAAATGGTCTGGCTGTCGTAAACGGCCACGCTTATAAATCAAAAGAGTATAAGACAAACAACACCAACTTCGCGATCCTGGTATCCAAGAACTTCACAAAACCCTTCAAGACCCCGATCGAGTATGGTAAACATATCGCCCAGCTCTCCAACATGCTCTGCGACGGAAAGATCCTGGTCCAGACCTTTGGCGATTTCCAGAGAGGACGCCGCACCACAGAGGAGCGTCTCTGCAGAAACAATATCATCCCGACCTTAAAAGATGCTGTCCCGGGCGATCTGTCCTTGGTTCTCCCACACCGCATCATGGTCGACATCAAAGAGATGTTAAAGGCACTCGATAAGGTTACTCCTGGTATCGCGAGCGACGAGACACTTCTCTACGGTGTGGAAGTTAAATTCTACTCCAACAAAGTCGTTGTCGACAAAGATTTCGAGACAAATATCCATGGTCTCCGCGCGATCGGCGACGGCGCATCCGTAACCCGCGGACTTCAGCAGGCATCCGCGAACGGACTTTCCGTTGCGAGAAGTATCCTGGCAAGAATGGATCAGAAATAAATGATAAAAAGAGCACCTTACGATCAATGTTCCAGGGATTTTTCTTTCTGACATTGTGATGATAGGGTTACAGTACACGGGCACTCCATGCCCGCGCACTGTAACAGGATTTTGCCGATGCTTCGCATTCCGAATCGGCAAA
>OOCB01001697.1_pt1 | contig 28163 bp, 25 predicted proteins | sample 1671351 | NCBI WGS metagenome assembly OOCB01 (sample SAMN06348148, study PRJEB24527) | human gut metagenome | biome: human gut; feature: ankylosing spondylitis patient; material: feces | host: Homo sapiens | place: China | collected 2015-10 | reverse complement strand
AAGGACTCCTTAAAAGAGGTTGTATCGTGCCTTAACCCCCCGGAGTTAGCAAGTCCGTTTTTTCCACCCTCATCCCAGAAGCCCACACGGTGAACTATCACAGCAGGCAGTGGGATGCGAAGTTGTTGGCCCCATAATTCCGTGTCAAACTGAACCATTTGACAGACCTTTCTTCGAAGCCCGAGATCAAATATCTTGAGCCTTTTGCTTGCAGGAAAGATAATGAGTACCAACAGAACTGGCGTAAGTTGTGTTATTGTCTGCAATCCACTCTTTGCATGTTACTTTGACACCGAACTCGAAGAGACGCAGAGTTTTCTCATAGAAAACGGGATGATGGACTGACGCGTTGACATCCGCACTCTCGTTCTTCCCAACACCATACGCTAAACATAACGAGGCTCCATCCATGCGACGCTCGCATCGATCCATGAGGAAGAAATCGTCGTCATTGCTTTCGAGCCTCTCCTAGTTCGCTCAGCGGAGCTAGCGTCTTAAAAAGGTCGCCTGCTTGATCCACTGGTCGACGACTGGTCTGAGCTTTTCACCGTTGATTCGTTGTCAACAACTCTCAGCACGTTCATAGTCTTTCATCGAAAAGGCGGCAATGCCGACCGTGAAATGCCATTGTTCAGCCCTATCCGTTCGCCTCTCCTTTTGCGCCAATTCCTCGCCTGGACGAGCTGCCAGTTGCCAGTTCTTTTCGGAAAACGCGAGCTGAGCGACAAATTGCCTTACGTTGGGAAGACCGGCGCAAGCATCCCGGAGCTCTATGCCGCGGGTGAGGTGACGGGCGGCGTGCACGGTGGCAATGCCGTGGCTGACATCATCACGTTCGATCGCATCGCAGGCACGAACGCCGCAGCCTACGCCAAGGCGCACTGAGAATTGACGCTTCGTCCGGGATCCTGCGGATCCGCGTGATCCGCGGAAAGCCCCGAGGCGATGCCACGCAGGTCACGGTCACGAGCGGGTATTCTTCAACGACCCTCGCGTGAAACTCCGGCCTCTTCTCTACATCGATGTCGACTACTGCACCTCGGCCTTCACCAATTCGATCGGCGAATTCATCGAACACGAAGATCTTCCGCTTTCGCAGGAACTCGTCGAAAGGCGCGAACGTTGGACGAAAGCGTACGAGCGGCTCCTCTGCCTCACCGTGAACGGCAACGGAGAGCTCGATCGCTTCTACGACGAGATGGAGGCCGAGAAGCGGCACATTGAGACCGAACACTGCTTTCCGGCGTCATTCACCACCCTCCCCGCTTGAAACCCTGACGGCTCGGGCGAGGCTTTTCGTATCCGGGAAAACGCTACCGAAGACGTTCCGGATTCTCGCCGAAGTCGGGAGCGAGACCAATGAACATGCGGGGAACAAAACTCCCGCCCGGACGATGTGAATCGTCCGTAGGGCGGGAATGCGATTCCCGGTCAAAAACCGGAAGAAGACCGGAAAGAATCGGATGATGTCTCGGAACAAAGCCCTAGAGCTCCGATTCTTTCAAATCGTCTTACTGGAGACGCGGAATTTCGCGACCTTCAGCTTGGAGCTTCTTGAACCATTCGGGCTTGCGGCCGTAGTTCGAGCAGGTCTGCGTGGGATCGTCCGGATTGACGTAGACGACGCGTTCGCGCTTCGACTTTTCACTGCTCTTCACGGTGTCGCCGAAAAGGTCGGCCGGCGTCAGGTCGAGCATGGCGATGAGCTTGCGGCATTCGGCGATACCGACATTGCGCACGGCATTCTTACGCTGATTGAGTTCGAGCTGAGCCTTCTGGATCTCGTCAAGTTCGGTTCTGAGTTCGACTTTCATAACTACTCCTTGTAATTATTTTGTAATTTCAAATCCGTATCGATCGGATCAATTCGAGGAAAGCCTCGGGTTCCGACATTGTCGCAGAAGTCTGTCAAAAAAGGAAAGTGTTTTTGATCGTTTTTCAACAACTGCTTCGCGGATCCGAGATTCGGAGAGACGAATCGGACTTCGCAGGAATCGAGCCGATTCGTCCCGCCCGCCTCATTCGATCTCAACGACGAACGACGAGGATCGGAAGATCCGTTTCCGCAGCCACGTGCATCGCCACGGAGCCGAGGACGGCTGCCGTGAAGTTGCCGCGCCCGTGGGAGCCCATCACCAGAAGATCGAGGTTCTTCGAATAGTCGACCAGCTCTTCCGCAACCGACCCCGTAAGATGCACGCAGTCTACCGCAAGGCCCGCCTCCTTGAACTTCGCGGCGATCGGGTCGACCGTTTCGTGGAAGCGCTTCTCAGCCAATTCCTCGTAGGCCTTCGCGTACGAGGTGGAGCCGATCTCATCCGTGATGTCGGGGGACGAGTCGGTGATGATGTAGAAGGGCTCCGTCACGTTGATGAGCTCGTACCGAACATCGTTACCCGCAACACCGTGGTTCTTGAGAATGTGATCGACCGCAGCCTCGCCGTAGACCGATCCGTCGACGCAAACCCCGATGCGAAGCGCGGGCTTTTCGACGGTCGTGTGCTTGCGCACGAGAAGGACCGGAGTCTTCACCTGGGAAAGGACGGCATTCGTGAAGGATCCGAGGAAGAATCCCTTCACGGGATTGAGTCCGCGCGAGCCCATGACGATCAGGTCCGCACCGAACCGTTCGGCTTCTTTCGCGAGTGCGGGGCCCATGTCGCCGAAGACGACCTTCGTCTTCACCGTGAGTTCCGCGGCTTCGACCGTGTTGCGAAGCGCTTCGAAGACCTTCTGCCCTTCTTCTTCGTACGCGGCCTTCACGGCGCTTTCGCCGAAAACACGCGCTAGACCGGGCGTTGGCTCGTACTGCACGTTGACGAGTTCGATCTCGGGAGAATCGCCTTCATGGAGACGTTGGAGCGCACCGAGATAATGAATGATGTGACGGCTTTGGTCGCTGCCGTCGACCGGAACGAGAATGCGCATATGCGACCTCCTTGTTGTCATCGGCGTCGAAAGACGCTGCCTTTTCTTCCATTCTCGCACCGTACGAGCGACTCGGGAATCGTTTTTCGGGAAAATTTCGCAAGCCTCTCTGCAAATTCGCAAAGAAGTGTTTGTATTCAAATTCCGGACTAAGCAATCCTCCCGAGTAGACGGATACTTTCGGGAAACATCGCTCGGCAATGTCGAGCGAGGACCCGTCCGGTTACGAAAAATGCGAGAAACATTCGATCCCGAGATTCGAAAACCTTGGTCCGAAGACATCTCGCACATCGGAAAGAACTTTCCGGGAAGATTCGGAAATATCGGAAAATTCGACAAGCACTCCAAGCAATGCCGTCGCATCCGAAGTAAGTCCGAGGAGAGCCTCGGCCTCATCGCCTCATACGTCGCCTCATGCCGCATCTCGTTCGCTACCCCGTTCGGGCCGCAACCCGCGCGACCGCGCCCGAATGTGCCCGAATGAGAGCTCATTGAAAAACGAGCGCCGGAAAGCGCGAGAGGGAAGCCGCGGCTTCCCTCTCCTGCGAACTCCGGTTCGAGCTCAATCGCGCGCTCGAAGCGAGTTTGCTACTTCGTACGCAACCTCAGTGGTCGGACTTGATGCCCGCACCGCACATCGTAACGAGCGTATCGGGCGTGCGGCCGTAGATTTCGCAATAGTGCAGATACGCGGCGTAGTTCGCGGCCGTCGTGTGTTCGCAGTAGATCCCGCGACGGGCGATGGCGCGACGCGCTTCAAGGATTTTCTCTTCGGGAGCGGAGACGACCTTTACGTTATGGCGATAGATCATGTCAAGAAGCTCCCGACCGCGCATCGGAACACCGATGGCGATGCCTTCGGCCATCGTGGGCTGCGGCGTCACGTGAGCGGGCACGCGTTCGCCCGCTTCGCGCGCACGAAGAAGGGGATCGCAAAGTTCGCTCTGAAGCGCGATCACGTTCGGGAACGCTTCGATCGCACCCGACGCCAGGAGATGTTCCAAGGCCTTGATGACCCCGATGAAAAGCGTCCCGTTTCCGACGGGAACCACGATGTTGGCGGGAATCCGACCGAGTTGCTCGAAGGTTTCGTAGATGTACGCCTTCATCCCTTCGTAGAAGAAGGGATTGTAGACGTGATTCATGTAGTAGACGCCCTCGTCCTTCACGCGGGCGCGGCAAACATCGGCGCAGTGGTCGCGGTTCCCCGGGACGACGTGCACTTTCGCGCCGTGCGATTCGATCATGGTGATCTTCTTCGGGCTCGTCCCTTCGGGAACGTAGATTTCGCAGGCGATGCCCGCACGGGCGCAGTAGGCGGCGACGGAGTTCCCGGCGTTGCCGCTCGAATCCTGCACGCAACGTTCGACCCCGATCGACTTCGCGTGCGCGACGAGCGTCGCCGCTCCGCGGTCCTTGAAGGAGAGGGTCGGCATGGTGTAGTCCATCTTGAAGAGGACGTCCTCGTCGAAGCGCACGATCGGGGTCATGCCTTCGCCGAGCGTGACGGAACGCCACGTGTCGCCTTCAAGCGCCATGAAATCGCGGTAGCGGAACTGACTCCATTCGGAGCGGTCGATTCGGGAGGCGTCCCACTTCGGGGGCGTGAAGTCGAGTTCGAAGAGCCCCCCGCATTCGCAGACGGGGGCATGGGTCGTGGCGGGGATGTGCTTGCCGCAAGCGGTACAAACGTAGTGGAGCATCGGCTTAGTCCTCCAGCTCGGCGATCGCTTCGATCTCGACCAAGCAACCGAAATGCAGATCCGTCGTCGACACGACGACGCGCCCCGGCTTGTGCTCGCCGAAGAAGGCCGCATACTCCTCGTTGATCGGGCCCCAGTTTTCCGCGGACGGCGTATAGACACGGCAGAAGACCACCTGGTCGCGCCGCACGCCCGCTTCCTTCAGAACGCGGTCGACGTTGTCGAGCGCAAGGCGCGCGTGCGCGCGGATGTCGCCCTGACAGACCTCGCGGGTGTCGGGATCGATCGAAAGCTGCCCCGAAACATAGAGCATCCCCTTCGAGATGACGCCCGCCGTGTAATGTCCCTTGTTTTCTCCCTTGAAGGGCGGCTTCACAAACTGCATTCCCTGCTCCTTTTCCTTGTGTCCTTGAGTGTGTTGGTCCTGTGAATTTTCGAGCGGCCGCGAGCTTCCCCGCGCAGCGTTCAAGCCGCAAGCCGCAGATGACATTCACGGTCTTGAATTGTAGCCGCGCCGAGCCCGACGGACCTTACGGGAATTTTTCGAGCGCGGCTTCGTAGGACGGTACGCGCTCCCGTACGTCAAGCGTGAAGCTTTTGCGGCCGCGCTCTTGCCCCTCTTACCCGTAAGAAACGCTTCCAAACGCCTCCAAGCCTGCTACGATCGAGAGCGACCCCGAGCGTTTGAGAGCACGCAACGCGTTCGGACCTCCCGTTCGCACACCTCACCGCCCGGTCCCCGAGAGTTTTTCTCGTTTGCCTGATTTGACCCGATTCCACCGCCATGTTTTCCCACACCGCTCCCGATCCCCGCATCGGCCGCAGGCTCGACGATCCGATCGTCGAAACCCCGGCCTTCCTGATTTCCGACGCCAAGCTCGAAGCGAACCTCACCGCCGCGAAAGAACGAGCCGAAGCACTCGGCGTGACGCTCCGACCGCACCTCAAAACCCACAAGTCGATCGAGATCGCACGCCGTCAGATGATGTCCCCCGAGGGCCCCGCGACCGTTTCGACCCTGCTTGAAGCCGAATACTTCGCCGAGAACGGCGTCAGGGATCTGATCTACGCGGTCGGGATCGCCCCTCAGAAGTTGGGGCGTGTCGAGCGCATCCGCGCTGCGGGGTGCGACCTCAAGATTCTTCTCGACAACGTCGACGCGGCCCGTCACGTGTCGGCCTATGCGTCGGCCCGGTCGATCGAAATTCCCGTACTCGTTGAAATCGACGTCGACGGTCACCGCTCGGGGATCACGCCCGAGTCGGACCTTCTTCTTGAGGTTGTGAAGAACCTTACGGGCGGCGCGCGCTTTGCGGGACTTCTCACCCACGCGGGCGCGAGCTACGACAAGGAGGGGGTTGCGAACGCACGCGAAGCCGCCCGCCGCGAGCGCGACGGCATCGTTTTGGCGGCCGAGAGGTTGCGTGCCGAAGGGATCGAAGTTCCGATCGTTTCGGTGGGTTCCACCCCCACGGTTTTTGCCGCCGAAGACGAAACGGGCGTTACGGAAATACGCTGCGGCGTCTATGCGATGTTCGACCTCTTCATGACGAACCTCGGCGTCTGCACGCTCGACCGCATCGCGGGATCGGTCTTGACGACCGTGATCGGGCACCAGAAGGAAAAGGGTCAGGTGATCGTCGACGCGGGCTGGATGGCAATGTCGCGCGACCGCGGCACGGCGCGCCAGCACGAAGACTTCGGTTACGGCCTCGTTTGCGACCTCTCGGGGCACCCCGTCCGAGGGCTTGACGTCCGCATGACGGGCGCGAATCAGGAACACGGGATCCTTCAGGCGGTTGCGGGCGAACCGTTGAAGCCCGAAGACTTTCCCGTGGGTCGACGCTTGCGGATTCTCCCCAACCATGCCTGTCCGACCGCAGCCCCGTACGAAAAGCTGTTGCTAGTCGACGACGAAACGCTCGCCGTGAAGGCTGCGCTCGAGCACGTGCGCGGCTGGTAAAACCCTCCGAGGGGACAGTAAGTCTCCGAGTTCCCGCCCCTCGACGCAAAGAATAGAGCCCAAAGAAACGAGCCCTCCCCGTACCGTACGTTCGTACATTCGGGGATGGCTCGTTTCATTCACGGGGTAAGAGTTGCTTGAGGCTCTTTCGGCGCTTCTGGCGCCTCGGACGCGTTTCTCAAAGCACCGCGTAGAGGACGATCATCGTCACAAACATTGCGGGCGCGGTGCGCTTGACGATTTCGATGGGATTCACGCCCGCAATACCGGCCGCGAGGATCAGACCGCCCGCCAAGGGGGACGAAAGGCGACCGAAGTGCGCGGACATCATGGCGAGGTACCCGAGGAGGTCGGGCTCCAACCCGAAGGAGCGCGCATGCGGCGTCACGGCCTCGTTGAAGGCGAAGGTCGCGGCGTCCCCGGAACCCGTCAAAACGCCGAGAACATAGGGGCCGAAAGAACCCCCGATCTTCGCCACTTCGTTCGCGCTCGTCAGGTAGTCGACGAACAGATTGATCACACCGCAGGACCGAAGGCCCGCCGCAAAGACGCCCGCCGCGATGATGATGCCGAGAATCGAGGCGTAGCCGCGGCCCATGCCGTCGAAGAACTTCTTCGTAACGTCCGCGGGGTTCGTGCGGGTGACGGCCAACGCATAAACGGTGCCGATCAACATAGCGGTCGCAACCGACATCTTGAGTTCGGGCATCTTCAGGGACACGACGACGAGAAGCGCCACGGGCACCATCGGCGCGATCGCGTAGAGGATGTTGGGCTTTGCGGGAAGGTCCGGTTCCGCCGTCTTGGCGCCGTCACCGGATGCCGCTTTCGTTTCGCTCGTTTCGAACTTGCCGCCGAAGTCGCGGTAAAAGAAGGCGAGCACCGTCACGATGACGATCACGGAAAGCGTGCACATCGTCGTGAAATTCGCATAGCGAATGATGAAGTCCATCACCTCGATCCCGGCGATCTTCGAGACCATGACGTTGTGCGCCGTCCCCGGGTTGAACATCGCGGGCGTGATCGACGCCACCACCGCGGCGGCGGCCGCTGCCGGCCGGAAGCCCGCGCGGATCATGAGAGGAATCAGGGTCGGCCCCACCGCCGCGACGCATCCCGCAGTCGAAGGAATGGCGATCGCGACGAAACCCGTCACGAGCATGCAAAGCGGCAGGAGCATGAGGCCCATCTTTTTCAAGGGCTTCGTCAGAAGCGCCACGAGATGTATGTCGCACTTCGTGAGCGACACCACGGCCGCAAAGCCCATCGCCGAGCAGATCGAGATAATGAGACCCGCGTTCGTCATCGACTTGTCGAACTGACGGAAGGCTTCCATCGGATTGAGCGAGAGAATCGCCATCGCGAAACCCGCGACGATCAATACCATGCGCGTTTCCGCGCGTTTGACGAGCGCGACGATCGCGCACGCCGTAACCGCCAGAGCGGCCCAAACGGTCCAGGTCATGGGGTGTCTCCTTTTGTTTCGTGCATCGCGCGGGGCGTCTCCCGGATCGGAACGAAGCACCCGCGCTACGGGTCAAACGGGCGGGAACTCAGTCGACTTTGCGCCCGTTGAGGTTTCGAACGGTCGCGCAAAAGACGCCGAGACCGATTTCCATCACGGCGGGATTTATGTCGAAATCGGCTTTGTGGTGCCCGTTGTTTTCGCAACCCCATACGAAGAACGCGGCCTCACCGCCCTTTTCAACGACGCGCCGCATGAAGATCGTGCAGTCTTCGCTCGCGAGGGGCTTCGACCAGAAAGTCGCGGCATTCACGCCCGGTACTTCCTTCGCGGTTTCAAGTACCCGCTCGCAAAGCGCCTCGCAAACGGGGAGCGTGGCGCCCTTCCCAACCACGTCCATTTCACCCTTCACGTCGTAGACGATCGATTCGCCTTCGACGATGCGGCGGATGTTGGCTTCGAGGAAGTCGTTGATCGCGTCGGTTTCGCCGCGGGTTTCGACCTGAAGCGAGGCATGCACGGGCGTCACGTTGCGACCTTCGCCCGCGTTGAGCACGCCCACCGAGACGCGGCTCGCCCCCTGCGAGTGGCGCGAGATGCCCGAAATCTGAAGCGCGGCGGAAGCGGCCGCAAGAAGGGCGCTTCGCCCGTCTTCGGGCTTCGCACCCGCGTGCGAGGGCGTCCCCGTAAAGCGGATGTTGATCTTCGACGTCGCAAGGAACCCGCCCTTCAAGACAAGCACCTCGCCCAACTTCGCGTCGCACCCGACGTGCGACCCCAGGAAGTAGTCGACGTCGTCGACGATCCCTTTGGCAGTCATCGCGACCGCACCGCGCGTCCCCTCTTCCGCAGGTTGGAAAATGAGACGAATGCGCCCCGTCAACTCGTCGCGGTGATGCGCGACCCAGGCCGCCACTGCGAGCCCCACGGCCGTGTGCGCGTCGTGCCCGCAAGCATGCATGAGGCCGGGACGTTCGGACGCAAACCCTTCCCGAGCAGGAATGTGCTCGCAAGACGAAGATTCTTCGACACAAACGCAGTCGATGTCAAAGCGCAGTGCCGTCAAGGGCCCCTCGCGACCCGTATCGATTTCGGCAACGACACCCGTGTAGCCGCCGAGCTTTTCAAGGAAATCTTCGGGAACACGTTCGCGGGCGCGCAAGAGAGCCGCCTCGACCTTCTTCGCGTCGCGTCCGGGAACCTTGGCGGGGTCGACGTTCGCAATCCCCGCCGTGTAGGAAATTCCGAGTTCCTCCAAGCGCTTTGCGATGAACCAGGTCGTTTCGAATTCGGTCCAGCCCTCTTCGGGCCGGCGGTGAAGCGCCCGTCGGTCGGCCGAGAGCGCTTCGAGAGTCTGGGTAGGGTCGCAGTTCGTCATTGTCGTTCCTTCTGCTTTCACTATGAGGTCGTGCGTCGCGCCGTGTATGCAGTGTCGGTACGGTGATCCGAACGTCGGTCGCCTCGGTCGGCAAGGTCGAAAACCTCACGACCGAAGCACGACGGCGGACGCCGGGAAATCCGTTCGGAAAAATTGTCAGCCGAATACAGGCTGATGACGAACAGGTCTTGCAACTCTGTCGACAGAGTGCGTTTCGACGATCGGAACATCGGCTTTAGGGCCATAATGGGAGCTCGATATTGGATTAAAGGCACTTCGAAACCGATCCAACGGATGTGCCGCCAACGAACGGCCCCTCATTACCTGAATAAACAGCCGTCGACACAACCGAAGTCTGTCGACAGAGTTATGCCGTAGGATGTTTCCCCAATAGACGTCGGGATCCGCCGGCGGTTCGGCGATTCCGTCTTTCGGCGCAACCGCCCTACCCGCTTTCGTCGCTCTCTTTGCCGAATTTCCAACGGAGACCCTCATGGCGCGATCTTCTTCAACTCCAAGTCTGCCGCTCTACGTCTCGGTCGATCGAAGCATTCGCGAAACGATCGCGCGGGGCGAATGGCGTCCGGGTACGCAGCTCCCGCCGCTTCCGGCGCTCGCCGGGCGATTCGGCTGCGGGATCTCCACCATGCGACGGGTGGTCGAGACGCTCACGGACGAAAACGTCCTCATCGCGCAGCAAGGGAAAGGCATCTTTGTGAAGAGCTACTTGAAGCACGGCTACTGGAACCGCTTTCACCGGTTTCAGCGAATCGACGGCTCCCTGATCGAGCGCTACGAGGATACGCTCGAACGTTTCGAAGTCGTGCGGGCGGGGGCAGCGATCGCGCACGAACTCGGGATCGGGCCCGAGGATTGGGTCGTGCATTGGCAGCGCCGCATGGATGTGGAGGGCGAACCGTGCGGTTCGGACGAAGCGTGGTTGCCGCGTGCGCGCTTTCCGACGCTTGCTCCCGAAGACTTCTTGAAACGCGAGCCCGACGTCAGCGTCTATGCGATTTACGAGCGGGCGGGGATTCTTGTCGGGAGCGTCTCGGAGCGGATTACCGCGGGCATAGCGGACCCCGCCGCGGAACCCTGCGGAGGGATCGAAGCGGGGAAACCTCTCTTTCGGTTGCTTCGCACGACCTTCGACGTCTGTCGACGACGCGTCGAATTCCGCATCGAACGCGTCGATGCGACACGGGCTCAGATCGTGCTTTCGTGAGGTTTCCGGCGATTTTCCGAGGTCGACCCGCAGCCGAACCGACCGCCTGCGCAAATCCGCTCTCGTTCGCCGAAGGCCCCCTGCGGGAAAACCGTACAGATGCACATCTCCGAGGGATTTTACCGATGGTTTTTCCTCTCGTCCCCCGTAAACTCCGAGCCCTGACTCCTCCACCGAACCTTTGGCGACGAGACGAACCGAGACATCCGCAACGCCCGTCCGTGCGCGCGGGAGATTTCTTCGCTTCGCTCGTCCCGACCCACCCGACATGCTCGACTTTCTGCTGCGGCTCGCCGACCCGTCAACCGTCGGCGGGAACATTCTCATTTACGCATTCGTCATTACCTGCGGGCTCGCGCTCGGGCGCATTCGCCTCTTCGGCGTCTCGCTCGGCGTGACGTTCGTACTCTTCATGGGGCTTGCGGTCGGACACTTCGGGTTCGTGCCGAACCCGACCGTTCTGGGATTCCTGCGCGACTTCGGACTCATTCTCTTCGTCTTTTTTATCGGCCTTCAGGTAGGGCCGTCCTTTTTCTCGAGCTTTCGCGCGGGCGGCCTGGAATTGAACGGTCTCGCGCTCTTCGGGATTCTCCTTTCCGTCGCGCTCACCGTGGCGCTCGCCTTTGCGTTTTCGGGTTCGATCGACCTCGCACAGATGCTCGGCGTCTACTACGGGGCCGTCACGAACACCCCGGGGCTCGGCGCCACGCAGGAAGCGTTGGCGGCGCTTGACTACACGGGACCCGATATTGCGGTGGCATACGCCTGCGCCTACCCCCTTGCCGTCATCGGCATCATCGGGACGGCGATCCTCATTCGCAAAGTCTTCTCGATCGACCTTGTCGAAGAGGAACGCCTCTGGTCGCTCCACGAAACCGAACAGAACGCCGCTCCGATCACCTTCTACGTCGAAGCCGCGAACGGTTATCTCGAAGACCGCACGATCGAGGTGATTCGAAAAGTCATCAACCGTCCCTTCGTCGTCTCGCGCCGCTACAACGAGGCCGAGGGCCTCGTGAGTCCCGGACCCAAGACGCGCGTGCACGTCGGGGACGTGCTTCGCGTCGTCGCGCAGGAAGAAAACAAAGAGGCTATCGTCGCCTTCTTCGGGAAGGAGCGCACCGACGTCGATCTCACGAGCGAACACTCGCCCATTTCAAAGCAGCACCTCCTCATCACCGACCCGACCATCAACGGGCAGCGGATTCGGGACTTGCACCTTGCGAACTACGACGGCGTCAACGTCACGCGCGTCTACCGCGCGGGGATGGAGATTTTCCCCTACCAAAACCTGCATCTCCATCTCGGCGACCGACTCGTCGTCGTGGGGCCCGAGCGGGCCGTGAAGCGCCTCGCGGGCGTTCTCGGCAACCAGGAAAAGAAGCTCGACCACCCGAACATCATTTCGGTCTTCGTCGGGATCGCGCTCGGGATCCTGGCGGGGAGCCTTCCGATTGCACTCCCCGGGATTCCCGTCGCGTTGAAGCTCGGCTTGGCAGGCGGGCCGTTGATCGTTGCGATTTTGCTCGGGCGCTACGGGCCGTCGCTCCATTTGGTTACGTACACGACGAACTCCGCTTCGCTGATGCTTCGCGAACTCGGGATCGCGTTCTTTCTTGCGAGCGTCGGTCTTGCGGCGGGGAACGGCTTCGCGGACGCATTCGTGAACGGCAGCGGCCTGCTCTTTATGGGGCTCGGGTTCCTCGTCACGGTGCTCCCGCTCGTAGCGGTCGGGGTGGCGGCACGGGTTCTCTTCAAGATGAACTACCACTCGATCGTGGGGCTTCTTGCGGGTCTGACGACCAACCCGCCCGCGCTCGCCTATGCCGCGACGTTGTCGGAAAAAAACAGCTCTGCGGTCGCCTACTCGACCGTCTACCCCCTTGCGATGTTCATGCGAATTTTGTCGGGGCAGATCGTACTCCTTCTCTTCTGGACCTCGGTCTCGGGCTGACGAACGCCGGGGAAAAGAACACGAAAAACAAAAAGCGAACGATCTCTCGGGGTCGTTCGCTTTTCGTTTGAGGCCTTCGACGCGCCGCTTATGCGTGAGCGTGCGGATTACCTTCGTCCTCTTCGTCGGAGTCCAGGTCGCGTTCCGCGTAGCGAACCGCGTCGATCGGGTCCATCTTGCCGTCGATAACCTGCTTGAGCGCCTCGCCGTACGTCTCGATCATGCCCGGGGGAACCGACAGCATGCACGAAAGCACTTCGTCGGACGGAAGCGCTTCGCCTTCGGGACAGACGACGTAGGTACGGAAGCGCACTTCCCCGTCGTTGAGATCCATTTCGAAGGTACCCGCCCGCATGCCCCAGTTGGCGCGCATAAGGAAGACCGTGACGTCGCCGCGACGGTCTTGCGGCACTTCAATCGGCAGGAAGGCGTAGCAAAGGATCATGTCGTCCTGTACGTCGATCACGATGTTGCAGGACCGGAACGACTCGTTGAGTGCGCAACCCGTATAGAACACTTCGTCCTCGGCGTCGTAGTTGTACGACCACTTGAGGGACTTCAGGAAGCGCTCGACCCGTTCGATGAGCGGGGAATTGGCCATGGAACTCTCCTTTTTTCGAAATTCGGAACCGCCTCGAGGGACCGGAAAAGTCCCCTCAAAGCCCGGAGATCGGACGAAATTCACAGTTTAGCGTGCAGCGCCCGCTTCGAGAAGCATGACCGTGATCGATTCGAGACCGCTCGCGGCCGCATAGGTCAAGGGGCCGCGATTTTGCGCGTCGCACGCCGCCACGTCCGCCCCGTTTGCAAGAAGGAGCCGAACGACGTCGACCTGACGTTCGCGAATCGCAACGAGGAGCGGCGTCGTCCCGTTGCGTGCCGCGGCGTTGACGTTCGCTCCCGCACCGATCAGTTTCCCGAGCACGATTTCGCGCCCGAGACGAGCCGCTTCCGCGGCGGGCGTCTCGCCGTTCGCCCCGGGAAGATTCGGGTCGGCCTGCGACTCCAAGAGCACCTCCACACACCCGATCGACCCCGCCCGCACGGCCGTCATGAGAGGAGTTTCCCCCGCATCGTTGCGCTCGTTCACGTGAGCCTGCGAGCCTTTCAGCAATCGCGCGAGCGTTTCCGCGTCTCCGCGGGACGCCGCTTGATGGAGCGCGTTCGAACCGTAGCGGTCCTTGGCGAGTTCGGGAAGCACCGCTTTTTCACCACCCCCGACAAAACCGTCCGAGACGCCTTCCGTACGCTCCGTATGCGTCCCGCGCTTGAGAAGTACGTCGACGAGGTCGGGCAACGACGCCGCGGAAGCGTAATCGAGTGCCTTGCGGCCCTCCCGGTCCGCGAGCTCCGTATCCGTGCCTTCGCACTTGAGAAGCCGCAACGCCGCTTCCGAGCGCCGTGCGCGCAGGGCCGCCATCAGAGGCGTCACACCCTCGCGATCCTGGGCGTTCGGGTCGGCCCCCGATTCAAAAAGGGCTTCCACACAGGGTGCGTGACCGTTGGCGGCCGCCCAATGAAGGGCCGAATGCCCTTCGCGATCGGCGGCCGACGGATTGGCGCCCGCCTTGAGGAGCGCCTTCAGAATCGGAAGGACCCCTTCGCGCGCCGCAATCATCGTGACGGTCGCGCCCTCGCGATCCGTCCTTTCGAGATCGGTGACACGCGCGAGGAGTGCCGTCACCACCCCCAACCGTCGACCTTTCACCGCTTCGAACAGTGCGTCTTCCAGCATTTTCAATCTCCTTAAGATCCTTATCCTTCGCGGGCAACGTCCGATGGCCTCACGAACGTGAGTCCTACGAGGCGCGCTGTCGTGCGCGCGTGCTCGAACTGAGATGCGGCCGTAAGGACGCAAGCCCGAATCGGGTCGCGCCGAGCGACCTTTCCGACTTCTGCGTCGTCCGTTGCGACCTCTTCGTCTTCAATGAGGACCCCCACCGCGACGGGCAGCCCCCAACGGGTCGTCGCCTTTTCAAAGCGCAACAACACGCGGAGGGCGTCGTCTCCGGGCTCGATTTGGAGCGGAACCGTCTCAAAGCCCGCTTCGCGTACGGCCGCAAAGGGTGCGAGGACTTCAAGAGCCTTCCGACATGCCGCAGGATCGAGCTTCCCGCCGCCCGGTGCGAACAGAAACGCCGCCCGCGCGTCAACCAGGAGCGCTGCGGTTTCACGTGCAAGCGCGCCGAGGCTCCCCCCTGCCGCCGCCAAAAGACCGATGGCCGTCAGGCGCAATTCGCGCTCGGACCGGGTCGAGGAACTTTCCGCGTCGCCCGCCGCCCCGGGAAGCGTCGCACGAAGGAACCGTGCGAGCGCCACGCTCAACCGCGAGGCCTCGTCGGCGTTGCCGTCGGCGGTAACGGGTTTCGGCATCGGCGCGGGCTTTGCGGAAGATGCATTCGGCGTCGTTGAATTCGTTTCCGCACTCGGAGCCGTTCTCAAAGCCGGGCCGCCCGAGGTCGATCGCGTACGGGAGCGAGCGCGCATGCGCTCGAAAAAGTCACCTGTTGAGGAACCCCGGCGAAGCGCCGCAGCGGGTTGCGGCGTCGGAGTTTCGGCGGGTTCCCGGGATGTGGAATCGAAAGCGTCTCCCGCCGCCTCGCCCGCTTTCCCCTCTTCTTTTGCGGGCATGCGTTCGAACGCCGCGAGTAGCATCTCCACCACACGCTCGTGCCCGCGTCCCGCGGCAAGGCTCAGAGGCGTTTCACCCCGGGCGTCCCCGAGCGAAGGATCCGCTCCCGCAGCAAGCAGAAGCTTGACCGTCGCTTCGGCGTCCGCCGACGTATCGAGGTTCGAGGCTTCGGCAAGAGGCGTTCGTCCCGAAACGTCCGTCGCATTGGGATTCGCGCCCGCAGCGAGAAGACGTCGCATGAGCGGGCGGGCCGCATCGCTTCCCGATCGGGCAAGAAGTCCGAGGGGCGTCACGCCGCCCGGAATCTTGCAAAACGGAAGATCGATTCCCTGCGCGGGCATCCGTCCGTCGGGGTTCGCGCCGTGTGCAAGCACCAAATCGAGCGCGAGCGGCGCCCAATCCTTTCCCGCCACGCGCCAGCCGCGATCGACGTTTTGCGCGAGCGTCAGAAGCGGCGTCCGCCCCTCTTCGTCGACGGGCGCATCGGCCGCACCCGGCGAACGAAGAAGTCGCTCCAAGGTGCGCTCGGCGTCCTCGACCGTGAGCGTGCTCGGCAGCGACACGGGCGAATTCGGAGCCCAGAGCGCCATGCGGACGGCGCTCGTTCCTTCCGTAGCGCGTCCGCCCGACGCTTTGCGGTTCAAGCGCGCCGTCGGGTCGGCACCCGCCGCAACGAGGATGTCGACCGCATCCGCGGCGAATTTCGATGCGGCGGAAGAAAGCGGCGTCAAGCCTTCGTCTTCGCCCTCCGGTGCAGGCTCGTCCGAAATCAAGCCGAGGTCGGCCAACGCCCGAAGTTGTCGGACGTTGCCCGCGAGAGCCGCTTCGGAGGCGGTCGCGCCGCCGCTTGAGATCATCCGCCCCGCCCGCTCGGTTTCTTCAAAGGCGTCCGCTCCGTAGGCAAGCCACGGAGCGACGAAGAGCGACCCGCGCGCGACCGCCAAAGCACGGGCCGTGCGACCGAGCGACGTGCGGGCCCGGGGGTCGATTCCGAGATGTTCGACGAGCACTTGCGCGATGACGAGCGCGTCCGCTTCCTGATTGGCATCCGTCCCGCAGAAGCGGTCGCAGAGCGCATGGAGCAACGTATAGCCCGTACCCGACTCACGCGCCGTCGGTCGAGCTTGCGCACGGGCGAGTCCGACAAAGTACGGGTGAAGTCCTCGCTCGACGGCTATGAAGGACGCCGTTTTCCCGGAATCGTCCGCGTGATCGACGTCCGCGCCGTGTTCGAGGAGATCCTCGATGATGTACACGATGTCTTCGGGGTGCGACACCCAGTCGTGCGGGCCCTCGGCCACGTGAAAGAGCGGCGTGCGGCCCGAGCGGTCGGGGGCGTTCGGGTCCGCTCCGCGCTCGAGCATCAGCTCGACCGCTTCGCTGTCGCCCGCCCGCGCGGCGTGAGCGAGCATCGTCATGCCGTTCTCGTCCTCGGCCTCGGGCCGAAGCGCACGATAGACGTCGAGTCGTTCGTCGGTACCGCGCTGCAGGTCTTCGAAAAGCGCCGCAACGGGATCGAATTTATTAAGCATGAGTTTCGGCGCCATGGCGACCTCCGGGAAGTGAGGAATCGGGAAAGAAACGGAAAATGAGAAAAGAACGGAGGCGCGGGCGGGCACGTGCACAAGGGCATGCACCTTCCCCGCTCCAGCCCGAAGTCCGGAGCCTCACGACAGCGTCTTCTTCACGAGCCTCCGGGGACTTCGGGAATTACGGAAGGGCTCAGTCCGTAAGGCGTGCCACCCAGGGATTCCGCTGCCATTCGCCCTCGGTATCGCCCTCGGTATCGAGCAGTTCCGCGCAGGCGCCGCCCGCGTTTTCGAGCCAGTCGGCCGCTTCGTCTTCGCCCGCGTTCAAGCGCCAGAAGAGGCCGCCGAAGAGGTACGACGCGGCGAAATCGCGCCAGCCCTCAAAGCGCGCGCACGCCTCTTCGGCACAGGCTTCGAGGATCGACTCGGCGGTCTCTTCGTCGAGCATCCCGACGAAATGCCCCCAGCGTACGAGCGAGGCCGCACGACCGATGTCCCAGGCGCGCATCGCTTCGGGTGTGCGGAGCGTACGGGCGTAGCGCGCGAACTTCCAGCGTTCGGTTTCGCCTTCGACGTCTTCAGGATCGAGCTCCGAGGCAATTTCGTCGAAATTCTCCGTTTCTCCGTAGTGTCCGTACTGCACCGACATGCCGCCTTCCTCGAGAAGGTCGACGAGACGCTCTTCGAGCTCTTCGGCCGTTTCGATCCCCCAGTAGTCGGAAAGGATCGAGCGGACCTGTTCTTCAAAGTGGGGTTCGTGCGCTTCCGGATCGAGCTGCTCCAGTTCGTGCCCGTTCAAGGTCCCGACGATCCCGCCGAGAAGGTACCCGAAGACGCGGGCTTCGCGCGATCCGCGGGGAACACTGCGAGCAGGCGGCTCCGTAAATTCCGTCTGCAGCTGCCCGATGAAGTTGAGCGCCTGGGCGTAGCCTTCTTCCCGATCGGCGTCGGTTTTGACGGGCAAGCCGTAGCCCATCGACTGGGCGTTTTGCTGCAAGGTCGAAACGAGCGCCTGCGGGTCGAACCCTTCGCCGCGCTGCGCGGCCGCCACCGCCTCAAAGGCCGCGGTCTGGGCCTGTTCGACGAGAGCACTCTGGTTCGCAAGACTTGCCTGGATCTGCGCCTTCATCATCGCGAGCATCTCGGGGTTGTCCCCGTAGAGGGACTCCATCATTTGCATCTGCGTCTTGAGCGCTTCTTCCTGGACCTTGAGGACGGCTTGTGCCTGTTCTCGGAGCATGTCTTCGGTGGATTTGTCGGTCATGGAAAACTCCTTCTGGGACGGTGAATCGACCGGGCGACCGCAAGGCGCGTTTCGAATTTTTCGAAACCTCGCGCTCGCCGTCGCCGGAGTGCATCAGGCATGGGCTATCGGGATCGGGCTTTCTCGGGCGGGTTCCTCCTTTTCGGCGGCGACGTCGTCGGTCGCGGGTTGAATTTCGGATTCGGTTTCGATTCGGTCTTGAGGCTCGGGGGCCTTTTCGGCGCCGTCGTTGGCGTCGGTACCGGAGCCTACGGGTTCGTCGACCGACTTTTCAGTCGAAGCATCGCCGGACGCCGGCTCGATCTCGTCGACGCTTTCGAGATCCTTCAGGATCAGCGTCCCCGCTTCCCTCAGGAACGAGTGGAAGGCGGCCCACGCAATGCGCGGGTCGGTCTCGACGAAATCGTGCACGGCCGCAACAACGGGGCCGCTCTCCCACGCAAAGCATTCGACGAATTCGTACCGCAGAGCGCTTCCGCGGCCGGTGACGAGCACGACTTCGGAAGGAAGTCCGCTCAAATGCGTCTCCAACGCCGCACGGGCAGCCGCTTTTTCCTTTTCGGAGGCCTCGGGCACAAGGCGAATCATGAAAACGCCTGCCGTAATTCCCTGCCGTTCGAGTTCGATCATGTTCTCCCGATCGGCCGCACCGTACCCGTTGTGAAGCGGCGCACAACCCGTTTCGAGATGGAAGGCGTCGAGAAGCACGTCGCAATCAGGCTCGCGGACGGGCCGCCGATCAACGACCGTTTCCTGCGTGAGGAGATCCTCCATCGTGAACGCCCGCGCCTCGGGCACGCACTCCCGCACGAAATCGGCGAATTCCGCAAACGGCATGCCGGTTTCGTCGGGCGTACGGCGGTAGAGGTTCATGGCTGAGAACCAACGCATTTGCACGGCTTCGCCAACGGACTTCCGCACGAACCATTCGAGCGCTTCGAAGAGTTCGGGGGCTTCCTCTTCGGTTACGCCCAGGAGATCGTCGCCGAAAAAGCCGAGTCGCCAGGTGCCGTCTTCGAGCCGTTGCGGTATGACACGAAGGTCACGACCGTGCAAAGTTCGCGCACCGGCATCCCGAACGAGGCGCATGAGGCTTTCCGTATCGTCGAGGGGCTCGATCCCCGAGACGAACGACCACCGCTCGCTCGCCGTTTCGGCAAGCCGCCGCAGGCATTCGCGCATTGGAAAGGCCGTCATGAACCACCCGCAAGGCGAGACGATGAGCTTCATGCGAGGCTTTCCGCCCTGCCCGTCCGTCCTTTCTTCGGAGAGCTCGAAAAGCCACTTCGCGTTCGCCACGGGCGCAAAGAGTGCTCGGATGCGCTCCAGAGCCGTTTCACGCCCGAGAGGCCCGAGCGCGGCGGTTTCGCAGAGCTCGGTTTCGACCTTGGCAAATTCCGCCGCGAGCGTTTCCACGCGCTTGCGGAAAGGATGGAAAAAGCGCTCCGCAACAAGTTCCTTGTGGCTCATTCGAATGAAGTCGAGCGTATCTTCGTCGCCCGGACGGTATTCGAGCGCCTTTTCCCAGTGCGGGAGCGATTCGATCACCCGATCGAGGAAGAAGAGCGCATAGGCGCGGCGAAAGTGCCATTGATGATTCTCGCGATCCTTCTCGTCGACCGTATCCAAAAGGGCCAGCGCTTTTTCAAGGGGCTCCGTTTCGCCCGCTTCGGCCGCATTGTTGTAAGCGCGTGCGAGCTCGCCCACAAGCACCGGATCATGCTCGTAGCCGGGCGTGCTTTCAATCAGGCGGATGATTTCGTCGTAGGCACTCGCCTCGTTGAGTTCGGCGATCCGTGCCGTGAGGTCGGGAGATGTCGTATCGGCCATAAATCCTCCTGTTGGCTGTGGGACGGACGTTCTCGGGAATTCCGACCCATATTCCAACGGTAAAGGGCCGACCGAGAGGAGGAATATAGAGGTAAACCCTAATGAGCAAACCGGCAAGGTAACAAAACGTTCGCGGCACCGAACGTCGAACTTCGAGCGGGCGATCCGCTTGAAAAGACGCCCTGAAAGACGCTGACAAGAACGGCAAAGCGGCGCGAACGAATCCGCGCCGCTTCATGCTCGGGCCCTTGGTTGAGGTCCTTAACGAGTTTTCCTTTGTTCGGACCCGACTTCGGTGTGTTGCGAAGCTCGGACGCCCGTTTGCCCTCCCCTACGTCGAGACTCGTCTGGGACGGTCGAGCGCCTCTGCCATGCGTTCGCTCAGAGCTTTCCGCCCGGGACGATCTTGCGAACGTCGAACTTCGTGCCGAGCGGGATGCGTTCGAGCGTCATACCCTTTTCGGCCTGGCGGAACCAGTAGAGAGCTTCCGAGTCCTTCGGACCGATCACTTCGCAGTCGAACTCGCCCGTCACGAAGAGGGCCGTTCCTTCCGGAAGACCGATCACTTCTTCGTCCTTGTTGTACCAGAGGAATTCTTCGAGGCGGTCTTCGCGGGTCTCATTGTTCAAACCCTGCGTACCGCCCGAGATGAAATGCGGGTTCGTCTGGAACGGGATGAAGCCGAACGTGTTGAAAGACGGCGGTTCCGCAATCGGCATGTCGTTCGTCGTACGCAGCGTCGGGCAAGCGACGTTGCCGCCCGCAGACCAGCCGCAGTAGGGAACACCCGCGTTGACGCGTTCGCGAATGAGGTCGACGATGCCCGCTTCGTACATGCGCGTCACGAGCGCCCAGGTGTTGCCGCCGCCGACGGCGATCGCCTTCGCTTCACGAACAGCCTGCTGCGGGTCCTTGAAATGATGGATCGAGACGATCTTGTGCCCGTAGGGCTTGAAAGCGTCCTGAACCTGCTTTTCGTAGCCGTCGTACGTGCCCGCCACCTTGGCATAAGGGATGAAGAGGATATCGGGTTTTTGACCTTCGAAGAGTTTTTCGTACTGTTCGCCCGCAAAATCGAGATAACCCGAATTGTGGTAGCGCGAGCTCGACTGGATGAGAACGCGACGCTTCGGGGAGATCTTTTGAGGCGGAATCGGGGTCTTGGGTTTCGCGAACGCGCCCTGCGACATCGTGCTGCCGGCAATACCCGCCGCAACGGCGGCCTCAAAGAAATGACGACGAGAAAGTGTCATGACAAAGCTCCTTTGGTGTTCTTGCGAGCGACTTGATTTGGTCCTGAAACTTCGCCGGGCAGGCCGCCGCCCGCCCTAATCCTCGAAGCGTCGATCGAAAGAACACGAGATATTGTGCCCGTACCTCAAACCTAGTTGTATCAACGTAAGTACCGATTCCGATCGTTAAGATGAAACCATCCGAAACATGCCTTGACAAATAAGGAAATCTTCGGATTTTCCGCAGCCTCGGATTCTCGGGCTCCGAACCGTATCGGAAATCCCGTGTTTTTCTTCGGACGGGCCGTTCACTCCGCAAGGTGTGCGTGATTTCCGCAAGGGACCGCAATGGAGATGCCGTGCCGACGGTCTCCGATCCGAGCAACGCTTCAATGAGGGGATCCGCAGTCGACATCGAAGAACCCGATCCGAGTGTTCGATCTACGGAACGAATTGCGAGACGCAACTACCGGACCGTGCGCCGGTTCCTGTCACTTCGACTCGACGGAAAGATTTTCTCGATGAAGTATTCAAGAACCGGAAAATCAACACTTGTTCGGAACAGAGCCTCAAAAAAAAAACGACCGGCGGTCTCGGCCGGTCGTTCGCAATCCGCCGACGACGGGCGTCCGAGAGAGGAAGGACGCCCGAGGCGGACAAAGTCGATCCGAATCGACGGTTTGTGTGCCGTACCGCCCTCAGGTGAGGAAGTAGAGCAACACGACGGCACAGAGCATCGCCGGAGCCGTGCGCTTTGCGACTGCAAGCGGCGTGACACCTGCGATGCCTGCGACGAGAATCATCCCGCCCGCAAGCGGCGACATGAGGCGACCGAACCCGCCCGCCATGGCGGCAAGGTAACCGAGCTTGCCGACTTCAAGGCCGAACTGAGCCGCGTGCGGCGTCACGGCCTCGTTGAAGGCAAAGGCCGCGGCGTCGCCCGACCCGGTGAGAACGGCAAGCAGGAAAGGACCGGCCGCACCGCCCAACTTCGCCACTTCCTGTGCGCCCGTAAGGTACGCGATGAAGGCGTCGACCACACCCGCAGCCTTGAGACCCGCAGCAAAGACACCCGCGGCAATGATGATCCCGAGAATGTTCGCGTACCCCTTCCCCATCCCGTCGAAGAACTGCTTCACGACGGCGTCGGGTCGCGTGCGCGTTACGGCCATCGTGTAGATCATGCCGATCAACATGGCGGTTGCGACGGAGATCCGAACGCTCGGCACCCAGAGCGAAAAGACGACGAGAAGCACGACGGGCACGAGCGGCGCCGCGGCATGGAGAAGATTCACCCGCGTCGGGAGCTCGGGCAGGGGCTTGCCGCATGCCTTTCCTTGGGCGGCGGGGACGGCGGCTTCGGTCGCACGGTTTTCACCCGGACGATAATCGCGATAAAGAAGAATCGTCAGCGTGAGCACCACAATGCCGGCCGCCGTGAGTGCAACGGTCGTCGACGAGAAGCGGCCGATGAAGTCGATCACCTCGACGTTCGCAAGCTTGGCGACGAAAACATTGTGCGAGATCCCGGGATTGAGCATCGCGGGCGTAATCGAACTCACAACGGCCGCCGCGGCCGCCGCCGGATGAAAACCCGCGCGGATCATGAGCGGAATGAGCGTCGGAGCCACGGCCGCACAACAACCTGCCGTCGACGGAATCGCCACCGACACGACACCCGTCACCGCGGCACAAGCCGGCAGCAGGAAGACACCCGCGCGCTTGAGCGGTCGAGTGAGAAGCGCGACGAGATGGAGGTCGCACTTCGTCATCGACACGACGGCCGCAAACCCCATGGCCGAGCAAATGGCGATGATGAGCGAGCCGCTTGTCATCGATTTGTCGAACTGGACGAAAGCCGCCATCGGGTTCATCGAAAAAATCGACATCACAAGGCCGGACGTTAGAAGCACGAGGCGGGTTTCAAAACGCTTGACGAGCGCCGCCGCCGTGAGTATCACGACAACGACCGCCATCCAAAAGGTCCAAGTCATGAAAAGCTCCTTTTCGATCAGAAGTAGTGCGCCATGCCGATACGGCCCGTCACGCGATTGACGTCCGTTTGCTTTTTCTCGGCGAGCGTGTCGCTTTCAAGCGCACCGTCGGCCGTCGACCAACTCGCCGTCGCAAAGACGCGCGTATTCTTCGAGAACCAGTATTCAAGGGCGCCGTTGACGATGTGACGCCGGGCTTCGAGTTCGGAGCCGTCCGCCGTCTTGTGTTCGCCGTCGAAATACATGTAATCGGCCAGGAGACGCCAGGGCCCGGCAATCCGCCACGTGAAACCCGCGAGCGCCGTAGTGCCGTCAATACCATGACGCAGTTCGGCGGCGTCCCCCTTGAAGTAGGAATCGATATTCCAGGCGGCTACGTTGCGCCAATTTTCGTGATACTGAGCGGCGAAAAAGAGTTTCCAGTCGGGATTGACTTCGTAGGTGATGCCCGCCGTATAGGCTCGGGCGTTCTTCCGTTCGTACCCGTAGCCCGCATCGCTGCCGCCCGTGCGGTTGTCGCCGAAACGTTGTTCGGTGGCGGCCGCAACCGCATAAAGCGGTCCGTTCGAATAATTGACCAAGCCCGAAAGTTGGCGGTCGTTCTTGCTCGATTGCGCCTCTTCGTTGTCGTAGGCCGAAAGCGAATAGCTCATCCCGGCCGAAAAGCCGGCAAGTTTCGGCGACATGTAGGTGATCGTGTTATTGCCGCGGGTGTCGTTGCCGAACATGCCGGAAATCGACCCGTCGGGACCGTAATTCGTACCGAACGGGTCAAGCATGCCGAGACCGTAACCGTAAGGTGCCATGGAGCTGCGAACCGTCCCCATGCGACCGAAAGCGAGTTCACCCCAGCGGGCGTTTCGCACCGCAAGAATCGAACGACGATCGAAGAGCGTCGTTCCGACGTTGTTCTTGCCGTTGTTCGTGAACGTGCCGTCGTCCAGTCCGTAACCCGTTTCGAGATAAACAAGGACGTCCGTTTCGTCCGTCAACGCTTCTTTGGCGGTGATCCCGAAGCGGGACGCCTCGTTTTGCATGGAGAGACTTGCGTCGCCCGACTTTGCGTCCTGGTAGTAAAGCGACACGTTCGCCTGGCCGTAAATCTTTACGTCCGCGGCCTGCGAAGCCGTTGCGGCGCCGAGTACGGCGAGCGCGCAGAGCGCGATGCGAAAAGCATTTCGTTTTTCTTGAGTCATTGTTTTCTCCTTTGAGGGTCGGGCCGAGCGTCCGGCTCGGCCGTGTTGTAAACAGTATTTCGTCGGTCTTCGGATCATCCGTTCGTCTTGCAAACGACATTCGCGAGTACGGCGAGCCCCGGAAGAAGGTCCGTCGTTTCGTCGACGTCGAACGTCGGTTTGTGATGGAAGGGCTTCGTGCAGCCGTAAATGAGAAACGCTCCGTCGGCGCCCTTTTCAACGGCGCGACGCATGAGAGTCGTGCAGTCTTCGCTGCCCGTCATCGAGGAGCGCACTTCGACGGATTCGGTTCCGAACACTTCGCGCGCGGCCTCGGCGAGAAGGTTCACGCCCGCAGGGGTCGTGAGAAGCGTCGTCGCTTCGCCGGCAATATCCATGCGCGCCTCGACGCCGTAAGCAGCGGCTGCGCCCTCGACCGTTCGACGAACGCTTTCGACAAGGAAAGCATTCACTTCGTGCGTTTCTCCGCGCGTCTCCAGTTGAAGCGCCGCGTGAACGGGCGTCACGTTGCGGCCTTCGCCCGCGTGAAGCGTGCCGATGCTGATGCGCGTGTCGCCCGCGCCGTGGCGCGGAATTCCCTGAATCAGGAGTGCGGTCGCCGCCGCGGCAAGAAGCGCACTTCGCCCCTTTTCGGGCTCGGCCCCGGCATGGGACGCAACCCCCGTGAACGAAAGATCGATCTTCGTCGTCGCCAAAAAGCCGCCCGACAAAACGACGGCACTCCCCGAACGGCAAACCATCCCGACGTGACTGCCGAAGAAGTAGTCGGCGTCGTCGACGAGCCCGGCCGCGGCCATCGCCGCGCCGCCGCGAGTGCCCTCTTCCGCGGGTTGGAAAAGCAAGCGAAAACGCCCCTTGAGGCGCGCGGAGTTGTCGCGGATCCAGCGCGCGAGCGTCAGACCCACGGCCGTATGCGCGTCGTGTCCGCAGGCGTGCATGGCACCCGGGATCGTCGAATCGAACCCTTCGATCGCCGGTACGTGGGGCGCTGCGTGCGACTCCTCAACGGAAACGCAATCGATGTCGAAGCGAAAAACGGTGAGCGGTCCCTCACGGCCCGTATCCCAGTCGGCGGCGGCTCCCGTGAATCCGCCGAGTTCGGCGAGAAAACCGGCGGGAACGCCGTGCGCGAGCGCGCGCTCTTGGGCCGCCTTCACCTCAAGCTCGTTGCGACCGCGAACGGCCGAGGGTTCGATCACCTCGCAGCCCTTGCGAACGCGCCAACCGAGCGCTTCAAGTTCGTCGACCACCGTACGGGTGGTTTCGAATTCGGTCCAACCCGTTTCCGGGCGACGATGGATGGTGCGACGCAGGTTGCGCATCGTCTCGAGATAAGGTTCAAGCGCCTCGGTCGACGACTCGATCATGGAATTTCTCCTCAAGTGAAACGGTCGGAGTTGTCGGCGGAAAAGCGCCTCTTCCCGTTCGGGAACGATTAGGCGCTCTTCGCCTTTTTTTTCTACGTTACCGACGCGCCATCACTTGAAACCGCAGACTGATACGTCATACGTAGGAGTTCTCGGGGCCGTGCGAGTCCTTCGCTATTGCACGCAGGACGAAATGCCCGCAGAATCTCCGGAAAGGAGAAAACCATGGCCATCGAACGACAACCGCTCTACGAGCAGGTGGAGCACGCCATCGAAGAAGGCATTCGAACCGAGGAATGGCCGGCGGGTTCGGTTTTGCCGTCCGAGACGGCGCTCGCCGAGCGTTTCGGCGTGAGCGTCTGCACGGTGAGAAAAGCGCTCGACGCGCTCGCGCAGAAAAACCATGTTGAAAAGCGCCACGGAATCGGCACGTTCGTGACGAGCTATTCGTCGCGCGGGTATTGGAATCGTTTCCAGCGTTACCAGATGCTCGACGGAACGTTGCCGCGCTGGAGCGATCGGATCGTGACGTGCGAACGACGCCGGCCCTCAGAACGGGTGCTGAAGGCGCTCGGTCTTACGGAACTCTCGAAGGCGCTGCCCGAAGACGGACTTCTCTGGCGACTCGAGCGCCGCATGGCACTTAACGGCCGTCCCATGGGAACGGACGTCGTATGGTTTCATCCGGAACACTTCGGGAAGCTTTGCTCCGATGCCTTCGAGCACCGACCCGAAGGAAGTCTTTACGCCTTTTTCGAGCGTGCTTTCGGCGTTGTGGTGACGGACGTCAAGGACACGATCGAAGTGCGAATCGTCACCGCCGAGGACGCCCGACGTTACGACCTTCCCGTCGATCAGCCGCTTCTCGAACTGCGCCGCATCGGCTATACGTTCGGGCGGCGTCCGGTCGAATATCGCATCGAGCACGTTCTGCCCGAAGGACTGCGCATTGTTCTTGAGTGAAACGAACAGTCGGAGAAAAACGTTCGCCCGATTGCACGAAAAGAAAAACCCGCGTCGACCGTCGCTTCGGCGGGCACGGGAGAAGTTTGCGTCCGCGAAATGCAGACGGTGCGATACGGGTTTCGAGAATCGCGGCCGCCCGAGCCGAGGCTCGGGTCGGCCGGGATCGGGGGGATTCGAAGCACCCGAAAGTTCGGAAAGGCGACCGATTCATACAGACCGACTTCAGGACGTCTTCCGCGTCGGGACCGCGCAGGCAACGGGCGGCGAAGTAGCAACTGAACAACGCAACCGTGAGAATGTCGCTCGGCCAAGGCTGTGCGTCCCCGAGTTCCGAGCAGTCCGTCCTTCATGCGGCCGAGACTTCGGAGCCTCTGATCGCAAGGCCAAAAAAGAACGACCGGCGAATCTCGCACGGTCGTCCGAATTTCTATTCAAGGATGTATCGAAGGGCCAACTCCCGGTTGGCCCCTGACAGTCGAAAAACCGAACCCATGAAGTGCACGGATGCTCGACAAACATCGGCGTCCGATGCGGCTTCGGGATTCTCCAACGCCTTAAGAAGGTGGTCCGCCTGATCGGGCTCTTTCTCCCGGACGTGCTGCTCGAAAGCGGTCCAAAGCGCAAGCGCGGCCAGATCCCGCTGATAATCCGTCAACGGCGTGCGGGTTGCATATTCGTACACCCCGTTTTGCATGACACGGCGAAGACTTCGAAAGTAGGCTCGGAGCTCCTCGTCCTTCATAGAGGTACCTCAGGAAACCCCCGTCTTCAGACGGGGGAGGAATGAGGCGCGGGGCGAAGCCACGCATACCCGTATCCGTCGTTGTAGGAAAGCAGTCGGCAATGACGCCAACCGATACCTTGAATGACGCCTTCGGGCGTCTGAATGTTGAAGTAGCCGCTTTTACGGACAGCCACACGTCCCCGGTAGGTTCCGGCCTTCTTTCCCGAGGGAACAACGACCTCCACCATGTCGCCCGTGGCGAATCCGTGAACGCGTTTTTGGCGCGTCAAGTAGCCGCGCGGGAAGCCGTACTTGTCGAGCCGCGTGCGCTGATAACTCCCCCGTCCCGTACAACGGACTTGCAGGATGCCCATCCTCTCGGGGTAGTGCACCCCGTTCACTCGCCCCGCGCAGAGCGCATCAAGCCAGTGCTCTTTAGGAACGCCGAACGTATGGCGGTTGAACTTCGTCAGTGCGCCCGAACCCGTTTCGACGGGAAGACCGAAGGCTTTGAGCGCGCTGAAGAGCGACCAACGCGTTGCATTGACCGTTGCTGCGTGCGCGAGCGAAGTCTTGAGCCGGCGCTTGATGCGATCAAGCACTTCGGGGCGATTTTTCAGGAACACTTCAACGGGTTGCGATCCCTTCTTTTCGTTGCAGTCCACGCAGGCAAGCACGAGGTTCGAGATGCGGTTCGAACCGCCGCGCGCCTTCGGGACCACGTGATCGATGTTAAGCGGAACGTTCTCCGCTCCGCAGTAAACGCACCTCCTGCCGAACTTCTCGAGAAGATACTCGCGCACCTCGTACTC
>OOCB01001685.1_pt1 | contig 28435 bp, 21 predicted proteins | sample 1671351 | NCBI WGS metagenome assembly OOCB01 (sample SAMN06348148, study PRJEB24527) | human gut metagenome | biome: human gut; feature: ankylosing spondylitis patient; material: feces | host: Homo sapiens | place: China | collected 2015-10 | reverse complement strand
TGAAAAGATCAATTTCCTCGTTAAGAATGAGAATCTGGGTTACTACACCCAGGTTATCGCTTACGGTGCAATCAGCACCACTATTCTTAAGGATTCTACGGGTACTTACTGGTGGGGCAAATGCTACAACGGTAACGGTATCTTCCGTTTTAAAGCTACCGATATTTATCCTAGCTATACAGATGCTCCGGGCATACCTAATGAAATCGTGCTGAACGCTGTAAACTTGAAAGCATTTACTATCGATGAATCACGCAATGCTCTTTATGTATGGCGTATAAAGACAGACGGCGGTTTCTATGAGTATCCGTTGCCAGCCGACAAGGCCGGACTTTCTGCAAGTGCCTTTACAAAGCAAATCAAGATGGATGCTGATCCTATCAATAAAACTGATGCGGAAGGTGTTTATGTAACACAGATGGCAGTTGATCAAGAAACTGGTTATGTATACTTCGGTTTCAACAAGGATGCTAAGGATTCTTCTTCTTATCAGACTGGTTTGAAGTACGACGATCCGACTTCTAAGACAGTTGTTAATGTTGACAACTGCGTTGACAAGATTTTGGGTGTTACAATCAATGACGCAAAATCTAAACTTTTCTAAACGTGACGCTTAGATAGAAGATAATTGTTAAACTCAATAGCTGTTCCTTATTTGTTCGTGCAGATGGGGACAGCTATTGTCTTTTTTCAAATGAAATTATGAGAAAAATATTCCAACTTTCAATTATTGCGTTGCTGGCGTTCTGCTGCGTGTCGCAGGCATTTGCCCAAAAGCGTGAGCACCGTGCCGTGTGGATGTCGGCCTATGTTGCCGACTGGCCTTCGGGTGCCATTACATCTGGGAATGCCGATGCCATGAAACAGATTTGCCGCAACAATCTTGATTCATTGCAACGCAACAATTTCACTACAATCTATTATCATGTTCGTGCCATGTGCGATGCCATGTACGATTCCAAGTACGAGCCGTGGTCGAGCTATGTTTCGGGGACACGCGGTGTTGCGCCGGCTTTCGACCCGTTTGCCTTCCTGATGGAAGAAGCCCACAAACGTGGTATTGAGGTTTATGCGTGGCTGAACCCTTATCGCTATCAGAACTCAGCCTACAACGAAGGCTGGGGACAGAACGGCGGTGACAAGAACTATGAAAACAGCCATCCGGAATGGTTGATTAAGTGGAAAACTTCCGAACGTACATGGACGATTCTCAATCCGGCACTTCCGGAAGTGAAACAGCGTATCGTGGATGTGATTGCCGACATCATGAACAAGTATGATGTGGACGGTATCGTGTTCGACGACTATTTCTATCAGAACGGTCTGCCGGAGTCGTATGATGCGGAAGACTACGCAGCTTACAAAGAGCAGGGCGGAACTTTGAGCCAACTTGACTGGCGCCGCGACCATGTTAACGATATGGTGCGCAAGGTGAACAACTATATCAAATCTACGAAGCCTTGGGTTCGTTTCGGTATCAGTCCTGCCGGTGTGGCTTGCAGTCGTGCAGATGTGGCTGAAAAATATGGTGTCCGTCCGTGTCCGGGTAGCGACTGGCAATATAACGGAATCTGCTCTGACCCAATGGCGTGGATTAGCGAAGGTTCGATTGACTTCATTTCTCCGCAGGTATATTGGCTTATAGGCAACTCGAATGCCGATTTCGGATTGATTACTCCATGGTGGTATGAAGTGACCACTCAATATAACCGTCACTGCTATATCAGCCAGGACCTTTCCAATACAGCCAGCACGAATGCTTTGTTTACTGAATTTCTTGATCAGATTGACTTGACCCGTACTTCCGATACGATGGGCGCACCGGGTACAGTTTATTTCCCATGGAAGACGTTGAAGAATCGTCGTGGATACGATTTGTCAATTCCTGGAAATCCCAAAATGATGCAGATGATGAACTATTTGCGTTACTATGCATTTCCGTCGAATTCCTTAACTCCGGCTGTCACTTGGATGCCGGCTGAATGTCCGGGTGCTGTCAGCAATTTGCAGCGTAACGGCAGAACATTGTCGTGGGAGGGTCCGGAAAATGTGCGTTATGCTGTTTATTTCGTTCCAAAGTCAGTGGACACAAAGACGTTCAGAAAGGACGCGGAATACCTGCATATCGTAAGCTACGATAATACATATGAAATTCCTGATGCTGTTGCCAATTATCCGGGCTTTGGCATTGCGGATGCTGATCTGGAAAACTATAACTATGCCGTTGCCATTCTCGACCGTTACGGAAACGAGTACAGTGCATTTTTCGTAGGCCAGCCGGTAGAAACAGCCGTGAAGCCGACTCCGACATTCCCAGTACAGGGAGAAAAGGCTCCGGGCGTTTTCAATTTCCGTTGGGACGGTTCGTCATCGGTATATGAAATCATTGTTTCCGACGATGCTGAAATGAAAAATGTATTGGCACGAAAAGAAGTAGAGGCCAATTTCATTCCTTCTGTAGATGTATGTACGTTTGAAGCTGACAAAACTTACTATTGGAAGGTGGTAGCCCGTCAGAATAATGCCGCTGATGTGACTTCGGATGTGAATTCATTCTCTGTGGATGCTTTCCGTGTGATTTCTCCGGAAAACGGTGCAACCGGTTGTGACGACAACCTGACTGTGGAGTGGACACCGATTGGCGATGTGACATATCACGTTCATATATCTTCTATGGTCGACATGTCGGATGTGGTTTATGAAACAGATGTGACATCTTCTTCCGTTCAGATACCTCAATATACATTGGCAGGCGGTACAACTTACTATCTGCAAGTATCAGCCGAAGTTGACGGTATTGCTTTCAATAGCTCTATTGTGGAATTCAGTGTGAAAGTGATGCCGGGCGTCGCTCCGGAATTTGTTAATCCGACAGAAGAAGGCGTTACGCTCTACAGCAATTCGAAGATACAGGTGAAGCCGCAGCCGGGCGTAACATTGTGCACCGTATGGATCAGTTCTTCCAACACGTTCCCCGCACGTACTTCGTATGCGGGTTCTTTCCCCGACTTCCAGTTCGAAACGGGTGAATTGTCAGGTTTGAAGGTCGGTTCTTCTTATATGAAGGATGGTACTACCTATTATGTGCGTGCTAATGTTTCTTATATTAATGAAGAAGGAAAGACAGAGACTTCCGATTGGACGGTGTCATCGTTTGTCTACAGTGCGGAAGCAGGTGTAGAGGATGTTGCTGCTGATGCGGTGTATATCCGTAGCGGTGAAGTTCCGACTTTGGTAGCCGGTCAGGCAGGTCTGGAAGTGTGGCTGTATTCATTGGATGGAAAACTGCTCTTGTCTTCCGTGACAGATGCAGCTGGGGAATTCAAATTCTCAGATTTGAATACGGGTGTCTATCTGGTTTCAGTCCGCCTTGCCGACGGTGCTGTAAAAACTTTGAAAATGACATATTGATATTTGCCGATTAGGCATTCATGATTCATTGCAGACTGAAGAATTTTTTGGGTGGCATTTAATTCCCGATTCTTCAGTCTGCAATGTCTTTATAGCGGTATGATTTGCTAAAAAAGAATGGAATCTGCCTATAAATTATGCTGTATAGCAGATATTTATCGCTGAAAACATATTTTTAATGTTTTAAACAAAATTTTTACATGAAAATTTTGCGTGGGAATAAAAACTCCGTAACTTAGCGGTGGATATGAAAAATGTCCCAAACAAATAATTAACTTAAAACTATTTTGACTATGAAGAAATTTTTACTTTCTGCATCAGTTTTGATGCTCGCTTCTACAGCTTTCGCAGCAACTGATGGCCAGACTTATGAACCAAAGAATGGCTATACTTGCGAAAACCTTTGGGTGCTCGACCAATTCCATGCTACTGACGCATATTTGGCTAGTCCGATTGCAAGTACATCTGCTCGTACAGCAGCAACTGATGGTGAAACTATCTATGTTGGTTTGTCTGGTGAAACAGCAACAATTGAAAAATATTCAGTGGCTACCGGTGAATATCTTGGATCATTGGCTTTGAAATTGAATGGTGAAGCTTATGCCGGTACTTTGGCTGCTAACCAAGTAGGTTTTGATGAATACGGAAACTTCTATGTAGCTTCTTATGCTCCAAATGCTGACGGTGCTTCTGGTTTGTTCCTTTACACTTGTAACCTTGAAACTGGTGAATTGACTTCTGTTGGTGACCTGTTGTTTTTGGGCGGTCTCGGTCGTGTTGACTACTGCGACGTTGTAGGTGACTTGACAGGTGTTAATGCTGGTGCAACTGTAATGGCTGTTGCTTCTGCACAGGACAACTTGAACGTATTTGCTTGGACTCGTGGCCAAGGTGAAACTGAATGGGGTGGTGCATGGCCAACAACTCTTCCTTATCAGGCTATGACTTCTACTTATCCTGCTGACCAAACAGGTTTCAGCTACGGTTCAGTTTTGAAACAAGTTAAGGACGGTTCTGCAAGCGGTGAAATGTTTATGTTCTATATCGACGGTTTCACAACTCTTCCGGCTACTTACAGCAGCGAAGGTGCAATGGTAGAATCATTTGCTGATGTTGCAGTTGAACAAAAAGACCCGGATACTGGTGAAGTTATTGTTGAGGGTGTAGTTGCTCCTGCTTCTGGTACTAACGGTGTTGCTGAAGGTCACGTAGGCGGTCAGAACTTCTTTACTTTCTCAGAAGGTCAATACGACGGTTCTCACAAATGTCAAGCTGTTGTAACAATGGTTGACGAATCATTCGCAATGTCTTCAATGGAACAAATGTGGTTGGTTCCTGCTGATGGTCTCGGACAAGTTACAGACGGTGGTACTCGTGTTCATGGTTTGAGCACAATTGCTCTCGAACCGGATGCTAACGGTAAGAACGCTATGCTTTTGGTTACATTCAAATGTATGAACGGTCTTGGCGTTTACCGCATCGCTGAAGAAGGTTACGGTAGCGTAGCTGACAATGTAGTTGCAAATGCTACTATCCGTGTTAACGGTGACGTTATCGCAGTTAGCGAAGTTGCTGAATCAATCGAAGTTTACAACGTAGCTGGTCAAAAGGTTGCTGAAGTTCACAATGCTTCTGAAGTAGCTGCTCCGGCTAACGGCGTATACGTAGTGAAAGCTGTTGTAAACGGTGCTCCGGTTGTAAAGAAAGTTATTCTTTAATAGTAAGATAATTCTGAAATAAGTGAAGAGAGCGACCTTCGGGCCGCTCTCTTTTTGTTTGTACTTATACAGTCAGTGGGGAATTTGCCTCGTTGTAAATGTGAAATAATGTTTCTGTCGGTGGGGGAAATGTTGAATGTGGGGAAAAATCTGTACCTTTGTAGTTGGCAGTTTGGGTTTTGTTCCTGGCTGTCATTGATTACTTGGTTAATAACGAGAAAAGAAGCATTATGCCAATAGATATATCACCTGAAGTACAGCAAGCGAAATTAAGGTTCGGCATTGTGGGCAATTCACCTGCATTGCTGGCGGCGATAGGGCGTGCCTTGCAGGTTGCGCCTACTGATTTTTCTGTGCTCATTAACGGAGAAAGTGGTGCGGGAAAGGAGTTTTTTCCTAAGGTAATCCACGCTTTCAGTCCGCGTAAGCACAAGAACTATATAGCTGTCAACTGTGGAGCTATTCCGGAAGGGACCATTGATTCCGAGCTGTTCGGTCACGAAAAGGGTGCCTATACGGGTGCTGCCGGTGCCCGTAAGGGATATTTTGAGGAAGCTGACGGCGGTACGATTTTCCTGGATGAGGTGGCGGAACTTCCGTTGACCACTCAGGCCCGTCTGCTGCGCGTGCTCGAAAACGGAGAGTTTATCAAAGTCGGTTCGTCGACAGTGCAGAAGACCAATATCCGTGTCGTAGCGGCTACGAATGTCAATATGCAGAAAGCCATAGCCGAAGGACGTTTCCGTGAGGATTTGTATTACCGTCTGTCGACGGTGCGTATTGCCGTTCCGCCATTGCGTGACCGCGGTAATGATATCCTGTTGCTGACGCGGAAATTCAGCAGTGATTTTGCCGAAAAGTACCGTATGCCGTTGGTTGAGTTCGACGATGATGCAAAAAAGGCAATTCTTACCTATCGCTGGCCGGGTAACGTACGCCAGTTGAAAAACGTGATAGAGCAGATTTCCCTGTTCGACGCCGGAAAAAAAGTGTCGGCTGAGGAAGTGGCTTCTTATTTCCCGGATGCCGGCAGTGAATATTCGCCTGCTGTTGCATCGGGACCGCAGATGTATTCCTATGACCAGGAACGCGAAGGCTTGTTCAAAATTCTTTTCGAGATGCGAAAGGATATCAACGATTTGAAGGAGACCGTCGCCTCGCTCTCGGGCGTCAAGCCGGCGGAAACTGTGGCAAATCCGTTGCAGGGCTGGAAACGTGACGGCGGACAGCAGCCGCTCTTGCCGCGTCATCATGAGCCGAACACTGCAGTGGCTGTGGTGGAAAATACCGACCCCGAACCGGCTACGGCCATGACCCTTGAGGATACGGAGCGGGAAACCATACGCCGTTCGCTGGAGCGCAACGTGGGTAACCGCAAGAAAACCGCGGAAGAACTGCAGATTTCCGAACGTACGCTCTATCGGAAAATAAAGGAATACGGACTCGAAAACAAGGATTGACGCTATGTGGAAAAAGATATTATCAATCGTTGTGCTGATGGTGACGTTTCAGGCATGCACAATCAGCTATAAGTTCAACGGCGCGGCATTGGACTACAATGTCTACAAGACCATCAATATCATGAGTTTCCCGATTCGTGCGGCCATGGTCTATGCTCCTTTGCAACCGATGTTCGAAAACAAGCTAATGGATTCCTTCACGAAGCAAACCCGCCTGCAGATAACGGAAAGCTCGAACGCCGACCTTATTCTCGAGGGCGAGATTACAGGTTTTGCCCTTACGCCGCAGGCTGTTACGGAAGACGCGTTGGCTTCAAAAACGCGTCTGACAATCACTGTGCGTGTAAAATATACCGACAACCGCAACCCGTCGAACAGCATCGACCAGTCGTTCTCGGCCTTCCGTGACTTCGACTCTACGCTGATGCTTACCGATGTGCAGGAAAGTCTTTGTGATGAGATTTCGGAAGAAATCGTGATGCTGATATTTAATGCCACGGCTGGTAACTGGTAATGGAGGAATCTTACGGTATGACGGATATGAGTGAAAAATCGGAAAGAGCCCGCGCTTTCGATGCGGCAATGGCCGCCGACGGCGTTGAATTTTTGTCGGCGTTGGCCGACGAACTGCAGGAGCAGTATCCTTATTTTTTGCCGGTTGCAGTGCTTCAGTTGCAGCGCGACGCTTCGCTTTCTGCCGACGAGCGGCGGAAACGCATTGCCCGTCTGACGGCTTTCGTGGCCGACCGTACCGACTTGTACGACATGGTGGGCGACGATGCGGAAAAATTCAGGGACTTTTATCCTCAAGAGGAGAATGTGGGTACAACCACATCGACTATCGACACTATCGACCGTTTTCTGGATGCTTTCGGCAGCGATGATGAGGCTGAAATCAAGGCGCTCGAACAGCGGATATTCAATCCTGTGCCCGATTATGCCCAATTGTTGGCAAAGGAGGAAGAGAGCAGCATGCCTGACACCGACGGCGAAAACTTGAGCGAAAACGAACAGCGCATTAACCGCTTCATCGCTCTCAGCAAAAAGCAGAGCGGACGCTTCCCGACCGGCGAAGAGGCTACCGAGGAAGTTCCTGCGGAAGTAGTCGCCGCTCCGGAGCCGGTAGCTGCTGCAGAACAGGCCGGTGACTCGCTTTTGTCGGAAAGTTTGGCGAAAATTTATATCAAACAGCGCCGTTATGAAAAGGCATTGGAAATAATTCAGTCGTTAAGTTTGAATTTTCCGGAAAAAAGTATTTACTTTGCAGACCAAATACGTTTCCTGAAGAAACTGATAGTCAACGAAAATTATAAACAAAAAAACAATAAATAAAAATGTTCACAGGAATAATCATTTTGATATTGATTGCTTCAATCTTGATGATTGGCATCGTATTGATTCAGAAATCAAAAGGCGGCGGTCTTGCATCCAATTTTGCCAGCTCCAACCAAATCATGGGTGTGCGCAAAACTACTAACTTCGTAGAAAAGGCAACTTGGGTGTTGGCTATCGTTATCTGTGTGTTGAGCATCTTGTCTTCATTCTTCGCTCCGTCAATCGTGACAGGCTCTCGCGTAGAAGCTACTCCGCAAGAACAACAGGCTGCTCCGTTCCAGACTGAAGCACCGGCTGCGCAACAACCGGCAGCTCAACAGGCACCGGCACAGCAGGCTCCTGCTCAGGCTCCGGCCGCTCAGAAATAATTTGATTTCTGTTGGAAAAAGCATAGCCGCAGGCAAATGGCGTAACCGCTGTTTGCCTGCGGCTTTCTGTATCTGTCTGATGTATTTGCGATTATCTTGTTTTGGTGGCATTTTGTAATTTTAAAGTCTTTAAACTTTTCAAATTTTCACAAAATAAGCGTCAGAAGTTTGCATTTTTCAGTTCTTATTCGTATTTTTGGATAAAATAGAATGAGGTTGATATAGCTAACGTTGAAAACTGTGTTTTCGTCTGACGCTACGCTCGCCTATTCCTGTTTTTGAAATACAACTAAATCTCAATATTAACCTGTAAAATTTGATGCTTATGAGTGAAATGATTTTTTCTGCATATATTCCGACAAAATTGATTTTCGGAACAGGGGAAGTGGCAAAACTGGCTGAAACTCCGCTCCCCGGTAAAAAAGCACTTGTAGTGATTTCGGCGGGTACGTCGATGCGCAAGTACGGCTATCTTGACCGCGTGTTGGAAATGCTCCACAAGAATGAGGTGCAGACCGTGGTCTACGACAAGATTCTCGCCAATCCGGTGAAAAGCCATGTGATGGAAGGTGCGGCACTCTGCAAGGAAAAGGGCTGCGATTTCGTTGTCGGCTTGGGCGGCGGCAGTACGATTGATTCTGCCAAGTGCATTGCCGTGATGGCTGTCAATGAAGGTGATTTCTGGGATTACATCAGTGGCGGTACCGGTAAGGGAAAGGCCGTGAAGGAAGCTTTGCCCGTTGTTGCCATTCCGACAACGGCAGGTACGGGGACGGAAATGGACCCGTGGGCTGTCATCACCAACGAGGAAACGAAAGAAAAAATTGGTTTCGGTTGTCCGGCTACATTCCCGGCATTGTCGGTTGTTGACCCGGAAATGATGCTGTCGGTACCTCCAAAGTTTACTGCTTATCAGGGATTTGATGCATTCTTCCACGCTGCCGAAGGCTACATTGCATCCATTGCTTCGCCAATCAGCGACCTGTATGCGCTGGAAGCATTGCGCTTGCTTTACAAATATCTTCCGATTGCCGTGAAGGACGGCCGCAACTTGAAGGCTCGCGCCAAAGTGGCTTGGGCGTCAACATTGGCAGGTATGGTGGAAAGCACGTCATCCTGCACTTCGGAACATTCAATGGAGCACGCCATGAGTGCCTACTATCCTGAATTGCCTCACGGAGCTGGTCTTATCGCTATTTCAAAGGCTTATTTTACGACGTTCAAGAACGACCGTATGAAACGCTACATGAAGATGTATGAGGTGATGACGGAAAAGAAGAGCGCGCGCCCGTCGGATTTCGTGGATGCATTGGAATTTTTGCAGAAGGAATGCGGTGTCGACGACATAAAGTTGAGCGATTACGGCATTACTCCGGAGGATTTCCCGCGCTTTGCCGACAATGCGGTGAACACAATGGGAGGCTTGTTTGTTTATGATCCCAGACAACTGACCAACCAGGAAATCATCAAAATCTATGCAGAGTCGTATAAATAGATAATTATCGGCGGCTGGAAGGGAGGCTGCCAATCCTGAAAAGGGGCTTTTGCCGAAACGAATGACGGCAGAAGCCCCTTTTTGCTGCTTGTGGTCCGCCGGTAGGCTTCAGCCTGAAGCTAAATGGCTGATTTGGGTTAAAAAATCAAACTGAGGTGCACGTCAGTTTTTTCGGACCAAAAGTTTTTTCTAATTTTGCAATAAATTGAAATGAATTGACCATGCGCATAGATATCATAACAGTGCTTCCCGAAATGTTCGAGTCACCGCTCAACTGCTCGATTCTCAAGCGTGCCCAGAACAAGGGGCTTGCCGAAATTGTGGTACACAATCTTCGCGACTATACCCTCGACAAGCACCGCAAGGTGGACGACTATCCGTTTGGAGGCGAAGCGGGAATGGTGATGATGATAGAGCCGATTGACCGCTGTATCAGCCATCTGAAGTCGCAGCGCGACTATGATGATGTCATTTTCATGACACCTGACGGCGAACAGCTTACCCAGCGTATGGCCAACACGCTTTCGCTGTCGGAGAACCTCATTATTCTTTGCGGACACTACAAAGGCATTGACTATCGTATCCGTGAACATCTGGTGACGAAGGAAATCACGATCGGCGACTATGTGCTGACGGGTGGCGAACTGCCTGCCATTATCCTGACTGACGCGGTGGTGCGGCTGATTCCCGGAGCTATCGGCGACGAACAGTCGGCGTTGAGCGACTCTTTCCAGGACGACCTGCTGGCTCCGCCTATCTATACCCGTCCGGCCGACTACAAGGGCTGGAAAGTGCCCGATATTCTGCTGTCGGGACATCAGGCAAAGATTGATGCATGGAAGCATGAACAGGCAGTGGAACGCACGCGGCTGCTGCGTCCCGGACTGCTGGATGAATAACGGAAAAATTTGGACTAAAATGGAATAAGCGTATGAAATTGAAAGAAACACTGAAAAGGATGAACAAAATCAACCTGTATATTGTAGCATTCGTTGGTTTTGCCGTTTATTTGTTATTTTTCCATGACTATAACTACATGATGGTGCTCAAGTACGACCGCGAAATCCGTGAACTGAAGGCGGAAATCAAGCAGTCGGAAGATTCGTTCCTCGTAATCCGCCAGCGTGTGGAGTCGCTCAACACCGACCCCGAAGCGTTGGAAAAGATTGTCCGCGAGGAGTATCACATGAAGCGTCCGCATGAGGATGTGTATATTGTCAAGGAAAGATAGCGCACAATTAATGATACGTTATGAACGATAAAAAGCTGAATCTTCTTCTGGCATTGGCCATGCTGTTGATGTTTGTGACGGCATTTCTGCCGTTGCTGCATATCAATGAAATTTATTTTCAATATGTCTATACTTTCGGCGCATTTTTGGCTGTAGTGGTCCGTATCCTGCAGCGTATGCTCCACCGCAAGGACAAAAGTCTCGGACTGCGTGTGCGCAGACTGATGAACATTGAGTTCTGGTCGGCGCTGTGCTATCTGGTTTCGGCCTATTTCCTGATTGCCTATCCTTACCGTTCCGACTGGTTGGCATTCCTGATGGCAGGCGCTGTGCTCCAAATCTATACTTCGTTTATGATTCCCTATCAGATGAAGAAGGACCTGGCTGCCGGAAAATCGGAAAACAAGCCGGCGAAAGAGAAGTAAAAACCCGTCGACTTGTCGATAAAAAAGCTTAAATAATAAGCTAATATGCAAAACGTAGCGGAAAACGTGAGCAAATTGGTGAGTATTTAGTATTTTTGCCAAATAAATGGAATACAATTTAGCGATAGACCGAGGAAACACATCGGTGAAGCTCTCGGTACTGGAGAGCGGCAAGGTGGTGCTGACCGAGCGATTTGAACGGCTGACGGCTGACGTCGTATCGGCCTACGGAAAGCGGTTCGACATTGGCGGAGTCATCTATTCGTCGGTGGCCGGAAACGACACTGAAGAAATAGCATTGCTGGAAAGTGTATTCGACCGGTGTCTGGTGCTGAATTCAAGTCTTCCGATGCCTTTGTCCATCGATTATGCAACGCCCCATACGCTGGGTGCCGACCGGATGGCGGTGGCAGTGGGGGCATTGGCCGCCTATCCCGGCAGGGATTTGCTGGTGGTGGATTCCGGTACAGCCATAACGCTGGATTTAGTGACTGCCGACGGTTGTTTCCGCGGCGGAAACATAGCTCCGGGCATTGCAACCCGTTTCGCTTCGTTGTCGGAGCATTGTGCACGGTTGCCATTGCTGGACGCGGAAGGCGATATCCCATTGGTGGGCTACGATACGGCAACGGCTATCCGGTCCGGAGTAGTGATGGGCGTGGTGGCTCAGGTGAAGCAAATGTATGCCGAGCTGAAGGCCGACTATCCGCGGTTGCTGGTGGTGCTGACCGGCGGCGATTGCAATATCATAGCAAAGCGGTTGAACCTCGAAGAAATGGAGGTGAATGAAAATTTGGTAACAATTGGATTAAACAGAATATTGGAACATAATGAAAGTATATAGCAAAATTGTCTTGGCACTGGCCTTGATTCTGGTTTCTACGGGTGTCGTATCGGCACAAAAAGAACAGTCGCCTTATTCAAAATTCGGATATGGCAAACTGGGTGACTATGCTACAAGTATGCAGCGCAACATGGGCGGTGTGGGTATCGCCATGCAGGGCGGCCGTCAGATTAACGTGATGAACCCTGCTTCGTATGCAGCTATCGACTCCCTGACCCTTCTTTGGGACATAGGCCTTGACCTTACTCGTCTTTGGTCGACGGAAAACGGCCAGACTGGAAAATCGTTTGGCGGCGGTCTCGACAACCTTACGCTGCAGTTCCCTATCGGCAAGATTATGGGCGGTAGCATCGGTTTGGTGCCGTATTCATCTGTCGGTTATTCGTTCGGCGGCGAGGTGAAGGATTCGGAAGGCAATGTGAACAGCTCTTCCAGCTTCTTAGGTGCCGGCGGTATCAACGAATTGTATGTCGGTTTGAGTATCCGTCCGTTCAAGGGCTTTTCAGTGGGTGCAAACGTTGCCTATCAGTTCGGTAATGTGACCAACAGCTCTTACCTTACAAGTTCAGATGCCTCAACAAGTGCGCTTTACGAACAGGTAATGGAAGTGCGCGACTGGAATGTGCTTATCGGTGCACAATATACGATGGAGTTCCGCCAGTTGCACAAAGTGACACTCGGTGCCACTTATTCTCCCAAAAAGGATTTCCACGGACATACCTGGGGTACTTATTACGACATCAATGCCGATTCCAAACCGGATACAATCGGCTATACAAGCCTCAAGGGCGGCTACAGCAAGCCAAATGCCTATGGCGCGGGTCTTGCCTACACCTATAACGACCGCTTCACGGTGATGGGCGATTTCTCTTGGCAGGAATGGTCGAAGGCCAGTTTTGAAGGCGTGAAGTCGGAGGACGGTTCCTACGTGTTTGAACCGACAAAATTCGACGACCGCTGGAAAGTGGCTCTCGGTATGCAGTACACGCCAAATCCCCGTGGCAATTATTTCCAACGCATGTCCTACCGCTTGGGTGGAAATTATACGAACGACTATATCACGGTGCGTTCCAACAATGTGCGTGAATACGGCCTGGCTTGCGGTTTCGGTTTCCCGACATTGGGTACGAAGACCGTCATTAACCTTGGTTTTGAATACAAGCATAGAACAACAACTCCGACAGCCCTTATCACAGAAAACTATTTCAACATCACATTGGGCGTGAATTTCAACGAGTTTGCGTTCTGGCAGAACAAGATTCGATAGTCAAATCATAGCGACACAGGCTGACGGATGAGAAAAGCCGGAAACATACTATTGCTGCTCCTTTTGCTGACGCTGGTGCTGCCGGCGTGCAAAAAGGATGCAAAAACCGCAGTTGCAACGGGTGTCGACGCTAAGGTGATGCCGACGATGATGACCCGCGACGTAAAGACGCTGATCAGCGACTCCGGTATGACACGCTATCGCATCACTTCCAAGCTGTGGCTTGTCTACGACGAGGTGAAAGACCCGTACTGGAAGTTCCCTTACGAACTGTATATTGAAAAATTCGACACGCTTTTCAATGTGGAGGCCTATATCCGTTCGGATTCAGCCACCTACTTTAAGGACAAGCAGCTTTGGCGCTTGGACGGAAGTGTGGAAATCCGAAACGTGAAAAAGGAATTGTTCCTTACTGAGCAGATTTTCTGGTCGCAAAGGGACCACAAGGTCTATTCCGATTCGTTTATCCACATCGAGAAGGACGACCGTATCATTGAAGGCTACGGTTTCGAGTCGAATGAAAGAATGACAATTTATCAAATCAACAAGCCTTCGGGCATATTCCCTGTCGAAGAGGAAAGGGCAGGGGCCGCTTCGGCGCAATAAACTGACTGCGTAGTCAATATTTGTATTATGGACTTTAATTCTGCTTTGATAGTAACCATTGTGTCAATGGTGTTTTCTGCATTCTTTTCCGGAATGGAGATTGCTTTCATCACTTCCAATCGGGTGCGTGTGGGTTTGGACGTGCAGAAGAAAGGACTGACAAGTTCGCTTATCAATATCTTCTACAGCCATCAGGATATGTTTATTTCCACGATGCTGGTGGGCAACAACATCATGCTTGTAGTCTACGGTATGGGCATGGCGGTTCTGTTGCAGCCTGTGCTGGAACTGGTTTCCGACAACAGTGCTTTTGTCCTGACTATGCAGACACTCATTTCCACCTGCATCATTCTGGTCACCGGCGAATTTCTGCCGAAAACCGTATTCCGCATCAATCCTAACGGCACCATGCGCTATTTCGCCCTGCCGGTGTTTCTGATTTATCTGTTGCTTTATCCTATTTCGCTGCTTTCTTCCGCCATTTCCAAACTGATTATCCGCATGATGGGCGGGCGTGTCGACTCTTCGCGGCCCGGACTGTTGACGGTGGGAGAACTTGACGACTATATTCAGCAGACTATCGACGACAAGAAGCATGAAGAGGAGCCGGCGGAGATTGACCATGAGGTGAAGATATTCCGCAACGCACTTGACTTTTCCACTACCTATTTGCGCGACTGCATGACTCCGCGAAATGAAATCGTGGGTGTTGACATCGACCGCACCGATTCTGTCCGCCTTCGCCGACGCTTTACGGCGACAGGCTTTTCGAAGATTATCGTCTATCGGGGCGACATCGACAATGTAGTGGGCTATATTCATGTGAATGAGATGTTCGATCGCGAGGCCGATTGGAAAACGCGCATCAAGCCTGTGGAATATGCGCCCGAGTCAATGCTTGCCAGCAACATGATGCGTAAGATGCTTGCCGAAAAGAAGAGCATTGCCGTCATTGTGGACGAGTTTGGCGGTACAGGCGGACTGGTAACCCTTGAGGACCTTGTAGAAGAGATTTTGGGCGATTTCGAGGATGAACACGACCGTCGCACCATTGTGTCGGAAAAGGTGGATGACAATACCTTTGAATTCTCGGGAAGAATAGAGGTGGAGACCATGAACGAACTCTACGACCTGGATTTGCCGGAGAATGACGAGTATCAGACACTTGCCGGCTATATTCTGTATAACCTTGAAAAGTTGCCCCAGCAGGGCGAATCGTTTGAACTGGACGGCTATCGGTTCACCGTTCTGAAACAGAGTGCCACGAAGATAGAGCTGGTGCGGGTAGAGCGTCTTGAAAAGAACGACGAAGAGTAGTTCCGCTTATTTAGGGGTTTATGATATAACAAATGCGGCAGCTGTCAGTGTGACGGCTGCCGCATTCTGTATGTTATCGTCAAATGGGATTATCGGATAATCAGTTTGGCTGTCCGGATATCGCCTTCGGCGTTCACTTTCACAACATAGATACCGGCTGCAAGTCCTTCGGTTGCGATGGCGTCAACAGCCTTCTGGTTGCAGACCATTGTACCGTTCAGGTTGTAGACTTCCACGTCGGCAGTTGTGCCAAGCTGTACCGGTGTTCCGGCTGCTACCGGGTTAGGATACAATTTTATTGTGTTGTTGCTTTCAATGCTTTCTACACCACTCGGGTCAGTGTAAACGGCTGCATAGGTCGGCACCTGAATTTCAAATGCTGTGCCTTTTGCTGAAGCTCCAAGGTCAAAACGCAGGTTGGTAATGGTGATAGGGTAGATGGCAATGTCATCAATGTTCCATACGTCCTTGAACGACAGGTTGAATGTAGAAACCTGATTTTTCGGAAGCTCAGTTTCTGTGAATGCCCATGCGGAAGCCAGTTCGCCGAGAGCATTGATAGCCGTTACGCTCACCTTCTTTATCTGAACTTCACCTGGGTTTACGCTGATGCGCAAGCCTTCCGGCAAGCTCCATACGTCGACACGGCGGTCAACCGAGATATAGGCACCGCGAGAAGAACCATTGCCTACATAGTTCAGTTTAAAGCCGTCACCAAGTTGTGAAACGGTCAAGTCAGTACCGCCTACCTGACGGAATGTCCAGTCTTCGGCTGTTCCGAATTCGCGGTATACCGGCATCACGTCGCTTTCAGGATTTTCGACTACCACTTCCAATGTATAAGCCTTGCTGTCGACTTCTCCGGAAACGGTTGTCGTACCGTTGGCTACGCCTTTTACAAAGCCTTTGTTGTCGATAGTGGCGATTGCATCGTCGTTGGTTGTCCATGTAAAGGCACGGTTGTCAAGCGGCATGCTTCCAGCCAGATTCGTAGAAATGGCTTCTACTGTGTAGCCTTTGCGATTGCTTATAAGCACTTTCGGAAGTCGGAATGAAATTTCGCCCGGCTTGATGGCTACCGGAACGGATTTCTTGACTCCGTTGTAGTTGGCTGTCAGTACGAAGTTGCCTTCAGCCGCAGTGATATACAGGCTCTTGCCGTCGTTTGTCACTTCTCCGTAAGCAGCGTTGTCGCCTTCAAGAGAAAGGGTTACGCCTTCCACTTTGGTGTCCACGAGGATTTCATCGCTGTTGAAGCCGTAGAATTCCGGTGTGTAGATGCCGTATTGCGGTAGGTTGACAGTGCGCTGGCTGTCGGCATCTTTAAATTCAATAGCGGCAATTTCGTTGTTCGTTTCGTCGCCGGTTGCTACCAGGAACAGACCATTGGTCACCGAACGTGGGTTACCGTCGCTCGGGTTGTTGATAATGCCCAGTTTCGGACCGCAGTACATTGTAGAAGAACCGCCACCGTCGAAGTTCAGAGCATCGGAGCAGCCTACGTTCTTCATGATGTCGGCCAATTCTTTGGATACACATCCGTCAGAAATTGCCGAACGGCCGTCTACAACCAGCATGACAAGTTCGTTCTTGTCGTTGTAGCCTACGGCAGTACGTGGGTTGTTGGCAACGAGGTGGTCGATAGCGCCTTCTGTGTCGAGAACAACGCCGTCTTTAAGGATGACCGGTTGTCCGCCTGCCATTTGGGTGATGTCCATTACGTCGACACCGTCATAGCTTGCCCACGCTTTTATTTCGATTTCCGTACCTTCGGTCAGTCCGTTCAGCAGTGTTGCCGCTGTTCCGTGGCCGGAGAGCACATAGCCGTTTGCCGGAATATTCATTTTGCCTTCATTGGAAACCGGCGCACCGACTACTTTCATTTTTGTCGTTCTGCCGAGGATTCCCATTTTTCCGTCTACCGGTTCTACCAGTATTTCTGTGCCGTATTCGTTTGTGCCTGTATTGCTGCTTTCGTTCTGCGGAGAATATAGGATAAGGTTGTTTTCACCGCGCGTTACGTTGATACCGTTGATGGTGGTGACAGTGCCGTTGATGGTAGCCGTAGCCGAGATGGCTGCACTTGCGCCGATAACAGGTTTGCGTTCGGTTCCGAAACCGAATGATGCCCAACCGGCACTCATCGGAGAGCGGTAGACATCGCCGTCAACTACTGCATAGCCGATAGGGGCGGAGTTGCCGAAGAAGTCAGCGTTGACACCGGCAAAATAGGTCTCGCCGGAAGCTGTAGTGGCGGCCTGTGCCATTGCCGGAACGGTAGCGCAGCTGGCGTACTTGTTGTTGGCCTTGACAGTGCGTACATCTACCTTTGAATTGTCCAGATTAGTGGTTGTGTAGAATACGCGGAACTTCTTGGCTCCGTTCAGTTTCAACTGTGTGGCCGTTGTTCCCGGGCCTATCTTCACATGTTGCAGCGTATCGACCGTGTACTCTGTGTCGCGGATTTGCCATGTGGTGGCAAAACTGCTGAAAGTCAGAGCTGTCGATAAAAGAAATAAAGGTGTAATAATGTTTCTCATATCACAACTGATTTGAAAGTTTGTATGGGTTATGTTAAAGTTTATAGAGCGAAGGTAAGCAGAATAATTCATATGGCGGCGGGCCGTTGGAGAATAACGGCAGGTGTTTGCATAGTTTAACTATTAAATACAAAGATTCAATAATATTCCTTTCTCGGTTTGATTTATATCGCTAATTTTGAGGAAGATTATTATTACAACCTAATACATTTTGTCTATGAAAAAACCATTACTTTTAATCGCTACCATGATGCTGTCAGTGTCAATGAGCCATGCTTTGACGACTACGGTTATCGATGGAAACACCTACTCGGTTGATACGCTTCAACACTCAAAAGTAGGACCGGAGAGTTATTATACGGCTATCAAGTTTACCGGACCTTCGCTTACTTTCCGCACTTTCTATCTGGAAGTTGCGACAGCCCAGCAAAACCTTGAATTCCGTACGGAATTGGGACGTGACTCCGTTATCGGTACAGAGGATATTTCCGCTCATGCCCTCCGTAAGACAACGGATTCGGAAATCTATTATGCCGCAGTGAACGGCGACTTTTTTGAAACTCAAGTGGATGTCGGTGCGCCGGTGAACGGTTCCGTGCAGAATGGAATGGTGGGAACTGTTGCCGTGGGTGGTCCGCATTTTGTTTTCGAAGGTGCCACTACTCCTTGGACTTCCAATATTACCGCTTCCTATACTTATAGCGTGAATGGTGCAGCTCCGGTTGCGCTTACCCGTGTCAACGAACGTTTGGGCGACAATGAGCTGATTGTGTTCAACAGCCTGAACGGTAAGTTTACGCATACTCCTGCCGGTACGACAGAAGTGGCATTGGAACTGCTTCCGGGTGAGACCTGGAAGGTGAATGCACCGATCAAGGCAAAGGTAACGGGTGCTGTATCGACTACCGGTAACCGCGTCATTGCTGAGGGACAGGCTGTGCTGAGTGCATCGGGTTCCCGTGTGGCTGAACTGACTGCCTTGAAGGAAGGCGACGAAATAGAATTGGTATTTACGCAGACTTTGGACCAATACGGAGGCATTGCTCCCAATATTACTCAAATGGTGGGCGGTAACACCATCTTCCTGATGAACGGAGAAACAGTTCCGCAAGGCGACTATTCCCGTCACCCGCGCACAATGTTGGGCTACAACAGCGACAAGTCGAAAATGATTTTTGCCGTTGTCGACGGCCGTTCGGCCATTTCTTCCGGCGCAACTTATGTGGAACTTGCTGACATGATGAAGTGGGTTGGCGGTACATGGGGTATCAATATTGACGGTGGAGGTTCTTCTTCACTCTTCCTGCAACCGTTGGGCACAATGAATGTTCCGAGCGACGGTAAGGAACGCTCTGTTGGTAATGGCGTTTATTGCGTATTGAAAGCTCCGCAAGACAAAGAGATTACAGAAATCCGTTTCGTGGATTGGGCGATGAACTTCCCGAAATACGGTATCTATACGCCGAAATTCTACGGCTATAACCAATATGGCATGCTGATTGATACGGATGTGCAGGGTGTTACCTTGTCATGCGACCCGAAAATCGGTGAAATTATTAACGATGGTGCTACTTTCTATGGAACAGGCGACGGCATCGGTGCTTTGAAGGCTGAATACAACGGTTTGACAGCTGATATTCCTGTAACGGTGGCAGCAAGCGACAACGTGAAACTCCGTCTGTCGAATGTCGTGCTCGACAACAAGCGTGAATATACGGTGGAAGTGAATGCACTTGTGAACGAATCGGAAATGCCGATGAATCCGTCAGCTTTGGCATGGAGCTCAGACAACGAAGCCGTGGCAACTGTTGAAGCCGGAACAGGTTTGTTGAAAGGTGTTAGCAACGGTACTGCTGTTGTAACTGGTAAGGTCGGTGATTTCGTTGGCAATCTCAACGTATCAGTAGAAATTCCGGAAGCTGATGTAATGCCGGTTTATCGTGAATTCGGAACAGCCGAAGACTGGACCTTCCGTCAGGTGGGCGGTACAGACTTGACCGTTTCCCAACTCGGCGAAGGTTTTAAACTGAACTATGTCGGTAATGGTTCATCTCGCGGTGCCTATATTTCAGTTGACCGCCGTGTAGACGTATGGAGCTTGCCGGAAGGCTTGCGCATCAGCGTTAATCCGGGTGAAGTGCAGATGAAGAAGGTGAGCGTAACAGCCATGAACGCTCTCGGCGAACTGGCTTCTTCATGGGCATTTACAGAAACTGAACTTCCGAAGAATCAGGTTTCCACATTCAACCTGTCGTTCAAAGACATTTGGGATATTAACGATATCGCCATTTATCCTATCACCATCACAACCTTGCGTTTCGACCTTGGTGCATCGGCAAAGGGCACACCGTTCGAAATTCAGGTGCCGACCTATGCAGCTGTTTACACAGATCCGAGCGGTGTGAACGAGGTAGTAAACAACGGTACAGTGAAACTGTATCCTAACCCTGCCGCAGCCGGAACACCGGTACAGCTTGGCACAACTGCCGACGTAGAAGTCTATAACTTGAACGGAGCGTTGGTAAGCAGTCAGAAAGCTGTTGATGCGATTGCAACTGAGACTCTTTCAGCCGGTATCTATGTAGTGAAAGTTGTTGAGGATAGTGCTGTCCGTACAGCTAAATTGGTTATCCGCTAAAACACTTTTATATGAAAAAGATATTGGCACCGTTCTTCTCCGTGCTGTTTTGTGGCGCATGTATTTTCGCTCAGGCGGAGAAGAACACCATCAACATAAATGGTACCGACTATGCAGTCGATACCCTGATACATAAGCATAATGTAGGTCCGGGTACTAAGTATGCATATTACGATTTGCCTGAGTGTCCGTTGAAAATCCATGTAATGGAGATTGACCTGACTAACCCTTATGTCGAAATTGAAACGTGTCTGTCGGGTGACAGTGCAGTGGCTACCGAACGTCCGTCAAGCATGTATGCCCGCAACGATTTTCCGGGACATGACATGATTGGCGCAACAAACGGCGATTTCTATCAGTATGTCGACCCGATAGAAATCGGTATTCCCCGTAGCGGTCAGTTCCGTAGAAACGAATGTGTGACAAATCCGGTAGGGCGTGCATCCTTTGTGCTGACACCCGACAGGATTCCGTATATCGACCGTGTGGATTTCCGTGGAACATTGTCGAAAGGCGATGCTTCTACCCGTATTCATGCTGTGAACATGCAGCGGTTGGAATGGGAAAACACAGGAGGTGATTTTCTGTTGCTGTATACCAACAGCTATGGCAAATATACGCATAAGACAACCGGCGGTACGAAAGTGATTGTGCGGCCGAAAGAAGGCGACCTGTTCTTCAGTGCGAACAAGAATATCGAGTGCGTTGTTGAGAGCGTTTTCGACAATCCGGGAGTTTCTCCTATTCCTGAAAATGCGGCTGTGCTTTATGGTATTGGTAATTCCGAAACTTTCCTGAAAGGATTGGCCGCCGGCGATAACGTCACAATTTTCCTGAAAACGGACTTGCGTTCGCAGCCGGGACTGTTGACTGACTTTAAAGAACAGATGGGCGGAAGCGACGATATTGTTCTTCAAAACGGCTTGACCGACGACGGACAGTCGGGTGCTGCTACCGGCGCCCATCCGCGTACGGGTATTGGTATATCGAAAGACAAGAAAACCGTATATTTCTCAGTCATTGACGGTCGTCAGGCAGGTTCTGCCGGTGTTTCCTTGCAGGATTTGGGCTCTGTGTTCAAGGCTTTGGGCGCATGGGATGCCGTTAACCTTGACGGTGGCGGTTCCTCCTGTATGGTGGTCAACAACTCGATTGTCAACAATCCGTCGGACGGCAAGGAACGTCCGGTAGGAAACGGTATGCTGATTTATTCGAATGCTCCAGCCGACGAGGATATTGCCATCCTCGAATTTGGCCCTCGTCCTTATGAGGTGCCTATAACGGCTGTTTTCCGTCCGATAATCTATGCGTTCAATCAGTATGGAGTGTTGAAATCCAAAGATTTGAAAGAGGTGAAACTCACTTGTTCTCCTGAAATCGGAACAATTGATGAAAACAATGTATTCCATGCGGCAACAACGGAAGGCGAAGGTGAGATTACTGCTACTTATGGAAATTTGTCAGTGACACAGAAAGTGAAACTGATTCGCACAAACGTAGCGTTGGTACATGATAAATTCTTAATTGACAACAAGAAGGCTTGTCCGATTAAACTGACGGCAACAGTTGGAATTACTACGGATACTGTTGCAGCTACGACTATCGACTGGGTGGTTGCCGACAATTCAATTTGTGAGGTTCGCGACGGTGTAGTCTATGGCAAGGCGAACGGACAGACTACCATTACCGGTAATTCTGAATATTTCAACGGCGAACTTGCCATTACGGTTGAAATTCCGGAAGGTGATGTAATGCCGGTTTATCGTGAATTCGGAACAGCCGAAGACTGGACCTTCCGTCAGGTGGGCGGTACAGACTTGACCGTTTCCCAACTCGGTGAAGGTTTCAAGTTGAATTATGTGGGTAACGGTTCTTCTCGCGGTGCCTATATCTCGGTTGACCGCCGTGTCGACGTATGGAGCTTGCCGGAAGGTTTGCGTATCAGCGTAAATCCGGGTGATGTTTCGATGAAGAAGGTGAGCGTGACAGCCATGAACGCTCTTGGCGAACTGGCTTCCTCATGGGCATTTACGGAAACAGAGCTTCCGAAGAATCAGGTTTCCACATTCAACCTGTCGTTCAAGGACATTTGGGATGTTGACGATGTTGCCATCTATCCGATAACCCTTACCACCTTGCGTTTCGACCTTGGTGCATCGGCAAAGGGCACGCCGTTTGAAATTCAGGTGCCGACTTATGCAGCCGTTTACACTGACCCGAGCGGTGTGAATGAGGTAACAAACAGTGGTTCGGTAAAATTGTTCCCGAATCCTGCCGCAGCCGGTACGCCGGTGCAGCTTGGCATGACTGCTGACGTGGAAGTCTACAACCTGAATGGTACGTTGGTAAGCAGCCAAAAGGCTGTTGACGCTATCACAACGGAAACCCTCACAGCCGGTATTTATGTGGCAAAAGTCAGGACAGAAGAAAATGTCTACACCGGTAAATTAATTATCAAGTAGTGATGAAACTTAATAAAGCAATAATCGCGGCATTCATGCTGTTGCCTTTTGGCATGAATGCCGCTACTGAATGGACGGTAGAAGATGAAGTCTTTACCGTCGATACGCTCCGCCATGAGAAGGTCGGACCGGGCACGATGTACACGCGTCTTTATCTGAAATCGCAGTTGACATCCACCCACATGCGTGTTCATTTTCTGACAATGGACATGAAAGGGCACGACAATGTGAAATACAAGATGGAATTGGGCAACGACACGCTGCTGACCGTTGAGCGTATTTCTGACGTGGCAAAGCGGAAAACCACTTCCGGCAACTATTATTTTGCCGGTGTCAACGGCGATTTCTACATCACTTGGGACCCCTATATCGGTAACCCGAATATGGCCTGCTACGTCGACGGACAGATAGCCATGTATGACCGTGACGAGGCTACGAAATACGGCCACTTCGTGATGGACGACAGCAAAAACATGTGGTGCGACCATATTTATCAGAAGTGGACGATGACAAGAGCCGACAACAGCGTAATTTCGCTTAGCCATATCAATTATGACCGCCTTGACAACGAATTGGTGCTGTATAATGACAAGACCGGCCATTACACGAAAACGACCGGTGGTGTTGAGCGCCGTGTCCGTTTGGTGGAAGGCGAAGAGTGGGGCATCAACAAGCCTTTCAAGGTAGAAGTCGTTGGCGAAGCCGTTTCCGGTGGAAATATGCCTATTCTTCCCAACGAAGCAGTTTTGTCGGCTTCTGGAAGCCGTGAAGCTGATGTCCTGAACTTGAAGGACGGCGAGGTGCTGACCGTATATTTTGAAACGCGTTTGGGCGATTACAATCTGACTCCTCCAAATATCAAGGAAGTGTGTGGCGGTGACGTAGTTATCCTTCAACGCGGTGAGGTTGTTTACGAAGCCGGCCGTTGGATTAATTCCCGCGATGCCTTCAATCCGCGTACGATGTTGGGATATTCCGAGGATCGTTCGAAAATGGTTTGGGGGTTGATTGACGGTCGTTCGAGCGAGTCGAGCGGAAGCACTTACCCGCAGGGAGCATCTATCATGCGCTATGCCGGATGTTATGATGCCGTGAACGTTGACGGAGGTGGTTCGTCGGGTATGTATATCCAGAATTTGGGCATCGTGAATACGCCGAGCGACGGAAAGGAAAGAGCCGTTTCCAATGGAATTTATGCAGTGCTGGAAGCTCCGGAAGACAATGAAATTGCAGAAATTCGTTTCGTGGATTGGGCGATGAATTTTCCGCAATATGGTATCTATACGCCGAAGTTCTATGGCTATAACCAATACGGCATGCTGATTGATACGGATGTGCAGGGTGTTACATTGTCATGCGACCCGAAAATCGGCGAAGTTATCAACGACGGCACAACTTTCTATGGTACTGGTGACGGTATCGGCGCTTTGAAGGCTCAGTACAACGGTCTGACTGCTGATATTCCTGTAACCGTTGCTCCGAGCGACAATGTCGCATTCCGTTTGGAAAAGGTGCTGCTCGACAACAAACGCGAATATACGGTAGAAGTAAACGCATTGGTCAATGAAACAGAAATGCCGATGAACTCTTCTGCTTTGGCATGGAGCTCTGACAATGAAGCTGTGGCAACCGTAGAAGCCGGAACAGGCTTGCTGAAAGGTGTTAGCAATGGTGCCGCTGTTGTAACGGGTAAGGTAGGCGACTTTACCGGAACGCTGAATGTCTCGGTAGAAATTCCGGAAGCCGATGTAATGCCGGTTTACCGTGAATTTGGTACAGCCGAAGACTGGACTTTCCGTCAGGTAGGTGGTACGGATTTGGCTATTTCTCAACTCGGTGAAGGTTTCAAACTGAACTATGTGGGTAATGGTTCTTCTCGCGGTGCCTATATCTCGGTTGACCGCCGTGTAGACGTTTGGAGTTTGCCGGAAGGCTTGCGTATCAGCGTAAATCCGGGTGAAGTTCCGGTGAAGAAAGTGAGCGTAACAGCTATGAACGCCCTCGGCGAACTGGCTTCTTCATGGGCATTCACGGAAACTGAACTTCCGAAGAATGAATTGTCTACATTCAGCCTGTCATTCAAGGACATTTGGGACCTCAGTGATGTAGCTATCTATCCTATCACTATCACTACACTCCGTTTCGACCTTGGTACATCGGCTAAGGGCACTGCCTACGAAATTCAGGTACCGGCTTATTCAGCCCTCTATACAGACCCGAGCGGTGTGAATGAAGTGGTAAACAACGGTACAATGAAACTGTATCCGAACCCGGTAGCAGCCGGAACACCGGTACAGCTTGGCACAACTGCCGACGTGGAAGTCTACAACTTGAACGGTGCTCTCGTAAGCAGCCAGAAGGCTGTTGAGGCTATCGCTACTGAAAACCTGTCAGCAGGTGTATATGTAGTGACCGTGAAAGCTGAAGGCAGCGTGAAGACTGCAAAACTGATTGTTCGTTAATCTTACAATTGAATCCTAATAACAAATGCGGCAACTGTCCACCGACGGCTGCCGCATTTGTTATATAACGTAAATAGCAGCGGTCTGCTGATTTTATTTTTTTATTTTGTCAAAAAAAACAATCTGCTGTTATGTTTTCTGTGTCTATTCGTATCTGTAGTATATGGAACAAGATATATTGACATCAACATTCATGAACTTGCGCAACAAGTTGCACCGCATCGCTTTGAGATATATGCAAAACGATGAGGATGCTAAAGATGTGCTTCAGGATACATGGCTAAGGCTCAAATTAAAAAATCCTGTGTCTGATTCGGATGAGGCGAAAAATAAACTTGTCTGTGTCCTGCGTAATGTGTGTATCGACAGATTGAGAAAGACAAATATGCAGGCTATAGATGAAGTTCAAATTCCCGTTCCGCTGCAATATGAAATGGAAGTGGAGGACATCAAGACTTTGGAAAATCTTCTGCAGGAGGGATTGACGCCTCTGCAACAGCAGATATTCAACCTTGTGACACATGAAGGGTTGGATTATGAACAGATTGCCGAGGAACTTTCCATGTCGGTGGAGGCTGTGAGAATGAACATGAGTCGTACTCGCAAGAAAATACGTGAAACTTACAACAAATTAAACAGATGAAACAGGTAGAGAATTTAAGCATAAAAGAAGTAGAGACGTTATGTCGGCTTTATAATGAGTGTCGATTGTCTGTACAGGAAGAAGCCGAATTGGAGTATATATTGCTCTGTGCGACATTCAGCTCAGACCTCATCAATGAGACAAGAAAACTGATGGGCGTGTCGCATCAGATGAAATTTCAGAATGTGCAGATACGTCCGAAACGTACAGCCTACCGAAAAATTATCGGTTGGACATTGGCCGCTGCGGCAAGTGTGGCCATTGTATTGATTGGAAGTCGTTTCCTGCAGGTGGAATCCGATACGATAACTTCTACGGACGGAAACTATTATATTGCTTATGTCGAGGGGGAGCGGCTGAATGAGGAAGCGGCACGTAAGATGGCCGAAGCGGAAGCCGCTAAAGTGGCTGCTTTCATGCAGTCTGTCGAAAAGCAAAAGACCGAAGAACAAGATAAGGTAAGACAATTTATAAACTATCAAAATAATAAAAAATGAAACGTTTTCTGATTTTTTTCTGCATGGCAGTCATGGCTATCGTAGCCTATGCCAAGCCTCCCAAGTTGAATGTAGAGAATTTGTTTGATGGAAGGTATAATAACAGTAAAAATGTAACCATTTCCATCTATAAGAACAATGGTAATTATTATCGGGGTATAACAGTGAAGAACAACTCGAAAATAATCAAAGCCATTGCTGATGCAATTGAGAAGGACAGACCTCGGTCAGAGGGCTATTCGGACTATCAGGGAGAGGATGGCCGATATACTTCACTTCAGATTGTCAATAATGGTGAGACCATTTACATTGGCCTACAGCGTGACAAATCGGACGGTGCATTCTTTTTCATCCAAGGAAAGGAAAAGGCTTTTGAGTAGACGATAAAATTATGATATATGAAACTGCATTATTTTACATTGGGGGCTGTGCTTTTTGCTATCCCTCTCTCGGCCCAAAATGTGGCAGACTCTACTGCAATGGATTGGGAAAGACGGCTTGAACTGGAAGAGATTGTCGTAGTGGCATCACGTCCGGTTGTAAAACAGGCACCTGACAGGATAATATACCTGACGAAAAACGACCAGTATGCCAAAGGAATGAATGGTATGGAAGTACTTGACCGTATACCTCGTGTGTCAGTGGTAAATGATTTGGTTACAGTCGCAGGCAAGAATTCTGTGCGGTATATCATTGACGGACGCCTGATGGAAATATCAGACGAGGCAATGGCTATGCGTTTGAAAAACCTTCAGGCAAGCGGTATAGAGAAAATAGAGGTACTGACAACTCCACCGGCAAAGTATGCCGCAGGCAACAATGTGGCCTATATCAGCATCACATCCCGAAATGAGTCGCTGGGTACGCGCGGAAATGTCTGGGCAAACGGAAGTTATCGGGAGTCTTTTTGCTATCAGGTTGGAGGAAATGTGTCACATTCGACACGAAAGGTGGAATTGTCGGCCGATGCAAGTTGGAATGATTCAAAGGGTATCAATGATTTGGACCGAACTTATACATTTGCCGACCATATCAAAACTTCCAATCGTTCGACCGATTTCACGAACCGGAATATTGGTGCCAATGGGCTGTTCAAATATAAGTTCACAGAAAATTTGAACGCCGGTGTCATCCTCAATTACTATGCGAACAGACTAAACAGCAATCTGGTTGATGTCACTACTGACCGTGGAGTTGTCTTCAAGTCAACTAACTGGTCACCATCTCGTCCGAATAACGCTTTGACGGTCACAGCTTTTACTGACTGGATGCTTGATACGAATGGCAAAATGCTTAGCTTTACTTACAATTATTTTGACAAACGGGCGCAGAGTTTCTCCGATGTAACGACATCTGATAATGATGTAGATGTTCGGTTGACAAATACGGGTGACAATAGGTATCATATCCATTCTGCAAAATTAGATGCAATTCTTCCATTCCGTTCATTCCGTATGGAAGCGGGGTTAGCTTTTACAAGCATCGGAAACAATGCCACTTTGGACGTACATCGTCGGGAAAATAATTCTTGGATACTCGATGCTCAGCAAAGCAATGCTTTTGACTATGATGAAAATTCGGCTGTTGCGTATATGAGTGTGGAAAGGAATTTCACAAATTCTCTTTTCGGCAAATTGGGGTTGCGTTATGAATCAACCCGTACCAAGGGTTATCAGCGTGTCAGTGGAGAAAGAAACAGCGATAGTTATAACCATC
>OOCB01001684.1_pt1 | contig 28436 bp, 22 predicted proteins | sample 1671351 | NCBI WGS metagenome assembly OOCB01 (sample SAMN06348148, study PRJEB24527) | human gut metagenome | biome: human gut; feature: ankylosing spondylitis patient; material: feces | host: Homo sapiens | place: China | collected 2015-10 | reverse complement strand
ATTTTTTTAATAATATGTTATATTATATAATGTATTATTATGTAATTATATATAAATCCGGAGGTTTGCCGTGAAAGAAATGACGGAACTTGAAAAATATTACAATAAATTTAATGAAGAAAAAAGACTGACGAGAAGACATGGTCAAGTGGAATTTATTACATCTATGAAATACATACATGAGTGTATAGGTGACAGAAAATGTGTAAAAATACTTGATATAGGTGCAGGTACGGGAAGATATTCTGTCGCACTTGCAGAGGAAGGGCATGATGTGACGGCAGTTGAACTTGTAAAGTACAATCTCGGTATATTGAAGTCAAAAAACAGTACGGTCAAGGCGATGCAGGGAAATGCCATGAAATTATCAAAACTTCAGGATGATACCTTTGATATAACATTGCTCTTTGGTCCTATGTATCATCTTTTTGGATTTGAGGATAAATTAAAGGCCATGAATGAAGCAAAAAGGGTGACAAAGCCGGGAGGAAAGATACTTGTTGCGTATTGTATGAATGAATACAGTATATTAACATACGGATTTAAGCAAAATCATATAAAAGAAGTTGTAAAAGCGGGAAAAGTTACAAAAGATTTTCATTGTCTGCCTGAAAAAGAGGATTTGTATGATTATGTGAGGGTCGAGGATATAGACAAAATCCGCAAAGCAGCTGACTTAGACAGGATAAAACTTATATCTGCCGACGGACAGGCAGACCTTATGCGTCCTGTGTTAAATGCGATGGATGAGGAGACTTTTAATCTGTTTGTGGAGTATCATCTTGCGACCTGCGAGAGACAGGAACTTGTAGGTGCGGGTGCACACACGGTGGATATTTTGGAAAAGCGATTATAAAACAAAGTTCTTGTAATAAAAGTTTGTGGGATGTATAATAGTGGTTGTGTCAAAATTTCATGCTATGCACATAATAAGAGGATGGTTTCTTGCCGGAGGATTTATGGTGTGTATATGCAGAACATAGTTGAAGTGACAATGTGAAATATCATATGGAGGAAGAAAATATGTATAATATACTAAGCGGTTGCTTAAATCCCAATCAGATAACGATGATAGGTATTCTCGCAGCATTCCTGCTGACATTTATATGTCTTAAATTTCCATTTCCGTTTCTGCCGGTGGATCAGGGCAGGGAGTTTGCGGTAAATGGTGCATTATCAAAGGGAAAGACAAGAGGTGTCGGACTTACATTTGTAATAGTATTTATTATCTGTTCGCTGCTCTTTATGCCGATAACAAGAGAGTTTATCATATATTGCATACTTTTATTTGCAATAATGTTAAGCGGTTACCTTGATGATGCGGCAGAGACACCATGGCAGGATTACAAAAAAGGTGCGATAGACCTTATTTTATCTATTGTTACAATGTGGACATTCTTAAACTTTAATGAGTCTGTTATACACATTGGAAAAAATGTCATCACACTTCCGATGCCGGTTTATTTTGTGCTCGGTATAATTCTTATCTGGGTTTCAATAAATGTAACAAACTGCACAGACGGTGTGGACGGGCTTTCAGGAAGCCTTTGCTGTGTTGTAATATCAGCGTTTACGGTGATTTTTGCAAATGAACTCGGATATTATGTGATAGCTGATTTTATATTTGTGGCAACGCTTCTTGCTTATCTTTATTTCAATTCAAATCCGAGCAGTATGCTTATGGGAGATGCAGGCTCAAGGGCACTCGGATTTTATATTGCCATTATCGCAATGAAAACGGGACATCCGATAAGCTACATATTACTTGCTATTGTGCTTATAATTGACGGAGGTCTTGGACTTGTAAAGATTTTTTTGAAGAGATTTTTGAAGATTTCAATCCTTGTAAATACAAGAACACCGCTTCATGACCATGCACGAAAAAATAAAGGGTGGTCGGATACACAGGTAGTGTTCAGATTTATAATAATGCAGATAGTCGCTGCGATGATAGGTTATATAATCATTAGTCTGTTATAAAATGATAGGGTATATTTGCAGGATTATATTGCACAAGCTGTTATAAAATACTTTTTGACAAAACATCATAAATAAAAAAGACATGGCATAAATAAGAAGACAGGTCATGTCTTTTTTGATTTATACGGATGTTTATGTATTATTTTGTATTAAAAATTGTGTGGCTGCAACAGATTTTCAGATACAATTATATGCAGGATAGCTGCTGTATCATTTTACCGGGTGGTCATGCACAAAATGTTGTCAACGGGCATAATATATAAATGATAATGTTTAGAGGTGCTTGAGGTGCAATCCTTTCCAAAACCAATGAGTGCAAAAGAAGAGGAAGAATGCATCAAAAGATACCAAGTGGGAGACAGGAGTGCGAGAGAACTTCTTATTGAAAAAAACCTGCGGTTAGTCGCATATATAGTTAAAAAATATAATACATCTGACAGGGAGCTTGAAGATCTTATCTCTATAGGGACAATAGGTCTTATAAAAGGTGTGGATTCTTTTGACGGTTCAAAAAATATAAGACTTGCAACATATTGTGCGAGATGTATTGAAAATGAAATATTGATGAATATAAGAACGGAAAAAAAGACATCAAGAAATGTTTATCTGTACGATTCGATAGGTTCGGACAAAGAGGGGAATGAAATAAATCTTATAGATGTTATCGAGTATGAAGATGAGGATATTGTAGAAAAGATTACGCAGGATGAGCGAATAAAGAGACTTGATGATAAAATAAAAGAAGTTTTAAGTGGGAGGGAGCAGGATATTATAAGGAAGAGATACGGTATAGGTGGTTTTAAGATAAAAACGCAGCGTGAAATTGCAGCCGAGTATGGAATATCAAGGTCTTATATATCGAGAATAGAAAAATCAGCATTGCTTAAGCTGAGAAAAAGTTATGAAAATGATTGTTTATAGATGGCGGTTGTGTTAATATATAGGATAAGAATGGGAGATTTTGTACGATTGATCTGAACTTGTAGTTTGATATTACAGGCTTAGTATAAATTTTCAGTGATTTATAGTACAGATTGTAGGAGGATATCAATGAAAGTACTTTTAGTAGATGATGCGGCATTTGTGCGTATGTCGTTAAAAAAGATTCTTGATGATGCAGCATTTGGATTTGAATATGTTGAAGCCGGTGATGGGGAAGAGGCTATAGAAAAATATAAATTATATTCACCGGATCTTGTCATTATGGATATTACGATGCCTAAGATGGATGGGATTGCGGCAGTAGGAAGGATAAAAGAGATTGATGACAATGCAAGGATAATAATGTGTTCATCAATGGGATATCAGGAGAAAGTTGTTGATGCAATTACAGCGGGAGCAAAAGATTTTATTATAAAGCCTTATGAGGCAGAAAAAGTTATAAAATCGGTAAAGGCAGTATTAAAATTAGATAAGGAATAGTATGGAAAGTAAAAAACTTTCTATGCACAAAAAATATGTGCAGAAATGAGGATTAAAATGACATATTTAGAAGAATATAAAGAGGGAAATAAATTTTCCGGGATTTATCTTTGTAAGTCTAAACAGATATTAAAGACAAAGGCAGGAAAGACATATTATTCTCTGATACTTCAGGATAAAACAGGAGTTATAGACGGAAAAGTCTGGGAGTTAAATGCCGGGATAGCAGAATTTGACAGTATGGATTTTATTATGACAGATGGCACTGTAACATCATTTCAGGGAGCCCGTCAGGTAAATATAAATCGCATAAGAAAAGCCGGAGAGGGTGAGTATGACCCTAAAGAATACATTCCGGCATCAAAGTATGATATAGAGGAAATGTATGCAGAGCTGAAAGGTATCATAGCAACGATAAAAGAACCACATCTTAAACAGCTTACGGAAGAATGTTTTATAAATGATAAAGAGTTTGTAAAAGAATTTAAGATTCATTCGGCAGCCAAATCAGTACATCACGGATTTATCGGAGGACTTTTGCAGCATACGCTTGCAGTTACAAAGATGTGTGTATTTCTTGCAGACAATTATCCTATACTTGACAGAGATCTGCTTGTTACTGCCGCAATCTTCCATGATATAGGAAAAGTATCTGAATTATCAGATTTTCCGGCAAATGATTACACGGATGACGGTCAGCTTTTGGGACATATATTTATCGGTGCGGAACTTATAGGAAATAAAGTGCGTCAGATAAGCGGATTTCCACCGGTACTTGCAACGGAGCTTCGCCATTGCATACTTGCTCATCACGGAGAACTTGAGTATGGTTCGCCGAAAAAGCCTGCTATAGCAGAAGCGATGGCACTTAACTTTGCAGACAATACGGATGCTAAGCTTGAGACTATGACTGAGATATATGACAAGGCAAATCCAACAACTGAATGGCTCGGATTTAACAGATTTGTCGATTCAAATATCAGACAGAGTTCAGGAAGTGCGGCAAAGAGGAGATAGTAACGATATAGAAATAAAAAGCCGGGGAGCTGATTATCTCAATAGAAATATGGATAGTTGGTTTGTCGGCTTTTTTCACCAGGGGATAGTAATTTAACACTATCAAGGAAGTCAACGGTTTCTATTGCGTAGAGCAATAAGTGGTGGGTTGCATCTGTTTAAGTGGGAAAACATCATTAAATATAAAAACAGTTGAATATAATAAAGGAAATAGCATTATGAGTAAGGAAAAAAAATTCGTGTGTGAAAAGAACGAAGAACTTGAACTTGATATAACGGACCTTGGCAGTACTGGCGAGGGAATAGGCAAGATTGATGGGTACACATTATTTGTCAAAGATGCACTTATCGGGGATAAGGTAAGAGTTAAGGTAATAAAGACAAAGAAAAATTATGGTTATGCAAGACTGCTGGAGATAATAAAGCCGTCTGAGTTCAGGGTAGAGCCTGAATGTCCTGTTGCAAGACAGTGTGGAGGCTGCCAGCTTCAGCATTGTTCATATGAAAAGCAGCTTTCGTGGAAAGAGGAGAAAGTGGCTAATTGTCTCAGGAGGATAGGCGGAGTGCCTGTTTATACTGAGGAGGAATATAAAAAAATTGTAGCCGGGAAATCGGATGGCAGTAAATCGGTTGAAAATACCTTAAATGGCACACCGATAATAATGGAACCAATATTAAGGATGGATAGACCTGTTCATTATAGAAATAAAGCACAGTTTCCGGTCGGATATGACAAAGACGGAAATCTTGTTGCAGGATTTTATGCAGGAAGAACACACAGTATTATACCACAGACGGACTGTCTTATACAGCATGAATGTAACAAACAGATAGTTGAGACTGTTCTTGAATTTATGAAAAAGTATAAAGTAACGGCATATGATGAAAAAAAGAACAAAGGAATAGTGCGGCATATACTTACAAGAGTGGGAAAAACAACTGGTGAAGTCATGGTATGCCTTATCATAAATGCAAAAAAACTTCCTTATCCGGAAGAATTTGTGGAAATGATAAGAAATTGTGGAATTAACCTTGAGATAAAAAGTATCACTGTTAATATAAATCGTGAAAAGACAAATGTAATACTTGGAGAAAAGATAGAAACACTCTATGGACACTCATATATAGAAGATTATATCGGGGACATAAAATACCGCATATCACCGCTCTCGTTTTATCAGGTAAACCCTGAGCAGACGAAGAAACTTTACCAGACGGCACTTGAATTTGCTGATATAAAAGAAGGTGAAGTTGTATGGGATTTGTATTGCGGAATCGGAACAATATCTCTTTTCATGGCACAGACAGCGGCGAAAGTGTGTGGTGTTGAGATAGTACCGCAGGCAATCGAAGATGCAAAACAAAACGCAGAACTCAACCATATGACAAATACGGAATTTTTTGTCGGGGCGGCAGAAGATGTAGTACCAACGCAGTACGAAAAAAGCGGTGGAAAATTAAGGGCAGATGTAGTGACAATTGACCCACCGAGAAAGGGATGTGATGAGAAACTGCTTGAAACAGTTGTAAAGATGGCACCATCAAGGATTGTATATGTAAGCTGTGACCCGGGAACGCTGGCAAGAGATGTGAAAGTGCTTGTTGAGAGGGGATATGAAGTTAAGAGAGTAAGGGCCTGCGATATGTTTGGGGGGAGTTTTCATGTGGAGACGGTGGTTGGACTACAACGCAAAAGTATGTAGAAATCTTTGAATTTACGCAATTTACAGAGTTTTGGACTTTTAATGAAGTTGGTGTAAATCATAAAGAAAAAGTACAAGTTCGTAAAGTGGAGGTGTCTGTGGTACTTGACCTGGATACTTGAAATACAATTTTGTATATAAAAGTGAATAGAGATCATCAATTATGATGAATGTAGGGATACTTGCAAAAGAGTGTCCCTATTTTTATATAAGGGCATTCCTAACAGGGATGCCTTTTGAATTTTAGGAAAGGAGATGCAGAACATGGGCGTTATTGTTTCAAGGCATGTTGGGACAAAAAAAGACCTGCGAAGTTATCTGAAATCACTAGAGAGGATGACGAAATTTGAAATATGTCATGTCTCAAATTTTAAATCGTGGGATAAGCCGGGAATCTATCGGATTTATATAACAGTCCGAAAGAAAGAAAAAAAGATACACAGTTTATAAAAATAAAGAATACGGAGGGTCAGAATTATGTGTAAAGTAATTGCTATATGTAATCAGAAAGGTGGTGTATCCAAGACCACTACAACAGCAAATCTTGGAGTTGGTTTAGTAAGAGCAGGAAAGAAAGTGCTTGTGATCGATGCAGATCCGCAGGGAAATCTGTCACAGAGTCTCGGAATTGAAAATCCGGATGAACTGGAAGTTGCACTTCCGAGTATCATGGAGCAGATCATCATGGACAAGGAGGTGGATGTAACGAAAGGAATCATCCGTCATAAAGAGGGACTTGACCTTATGCCATGTAACATTGATCTGTCAGGAGTGGATGTTTCACTTGTGAATGCCATGAGTAGAGAGTTTGTCTTGAAAACATATGTGGAAAGCATGAGAGAGTTCTATGATTACATTCTCATTGACTGTATGCCAAGTTTAGGAATGATAACGGTCAATTCGCTAACAGCATCGGACAGTGTTTTGATTCCGGTGCAGGCAGCTTATTTGCCGGTAAAGGGACTGGAGCAGTTGATCAAAACGATTTGCCGTGTGAAAAAACACTTGAATCCGGAAATCAAATTTGAAGGGATTTTAATCTCCATGTTGAACGCAAGAACGAACTATGCAAAGGATATTATGGAGTTGATCAGGGAGTATTATGGGGATGCAATTCCTATCTTTGAAAGTAAAATACCGTTTTCTGTGAAAGCTGCTGAGACATCGGCTGCGGGAGTGAGCATCTTTACATTGGATAAGAAGCATCCGGTGGCGCAGGCTTACGAAAAATTGACAGAGGAGGTAATCGCTCATGAGTAGGACAAAGGTATTAGAAAATGTAAAATTGACGAGTTTTGATGACCTCTTTGGTGGAAATAAAATAGAAAAGGCTACGGAAGCAGGTGATGTGAAAGAGATACCGCTTTCAGAACTGCATGAATTCCATAATCATCCGTTTCAGATTCGTTCAGATGAAGAACTGGCAGAGATGATTGAGAGTATCAGAGAACATGGGGTGCTGGTGCCGGGGATTGTCCGTAAGCGTAAAGAGGGCGGTTATGAGATCATTGCCGGACATACAAGAAAGCATGTATGCGAGATACTTGGATTTGAGACAATGCCGGTATTTGTAAAAGAAATGGATGATGATGAAGCCAGTCTGGTTATGGTGGATTCTAACATTCAGAGAGAAAACATCCGACCGAGTGAAAAGGCAAAGGCATATAAGATCAAATATGATGCCATGAAGAATCAGGGAAAGGCTGGGAACAGCCTGAAGATGATGTCGGAGGAAAGTGGCGAGAATTATAAACTGATTCAGAGATATATATGGCTTGCAAGACTGAATGATGATCTGTTGGCGTTGGTAGATAATAAACAGCTTGGAATGGTTCAAGGGGTCAGTTTATCGGTTCTTCCGGAGAAAGAGCAGGAGCTGGTGTATGATGTCATCTGCAGGCACAAAATGAAATTATCGACGGTACAGGCAAATACCATAAAGCAGTTGAGCGTAGATGGAAAGTTTAATGAGCAGATCCTGGAACGCTATCTTACTTCTGCCCAGAAGCAGAAGAGAAAAAAGGAAATTATTCTGAAAAATGAACGGCTGTCAGAGTATTTTGAGGAAGAAACCACAGAAGAGGAAATGATGAATATCATTTTTGAACTGTTAGAAACATGGAAACGAAAGAAAGGAAGTGCACAAAATGAATAAGATTATTTTACTTGGAAATATGACAAGAAATCCGAAAACTACGAGAAAGACAGCAGAGGATGGTAGTGAAGTTGTCATTACCAAATTTGATCTTGCAGTAAACCGGAGGGCAAAGCGTGATGGAGAAGCCGATGCCGATTTCTTTCACTGTACTTCCTTTGGAAGGCAGGCGGAATTTGTCGAGCGATATTTTCACAGCGGCTCCCGTGTATTAGTCATTGGACGGGTGCAGAATAACAACTATACGACCAAAGAGGGAAGCAAGGTCTATGGTTTCAGCATCATTACAGAAGAGGTTGAATTCGCACAGAAGAAAAGTGCGGAGAAACCGGCAAATAAAGACAGTGATTTTTCATCCGTTTCGGATGAGGAGCAACCGGTCAATGGCAGGTAGGTGATAACATGGCAGAAGGTTTCTTCCGAAGTAAAAAAGGATTTACAGTCGTTCAAAATGAGATAACCAGAGATGTGAATATTTCTTTGAAAGCAAAGGGACTATATCTTGTCATACAGGCATATATCTCCATGCCGGATAAGAAATGGACAAAAGATGACTTCATGCGTTTAGTAAAAGAGGGGAACAAGGCTTTTGATAGTGCATGGAAGGAATTGAAAGAAAGCGGATATCTGAAGGTACACATTATGTCGGACAATGGAAGATGGCGAACCGAGTATGAACTTTTGGATGAGCCTCAGGAAGGACCGCATACATGGTATCATAATGCGGACGGAAAAGTGACAAGTGATAACATTCGCAGGGCAGGAAAAAAGAAGAAAGATATGCTTTCAAAGGATCAAAAAGACCATTACCCCCAAAATGGTACTAATGGTGAAAAAGACCATTACCCCCTTTTTGGTAGTAGTGGTAACGGTCCTAATGGTTACGGTAGCAACGCAAATGGGGGTAACAATAATAAAGACTATAATATAAATCCTGATATAAAGACTAATATATTTAATCCTAATCATAATCAATATCAGGATCAGGAGGTGATGCGTGAGGACTATTCGATGGAGTTTATAGAGCAGCATTATGAACTGGAACCAAAGTATGTTTCTGCTGTGCAGGAAAATTCGATCAACACGGTCAAGGATGTGCTTTATGATATTTTGAATACCCATAAACCGGTGCTGCGGGTAATGGGAGAGGACAAACCGGCTGCGGTTGTGAAATCACGGCTTTTGAAACTGAACCGATGTGATATTGATTATGCGATCGACCAATATCAAAAACAGGTGACGAAGGTACATAACCATAAGGCATATATGCTCACGGTTCTTTACCAGGCGAAATCGCAGGGTGAGTTGGATATCAGTAACCGTGTGATGTATGATTTTTATGGAGCAGGAAGTAAAGCTGGTGATACAGGAGGTGGTGGTAGTGGATAATAAGGACAAGTCTGCCAGAATTCCGGTACTACTCCGGCTGGATAATTTGAAGCACAGACTGGTCTATAACATTCTTGAAAGTACAGACAACAAAAGTGCTTATATCCGGGAAGCGGTGATCTATTATCACAGGCATAAAGGCATATCTCCGGAGGAAGATGATGTTATGGATCACATCCGGTTGGTGGTCCAGGAATGCAATCAACAGCTTTTAACCGAACTCGACAAGAGGATCGGAAGTAAAGATTTGATTGCCTATGACAAACTGAAAAATATATTTTAATCGACTGAAAAATACAGTATAATTTACATTGCTGGGAATGACCAGCGTACAGCAAGGAGCGTGAACGATATGAGAAAAATGATAAAAACAGGCATGGTATTTTTTATGGCGATGATGGTGCTTATGACGCAGCGTGTTACGGCAGATGCAAAAACAAAAGTTCTGAACAAAAAGATAACCATCGACTTAAACAAGGATTCGGCAGGAATCCGCTTTGCGCCGACTAAGCTGAAGAAGTATTCCAAAGTAAAAGTCCGTGTGAAAAACAAAAAGGTGCTGAAGGCGAAGGCAAAAGGCAGAAAGTATATCTACCTGAAAGGTAAAGCCGGAGGAAGAACCACCATGACAATCCGATTATATAAAGGTCATAAAAAGATGCGGGTGTACCATTACAGCATCAAGGTGATCGGAAAAGGACAGGATGGTTATAAGGCACAGGCAAAGAGAGCATTTACCATCCAGAACAGGTACCGGGCAGAGAAAGGTGCAAAGGCACTGACATGGTCAGATGAGTTATATCGCTTTGCTATGTATCGATTAAAGCACAGTGGTTATGACCGACATGTGTATCTTCAACGAGATATGAAGGACTATTATGGAGATATGTTGGTAAGCAATAACATATCTTTGGGTGAAAATCTGGCATGCGGACAGACAAGTGCTAAAGAAGTAATGCTTTCGTGGAAGCATAGTCCTGGGCATTACCGGAATCTGTTGAATAAAAGTTATCAATGTGGTGCGATTGCCCGCTACAAGGATATCTGGTGTGCAGTATTTTACGATGAATCTCCGGAGAATCTTTGCAAACAGAAGCAGGATATCTCAGACATAGTTATTACTATTAAGCGTCGGGACAAGGCAAGTGGAAAGTATATTGGTGGAGCTACCATCGGTTATTATGAAGAAAAAGACCGATGGAACACAAGCAAACGAATTACGGTAGGAGAGTCTGGACGGCAGGTTGTTTTGAAACTTGGTAAAACCTATGTGTTTTATGAAAAGACAACACCGGATGGATATGATAAAGCGGAAAAGGTAATCATAACAGTAACAAAAGATATGCCAAGAGAGATTATTCTTTCGGATAATTAAAATTTCATAGAGTAACTGATAACGAAGCAGGAAATGTATGTAAGAAAGTTAATACATTTCCTGCTTTTTTTGATTGGAGGAAAAAAGATGCCATTTCTCATCCGCCCACCACCGGACAAGGCAGAAAAAGTCCGGACAACAGATCAGTCCGCATCCTGACGCAGTGGATGCGGAAAAAAAGAAATATGCGTAGAAATGAGGTTTATCATGAAATCAAAAGTAAAGAAGAGATGTAAGCAGATGCTGACAGGCTTGTTGGCATTATCTATGCTGTGCGGATTATTGCCGCAAAATACGGTAAGTGTCAGTGCAGCAACGACGGCAAAAACAAATGTATCTTCTTATGGAAGATTAGGAAATGTAGATGTCGGTTCAAAGACGAAAACGGGAACATGGTGGAAAATCAATGTTGGCAGTAAGACTGCATTTTGTCTCAGTCTTGGCAAAACTTGTCATACCGGAAATACCTATCAGGTGACGGATACTCATACCTGGAATCAGAATACCGGTGGAGAAAAACATGGTTATTATGCAAAGATCATCCGTTTTTATGTTGATGACTGCAACCGGGCAAAAAAAGGATTTGTTCTTGGTCAGGCACTTATCTGGGCGGTATCAGAGGGAAATACTTCTGAAGCAAATCTGAAAAATGTGATCAAACAGGTAAAAGCAAATACAGGGTATTTTCCGAATAAGACTGTAGCAGAGTTGTATAAGCAGATCTTTCAGCCAGCAGGAGCATGGGAAGCAAAGGCAACCATGTGGGAAAAGACCGGAGCAACAAAAGGCTATCAGAAACTGATCACGGTTGAAGCGAATACCATTAATTTTCCAAAATATAAAACTGTAACGGATCATACCTATTACCGTCAGAGAATTACACTGCATAAGCAGGACGAAGATGGGAAAGGGTTGGGCGGTATTAAGTTTACCTTATCTGCAGACAATCTGGATGACCTGTATTCATTTAATGTGTTTGACCGCAATGGAGACACAGCCAGCAATGCGGATGAAGATGATAATACGGAATTTGAGGTAAGCGGACTCACTACAGACGGTGGAACCGTTGCCTGGAGAATGACCTATCGTCTGGAAGCAGATGAGATGGCTTATTATACGGATAATACTTTAGCGTCGATGAATGCAGACCAAAAAAAAGCTGCCAAGAAAGCTCTGGAAGATGACGGATACAAGCAGGGGGTTCACTTCGGAAAGAACATGACCAAAGCAGAGGCTGAGGATCTGATCAGAAAAGATCTGAATTCGCAGATAAAAGATATTTCCAACTCTTATACCTTGACAGAGGACAGTGTTGGAAACAATAAGAACATTTTCTTAGATCTGGCAATGGTCAAAGGGGTAAAAATCACTCTGAAAGAAGCAAACAGCTGGCAGAAAAACAGTAATGGAGACTGGCCGGACAAGTTGGTGGAACATCCAACGCAGTACAGCAAGGCGTATATGACAACGATCACCAATAAGTATAAAAAGGCAACGATCGTGGTGGCGAAGAAGTCTGGCGGCTCTGCTGACGGTTCGGCTCATGGAGATGCAACACTGGATGGTGCGGTATTCCAGTTGTATTCCGATAAGGCATGTACACAGAAAGCAAAGGTATTTGATGCTGCAGGCAATGCAAAAACCGCAGATGTCTATCGAATTAGTGGAGGAAAATTAACAACCGATTATCTCAGAAGCGGTAATACCTATTACCTGAAAGAGATACAAGCCCCGACAGGTTTTTTACTTAGTGATGAAGTCAAAGAATTAAAGATTGATGCTTCCGCTAAAACAGATGAATTTACACCGATTCTGTTTCAGACTAATTTCGCAGATATACCGATCAAAGGAAAGATTGCTGTGAAAAAGAAGTCTTATGATCCGACGAAGAAAGAGTATTACCCGGAGAATAACACAACTTTTCAGGTGTATTTGAAGTCGAAGGGCAGTTATGATAATTGCGCCGATGATGAGAGAGCAACGATCAAAACAAATGTAGACGGCTATGCTGTAACCGGCGATCTGGTCTATGGAACTTATGTAGTGCATCAGGTGGATTCCGGTGATGTGGATGCCTATTATGTCGATGATTTTGAAGCAATGGTAACAGAAAATGGCAAGGTATATGAGTTCGAAAAGGTCAATGAGTTATTCAAGGCGTATTTCAAGATCATCAAGAAAGACAAGAACACGGAGAAAACGGTACTGAAGCCGGGAACCAGTTATCAGATCTATCAGGTAGCAGATGGAAAAGAAGAACTGGTAACACAGGAATACATGGAAGATGGCGAGAAAAAGACAGCAGACACCTTTATCTGTGATGAATCCGGTGAAGTAGTAACTGTGGATTCTCTTCGTTCCGGAATCTATCATATTTATGAAGTGGCTGCTGCAGATGGCATGCACATAAACCATCAGTATGTGGAGGTTGTGGTAAACAGCAAGGCAGATAATTATGAAAGTTACATTGATAAGGATGGATATCATCATGTAACGATTACGTTGGAGTATCTGAACGAAGAAACAAAAGGACGATTGAATCTCTTAAAAACCGGCGAGGTGTTAAAAGGCTGGGATAAGGAGAAACAGGAGTTTATTTTTGAGGATGTAAAACTGGATGGTGTAGAATTTACCCTTTATGCGGATGGAGATATTGTGACACAGGACGGACAGAGTACCGACAATGCCCGTGACACATGGTTCAAAGATGGCGATAAAGTGGCTGTCCTTACAACCGGAAAAGGTGTGGAATTTACATCGGAATGCGGTGGCATCACCGGTTATACAATGGATGAAGACGGAACCATTCATGTATCGCTGCCGTTAGGAAAATATAAACTGAAAGAGACAAAGACACCATACGGATATGTATATCCGGATACCAAAGAGTGGTCTTTGGAATTTAAGTGGCAGGATGGGAAGGACGAATATGTCCTTAACAGTACCGATGCAACCGATGATAAGGGGCTGCTCCATATCAAAAACGACTTCGCCGGCACGAAGCTGGAATTGATTAAGCAGGATGCAAAGACAAAGGAATCCATTGAAGGAGCACAGTTTGGCTTGTATTCCAAGCATGATATTTACAATTACGCCGGAGAAAAGATCGTAGATGCGGGAACGCAGCTTGCAACTTTAACTACAGGTGCGGATGGAAGTGTTGTATCAGATAAGAAACTGCCGCTTATGAGTGAGCTTTATACAAAGACTGCTTCTGCAGAAACAGCAGGAAGTGAAGCTGCGACAACAAGTACTCCGGCGGCAACAGGACTGCCATTTGTACCATCACAGCCGGAAGTGACACCGGGGTTAGATCTGAGTGCGACAGCTTCTCCGATGCCAACAAACGATGCAATGGGTATGAAGTTAAATTCTGGAGATTATTATCTGCAGGAGTTGTCCGTGTCCGACAGTTACTATATGGATACAACGCCAATCAACATTCATCTGGAGTATCAGGATGCAGAGACAAAGACGATTACAGCAAAGGCAGTCAAAGAAAACACACAGACAACCAATGTGGTCAGTAAGGTTGATGTAACAGGCTCGAAAGAGGTTGATGGCTGTAAACTGGAGATCACAGATGCATCCGGCAAAAAGGTTATCAGTTGGACATCCGGGGAGAAGGATTCAGTCAAAGTATATGTAACAGAGAAGGACGGCTACCAGAATTTTAAGTATTCGTTTGATGAGAAGGGAAATCTCCTTGTAGGAGGACTGTTCCACGATAAAGAGTATACATTGACAGAAACCAGACCGGCAGGTGGATATGTTACCGCAGATGCGATTACCTATCAGATAAAGTCTGTAATGGCATCCTCTGTGGCAGAAAATCATACAGATACAGTGGCAAGCGGAAGTGCAGTTACGGTAAATCCGGTCAGCGGAAGTGCAGTATCCGGTGAGACTGGAGTTTCTTATACATCTGTAGTTGCCGTGAAACAGAAAGACGGAACTTTTGCTGATCATACCGATGATAAGATCATTATGGTGGATGAGCAGACGCATATCCAGCTTTTGAAACTGGACAAGGAGACAGGACAGGCTCTCGGCGGTGCAAAGTTTGTTGTAACCGATTCCAAAGGAAATAAAGTGATGAAATTTGTTACAAAAGATGATGCTTATGACATCACCGGCAAACTGGTCGTTGGAGAAACCTACACCTTTACCGAGGTTTCCGCTCCATCCGGTTATCAGCTGGCAAAGCCGGTGCAGTTGACGATCAAGGATACTGGAAAAGTGCAGACAGTGACGGTTAAGGATGCACCGATTCCGGAAATGCCGGATACCCCACAGACAGGTGGAAACATGCCGGTCATTCCGATTGCAGCAGGATTGCTTATGGTAGTTGGTGCAGCGGTGATGATCTGGAAGAGAAGAGCAACGGTAAAGAAATAAGATTTTTGTAGAAGTATAAATAAGTTTATTTGTTATAATTTTTAGGTAAGAGGCAACGAAGGTTGTTCTTCCTAAAGATTATGACATACTCTATTTATGTTTTAATATTCAATATGGTGTAATAAATCTTGAATTGGGCATATTATGTAAAGTAGGAGTATTTGGAAACATTTAAGACATTATTGACAAAAAAAGACGGGTTTGTTACAATTTATTTGTAAAACACTTGACATATGCTGAATATATATGTATAATAACACACCTGTCATATACAGAAAGTGATATGGGTGTATATAATTTGTAAGGAGGAACAGTGATGGTTGATATACTAGATGCGGCACGTTATTTAGTATTTTTGTCGTATAGGGGACAGAAATATTCGCTGACTCCACTAAAAATACAAAAGATTTTATATTTGGCACAAGGGTGGAGTTATGTATGGGATGGTGTTGCTGCTTATCCAGATGAATTTAGTGCATGGCAATATGGACCTGTTAATGAGAAGGTGTATGAAACTTTTAAACAATATGGTAGATCTGAAATTCCTGAACGGGAATGCATTGATGAGTTAACAGATAAAGATGTTGAAGAAACATTAGAAGCAGTGTGGCAGGAGTATGGAAAAATGTCGGCGTATGATTTGGTGGAATTGACACACACGCAAACTCCATGGAAATATGCATATCCACGTAATTTGGGAATAACCAATAAAAGTATAAAACATTATTTTCAGTCAACTTTTTAGTTGGCTGAATTTTGTATATATAGCATAGTAAATCCTTAAAGGTCGTATAGGGGTGTTATTGCTATAAAATATGAGTTGACAGTATTTTATTAGGTAATTAAAGTGAATACAATTTATGCTAGGACATTATTGTATATGCTAGTCGATGAAAGGAAATACAACTATGGGAATAAAATTAAAGGGAATAGAAATAGAGAATTTTAAATCATATATAGAAAGGCAATATATCCATTTTTCTGATTTATCTGTGTTACTTGGTGCAAATAGTAGTGGAAAAAGTACCGCTTTACAGGCTATTTTGGTTATGAAACAAACACTTGAATGCAATAGTCCGGATGAAGAACTATTACTATCAGGAAAATATGTTGCGCTTGGAGATTTTTATGATGTGATTTCGGATAAAGAAAAAAAATATTTTGTATTGTCCTTGATAATGGCACAAACAGGAAAATCTGAAAACACAACTGAAAATGATCAGTTTAAGATATCTTGGCGTTTTAAGTGTGCAGAAGATGGGATGTCAACTATTTTGGATAAATTAGAAATAATTTATGAAAATATAAAACTATCATTTATTAGAACAAATGAAGGCTTTCATAATATGTATATTTTTGATGAAAGAAGTCCTTTTAGTGCTAAAATTAGTAATTTAATTATGGCTGAGTTCTACATTCATTATGATATGGAATTAAATGATAACGCAATCAGTCTATTGAATGATCTGTCTAGAATATTTATAGCAAAAAAGACTGCAGGAGCAGCGAATAATCGTCCGGTTTGTTTAGGTGAAATTGATCGATTTTACTTACGATTGTTAAATAAAATACAACGTGGGGGTGAAAAATCTTTTGCAAGCAATGGGAAAATGAACCAAATCTCTAAACACATTTGTGAGTTGATTGATAAATATGGTAAATTGGAATTTCAGAGATATAAAGAAATCTCACAACTCGTTCCCAAAGAATTGTGTTCACAATTGATAGACATTGCATTATCCAGTGTTAAAGATACAAAGGAGATAGAACAAATTGTAACAGAACATGAACAGTTTATAGAAAGATATAATAGAGAAAAACACAATATAGAGGAGTATAAAGGTCGTTATAATTTAGGACATAATCCTTTTGCAAGATTTGACAATGGTGAGGAAAAAGAAGAGCGTTTTACTCAATTAAATTATGCGTTGGATTTCTACAAATCATTTTTGAAAAATATTTTATCCAGATTATTTTTTGTTGGACCTATTAGAGAAAATCCTAAAGGTTTATATAATATTGGTTTTGAAACTATACCCAAATATGTGGGACCTACAGGTTCATATTTTGCTTCTGTTTTATTGCATGAAAATAAAAAGGAAAAGGAATATATTTTACCTAGAAGGGTTGAAAAATGCACTTTGTTACAAGCATTAGCAGAATGGATGGTACATTTGAATGTTGCAAGTGCTGTTAATGTTGATAAAAATAATTCATTTGGTTTTAGTGTATCTGTAGAAAATATGGAGAATGTTAAATCAGATATTATGAATGTAGGTATTGGGACGAGCCAGGTATTACCTGTCTTGGTATCGGTATTATTGTCGGAACCAGGTGAAACATTGATTTTTGAACAACCAGAGTTACATTTACACCCATATTCGCAGAGTAGATTGGCTGATATGTTTGTAGAATTTTGTAAATCTGGCAGGAAAATAATATTAGAGACTCATAGTGATTATTTTTTGTTGCGGTTAAGGTACCAAATTGTTAAAGAAAACATATCAAATGAATGTGTGGCGGTAAATTTTTTTCAGAATTCAGGTGGAACAAAGGTTACTTTTGCAAATATATCGGGATTTGGAAATATAGAATATCCAGAGGATTTCAAAGATGAAACGCAGGAACTGTTAAATGCGATACTGGAAGCTTCGCTGGAGAGAAAGGGATTGTTATGAATATATTGATAGATCCATATATGTTTGAACTTTCAAGCGAAAAGGATATATGTAATAATTTAACCTTTTTTATGGATATAATTAGGTTGTCTCAAAGTTTAAATGATTTTTCAATTACAGTTTATAAAGGAATGATTGAGAGGATGCAACAAAGAACTATTCAACCATTTCCAATTAAACTAGCTGAAATTAGAGATCAAGAATTGAAAAATATTATACTTCAAATTAATAATTCTTTTGCAAATGCATTAATAAGGACAATTGAAAGCATTGACATTGATGGTTGTAGTGGAGATCAAGAGTTCGTGGTTGATGGACAAGAAGTGGATGACGAACACTATTTTGAGTTATATAGTGTATTATTAATTCCTTGTTATTCGCATAACATTGATATTGATAGGCGAATTATAACTGGAAACAAAAGCAAAGGTAAACAAATCGGTGACAGGTTTGAATTGGAATGTGGTTGTAAGGAACATAGGTATTTACAGAAGTATCAATTTGTTGGAATTGGAGATTTGCTTCCCATTAAAGACAAAGTCATTCGAATATTAAAGGAAAAAAGAAAAAATGGAGAAATTCCGATAGTTAATAGAGTGCAAGCAAGAATGGGAGATCATCATAATCATGTACAGGCTGATGGGAAAAAATTTGATTGGCTTGATGAGCTTTCAGCACAAAATAAAAGCGTGTTATGTTTGTTGCAGGAACTTGGATTGTTTAAGATAATATTTGAAAGGTTCGTGCCTGCAGGAATAAGAGCAATAGGCACTATGAGCATAAAGAATGTTGAAGAAAAAGAGCAGCAAGATATAGTTAGTGTCAAATTTTCTGCAGAAACAGGAATGTTAATCATAACATCACTGTACTTTCCTAAAGGTGTTGGGGAAATATTACATAACTATTATTATTCAGAACAATTAACACATAAAAATGTTAGTGAACTAATTGAGAAAACTCAATGAAAAATAAAATATTAAAGGGCAATTATGAACCAACTAAATAATATTTCAACCTCAAAGGGAAGAAAGGTATTTTCAAGAAGAATACTTTTCTTCTCTTTTTTTATTTTAGCAGTCATTGCTTTGGCTCTGGGACTTTGGTTAAAAAGAACCGTGGATCAGGAGATAAAGCAGGACAATATAGAAAAAGAGATTACCACGGAGAAAGAAAAGGATGGTGTACGGAACCTCCACAAAAAGTACAAAGATATGATCGGGTGGCTAGAAATCAAAGGCACCGGCTTTTCTTATCCGGTTATGCAGACAGGTATCAAAGGTCATCACGAAGGTGACTGGCAGTATTATCTTAACCGGGATGTGCATGGTGATTACAGCTTTTATGGGACACCGTTTTTAGATGTCCGCTGTAAGACAGACAGTGACAATCTTATCATTTACGGTCACAACATCAACGGGAGACGGTACTTTGGCTATCTGCAAAATTTCCGTGAGGAAACATTTTTTAAGGAACATCCCGTGTTTTCGTTTACTCCGGTAGAGGGAAAGGAGCAGGACTATCACATCGTTTCGGTATTGGAAACGGACAAATATGCAGATTATTATTCCTTCACGGATTACGGGAACGAGAAGGACTATTACGGAATGGTAGAGAAAATCCTAAGTCACAGCAAGTTTCAGAGTGAAGCGGCAAAGAAGATGAAAAAGGAAATGGATGAAAGGGATGCAGAGGCATTCTTTCGGAAATATAAGTTTGTAACGCTTTCCACTTGTAGGACGATGGATGGAAGGGATAAGCGGCTCATGGTAATCGGCTGCAGGAAACGATAACAGAAAGCAAGGAGGATAACAATGCATAAGGAATTAGAGGTTATGAAACCCCGCTGCAATGGATTATGGAAAAGGTGTGCAGGAACGGCAGCATTGATCTATTTTTGGATGTTGGCAAATGTGCCGGCGGTGGCATTTGCAAAAGATGAAAAAGGCAATGCGACAGATACCGGGGTGAAAGAAGTCACGGACGGCATCAATATAATCAAGGACTTGGTTCTTGGCTGTGTTGGTGGAGTCGGTGTGATTTTTCTTGCCTGGGGACTGTTAGACTTTGGTACCGGGTACTCGGCACATGACACGACACAACAAAGTCAGGCGATCAAAAAGGTGATCGGTGGTCTGATCATGATTGCAGTTCCGGCGATTCTGAAACTATTGGGCGTTTCGTAATGAAAGCGGGGACAGCGGATCATGAATTTTCGCTGTGTCCGGAATCCTGAAGGGAGGTGATGATGGTGGGATTGTGGGATTCCGTAACAGGATTTTTTTCCGATTTAGGAGACTTCTTTAGCGGTAAAGACTTTTTTGAAGCTGCCGGGTACGCATGGAATGACATGATGAAACTGGCAGCCGATGTTTTGACGAAAAATCCATCTTCCGGCACATACAAGGATGTCTGGGAAAATATATCAACGATCTATACCACCTTAAATGTAGTTGCAGTTTCATTGCTCTGCATTTTTTTCTTATATGGATTTTGCAGGGATAGCTGTGATTTACATGCAGATCTGACATTTGAACGAACAATAAAAATGTTCATTCGGTTGATCATAACCTCAAACGTGATGAGCATGGCATTAAGCTATATGCCGAAGTTTTTTACATGGGGCAAGAACCTGACTTCTGCAATCTTGGGAGAAAACAAGCTGTCAATGATTTATGATTTTGACGGTGTAAAGGTGTATGAAAACATATCCAGTGCAGACTTTGGAACGATGACCGCTTTTTTGACGAGTATCCTGTTTTTCTTATTTACCGTCGTGTGCGGATTTATCGTGGTGCTGACGGTGTTAAATCGTATTCTGAAGATTTACATGATCGCTCCGTTTGCAGGTGTGGCATTGTCTACCCTTGCAGCAGGCGGTCAGACGGCAAATGTTGGTTATTCTTATATACGCACCTTTTTCGGATATGTGTTTTCTGCGTTGCTTATTGCGGTTGTGATTACGATCAGTGCCAGTTTTATCAATACCGTTGCAATCGACACGGAAAATGCAATCATCCGGTTGTTGGAGTATTGCTTGAAGATGGGTGTCATTTCATCCTCGGTAAAGATGTCGGACAGCGTTATGCAGAAAGCATTTAATCTATAGAAATGGGGGAAATCAATGACAAAAACAATCAATCCGGATGTGGCTGCCTTTAAGGATGATTTCTTCAAGGGATTGTCTTTCAGGGAGTGCGTATTCGGAGGAAGTGCATTATTTACAGGAGTGGGAGGAATCCTGTTTCTGCATTTTTACTTTGGTGTAGGGATTAACACAGCGATCACTTTGTGTATGCCGGTGATCGGTATCATCGGGCTGTGTGGATTTTACCATAAAAACGGCATGACATTGGTTCAGCTTGTGAGAAGGAGTGTAAAGCTCATATTTCAAAAGCCCTATGTCTATGAAACAAGAAATCAGTTAAAGGAATTGGAGGTACAGACAAATGGAAGCAGAAAAAAGCGAAGAAAGAAACGATGAGAAGATGAGGATGGATATTGAAAGGAATACAGACAGTGAAAAAAGGCTGATGGGGTACATAACCGCTATTGCGGAAAGCCGGGATCAGTAACAGCAGCGTTTGGACATTATGTCCAAACAGAAGCAGGTGCAGGAGGAAAAAGTAATGACAAAATATATAAAAATCTTTGTTCTGGCACGAGAGACCGCAAAGAAAGTCTGTCGTGGCAGAGAGCAGTGGATTCGATACCTTGATGTTGCGTCAAGGTTATATAAGTATCCCTTTGAGGACCAGCTACTCATCTATGCACAGCGACCGGACGCAACTGCCTGTGCCCCGCTTGAAATGTGGAATGAGAGGATGTTTTGCTGGGTAAATCGGGGAGCAAAAGGAATTGCCCTTATTGATGGGGAAAGTGAAAGACCAAAACTTCGCTATGTCTTTGATGTATCCGATGTTCATAAGGCAAGACGGATTGGTAAAGATCCGTTTATCTGGCATTTGAGGGAAGAGCATAAAGAAGTGGTTCTCGCCGAACTGGAGCACATTTATGGCAGTACCAATGATTTACTTCCTTTTGAATACCGTATTTATGAAATTGCTGAAAGAATATCGGAAGATTTTTATGAGGAAGCGGTCGATGAGGTGATCGATGAAGCGGCAAACAGTTTTCTGGAAGATCTGGATGGGGATGCAGTTGCTGTCCGGTTCCGGGAAATGCTGGTACAAAGTGTAAGCTATACCATTCTGAAGCGATGTGGATGTGATATGACGGAGTTTGCTGATGATTTTACATTTGATTACATCTATGAGTTTAATACGCTCAGAACCTTATCGGTGCTTGGCAGTACCACTTCGGAGTTATGTGAACCGGTGCTGATCAGGATTGGAAGAACGATTGCAAGGTATGACAGGGCATTATTGCAAAATAGAAGATATACAGGAAATCATAATCATACAGAAAGGGCGGTGGCAGGGCATGAATCTGACATACGAAAGGAACGGGGACTATCGGATTCCCAATCTGATACTTTCGGAGCAGGAAGGAACGATGTTGACGAAATACGGAGTGTTGCGGAAGAATTATCTGAAAAACCACAGGAGGGGGATTTACACGGGACTTCTTCTGAGCGGAGAACTGCTAACACACTGTCTGGAGATACAGGAACAGGCAGAGGAGAGGTTCGAGGTGCTGACACAGCAGTTGTTGAAGAACCAGACCGTGATGGAGGAACTGAAACAGAACGATCCGCTGCAGTGGACGAAAGAGATGAACCGGATCTATCAGCAGGCGGAGGAGATCGTTCTGAAGGAACAGGTTTATCAGTAGCAGAGTTAGAGCAGTATGAACCACCTGCAGACAGTCCCTATCGACAGATGGATTTATTTTCTCTTATGTCGGAGCAGGTGGGGAATATTGCGATGGCACAGGCAGAAATGCCATCGGACAGATTCCTTTTCGGCACGATAACTGCAGGGCAGATCGAGGAGATTCTTCGCACCGGCGGAGGAAAGGAAAACAGCCGGAAACGAATCTATCATAAGTATCAGACCGGAAAAACACCGGAAGAAATGGAGGAGTTTCTTCAGAAAGAATACGGAGAAACCGGCAAAGGATTTCAACTTGGAGGGGAACAGATCTCGGTCTGGTTTAATAAGGATGGGATGTATGCGGCACATGGCACTTCTGCTTTTGAGCATACCGAGGCACATCTTTCCTGGAGTGCTGTGGAGTCTGTGATTCGTGGACAGATCGAAGCAGGCAATTATATTGACAGCAACGAAGCATATCTGGCTGACCAGTTTGTAAGAAAAGAGTTAGCCGATATGCTTTTCTTTTATTACCGGGACTCTGTTGGAGCGTTTCCGGAGAAACTGGGGTTCGATGGATATGATTATCCGGTACAGCATGAACGCATTACGGATATGCTGTCCAATGGGGAGGATATTCAAAGGATTGTAGAGCAGATGGATCAGACATTGCAACAGGTGGATGATGGAGAAATACAGTACCGTTTTCGTCTGATTAAAGATCCAAAAGAGCTGCGGGATGACCTTGCTGATCTTTTGAAGGAAAAGGTTTCTTATCCGCTACCGGAAAAAGTAAAAGTGGCTGTCGAAGATTTTATCACAGCGGATGAGATTGACCACACCCTTACGAGAGGTTCCGGCTTTGTTCATGGCAGCTTCCGCATTTATGACTTCTATCATCAGGAGCATACCTTAAAGGAAACTGCTGATTTTCTCAAAAATGAGTATGGAACCGGAGGTACCAGTCATGCACTGGCAGGTTCGGATCGCAGTTTTAAGGATTATGATGCGAAAGGAATTAAACTGCGCAAGGGCAGCATTATGACACCGGATGCGGAAGTTCTTCTTTCATGGAATGTCGTGGCAAAACGGATTGAAAAGCTGATGAAAGAGGATCGTTATCTTTCTGCAGAAGACAAGGTAAAGTATGCCCAGTATAAACAGAAGCAGGAAGAAAAAGCACTGCAGCAGGCAAAGGAAGAACTGGGATCTGTGGCTGATGAACCAGAAATCGTTTCAGAAGAGATGGATAATGTGGCTGATGAACCGGAAGTTGTTAATGGAGAGGTAGCCGGTAAAGTTGACGAACCGAAAGTTGCCGCCAAAGAACTGGATCAAGCCAGTGAGGAGCCGGAAATCCTTTCGGAAAATAATGTGTCAGAGGACATTTCAGCAGAAAACTATGTAATCTCCGACATGGAATTAGGTGTCGGCACAGCGAAAGAAAAGTTTCAGCGAAATGTGGAAGTCATTCGTACACTGGAAACGATTGAATCGGAGAAAAGACCGGCAACGAATGAGGAGCAGGAGGTCTTATCAAAGTATGTCGGCTGGGGCGGTCTTGCGGATGCTTTTGATGAAACCAAGAGTGCCTGGGCGAAGGAGTATGCAGAGCTGAAAACCCTGTTGTCAGAGGAAGAGTATATATCTGCAAGGGAAAGCACCTTAAACGCTCATTACACCAGTCCCGTGATTATTCAGGAGATTTACCGGACATTGCAAAGAATGGGATTTACAAAAGGAAATCTTTTAGAGCCTTCGATGGGAATCGGCAACTTCTTTGGTATGCTGCCGGAGACGATGCGGGAGAGCCATTTGTATGGTGTTGAGCTGGATAGTCTGACAGGAAGGATAGCCAGACTGCTATATCCGAAAGCCAACATTACCGTGGATGGATATGAGAAAACAGCATTCCCAAATGATTTTTTTGATGCTGCTGTTGGCAATGTTCCATTTGGTCAGTACAAGGTGGCAGATAAGAAATACGATAAATACAACTTCTTGATCCATGATTACTTCTTTGGAAAAACTTTAGATCAGGTGCGACCGGGTGGTGTGATTGCTTTTATCACCAGTAAGGGAACGATGGATAAGGAAAATCCAAAGGTGCGAAAGTACATTGCACAGAGAGCAGAACTATTGGGGGCAGTCAGACTTCCCAATACCGCATTCAAAGCCAATGCCGGAACAGAAGTCACATCGGATATTCTTTTCTTACAGAAGCGTGACCGTATCGTAGACATAGAACCGGACTGGGTGCATCTTTCACAGGATGAGAATGGCATAGCAATGAATAGCTATTTTGTGGAACATCCGGAGATGGTTGTTGGCTCTATGGAAATGGTCAGCGGACCGTATGGAATGGAAAGTACTTGTGTGCCAGATGATTCACTTCCTTTCGAGGAGCAGTTACAAAAGAGTCTGTCTTTTATCGATGGTTCTTATGAAGAAATTGAACTGGAAGAACTGAATGAGGAGTTGACGGCAGAGGTTATCCATGCCGTTCCGGAAGTGAAGAACTTTAGTTATGCGCTGATCGATGATCGGCTGTACTATCGGGAAAACTCTTTGATGCGTCCGGTAGAAGCCTCTGAGGGAATGCTTGAGCGAATCAAGGGGATGGTTGCTATAAGGGACTGCACACGGGAGTTGATCCGGTTACAGTTAGAAGATTATCCGGATGAGCAGATCCATTTCCGGCAGAAACAGTTAAATGACTTGTATGATTCCTTTGCAAAAGGCTATGGAAGGATTTATTCCAAAACCAATAAGCGGGCGTTTCATCAGGACAGCAGCTATTGTCTGCTCTGTTCACTGGAGAAACAGGACGAGGAAGGCAACTTTCTTGGAAAAGCGGATATGTTTACAAAGCGCACCATAAAGAAAGCAGAAGTTGTGACCAGTGTGGATACGGCAAGTGAAGCATTGGCGGTTTCATTGGCAGAAAAAGCAGCGATTGATTTTGAATATATGTCCGAACTGAGTGGAAAAGACGAAGATACGCTGATCGAGGAGCTGACCGGCATTATCTTCAAAAATCCACTTAGCGAGGAATGGGAAACAGCGGACGCCTATTTAAGCGGAAATGTGCGAAACAAACTGGAAGTAGCCGAAACTTTTGCGAAGAATGAACTCATGTATGCAGTCAATGTGGAAGCATTGAAACGGGTACAGCCGAAAGAACTGGATGCCAGTGAGATTGAAGTCCGGATTGGAGCAACATGGATTGAACCGAGATTTATCGAGGATTTTATGCGGGAAGTGTTTGAAACACCGGAGCATTTATTAAATCGTGATGTAATAAAGATTCAGTATTCCGATGTGACCGAGCAGTGGAATGTGAAGGGAAAAAATGCAGACTTTGGAAACGCACTTGTAAACATGACATATGGAACCAGCCGGAGAAATGCGTATCAGATTTTGGAAGATTCCCTGAACCTGAAGGACAGCCGTGTGTATGACACAGTGATCGAGGATGGCAAAGAAAAGCAGGTTCTCAATAAAAAAGAAACAACGATTGCTGCACAGAAGCAGGATGCCATGAGGGAAGCCTTCCGGGACTGGGTATTTCGTGACATGGACAGGCGTAATGAACTCGTGAGTAAGTATAATGTATTGTTTAATTCCACCAGACCACGAGAGTATGACGGTTCTCATTTGAAGTTTCCGGGAATGACACCGGATATTGAGTTAAAGGGTTATCAGAAAAATGCCGTGGCTCATGTTTTGTATGGAAATAATACACTGCTTGCACACTGTGTCGGTGCCGGAAAAACATTTGAAATGGTTGCGGCTGCAATGGAAAGTAAGCGTCTGGGGTTATGTCAGAAAAGTTTGTTTGTCGTACCAAACCATCTGACGGAGCAGTGGGCCAGTGACTTTTTACGATTGTATCCGGGAGCCAATATTTTAGCGGCTACCAGGAAAGATTTTCAGCCGGCAAATCGTAAAAAGTTCTGCTCACGGATTGCTACCGGCGATTATGATGCGGTGATCATCGGGCATAGTCAGTTTGAAAAGATACCGCTATCTGCCGAACGGCAGACTACCATTATTGAGCGGCAGATTGCTGAGATTACGCAGTCGATTGAAGAAATTAAAGCGGAGCAGGGAGAACGCTATACCATTAAGCAGATGGAGAAAATGAGGAAAACCCTTCAGACACGATTGGACAAACTCAATGATACTTCCAGAAAAGATGATGTTGTGACCTTTGAACAGTTAGGAGTGGACAGGCTTTTTGTGGATGAAAGCCATTATTACAAAAATCTTTTCTTACATACAAAAATGCGTAATGTAGCGGGGATTGCTCAGTCGGAAGCACAGAAATCTTCCGATATGTTTGCCAAGTGTCAGTATTTGGATGAACTGACCGGCGGAAAGGGCATTACCTTTGCAACGGGAACCCCGATTTCCAACAGTATGACGGAATTATACACCAACATGCGTTATCTGCAGTATGATATGCTGCAGCGGATGGGACTGGGGCATTTTGATTCCTGGGCATCTTCTTTTGGAGAGACGCAGACAGCGATCGAACTTGCACCAGAGGGAACCGGATACCGTGCAAAGACGAGATTTGCCAAGTTTTACAATCTGCCGGAGTTAATCGCACTGTTTAAGGAGTGTGCGGATATTCAGACACCGGATATGTTAAATCTACCCATTCCGAAAGCAGAGTATGAAAATGTGGTATTACAGCCGAGCGAACATCAAAAGGAGATGGTCGCATCGTTAGCGGAGCGGGCGGAGGCAGTCCGTGACCGGAGAGTGGAACCACATGAAGATAACATGTTAAAGATTACAAATGATGGAAGGAAGCTGGCGCTGGATCAGAGACTGATCAATCCGCTACTGCCGGATGAAGAACATTCCAAAGTAAACGCCCTTGTGCAAAAGGCGTATGAGATATGGGACAGGACAAAGGCAGACAAATCTGCACAGCTTATCTTTTGTGACCTTTCGACGCCGAAGATAGTCGGGAAAACAATCGCAGGTGATGGAAATGATATGTTAGAAGCAGAAGTGTTTGATGATGTCTACCATGACATTAAGCGAAAGCTCATGAATCGGGGTGTACCGGAAGAAGAGATTGCCTTTATTCATGAAGCGAATACGGAGTTAAGAAAGACGGAGCTGTTTGGCAAGGTAAGAAGCGGACAGGTTCGTTTTTTGATTGGTTCCACGCAGAAGATGGGAGCCGGAACCAATGTGCAGGACCGTCTGGTTGCCCTGCATCATTTGGACGTTCCATGGCGTCCGTCAGATGTAGGACGGATTTTGCGGACATTCAAAATAAAAAAGAATGTGGAGGTAACAGACAATGGCAAAATCATTATTTGAGGAACTGGGCGGCAAATACGAAAGGCAAGGGGATTATTTGATACCGTGCTTAACTGTACCCGCCGAAGAAGAACAGGCAATAGGCATCTGGGGGCAACGGCATTTAGATTATCTAAAACAGTACCGTAAAGTTACATACACCAATCTTCTTACAAGCGGCAGGCTAAACGCCTACCTTGCCGACATCAACAGACAGGCACAGGA
>OOCB01001675.1_pt1 | contig 28523 bp, 27 predicted proteins | sample 1671351 | NCBI WGS metagenome assembly OOCB01 (sample SAMN06348148, study PRJEB24527) | human gut metagenome | biome: human gut; feature: ankylosing spondylitis patient; material: feces | host: Homo sapiens | place: China | collected 2015-10 | reverse complement strand
TAAGCAGAAAGCCTTTCCGCAAACTCGGCGTATTCTTCCTCGGTCATGCGTGTCTTGACTACCCGGCTGCGGTGCGGTGTGTTGTATCGTTTCATGGTCGGCAGACCTCCTTTCTGTGCGTGGTGTCCTCTCACTAATAGGAGAAAAACAGGGTGTGAAGCGGAACTGTTTTTGAAAAATCCGAAAAATATTTTGAGGGGTTTTTCAGCGGCGCAAGCCGCATAAGCAGGGTTTGGGGAAGGCACTCCCCAACAAGATTCCCGCAGGGGCAAAATGAGCGATAAGCGAATTTTGGTACTGCGGTAGAATCTTGCTCTAAGAAACTGCCGGACTGCCGTTCACTTCCTACTGCCACTTTTTCAGAAAATCTATAACCAGCTTTTTCATAAAAGGCTGCGGGCTGGCGTTCTTCCTCTTACTCCCTACAACACCGCAAAAAGCAAAAATGACGGACTTTCCGGCAAGAACTTTTCCGGCGGCTCGGTCTTTCCCGACAATAAGGCGTTTCGGAAGCTGCGTTTTGCCCGCTGTCTAAAAAAAACGGCAGCCTTTTTTGGTTTCACTATCTAATACGGAACTTTTGGAAATTTGCCAAAAATGAGCGCAAAAAAAGCAGCAAATCTTTTTCGGATTTACTGCTTCATGTGCCGCTGCGGGGCGGCGGGATATTCAGTTTCTATGTTATCGGTCAAGCCGGAACTTGAACAGGCTTTCAATCAGCTTTGTTCTGATGTAGTCCTCCATATCAGAGTTGTAATAGCCGTTCATCTTAGAGAAGTAGCGGATATATCCAGCGTATCGGTCAAGGACGGCTTGTATCGCTATGGGGTCGCCCTCATGTGCCTTTATGATAGTGTCATAGGGGAGAAGTCGGTTACTCATGGGACAGCACCTCCATTTCCTCTTTCAGCCGCTTCAAGGCAAGCCGTATATGCCGCCCGATTGTGCTGCGTGTCCAGCCGCTTTGTTCTCCGATTTCTTTCTGCGTCAAGTGCTGAAAGTAGTACAAAAAGATTTCTTCCTGCGTCTGTTCCGGCAATCGGGCAAGAGCAGCCGCAAGAGAACAGCTATCTAAAAGTATCGTCTGCCCCCGGACAGAGAACGGATAAGTTTCGCCATAGTCCGGCACTTGAAAATACTCGTCTGTGGTGCTTAGTTGGACAAACTTTTCTTCGGTCAGATATTCAAGGGAGATTTCCCGTTTCCATCTCGCCGCCAGCATACGGGCAGCGTCAAAGGACGCATGGCGAATAACAATCCGGCAATAGGTATCATGGGTATAGCGGATATGTTCTTGATAGGCTTCGTATTCAGTCATGGAAAATCCCCCTTTCTTCGATTATGGGAAAGGGCGGCAGCACTCCTTGCTGTCGCCCCTTGATTGCCTATCTGCAAAGGCAGGCGGGGCTGTCAACGGTGGGCGCAGCCCATTTACCTGCCGTTGACTGGCTCGGCCGGTTTTGCTAATCAAACTTTTTCTATATCAAATCTTTTTTAGCAAAAATCTTATTTGAAATCACAAACGATACAAGCCATATCAAAATCCCGCAACCACACGTAATAGCTGCTGCTATTCCTGAATTTGATTGCATAAGTGAAACTAATTTTGAGGGAACGCTAATTCGCTTTGCTATGTCGATAATAACAGGGGAAAGAAATAGCAAAAAGCACACAAACTTTGTCTTTTCATACCCAAACTTATATTGTATCGGAAGAAAAATGCCCATTCCAAACGCTTGAATTAGAAAGACCAACGCAGCAGTTTGAGCAAAGTTATCAAGTTTAAGCTCTGGAACAAATTGCATTTCAACCAAATAAGCGATACAGCAGATTACATAAATAATAAAATACAGTGCATATTTTGAAACAATTACTTTCCCTTTGGTATAAGGAGTTGAAGAAAGCAGAGCAGTTGCTTTTGGATATTGATTTTCTTTTTCGGATATTGCTAAATTAAACGCGACTGAAGAAATCAAAACTGACATTAACAGACTAATCATACCGCCCATTTGAGGCTGCCGCCATGCAAGTAATAATGGCAGGCCAAACGCTATTGCAATAACTCCCAAAGTATAACCTTTGACTATTGTCAAATCTTTCTTTATCAGAGGTATCAACATCTTATTCACCTTCCTTTACATACGCCAGCATTATATCCTCTATCGAAGCCCTTTCAAGAAGTATGTCGGGATAAAGAGATTTGATTTTCGACGCATTATCTGAAATTCCTGTAAATCCATATTTGCTTTTTTCAAAGTGAAGCATAAGCGATTTTATATCCGGGGAAAGATACTTGACATCACCTTTAACAACTCTAAATTTTTCAAGCAAGAAATCCTTTTCTTCTTCAAAAAGAATTTTTCCTGCATTTATCATTATCAACATATCTGCTGATTTATCCAAATCGGTTGTATTATGAGTAGAATAAAAAACAGCTCTACCGCCTGGCTCTATATAGGATTTCAATATGTTAATAAACTGTTCTCTCATTAACGGATCAAGTCCACTGGTCGGCTCGTCCATAATGAGTAATTCCGCATTATGTGATAACGCTAACGCCAAAGCGTACTTCATCTTCATTCCCTTAGACAATGTTCCGATTGTCTGCTCCTGTTGCAAAGAAAATCTTTCCAAATATTGTTTGTAGATGTGATTGTCCCATTCTGAATAGGCAGGAGCAAGTAAAGCCGTCATGTCCTTGATTGTCAATTCGTCATAAAAACAACCACTGTCAAACACAACACCTATTTTATCTTTGAATGTCTTTTCATCTGTTGAAATGTCTTTGCCACGAAACTTGATTATCCCGTCATCTCTATGGACTAAATTCAAAAGTGCATTGATAGTAGTTGTTTTACCTGCACCATTCACACCGATAAATCCGGTTATACAATCCTCATAGATTGAAAAACTGACATTTTTCAGTTCAAAATTCTTATATGATTTTTTCAAGCCGGATACTTCTAAAATTGCAGCCATGTCTTATACCTCCTCGTAAAGAATATCCATCATAGCATTGAGTTCATCTTTACTAATATTTAATGATTTTGCAGTCTGTATCATATCCTGCATTTTTTGTTCTACAAGTCGACGTTTAGAATCTCTTAGTAACTCGACATTACTTGCAGATACAAATGTTCCAATACCAACTTGACTTACGACAAATCCTTCTTGTTCTAATTCCTCATATACTCGACGTATTGTAAGGACACTGACTTTTAAATCGTTTGCAAACGATCGAATTGATGGTAGAGGGTCGCCTTCAACTAATTCGTCTTTCAAAATAGCGTCCTTTATTTGGTCTTTGATTTGTTGATACAAAGGACTGTCGGAAGTGTTTGATATGATTATTTTCACAAACTCACTTCCTCCGTTTTTTAGTGTGATGTTATTACATACACACTATATACTAAATACACTTATTTGTCAAGCGATTTAAAGGCAAATACAAAACGCAGGACAAGTGATGATGTCCTGCGCTTCTGGAAATAGTAGGCGGCTGTCTATCAAATTCATGTGTGTTACTTTACCGTACATGAGCATTTGCGCCCGGATTATCATTGCCGTAGCCTTCCAGAAGATTGATGACGCCCCAAATGCCAAGACCACCGCCAAGCGCCGTAACGAGCGTCTGAAGGACATCGACTGCGGAATTGAAAAACTCCATATATAACTTGCCGGGAACGGAAGAACACGTCCAGACCACACTCCCATTCTCCGGTACTCCTTTCAAATTCAATTTCAGAAGTGGCCGTTTTGTTGTTGGTGTCTTGTATATATGAAAAAGCTGCCGGATGCGGCAGCTTCGTGGATAGGAATGATGCAACGATCAAACAGAAGATAATTCTTCTGTTACGACTACCTCATAACTGTCATACGTTTCCTCCGGCTTCACTTTGAGCTTGGTGGATAGAAACTTTTCAATATCAAACGTGTTGCGCCGGTCGGCATCCGAGAGGTATTTGTAATTCGGATGCTTGGTGATGTCATATTTCTCAGACAGGAACGGGCGCACGCCGCGAAGCTGGAGGATGCACTTGCCGCCATCCAGAACTGCCAGCTCATCCACGCTGGCAAGCTCCTTGCCGAGTTTCTGGTAATTGAGCGAATGTGACGTTTCACGCCCTCGACTTTCGCCGGTGTTGAATGTATCAATCGTTTCTTTCCCAAGCGCCGTAGACAGTTCCTTGAGTGTTGTCGGCTCCGAGCCGCCGAGGAATAGCCGCGAGTCCATGTTGCCAATGATGGTGTCCGCATTGTCCTTATACAACGCCTTGAGCTGGCTTTGCGCCTGCAAAATAAGGCAGGCGGAAATCTCACGGGAGCGGATCGTTGCAACCAGCTTTTCAAGCTGCGGGATCTGCCCGATGTTGGCTGCCTCATCAATCAGGCAGCGCACATGGACCGGCAAGCGTCCGCCGTACACATCGTCGGCTTTCTCACAAAGGAGATTAAAAAGCTGGCTGTAAATCATGGAGATCAGGAAATTGAACGAGGCATCGGTGTCGCTCATAATGAGAAACAGCGCCGTTTTTCGGTCGCCCAGCGTGTCCAACTCCAGTTCATCGTAGGCAGTCACCTCACGCAGCTCCTCAATGTCAAAGGGCGCGAGGCGTGCGCCGCAGCTCACCAAAATACTTTTGAGAGTTTTGCCCGCCGCCAAGCGATATTTGGCATATTGACGCACGGCGAAGTGATCCGGCTTTTCTTTTGCCAGCTCCTTGAACATCAGATCAACCGCATTTTCAAATTCCTCATCGTCCTCCCGCACCTCCATTGAGTTCAGCATTTCAATGAGCGTAGCGAAGTTCTGTTCTTCTACCGGCGCTTCATAGTGGATGTATCCAATGAGGGCGCAGTAGAGAAGCGTTTCGGCTTTCTGCCAGAACTCATCGCCGGTTTTTCCGTCGCCCTTGGTGTTGGAAATGAGGCACGTCACCAGCTTCAAAATGTCCTTTTCCGAGTGAATATAGGCAAATGGATTGTAGTGCATCGACTTTTTGAAGTTGATCGTATTGAAGATTTTAATGCGGTAGCCAAATCGCCGGAGCATCTTGCCGCATTCAACCACAACGCTGCCCTTGGGGTCTGTGACAACAAAGGAACAGGGATATTTTTCAGAATTGCACTGCATGAGATTCGGTTTCAGCCAGAAGCGCGTCTTGCCGCTGCCGGAGCCGCCGATCACCAGCACGTTTTTATTGCGCGCTGTTTTCGGGTCTTTCGGGCGGTTGTTCATCGTCAATTTCTCTGTCTGCGTCAAAATGACATTGTTTCTGGCGTCCGCGTCAATGTAGGGCGCAATGTCCTCATGCGTTCCCCAGCGGGCAGAACCGTACTCGGTATTTTTGCGAAATTTCTTCGCATTTTTGCCCTTGACGTAGACAGTCAGCCGAATTGCAGCCGCGACCAGAACTCCAACGCAGAGATCGAGCGGATGGAAACTGGGCACAGCCGTGGAAAACGCAGCGTGCAGTCCATCCATCATGTTCAGCACCTTGCCGGAAAAATCCGCGCCGGGCGCAATGCGTATGGCCTGACCAAGCTTTGTCGCAAACAGTGCGATCCCGACGTAGGGAAGATTCGGGAGAATCCACTTTTTTAGCCGCATATTCATCGTGTCTGCTCCTGCTGCTTTTCCCGCACGCGCTCTTTGCCGATGCTCTGAACAAGCGCCTTGAACTGCTGCAAGCGCGCCAGGACGGAGGAACGCGGCTTGGATTCACGCTGAATCTGACCGGCAGAATACTCAGTGAACGCTGCGTTGATGGCTTCGCTGTCACGGCCTTTGAAGAAAATCACATATTTCGGCGGCGATACGCTTTTATCCCGATGAATGGCATAATCCACACCGTATTTCCGCGCGACCCGATCAAAGGAACGGACGCGAAGATTTGTTGTTTCCATCGTGCTGCTGCCTTGATCCTGCCCGGTGAGCTGCTTGACCGTCTGTTTCCCATGATGCACCACGGGCCCTTTTTGCTGCCGGTGCTGCTTTTCTGCCTGCAACTGCGCCAAGAGCTTGGTAATTGCTGCTTTCAGAACCCGTCCGGAGAGCTTTGTCGCAGAAATCATAAGAGAAATTGTTTTGTGTTCCACTTCCTCCTGCAATCAGATCACCTCCCGATGATGGCAGGTGGGCATTATGCCCACCCGACCACAAATACGATGGTCAATACCTGTTCGTTGATCGCCGCAGAGCTGGCGGAAACAACCGCGTCATACGATAGCGGCAGCGTTGCACCGGCGCTTATTGTCATGGACGAGGCGGTGAGCAGTTCGCTCTTGCCAGTGGCGGCAGTCTGTATCCCACCCAACGCAAAGCCAATGCGCTTGGAGTCAACCTTTTGCTCAGCCATATTTGTTGCATACGGCACGATTGTCCAACCATTTTCCGCTCGCAGCGTCACACCGGACACCCGAACCGCGCTGCTGGAATTGTTGACGATCCCCGCGCCAGTTGCCGTGTAGACAACGCCATGCTCCGACACCGTGACCGTCAGACTCGCCGGAACAGTAACGGAAAAGCGGCTCATTTCACGCCCGCAGCCATCACATACGCCGTCGCCGTTGCTGTCAACATGATCGGCATAGTCATAGCCGCTGTATGAGCAGCTTGTGCAGCGTTTGGTACGCCGGTGCTGCGTGGAGGAGTAGTCTGTCCAACTGCCGTAGCTGAACGTATGCGCGCCGTAGTCCGTCGTGCTATATGAGCAAGTCGTGCAGCTCCCGGTTCTGCGGTGCTGCGTGTCCGAATAGCTGCTCCAGCTTCCGTAACTCAGACTGTGGCTGGCATACTGTGTATCACTGTACCCGCAATACCGGCACGTCATGGAGCGGCTATGCTGGCTGCTGCCCGCGCTGCTCCAGCTTCCATAGCTGTAACTGTGCGAAGCATAGTCGTAGTCTGTTGCGCCGCAGTACCGGCAGTAATTCTCACGTCGGTGCTGGCTGGACGAATACTGCTCCCAAGAGCCGTAACTGTAATTGTGACCGGTTGCGTAGACTGTTTCACGCTTGGACTGTCCGCAATCACAGCTATACTCCCGATAACCGTTGCGTGTGCAGGTCGCGTCACTTTCGTAATCCAGCACCCACGAATGGCTGCCGCAGGAGGGGCAAGTCCACGAGCCGTAAGAGCCAGAGCCATGATTTTTATACACATAACTGCCTAAATATTTTGTGTAATGACATAAGTAACACTCGTAATATTCGGCATGACCTCTGGAAGTGTGCGACTGCGCAACATAAGTTCCCTGCAAAGACTGCTTTCCGCAGGATGGGCAAGCGCCCACAACGGAGGTTAGCGCGTTGGTGCTATACACGTCCATAAAGTACAGTGACGAGCGGTTTGAGCCGGTCCAGTCATAGGTGTGCAGCGGAACCGTGGATTCCGGGTAGCCGATCAGATAGCCGATATAGAGCGTGCTGCCGCTGTCATACGGCAGATAAAACGCATCCGTGCCGATCTCCGTCAGAACAGAATCTCCATAGTACGTCATAATGGTCGTCAGCGATACGCAGCCATAAAAGGCGTGCGTACCAATAACCGGCGTGGTGTAGGGGATTTCTGCCGTTGCAAGCGAAACGCAGCCATCAAACCAATAGGCAAGGTCATAGATGGAGAGCAGGCTGGGATCTTCAAAAAAGACCGACGTGATCTGTTCCCGCACCGCCGCCCACGGCTGATCTGCCGCACTGGAAAAGGCAGCGCAGCCGCCGCTGCCGGAGATGAGCAGCATTTCGTCATCCGTCAGCTCCCACTGGATATTGCTGCCCGGAATCGTGCCGGAGGTGGGTGCGTCTGAAACTTCCGAGGATTCTTCAATTTCTGGAGCTTCTTCGCTGGATTCTTCTGCTTCCGGGAGTTCTACGGCAGGTTCTTCCTCGATGATGATTTCCGATTCTGCTTCAAAATCCGTGATGTATTCATCCTCTGCCGCCAGTGCGGTGGTGCTGAACATGGATACCAGCAGGACCAGCACCAGCAGCAGAGCGGTCAGGTTTCTTGCCTTGAAATGCGTCATGGCAGCCTCCTTATCCGACGATGGAGATGGTAAAGACTACATTTGCCGCCTGCACGTCCTTGCTGTTCGGCGCGTCGCCGGATACCTTGGCAAAGTAGGTCAGCGGAAGATTCTGTGCCGCGCCGATCTTGGGGAACGCATCCTTGGTAATGCTCATCTTACCCGCACTCTTTGTGACGCAGGAGTTGATTTTGATCGCAATCGTCTTGCTGCCGGAGAAGCTGTCATAGCTGCCGACCTTGTACGCGCCGTCCGTCACGGAGATCGCCGTCACCTGCACCGCGCCGGTCTTGGAATTGTTTGTGATCTTGGCATTGTCCGCTGTGATGACCGTGCCGTTGGTAACGTAGACCGGCAGCGAGGACGGCACGGTGACATTGACCGCCCGGTACTGATTGTCCACGGTCAGCGTGACCGGCACGGTCGCCGTGGTCGAACCTGCGGCAAAGGCGCTTACGCTGAGCGAGAGTGCCAGAAGCATTGCCAGCAGCAATGCCGGGATTCTGTTTCGTTTCATAAAAGCTCCTTTCTGCGGCGGGCGGCATTTGCCGTCCGCCGCGTGTACTTGCAGAAATTACGCCACGGTATCCCACTCGATCACAAACACGACGTTTGCAACTGTCGCATTCTTCATCGTGTTGGAAAGCGGCGTGACGATGGCAGCATAGTCAATCTTTGCCGTATTGCCGGTCAGATCGCCAACACCCGTCATGTAGCAGCCGTCCACCGGCGCGGTGATGAGCGCCTGCGTCTGCTCGTTGGTCGAGGTCTGAACCTGCTTGCCGCCGCCGACGGCGAGTGCAAAACCGAGCTTGTTGGAGTCTACCTTTTCAGCCGCCAGCAGAGATTTGTCACCGAATTTCGTCAGATGCCAGTTTGCCGCCGCCGAGATCGTGACGGATTTCACGCGCACCGCGCCATAGGAGAAGTTTGTGATCTTGCAGTCCGTCGCGGTGACAACCGTACCCTCGTCGGACATGGCGAGGGGCAGCGTGGTGGGAACGGTAACATTCAGTTTGGTCGGCGTAATATCGCCGTCGTCACCGCCGCCAATGCCGCCGTTCGTGGTGGTCAGGCTCACCGGTGTTGTGCCGGAGCCGCCGGAGGTGTCGATCTCCGCTGCGCTGGCGCAGACCGCCAGCGACAGCATCATGCAAAGCACGAGGCAGAGAGAAATGAGTTTGCTGCAATTCCGTTTCATAGCCATCATTCAAAAGCTCCTTTCAAAAATCCAATAGATCAGGTATCCCACTCGACTACAAACACAACGTTTGCAACGGTTGCGTTCGTGACCGCCTGCGACAGCGGCGTGACAATCGCTGCATAGGCAACATCTACCGCATTGCCGCTTGCATCACCGACGCCGGACAGATAGCAGCCGGTCATGGGCGCGGTCAAGAGTGCCTGAGAAGCGGCATCGGAAGCGTCGGTCTGTACCTGTGCGCCGCCGCCAATGGAGAGTGCGAAGCCGAGCTTGTCGGAATCCACCTTTTCGTGTGCAAGGCTGCTCTTATCGCCAAAGGCGGTCAGCTTCCAGCCGTCCACGGCGGAAATGCTCACGCTGCGTACACGAACCGCGCCGTAGGAATGGTTGACGATCTGGCAGTTGTCCGCCGTGGTCACATCGCCGCTCTGCGACATTGCCATCGGCAACCCGGTGGGGATGGTGACAGACATGGCAGTGGGCGCAGGATCGCCGCCGATGCTGCCGTCCGCCGTCGAACTCAAATAAACCGGCGTGCTGCCAGAGCCGCCGTCCGCGTCAATTTCCGCAGCGGATGCGACCGCCGCGAGGGAAAATACCATGCAGAGAGAAAGAACGAGTGCGAGAAATTTTTTCATGTTGAAAACTCCTTTGAAATTTAGTCCAGAACGGTAATGGTGATGATCGCACCGGCGCAGCCAAGGTAGTCGCCGGTGTCGGGATCGACGTTATAGAAAAGTGCGGTACATTCGTAAGTACCGGCGTCGAGGTCGGCACTGAGCTTGGCTTTTTCGATTTTGCTGCCGACGGGAATTGCCCCGGATTTGTAGATCGTTTCGCCGGTGTCGTTGCGCGTGATCTCCACAATCTGCGGATAGCGGTTGACGCCCTCGTTGACGATCATCAGATTGCCCTCGGAAGTGCCATCCGAGAAAATCGGGGAGGTGTTCATGGAGATGTTGATCATCCCAGCCTCTACCTGTTCATTCAGACCCTCGACGATCTTATCCATGTCGGCCTCATCCCAGCCGCCGACCACGGCGGCGGAATCGTAGGAAATGCCCGTGCCGGTTTCCGGCTGTGCGGGAAGCTCCGCGCCCTTGCTGCCGCAGCCGCGCAGGAGCAGCAGAATGACGAGGATCACGACCGCCAGCAGGACGAGGATGCCTGCAATCTTGGCAGTCTTGTTGTCTGTTTTCTGAGATTTGGTTGCTTTGTTCATAAAATTCTCCGTTCTGCCGCGTCTGCGGCGTAATTGTTGTCTTTGTGGGTCCGGCGTCCGCTACGGCGGAACAACCAGACGGCGCAGAAGATGGCGCAGCGTCATACGTTCTCCTTTCTTGGGGTATAGAAAAAGCCTGCAAAGGAACTGAGCTTTGCAGGCTTATCCGTACAGATCGTGATTTACTTGTGCGGCATAGTGGTTGTTGATACTGACCGGCGCGTTGTAAAGCGCGGTCAGCAGGTATTGCCGGATATTGCGGATCTCGGTGGTGTTCTTTTTGAGGCAGTCAAAGACAAATCGGATGTGCTCCGCGTTGAGCTTCAGAAGCCGGGACTTCACGACCTCTGCCGGGAAATCGCTGCCAGCGACGCGGATATGGCTGCGGGAGGAACAGACGGTATCGGTCATCAGACCGACGATTTCTTCCAAGCGTTCCTGTTCGTATGGCATTTCCTCCAAGAGAATATCATAGTCGATATTTTCTTCAATTAAGGCTCTGTACTGCTCGATCTCACTTCGGTTCATTTCGCTTCGCTTCACATCCGGCGTGCCGGAAAGAAAGGAATGAGTATTTGATCCTTGCGTATTTTCTTCTTGGATATTTACTTGATCTATCTTTAATTGCGTTGGATTTTCCGACGACGGTTTTTCCGTTGACGGATTTCCCGTTGTCGGAAAACCCGACGACGGAGAAGCCGATGGCAGCTGCGGCTGCTCATAGATGATGTACTCGTTGCCGCTGAATTTGCCCCGGCTGTCTACCGTCTGACGGCGGCGGATATATCCGGCCTTTTCCAGCTCATTGACAGCAGAGCGGATCGCGTCCTTGCTCTCGCGGTTGATGGCAGAAAGTCCGGCAAGCGTATAATCCCAGTTCTCCGGCAGCGAGAGCATCTGCGACAGCAGACCTTTTGCCTTTAAGGACAAATCCTTGTTTTTCAGATGGTGGTTGCTCATCACGGTATAATCCCGTGTGCGCTCCACGCGGAAAACAGCCACAGTATCAGCTCCTTTTTCGGTATCTTTGGTGTCTTAGAAAAAAGCGGTCACAGCTCATAGTAGGTCTGGTCGTAGTGCGAGTAAAACGGCGCGCACAGCTCCATGAGTTTCTCCGTAAGCGTATCTGGCTCGATGCAGAGAAGTCCTTTTTGAAACTCCCATGCTTTTACGGTTCGGTATTCCGTTGTAAACTCTCCGCCGGACAGCACGGAATAGTTGGAAACGATGACAAGCGTCAGATCCTCCAGCAGCCAGACCTCCATTGTCCGCGCGCAGATCACCGCCTCGGTGACAAATTTCACAATGTCCTCATAGAGCCGCACCGCTTTTTGCGGGAACAGCGGCGCGCTGCGATAGTTGAAGCTGCAATCCTGCACGCCGCAGGCTTCATAGGCGTACACGGTCTTTGCGCTGTGCGCGACCGCTTGCAGCAACACTTCAAAATCAATATTGTCAAGCATATCTTCCATACACTCGTCTGTGTAATCCTCCGGCTCATCCTGACGGTAAAGAGCGCAAATAAGCCGTTTAAGCTGTTCTTTCTTGTTCATAAAAGACCTCCGTACTGAAAAAATGGGTATAAAAATAGCCGGACATCGTAAGTCCAGCATCCTTATCGTTCCTGATCGCGCTGCCGCTTTTTTACCCACGCCTCCAGCAGCTTAATAATAGTTTCCTGCATCCGCTGGGGCGTATAAGAGCGCGGGAAGTATTTGCGCAAAACATCACCGGAGAATGTGAGTTCACATTTCTCCGGCTTCTTCTGCTCCATCATAATATCCAGCATCGTATCGTCGTTGAGCTTGCCTGCCTGCGAGAGCTTTTTCATCCGCTGCGCCTGTGACAGCGACGGCGTGGCCTGTTCGCTGTCGATGGCGGTCAGGAGCATTTGCTGTTCCTCCGGTTTGAGGTAGGACAGTTCGACGGCAGGCGTCATGGCGATTTTCTTGTCATCCACCATTTGCTGCAATTCCGGTTGCAGCTCGGTCAGGCGCATATAGCGTTCGACCTGTTTGTAATTTTCACCAACCTGCTCACCGATAATCTCACTGGTTTTCTTGCCTCGGAAAGTAGGGACAACTTGTCCCTCGTTTTCCTTTGCCGGTCGCCCCAGCTTACGATTCAATGCTTCAGCTTTCATTTTGTACGCCTGTGCACGTTCACTGGGGAGAATATCTTCTCTCTGAATGTTGCTGTCTACCATGAGGATCGTCGCCGTATCATCGTCCATTTCCCGGACGATGCACGGCATATCTGTTAAACCTGCAAGCTCGCTGCCGTGCTTGCGCCGGTGTCCGGCGACGATCTCATAGCCGCCATCCTCGCGCGGACGGACGATGCCGGGCGTCAGAACGCCATATTCCTTGATGCTGTCCACAGTATTCTGCATCGCCTCATCGTCGCGCACATGAAACGGATGGTTCGGAAAGGGATGCAGCTCGGCAAGCGGAATCCGCACAACTTTTTCGCAGGATTCTTCCGCGCGGCTTTCCTCCGTGGAGAACAGATCATCGAGCGAGGTCAGATTTATGCTTTTGGCGGAGCTTTTCAACTTTCATCACCTCCTTAGTCAGTTCCCGGTACGCTGCCGCAACCTTGCCGTTGGGGTCGTGCGCGTAGATGCTCTTGCCCTCGGCGCTGATCTCCGCTGCCCGGACAGACTGCGGAATGTCCGATGCGAACACTTTCAGCTTGCTGCCGTAGGTGTCGCGCAGCAGCGCACTGACCTCACGGGCGTAATTTGTTCGGCTGTCTACCATCGTCAGCAGAATCCCGTCGATACGCAGCTTGGGGTTGATCTGCCGCCGCACCTTGGCGACGGTCTGCAAGAGCTGCTCCAGCCCCTTTGCGGGAAGATACTGTGCCTGCACGGGAATGAGAACGCTGTCCGCTGCCGCAAGCGCATTGATCGTGAGCATCCCCAGCGACGGCATACAGTCGATGAGAATGTAATCATAGTCGCGCTTCACGGTGTCCAGATATTGTTTGAGAATCTTTTCCCGCGACATGGCGTTGACAAGCGAAACCTCCAGACCGGACAGCTCGATATTTGCGGGCATGAGGTCCACACCCTCCGCATGATGCAAAATGCCCTCTTTCGAGGGCATTGGTTCGTCCATGAGCGTCTTGCCCATGACGGTTGCAAGCGTAATGGGCAGCTTGTCCGGGCAGGCAAATCCAAGGCTCAGTGTCAGAGAACCTTGCGGGTCCGCGTCTACCAACAAGACCCGTTTGCCTGCCTGCGCCAGACCGATACCGAGATTCGTGCACGTCGTTGTCTTACCCACGCCGCCTTTCTGGTTGGCAATGGCGATTGTATGTGTCATTTTGAAGTTCACCCCCCTAAATTCGGAAATATACATAAATAATCAGTTGTAAAGCGAAGAATGTTGGTGTAATATGTAAATACATAAGAGGCGCTGTTACCCATAAAAGACTAACTATTAAAAGTCAAGCCCGAAATGCGGAGGAGTGGTGAAAAACGCAGACGGCTCAAAAAGGGCATAGCAAAGCAGGCATCTTGTCGGACGCCTAACTGAGCATATAGAAGAATGGATTTACGCAGCGTTACGATATGACTGCTGGGACTTCTCCAAAGCGCAGATTAACCGAACCAACTTCTTTGCCGCGTGAGAGAGTGCAACATTGTAGTGCTTTCCCTCGCCCCGCTTCTTAGCGAGGTAAGCAGCAAAGGCCGGGTCCCAAAGACAAACATATTTGGTAGCGTTGTAAAGTGCATAGCGCAGGTAGCGAGAGCCTCGTTTCTCCATGTGTGAGTAGGGTCCAGACAATGAAAGCTGCCCAGACTGGTAAGTTGATGGCGACATCCCGGCGTATGCGAGGATCTTATCCGGTGAGTCGAAGCGAGAGAAGTCACCGATCTCGGCAAGGATCATAGCACCCATACGAACGCCAATGCCCGGAATCGTTGTAATGGGGGACTGCATTTCGTCCATCATGGACTGGATAGCAGTCTCAATATCCTCAATCTCGGCATCGAGTTCGCGGATCAGGCGGATCGTATGCTGCAATTCCAGAGACTTGGCCGGCATGACAGAGCCGACAGAACATCTGGCAGCATCCCGAAGTGTTACCGCCATGTCTCGCCCGTAGCGGCCTTTGGAGGCATCGCTCAGAATTGCTTTTAGATGCGTCAAGTGCGCTCCGGCGACTTGCTTGGCGCCGGGAAACTCGATGAGAAGTGCGTAAACAGAGGCCAAATGTAGAGAGGGCACCAGCTTTTCCAGCTCTGGGAACAGAATCGTGACCAGACGGGAAACCGACTGCTTCAGCTTCGCTCGCTCACGAACTTTGTCAAATCGGTATCTTGTGAGTGATTTTAGTTCCTCATTGTGGTATGCTGTGTCTGTGTAGGGCTTGAGGTCCACATCAGACATGAGCATAGCTGCAATGGTTCGCGCATCGACACGGTCAGTCTTGGTTTTACGAAGGCTCAGGCTTTTTCGGTAGAGGTTGGTGTGCAGCGGATTGATGACGTAGGTGTCCAGGCCTTTGTCAAGCAGAAATCCAAGAATGTTGTAGCTGTAGTGTCCGGTAGCCTCAAGCCCTACTTTTATTTTATCTCCTGGACAGACGCAGCGGCGAATAGTTTGCAGCAGTGTGTCAAAGCCCTCTGCATTGTTTTGAATGGTGAATACATCCGCCAGGACTTCGCCCTCTGAGCTGAGGATGAAGCAGTCGTGCTTGTCCTTGGCGACATCAATACCCACGCAAATCATAATGGTACCTCCGGTATGTTTATTTGATGCTGGGTCCACAGGACACTTCACTCTTGTAACCTTGTTCTACATAAACCGTCTGGCGGTATCTAACTGATCAACAATACTGTAAAGGACTGTGGTTGGACCCTATTCGAAACCGTCTTGCGGTAGGAGGATTTAACCAATCCACAGCATCCTTTACAGTGTAGCACACGCCCCTTGGGTAGGGGCTATAAACTACTACTTTATAATACAAGGAGGTATTTTCAATATGAAACCATCATCTAAAGCAGTCATGATTGGATGTATCAGCTTTTTTGTTTTCTTATATGGAAATCTTCTATTCGGTGGACTTGTTGGGTCACTGATTCCTGGTGGAGATGACTTTATAAACTCTTATTTTTACCCACTTTATACAGCAGTCACACTGTTAATCTCTCTCATTATTTCCTGCACATACTTGATTCTCAAAAAAATCAATCTGCTTTTAGACAAAATGGAAGAAAAATAAACTTGTGTTTCGCAAATCGGAATCTGACATCCAGCAGAGCCTTGATATACTTGAATTGCTGAAAAATGCCTTGATGCAAAAGTATTTTGGATGACATTCCGTGCAGGCATGGAGCAACGAAAACAGTATTTGTAATTCAAAACACGTGGTCTTGGGGAGTAATTATGGAAGAGAACAACAGAATTATAGATTACATTAGTGAAATTGCGGGAGCAGGAGTTGGGGCAGGAATTGGCTTGTTGGTTGCAGGCCCTGTTGGTGCAGTAGGCGGAGCAATCGCATCTCCAATAATTACGAATATGCTAAAATGGTGTGCTAATGAAGCCAAAGAAAAACGTTATTCTACACGTGAAGGAAAAAATATTGTCAAAGTTCTTTCATACGCAAATAGCGATTGTCAATATAATAGCGAAAATAGTGAAGGTTCTTTTGATGAGGACTGGTTTGCAAGATTCATAAATATCGCAAAAGATATTCATTCTGATGAACTTCAAACTATTTGGGGAAAAATACTTGCGAAAGAAGTGATACACCCACACAGTGTTTCATTAAGAACACTGGATGTTCTGAAGAACATATCTGGCGAAGAAGCTCGTTTTTTTCAACAATTGATGCCATACATTATATCTATAGGCGATGATCTGCGTGTTTTACCGGCCAATAAGGCAATTCAGAAGAAGTACAATATCCTAGATGGGTACTATATTGTGTTGGATGCCTGTGGTTTGATTAAAATGCTTTCATTTACAGAATTGCCATTGTCAATTGGCGCTGGAGAAACGTTGCGAATCGTTAGAACAAGCGAACGGCTTTTGTCAATGAAAAATCTATTAGACAATGAAGTGACACTCAAAATTAGTAATATCTACCTGCTTACACAATCCGGTAAAGAATTGTTTGATTTGTTATACTCAGAGCCAAATAATGAATATTTTGAAGATTGGGCTAGTCAACTATTTGACACCAATAATAAAGCGCTTAGATTTGAAATACACAAAAGGGATGAGACAAAAGACGGGGCAGTTTATCTTTCTGACCCAATAACGGTATTTGAGAATAAAGGTGACACACTCTGACCAATTCCGGTTTGCAGAGGTAATCATATCTTGAAAAAATATCAATGTCCTTGTTGTGGATATTTCACCTATAACGTTTCACCAGGCGAAGACTGCGGGTATATTTGCCCTGTCTGTTTTTGGGAGAATGACCCATTCATTGCTTCTAATGATGAACCCAGCGACTCTAACCATGGAATAACACTGAATGAAGCAAAATTCAACTATTTGCGATTCGGTGCCTGCGAAGAAGGCATGCTGCGTTATGTCCGTCCACCCCAAAATGATGAAAAGAACGCTTTGAGATGAGAACATAAAACCTGTCCATATCAAACGTACTGCCATATCATAACTTTTTTACCACAATCAAATTTAGGAGGTTCCCAATGGAAGACAAAATCAAAGGTATCGCATTGCTATTGTTCGGCATTCTGCTCAGCTGCGCGCAGGATGGACTGAATGATACGATTTTTGCCAGCATGTCAGATATTCCGTTTGCATTTGTCGGACTGTGCGTTGGCATCGCTGGGCTCTGCCTTGTGTTTGGCAAATCAAAGGACAAATAACTGCCATTTTGTCCCCGGCCAGCCTGCTGCTTGCAGTTTGGCCTGTTCGTGTTATAATGGCTGTATACAAACTTGTCTGCCGTACCGGCAGCTGAATTAGGAGGATAACCCCATGCTAGATTCCCGCTGGGCGTCGATTGACGCATTTGCAGAAAATAACCGTGATAACATTCTACGTGATATTACCCGCCTTGTGGCTGTGCCGAGCGTTGAGGGCACGCCGGAGCCGGGCGCACCGTTTGGCAAAGGCCCCAAGGCTGCGCTGGACAAAGCCCTGGAAATTGCCGCAGAGCTTGGCCTGGACACCCACAACGCCGAAGGTTACATCGGCTGGGCGCAGACCGGCCCCATTACAGACGGCCAGAAGTATCTGGCTACCATCACCCACACCGACGTTGTGCCCGAGGGCAACGGCTGGGATGCTGACCCCTACACCGTGCGCGTGCGGGATGGCTGGCTGCTGGGCCGCGGCGTGGCCGACGACAAAGGCCCCAGCATTTTGTGCCTGTATGCCCTGAAATACCTGAAAGACAACGGCGTTACCCTCAAGTACCCCGTGCGAGCCCTGCTGGGTGCCAACGAGGAAACCAACATGCACGACGTAGACTATTTTGCCGCCCACTTTGAGCAGCCCGCTTTCTGCTTTACCCCGGACGCCGAGTTCCCGGTATGCAACGGCGAAAAAGGAGGTTTTGGCGGCGAGCTGGTCAGCCCCGTGCTGGAAAACGGTGTAATCGTTGATTTTGTGGGCGGCGTTGCCCACAACGCTGTGCCCGACCGCGCAGCCTGCACCGTCCGCCTGCCGGAAAGTGCCCTGAAGCAGACCGAGGGCGTGACCTTTGAAGCTGGTGAGAACGGCACCACCATCATCCGCGGCTGGGGCAAAAGCGGCCACGCCGCCATGCCGCAAGGCACCGTAAACGCCATTGGGCTGATCGTTACCTGCCTGCTGGAAAGCAAGGTCTGCTCCCCGGCCGAGACCTCTTATCTGCAGGTGCTGCACACCCTGCACGCCACCACGGACGGCAGCGCCTTGGGCATTGCCGCCAGCGACGATGTGTTTGACCCGCTGACCATCATTGGCGGCACCATCGAGATGAAGGATGGCCGCCTGCGCCAGAGCTTTGACTGCCGCTACCCGACTTCCACCACCGCGGAGCACCTGACCGAAATGATGACCCAGGTGTGTGGCACCGCTGCCACGCTGGAGAATGTATCTTCCCGCGTGCCATTCTACATTGCAGCGGACAGCCCGGCCATCCAAACGCTGATCACCACCTACAACGATGTGACCGGCGAAAACAAAAGGCCCTTTACCATGGGCGGCGGTACCTATGCGCGTCACTTCCCGTATGCCGTCAGCTTTGGCCCGGAGCACACCGACATTGAGCTGCCGGAATTCGCCGGTCCCATGCACGGTGCCAACGAGGGCACCCCGTTTGAAAAGCTGATTGAAGCGTTGAAGATTTATATTCTGGCGTTGCTGCGTCTGCAGGAGATTGAGCTGTAATTTGGGGTTGTGCGCTTTCCGGGCATCGTTTTGCGTTTGTTTTAGGCGTTGCGTTTGCCGCACATTTTCAAGTACCATCAAACCTAAAATTTTCTGAGCGGCTCTTCTGTGCCGCGGTCCACCACAATTATTCTTTATTATTTATTCTTTATTCATTAAGAATCCCTCCGCCCCATCTCCAATTCCTACTTCTCATTCCTAATTTCTAATTCAACAAAAGCGCCCGATACAGAAAATCTGCATCGGGCGCTTTTTCAATCGCTAATTAAGTTATTGCTGTTGACTCAGGCGTTTGCCTGGGAAGCTGCAACAGCGCAGGCAACGGTCATGCCAACCATCGGGTTGTTGCCGGCACCGATCAGGCCCATCATCTCAACGTGAGCGGGCACAGAGGAGGAACCAGCAAACTGGGCATCGCCGTGCATACGGCCCATGGAGTCGGTCAGGCCGTAAGAAGCCGGGCCAGCTGCCACGTTATCCGGGTGCAGGGTACGGCCCGTGCCGCCGCCGGAAGCAACGGAGAAGTACTTCTTGCCGTTTTCCAGGGCCCACTTCTTGTAGGTGCCTGCAACCAGGTGCTGGAAACGGGTCGGGTTGGTGGAGTTACCGGTGATGGAAACTTCAACACCCTCAGCCTTCATGATAGCAACGCCTTCCAGAACGTCGTTAGCGCCGTAGCACTTAACAGCAGCGCGCTCGCCGTCAGAGTACGGGATGGTCTCAACAACCTTCAGTTCGCCGGTCTTGAAGTCGTAATCGGTCTTGACATAGGTGAAACCGTTGATACGGCTGATGATCTGGGCAGCATCCTTGCCCAGGCCGTTCAGGATAACACGCAGGGGTTCCTTGCGGACCTTGTTGGCGGTACGGGCAATGCCGATTGCGCCTTCAGCAGCAGCAAAGGATTCGTGGCCAGCCAGGAAAGCGAAGCAATGGGTATCCTCATGCAGCAGCATGGCACCCAGGTTGCCGTGGCCCAGGCCAACCTTACGCTGTTCAGCAACAGAGCCGGGGATGGTGAAAGCTTCCAGGCCTTCGCCGATGGCAGCAGCGCAGTCAGCAGCGCTCTTCAGGCCGCGCTTGACAGCGATGGCAGTGCCCAGGGTGTAAGCCCAGACGGCATTATCGAAGCAGATGGGCTGGATGCCGCGGATGATCTTATCGCAGTCGATGCCCTTGGCCAGCAGCATCTCGTTGCAGGCGTCGAGGCTCTCAAGGCCGTTGGCCTTCAGGCAGGCCTCGATCTTGGGCATACGGCGATTCTGGGATTCAAAAGTTGCCATAATCTATGTTCCTCCCTCTCTTATTCTTCACGCGGGTCGATGTACTTGACAGCGCCCTGCTCAGCAGAGAAGCGGCCGTAAGTGCCGATGTTCTTCTCGTAAGCTTCCTTCGGGTCCATGCCATGGCGGATTGCTTCCAGCATTTTGCCCAGACGGACGAACTGATAGCCGATGACCTGGTTGTCTTTATCCAGAGCGGTCTTGAGGATGTAGCCCTCGGTCAGCTCCAGGTAGCGAACGCCCTTGGCCTTGGTGGAGAAGATGGTACCGGTCATGGAACGCAGGCCCTTGCCCAGGTCATCCAGACCAGCGCCGACAGGCAGGCCGTTCTCAGAGAAAGCGGTCTGGCTGCGGCCGTAAACGATCTGCAGGAACAGCTCACGCATTGCAACGTTGATAGCGTCGCAGACGAGGTCGGTGTTCAGTGCTTCCAGGATGGTCTTGCCGGGCAGGATCTCGCCAGCCATAGCAGCAGAATGGGTCATGCCGGAGCAGCCGATGGTTTCAACCAAAGCTTCCTCAATGATGCCGTTCTTGATGTTCAGGCTCAGCTTGCAGGTACCCTGCTGGGGTGCGCACCAACCCACACCGTGGGTATAGCCGCTGATGTCCTCAATTTTATAGGCCTTGACCCATTCGCCCTCTTCAGGGATGGGAGCGGGACCATGCTTCGGACCCTTCGTGATCGGGCACATATTGTTGACCTGTGCGGAGTATTCGATCATAATATTCTCTCCTTTGCATTATTGTCGGAAGCCGGTGCCATTTGCACCGCACAAACATCAGCAAGCCTGCGCGGGGGCTGTGCGTTCCGGCCGTCCATTGTCAAGCTTTTCACAGCTAATTTTATTATACGAGGGTAGTGGCCTTTTTTCAAGATGTTAGTCTTTTCTAACCGTCTGTTTTTGATAAATTTTTCTTGCCATTTTCTGCATATTCAGCAAAACGCCGCCCCGTTTTGCCTGCGGGGCGGCGTTTTCACCAGTCAAAAGAATTCTAAAATCTATTCCAATCGGCAGATTGGAAACGAAAGCGGGGTGCAGGAGCGCAGCACAGCCACAGTGCCTCCCTCCTTTGCTTTATCCTATCAGAAAGCCGAACAGCAGCGGCGCAATGCCGCTTGCCGCTGCCATGCACAACACATCAACCAGCACGGTTTTGGCAAAATACCAGGCGTTCTTAGGCGGCAGCGGTTCCGGCTTTTGCTGCTTTTTGCCGCGGGGCGCGGGGGCGGCGGGCTGCGGCAGCTCCGGGGCCGTCAGGGCCGCCAGCGCACCGAACAGCAGCATAACCAGCGGAAACACCATGGATACCCGGATGGATACCACCGCCTGTGCCAGATAGCTGCACAGCGCCAGCATGACTGGGGCCACGCCGGGAGTGTTCCAGCTCCGTTCCCCGCGCCGCAGGTGGGCCGCCACCAGCAGAAGCCAGGCGGCCAAGCCAAGGATGCCGGTCGTCAGCAGCTGTTCCAGATATTCGTTATGCGCGGCATAGAACGTCGCCATGCGGGCTGTCATGGCGTCGCCTGCCCAGGCGGCCACGGCGGTATGCATCATGCCGGGGCCAATGCCCACAATCTTGCGCAGCAGGCTGCCGTCCGCCCAGGTGCCAAACGCAGCGCGCCAGGCCACGCCGCGGTAGGTACCCCAGTCATCGTTGAACACCAGCAGGTTATGCAGGCTTTCCGGCAGGGGCAGGTTTGGCATTGCATTGGCCAGCACAAAGGCCAACGCCCCCACCGCCAGCACAGCAATGGTGATGACCCGCCCCGGCAGGTACAATGGGGCCTGCGCTGCAATGCCTTTGCGGGCCAGCACAAACAGCACCAGCCACAGCAGCAGGCTTGCCGCCATGCAGGGCAGTGCCACCTGCCACGCGCCCAATTTGGCCAGCAGGGCGGTGCCGCCCTGGGTGTAAACGCTGGCACGCATGTAATGCATCCAGGCAGCCCAGCCGAAGAACGCCGCACTGATGAGCGCCGCACGGCGCAGGTGGCGGGTGGTAAAGTTTTTATGGCAGACCAGCACCATCACCGCCGCGCCGATGCCCAGGGCAAGCGCCTCTGAATCCACAACCGCCAGCGCCAATGCGCCAAACGCTGCCGGAATGCCGGTCCAGACAGCGGTTCTGGTATCTTTGGCGTTCAGGAACTGGTAAAACACAATGGGCAGCGCTACCGAGAAAAAGCAGCCGTTAAAGTCCTTCTGCCCCAGGGTTGAGAAAAACTGTGCACGCTCCACCACGGCGGTGTCTGCATACGCGCCGATAAGGTCAATGTTAAAGATGTTGAGCACATACAAAACTGCCACAATGCTTGTGGTAATGCCCAGCACCCAGAAAACAAAATCCAGGTTTTCAAGGTCCAGGTAGCTGCGCACAGCCCAGTACCCGGCGGCGGTAAACAGCACCAGCATCAGCCCGCCGTAATAGCCCCCCAGCCCCCAGGTGGACGCCGTGGGCGAAAGCGATGTAAAGGTGGAAATCAGGCTAGTGCCTGCAAAGGCCAGCACACCCCACAGGGTTACATCTCGTCCGGCGTTGGCGTTGCGCGGGCGGGGCGCACGGGCCCCAATGGCCGTACAGGCCACCAGCCAGAGCAGGAACAAGAGAAACAGGGTAAAACAGCCGGTGAACTTGGTCACACCAAGGTTGGAAAATTTATCAATGTACAGCGGGTACACGCACAGCACCGCGCACAAAAAAGCGGTTGCCGAGCTGCCCGCCAAGCGGTTGATCGCTTGCTGTTGGTCAGAACGCATGGTTCAAATTACCTCCGGGTCTTTTTCCCGCAGGCTTTGCGGCGTGCGGGTAACTGTATTGTATTATTTTACCCGTTCCCCTGCTGCTTTTCAACCGTTGCTACAGGTTTTACAAATAGGAAACATATCCCCCCCGCCACGGCGCTGGCTACCGCCAGCATATGCCGGGCAGGCAGATCCAGCAGCTGGCTGCCCGCATAACTCAGCAGGCTGCCGGCGCTCATGCCAAGGGCGATCAAGCCATAGTTGACCCCCGCATGGGCAAGGCCGAACAGGTCCGTATTTAAGGCGGGCTGCACCGCCGCGCCGCCGGAGTAAAAGCAGGTCAGCACACAGTAAGCCGCCAGCACCCACCACCCCTGCGCAAAGGCAAACCCGATGCTGCCCGCCGCCAGGGCCGCATACACCCCGTACAAAACTGGTTTGCGGCCCCAGTGGTCACTGGCAGCGGGGCAAAGCAACCGCCCTGCTGCGCTGGCCGCACTGCCCACTGCCACGCACAAGGGCACCCACTGCTCCGGCAGGCCACGGTCCGCTGCAATGGTCAGAATCTCCGGGCTGAACAGCAGCATGGGCGGGGCTGCCAGCGCCACCCCCGCAACACACAGGCGGTACTGCGTGGTGCGCACCATCTGGTGGGGCGGCAGGTCGTTTGCCGCTTTTGCGTTTGGCTGGCCGGCGGGCTGGGGTGGATTTTGCAGCACGGCGGCGGATGTCCCGCACACCGCCAGCACCACCACACCGAGCGCGGCAAAACAGACACGCATCCCCCAGCGGTTTTCCACAAAACCCACAAAAACGGTTAAAAACGCACCGGAAAGCCCCATAGCCGCACCGCTGACCCCCGTTGCCAGCCCTTTGCGGCTGGCATACCACTTTTGGGCGCAGGCCAGCACCGCCGGGGCCAAAAAGGCGCTGCCTACCCCCGCCGGGATGCTGTACACCAAAAAGAACAACGCCGCATTGCCCTGCGGCACCAGCGCTGCCCCCATGCTGCCGCCGCCCAGCAGCGCGGTACCCCACAGGGCCGCATAGCGCGGGCCGTGCTGATCCTGCACAAAACCGCCGATGGCGCAGCCGATGCCATACCCTGCCACCAGAATGGCAAAGCTGAGCATGGCCTGCCCGCGGGAAAAGCCGTACTGCGCCATGACCGGCTTTTGGAACACGCCCCACGCCGCCGGAATGCCGGTCAGCAGCTGCACGGCCGCACCGGCGGCCAGAATTTTGGGGTTGCCGTTTTGTTTTGGCATGGTGTTCTTCCTCCTTGTCCTTCCAGTTCCACACAGTTTGATACAGCTTCAGTATGCCCCGTTTTTGTTGACAAAAAACGCCGGGACAGATATGATAAAGAGGTATATCTTTTGATTTTTCCGCGGGCCGCTGCCCGCGCAGATAATAGGGAGGAACAACCATGAAAACACAGCCGTTGAAGGGCATGCGCGACCTTTTGCCGCGCGAGCAGGCATTGCGTGATTACATTCAGGGCCAGATTTTGGATACTTACCGCGCCGCCGGGTTCCAGCGTATTTCCACCCCCATCCTGGAGGATATGGAAAACCTGGACAAATCCGATGGCGGCGACAACCTGAACCTGATCTTCAAGGTTCTCAAGCGCGGCGAAAAGCTGGCCGCTGCCCTGCGCTCCGGCGATGAAAAGCAGCTTTCCGATATGGGCCTGCGCTATGACCTGACCCTGCCGCTTTCCCGTTACTACGCTGCCAACCGCAACGAGCTGCCCAACCCCTTCAAGGTGATCCAGACCGACCGCGTTTACCGTGCCGAGCGCCCGCAGAAGGGCCGCCTGCGCGAGTTTGTGCAGTGTGATATCGACATTCTGGGCGATTCTTCCCCCAATGCCGAGGTGGAGCTGATCGATGTGACCACTCGCGCTCTGCTGCGCATCGGTTTCAAAGATTTCACTGTCAACATCAACGACCGCCGCATCCTGCGCGCCATGCTGGAAAAGATGGGCTTTGCCGCTGACCAGCTGGATTCCGTCTGCATCAGCTTTGACAAGCTGGATAAGATCGGTGCAGACGGCGTAAAGAAAGAGCTGCTGGAAAAAGAGTTTGACGCCGCCGCTGTGGAAGCGCTGGATGAGTTCCTGTGCGCCGGGGATTTCAGCCTGGACGCCGTGACCGCCCGCGTTGGGGACGAAACCCTGACCGCCGACCTGCGCTATGTCATCGCCACCGCCGAAAAGATTGCCAACGGCCGTTACGGCATTGCCTATGCCCCCAGCCTGGTGCGCGGCCAGGGATACTATACCGGCATGGTGTTTGAAGTGACCTGCCCGCAGTTCAGCGGCGCTGTTGCAGGCGGCGGCCGCTACGACAATATGGTTGGCAAGTTCATTGGCCAGCAGGTGCCCGCCGTTGGCTTCTCCATCGGGTTCGAGCGCGTCTGCGGCATTCTGCTGGAGCAGGATTACCAGATCCCCGGTGCCAAGCAGAAGCTGGCCCTGCTGTATCTGAAGGATGCCGATTTCGCCGCCGTGCTGGCCAAGGCCGATGCCCTGCGCGCAGCCTATGATGTGACGGTTCTGCCCCAGGCCAAAAAGCTGGGCAAGCAGTTCGGCACATTGGAAACCGCTGGTTACAACGCTGTTGCCTTTGCGGACAACGATGATATCAAAGTTCTTGGTCAAAAAGCTGAATAATTAGAATTATTTTTGTGGGGTGTGCCGGTTTTACGGCGCACCCCGCTTTTTTGACATCAAGCTGTAACATTCCGGTGCCACTTCCGTGTTATACTGGTAAAGGAAGCAGATATTGCTTTTGGCTTACCCCTTACCACACAACACAATAAGGAGAGTGCCCTATGAAACATACAACACTATCCCGCTTTGCCAGCCTTGCCGCATCCGCCGCGCTGGCGCTCAGCCTTGCTGCCTGCGGTTCCACCAGCCGCAGCACCTACTCCGCCGCTCCTTCTAACGATACTGCCGCCTTTAGCAGCCAGGATGCCGGAGACTATGAATCTTACAGCGCCGAAAGCGCCGCAGCCGGGGAAGGCAGCAGTTTTTCTTCAGACGATCTGACCAGCTCGATGCTGGATCCTTCCACGGTGGAAAGCAGCCGCAAGATCGTGTATAACGCCAGCGTGCGGATGGAAACCACCGACTATGATACCACCCGCGCCGGCTTGCAGGAGGCCGTAACCGCCGCGAACGGCTACCTGGAAAGCACTGACCAGGGCGGCAGCAAGGATTCCGGCAGCCGCTATACTTATTACACCGCGCGCATCCCCGCCGAAAACTACCGCAGCTTTTTGACCGCCGCCGGGGAAGCCGGGAACGTGACCTCGCTGAACGAGAGCGCGCAGGACATTACTACTGAGTATGTAGATGTGGAAGCCCGCCTGAAAGCCCTGAACGACCAGCGTGACCGGCTGAACGCCCTGGCCGACAAAGCTGAAACCACCGCCGACCTGCTGGAAATTGAAAGCCAGCTTTCGGATGTGCAGTATCAGCTGGAACGCTACACCGGCCAGATGCGGCTGATGGATAACCAGGTGCGCTATTCCACCGTGGATATTTCCCTGCAGGAAGTGCGGGTACTGACCCCCACCGCCACCACCTTTGGCGAAAAGTTTGTGGAAGCCGTTACCAGCGGCTGGCGCGGCTTTGTGGATGGGGCCGAAGATCTCATCCTGGTGGTGGTTTACCTGTGGCCGGTGGTACTGATCGTGCTTGCCATCCTGCTGGTGGCACGGCCCGCCCTCAAGCGCCGCAAGGCCCGCCGGGCGGAGAAAAAGCAGGCCAAGCTCGCTGCAAAGGCTGCCGCCCAGGCGCAGCCCGCAGAGCCCGCCAAACCGGACGACACCGTAAAATAAATCGCACCTCTTCTTTCCAACTTATATCGCAAAGCGGGCGCACCGTCCTACAGTAGACGGTGCGCCCGCTTTGATTTTTACCGGCTGTACTTACAGGCCGTACAGCTCGGTATATTTGTTTTTCAGGTAGTTGGTGTAGTGGGCGGCATCAAATGCGCCGCCGCACAGGCTTTGCACCAGCCACTGCGGTTCCTTGGCGCGGCCATGCTGCCACACGCGGCTGCGCAGAGCGTCTTTCAGCGGCTGCATGTTGCCTTCGGCCCACTGGGCGTCCAGGTCCATGGTTTTGCGCAGGTCATCCACCGCCTGTGCGCTGTAAGCACTGCCCAGCGCATAGCTGGGGAAGTAGCCCATATCGCCCATTGCCCAGTGGATATCCTGCAAACAGCCGTGGGTATCGTCCGGCACATCCACGCCAAGGTATTCCTTATACTTGGCGTTCCAGGCGGCGGGCAGTTCGGCCACGGTCAGGGTGCCCTGCATCAGGGCCTTTTCCAGCTCATACCGCACCATAATGTGCAAAGAGTAGGTCAGCTCGTCCGCCTCGGTGCGGATCAGGCTCGGCTCGGCTCGGTTGACGGCGCGGTAGATCTCTTCCTCGGTCACGCCGTTCAGCTGCTGGGGGAACAGCTCCAGCAAAGTGGGATACAAATAGTGGATGAACGCGCGGCTGCGGCCCACATAGTTTTCAAACAGGCGGCTCTGGCTTTCGTGCAGGCCGGTGGTTGCGCCGCCCGCCAGGATGGTATAATCATACTTAGGGTCAACGTTCAGCTCATACAGGGCATGGCCGCCCTCGTGCGCCACGCTGTACAGGTTGGAGAACATATCCTGCGGCATATAATGGGTGGTAATGCGCACATCGCCGTGCCAGAAGCCGGAGGTAAAGGGGTGTTCGGTTTCGCCCAATACGCAGTGGTCCGGGTCCAGCCCCCACACTTCCATGATCTTTTTGGAAAGCTTGCGCTGCTGCTCAATGGGCCAATCCTGATACAAAAAGTCGGTGCGGATGGCGCTGCCGCGCTCTTTTATGGCAGCCAGCAGCGGCACAATGGTCTCGCGCAGGGCGGCAAAGAAAGTATCGCACTGGGCAATGGTCAGGCCGTGTTCATAGCGGTCCAGCCAGACTTCATACGGGTCGCGGTCAGGGGCAAAATAGTGGGCCTGCGCGCGCAGGGATTCCACAATTTTTTCCAGATACGGGGCAAAACTGGCAAAGTCATTGCCGCGCTTTGCCTTGCCCCATGCGGGCATGCTTTCCTGCGTCAGCTTGGTGAACGCGGCGTACTCTTCTGCCGGGATCTTGCCAATCTCGTCATAGCTGCGCTGCAACTCCCGCACTTCTGCCTTTTCCTGTTCGGTTTCGGCATCAGCGGCAGCGCGCTGCAGCAGGGCGGCGGTGTCAGCGCTGACCAGCTGGTCAAAGTAGGCGCGGCTCAGCACCTCCATGGCTTCGGCGCGGCCCGCGCTGCTTTCCGGCGGGGCTACCGTCTCACTGTCATAATCGGCAACGGCCATTGCGTACTGGTAGGCATACAGTCTTTTCTCCAGCTCGCGCAGAGCTTTGATGGAATCTTTCATTGAGTTCTCCTTTCCGCCGGGGCGGCGGTTTTTATTCATGGTTTATTATAGCACACCCGGCGGCTGTTCGGCCAGTTAGCAGCACAAAACCGAAAAATTTTGCCCTGCGGCACATTTTCCTCCAACTGCCCATTGTCAGGCGCGGGAGCGGGCCTGTATAATGGTTATGGCAATACCGCATAATTCTAAGTGCCGATACGGCGAGCGAGGTGCGGCAGATGCCAAGCCAAAAGCGCAGATA
>OOCB01001672.1_pt1 | contig 28536 bp, 16 predicted proteins | sample 1671351 | NCBI WGS metagenome assembly OOCB01 (sample SAMN06348148, study PRJEB24527) | human gut metagenome | biome: human gut; feature: ankylosing spondylitis patient; material: feces | host: Homo sapiens | place: China | collected 2015-10 | reverse complement strand
CATAGAAAGCTCCTTTCTGTAGTAGTCTATTAATATGCTTAAAATTATTTATTATATAGATAATTTTAAAATGTTATATATAGTTGCTACTGTGTGTTAAACAGTAGCAAGTTATGTATATATAGTAATTCTTTTTTTTATATATGTCAAGAGAATATCAAAAGATATGATTTTTTATTCTATGCAATATACCTTGCCACTTTTGTAAATATACGCATGTCTGCCGGGGTATTTATTCATCATAATGCTCTTGACAGGCTATTATCTTTCCGCCTTACCTTTTACTTTTCCCAAAAATTCTTTACCCGTTCCCTCATATTATTTTTAGTCACAACCTCATAAGGATACCATTCTTTAGGAAATAATTTCTGGTACGACATTTGCATAAATCTTTCATCAAGTAAAAGTATCGCACCTCTGTCGGTGTCGGTTCTGATAACCCTGCCTGCTGACTGCAAAACCTTATTCATGCCGGGGTATCTGTAAGAATAGTCAAATCCGGATCTATCTTCTCTGTCAAAGTAATCCTTAAAAAGCTCATTTTCAGTGCAGACCATTGGAAGTCCGGTGCCTACAATGACAGCACCGATAAGTCTGCTGTCTTTTAAATCTATGCCCTCACCGAATATCCCACCCATGACACAGAAACCAAGTGTTGTGTTTGTGGGATTTGCCTTGAAATTCTCCAAAAATTCCTCACGCTGCTGCTCGTTCATTGACGGTGATTGTATAAATATACGAGGTGTTGTGTTTTTTTCGTTGTTGTAAGTGTCTTTTATATCTGATATTTCAGAAACATCAGTTTGTTGTTGATTCATAATTTTATTCGTTTTGGTTAAAATTTCAATTTCTTTAACCTTATTATAATCATTTGTTTCTATATTGCCATTATATAATTTAGTGAAATCTTCCTCATTATATGTCTTGCTAAAATTCTCCTCCACAAACGGCAGAACATCATCTATCATTTTATATGACGAGAAAAATATAAGATAGTTTCCCGTTTTTGTTGATACAAAGTCTGTGATGTAGTCGGCAATCTTTTTGTACTCCGCTGGACCACGCCTTGTATATTTGGTGCTTACATCACGCCCTATCATTATAAGTCTGTTTTCAGGGAGAAAAGGTGACGGGGCATAGACGGCATAGTCATCTGTTCCGCCTGCGAGCTGTTCCATATAGTATTTAATAGGAAGAAATGTTGCAGAGAAAAATATTCCGCATCTTCCTTTTTTAAGATAATTATCAAGGTTGGTAGATGGGTCCATACATTGCAAATGAAGTCTGAAATTACCCTCATCCGAGTAGTCCGAGTATATAATATAGTTTTCATCAAGCAATTCGTATGTGTTCAAAAAAGACCTGACGGAAAAATAGAAATCAAGCAGTCGCTCTCTTGTATCGGGAATAAGTTCGTTGTTGTCCACACCATCAAATGCCATAAAATTTATCTGACCGTTGATATTTTTTGAACCATGTTTATTGTTGCGTGAGTCCTGAAGATATTCATCAAGATAATTTGCAAGCTGCATGAGTCTGATGACGAAATCTTCTATGTTAAGAATATCCCATTCCGTAAGTACATCACAGTCTCTTTTGAGTGCGAGAAGTGATTTGTTGCAGCGTTCAAGTGCATTTGTGATTTTTTTACTCATAAATCTGGTGAGTTTTTTCACAGCTAAAAATTCTTCTTTTATAAGTGTTGCAGAGTACATTTCTCTTGCTCTGTCAACGAGATTGTGAGCCTCGTCAATAAGAAAAATGTAATCGTTTGATGATGCTTCTGTACCAAAAAAACGCTTAAGACAGGCATTTGGGTCAAAAGCATAATTGTAGTCACCGATAACGGCATCTACCCATGTGGATATGTCAAGACACATCTCGAACGGGCAGACATTGTGCTTTTCGGCATATTCGGTCATGATTTCCCGTGTGATATGTTCTTCGTGTGTTATAACATCAAAAACTGCATCATTGACTCTGTCAAAGTGTCCTAGTGCACGGGGACATGAACCGGGATTGCACACGGGTTTGTCAAGAATACATATTTTTTCTTTAGCGGTGAGAGTGACATATTTTAGATGTAAGCCATTTTCTGTCAATATGTTAAATGCATCCTGTGCCACTGTTCTTGTAATAGTCTTTGCCGTGAGATAAAAAATCTTTTCGCTTAAGTTTTCTCCCATTGCCTTGACAGCGGGAAATACAGTGGAAATCGTCTTGCCGACACCTGTAGGAGCTTCTATATAAAGTCTTTTTTTCCTGAGAATAGTCTGATAAACCCCTTTGACAAGAGTGTTCTGTCCGGGACGGTATTCAAAAGGAAATTCAATATTTTTAATTGAAAGATTTCGCTTTTCATGCCATTTTATTTCCCACGATGCCCATTTTGCATATTCGTGGAGAAGATCATAAAACCATTTTTCAAGCGTTTTAAAATCAATATATTCATTAAAGCGTTTGATTTCTTCGGTCGGAATATGACAGTAAGTCATCTGTATTCCAATGCCGTCAAGCTGATGGGTTGATGCCCATATATAACCGTAACAGAGTGCCTGTGCCCTGTGGACTTCAACAGGATTTTCAAGAGATGCCAGTTCTCTGTAAACACCTTTAATCTCGTCGATATTATAACCTGTATCATCCGTAAAAATACCGTCAGCACGCCCCTCCACACATATTTCAAAATCAATGCCGTCATAATTTATGGGAACGGTGAGAGATAGTGCCGCTTCAGCCTGATAGCCTGCTTTCATTTTTCGCTGTATTTTTTTGTGGATGCGGGCACCCTCCTGCATGGCATCCGGGTCTTTAAGACCTGATGAGGTCGTGAGGTCGCCGCTTCTTAATATAAACTCGACAAGGTTTCTGACTGATATTTTAATGGTGTTCATAAATTTCTCCATCATAATAATTCTTTAAACATATCCCTGTCCCAAAGTACAACTCCAATTTTGTCTGCAAGTCTCTGTGCTGCTCTTGAAAAATAGCTGTTTGTCAAAACAACGGCAACATTACATTCATAGAAATCACGCCCGGCATAAACCTGCTGCACGGCATCAATGCCTACAGGACCGTGGTATCTTTTACACTGTATCGCATAAACAACACCGTCTCTCTCGGCGATAACATCAACACCAAAATCACCGCTGTTCTGTGTGCTCTCAGCAATCTCAAAGCCGTTGGCAACAAGAATATCACAGGTAAGGTCTTCGAATTCAAAACCATCCATATCGTCAAAATCAACAGCGTCATATATGCCCTTTTCAAAAAAGCCTGCACGCTTTCTTGCCCTGCATATTTTATAGACGCAGAACAGGAAGAATAAAAACCATATGCCGATGGAACTAAGGATAAATTTTATTTCTTTATTTTTACTATAATATAGGATAAATATTAAAATTACAAATGAAATGATAATGTATAAAGTGTATGTAATAATTTTTAAAATACTTCTGTTTCTTTTCATAGGCAGCAGTTCCTTTCAAGTGCTTTATTTTTAGGCGATAGCAAAACTGGCTGTGTTATGAGGAGGCAGCAGAGAGGATTGCAAATAGCCGCTTAAATTATGAATAATATAAGTATTGTAAATGCCTGTTTTTATGGTGGTAAGTTTTGTAAAAGTCTAATATGAACATATGTTCAAAAAAGATTTTAACATTGCTATGCCCGAAAGTCAAGAAAAGAGATTGGAAATAGGATTTATGCACAATTTGTGGATAACTTGTGGATAACTTGCAAAATCCATGTGGAAAATAAGTGGAAATATGGTTGAATTGCTGTTAATTGATGTTGAGAAATTGTGGGAAATTTTATGAGAACCGAATAAAACTGTAGATACTGATTAAAAACTGCCGATATAAATTTAAAGGAGTTATAAAGATAAGTTGTGAAGCAACGACTGGCAGTCTGCTTATAAAATTAAAAATTTAAGATATGAAAGACTGAATTGTCATAAATTATCGGTTGCACAACAGAGATGAACAGTGAATCGTAAATATACAGACGGACTGACAGTGTCAAATGAATTATGAAAAAATGAGTCAAAGAAAAAAGGCTCAAGTTTAGGAGGGAGTTTTATGGCAGTTGTAATTAACAGTGGTTCTCTGTTTCAGGCAGGGGGTAAACAGATTGGGAATGGAACAAAGAGCAGCAGGACGGATAATGCAAAGCGAAAGAAAAATGTATCGACCGCCGGAAGATACAGCAGTGCTAAAAGGGATGCCGGCGTGAAAAGTTCCGGGGTTGATATTAGAACGGAGAATGGAATAGGAATTTCGGTAAACAGGGCGGGAACCGGAGATAAAAGTACATATCTGACGGAAGATGACGGTGTTATGCTTGAACTTAGTGAGGGTAATGAAAAGGCTGAAAATATGGATGATGTTTCTGATAAAGCAAATAAAATAGCAGCAGGAAAGAATAAGAACGGCATTGAAAACAGTGAAGATAATGAGAACAGTGTTTTGATTAGTGAAGCTTCGGATAAGGAGTCACAGAAAAGTAAAAAGGAAGAGGAATACGAAAAGTTTGAAAAACAGCTTGAGAGTCTGAAAGATATGCTTGACAGGATGAAAGAGACTCAGAAGAATATCAAAAAAACAGAGACGAAAACAAAGAAAGTTTTAAATTACAGCTATAAAAAGGTATCGTCAAGTATTCGGAGTGCAAAAAGTGTTTCGCAGGCGAGTAATGCCGTTTCTAGTGCAAGTTCAAATCTTGCGGCTCTTAAGAGAAAGGCGGCAAGCGGAAATTACGATGATGATGAGATTAATATTGCGATTTCCCATGCAAAGAAAATGATAGCCGTTGCTAAAAAGAAACTTGCAAATATCAAGCAGGAAGTTATGAACAAAAGGGATGATGATAAATATATTTCATCAAAGAAAGATGTTGTTATGAGGATTTCTGAAGAAAAAATAAGAGTCTGGCAGCAGAAAGAACTTAACGAGATTGAGGAGGAGATAAGGAAACAGGAGCAAAAAGAAAAACTGGCTCACAGAGGTGAGGAAAATAATAAAATGCTCGATGCGGATATGACTTATCTCAAAGAAAAGATTGAAATCTGGAAACGAGGCGGCGGAGATCTTGGTATCATGATGGCACAGAGTCAGGGAGCGGGAATTGGCATTGATATGACACAGGCAATTACAGATACTTCAAAACTTGCCACAGAGCAGACTATGATTTCGGCAGAGCAAAGTGAAGGAGGACAGACGGAAGTTGCGGCAAGTATAAATCTGTCAGTGTGACAGAAATATCTGCTTTTTGATAAATTTTATTCATCAGTCATGGTTAATCGGAAAATTATTTCATGCTAAAATATAATGATGTTGGGGTACAAAGGTATTTTGACCATCAAATAGCAATTTGTATGTAAACATACATTGTTATCTGCTTTTGACCCTTAGTAAATACATAAAACATTATAGGCATTTGCACAATTAACATAGCCTATAAGTAGTTTGACAAATACCTAAACATTAAAAAATGGAAAGGGGATTTATAAAGAACCATGAATGATGATAGTGAAGTTTTAAAAAATCAGGTGCTTATGGCACTCTGCGACAATGTTGACGAGGAAAAAAATGTATCGTCGATAGCTAAGATATTAAATGAAAAGAGTTACAAGATAAGCAGAGTGTTGTCGGCACTTGAACAGGAAGGGCTTGTGGATAAAAAAGTCGAGCGTCATCCGAGACTGACAGAGACTGGCAAAAAGAAGATTGAGGAGTACAAATATAAGGTTGGGATTTTTATTAATCACCTGCTATATGAGGGGATAAGCGAAGAAAATGCAAAAAAAGATGCCGTCAGATGGGCACTAAGTGCATCCGAGGAGACAATGAATGTGCTTGATGAAGCCAATGAGCGTTACAGGATAAAAAATGAACTCAGGGGGGAGTGTGCGTTCAGCGGAAATATTCTTTGCAAACTTATGAGGGATGGTGATTATAAGTTTTCGTATGTATTTTACAGAATGTGTTCGGAGGACGGCAATGTGCTTTCAATGGCTAATAACGGATTTGAAAATCCTTGTACGCTGAGTGTGAAAAACGGAAAAGGTACGATAAGGTTAAAATCAAAGAGAGTATCTGCAAATTCAGCAGTCAACGGTCATATGATGATGGGAGAGGTGAGCAAGGTCATGTATTTTGATGGGATTACATATAAAGAAGCCATCAAAGAGGGTGATGAGATACTTATCCCGGTAAATATGATACAGTTTGTCAACTCCGGAACAGGCATAGGTCAGTTTATGAACGGAACAGTAAATATGAAAATGCAATGTTCGGTGGGAAATGTGCATATGCCGGAGTCGGTGGCATTATTTTCAATGACAATATAATACGAATATACAATAAAGAAAAATCAGGCTTGCAATCAGACTTGCAATCAGACTTTCAACCTCAATGCAGATAAAAATGTTGGGTAGTGAACTTTAAATATGCAATAATGCACTATATGTTAAAAAAAGTGTGCAAAAGACATTTTCAAACGGCTATATGGGTGAGAAAAGTAGGAGAAAAGCCGAAAAAACACTGAAATTACTGATAAAATATCTCATGTAAAAAAATAGTTGCACGATTGCACCGAAAATATTAAATACTGAAAACAAGCGGTTTCAGCATGGAATTATTTGGAAGTTGACTAAGTTTTCTCAATTAATAATGGATTTCGTGCAAATATGCATCAAAAAAATATTCTTGCAAAAATCAAATGCTCTGGTATACTTAAGCGTCGTAAGGAACGATGTAAAGCGTTTTTACAATGATGTTGACAATAGAGGTAACAAAGTGGCTGCCAATTAAGTTATTGTCAGCAGCTTTTTTTTGAGATTTGAGTTAGATGCATATAACTTGAAGCAGAAAAAGGTAACTCAAGGTTGTCAAAATGAACTTAAACCTGACATTAAAATATTTGGAGCGAATACATCGGTCGGATTTTGAAAAGCAGGTAGTGCAATTTTAATTCTATTCTTTTAAGGAGGATAACATGAGAAAGAAAAATATCTTTTGTAAGGCGGCGGCAGGAATACTTGCGGCGGCATTGGTCGTAACAAGTGCACCGACTAACAATATGGTGTTTGTCAAAGCGGCTGAGAGCAGTTCGCAGAGTGATGCGGCGTCAGAAGCATTGGCAGAAACTATAAAAAAGGCAGAGGCATTAGTGGAGACAGACTATTCGACAGATAGTTGGGAACAGTATAAACCACAAATAGATGAAGCTGTCGCAAAGGCAAAGACGGCAGCGGGTTCGGCTATATCAACATCTGACAGTAATCTTAAGAAACTGTTGAGAAAACTTAAGGCTGCAGCAACCGAAGCTGAAATAGAGAAACTTAAGGCAGCAGTTGAAACAGGAGAGACTTTCCTTAAAGAACATACGGAAAATGAATATACGGAGAAGTCATGGAAGAACTATGGAATTAAGATTTCAGACAATGTAACTAAGGCAAAAACTCTTAAGGAAAGTATAGATACAAATGCAGGCAAACGCAGAGAATCAGGTTATGATGTTAGAGTTGCTGCAAACAATATTACTGACAATATTTCAAGACTTATCAAGTCAAGTGATAAAACAAAACTTGAAGCCCTTATAAAAGAAGCTGAAAATCTCAATGAGGAAGACTATACGGCAGATAGCTGGAAGGATGCTTCAAAAGCTATTTCATCAGCAATCGCTATCGCAAATGAAGAAATATCAATTCGTGGAGACAAGAACGACGAATATACTGGAAGGCAGGCACTTATAGCTGCTATGGATAAGCTGGAGCTTGCACAGGTTACTGTCGGACGAGGAAGTTTTCAGAAGAAACTTGCCCCCGGAACTTACAGTATTCCTATTGAGCTGTTGAACGGAGGAAGATCCGAGTCGACAAAGCAGTACACATCAGCAGGATATATGAAAGAGACATCTATGGCGGGAGGTTGTTTCCCGGGAAATGCAACTCTTGTAATCCACAAGGACGGAACTGCTACACTCACGACGGCAACACAGGCTATAGAAGCTATGGGGATGTCAGATGCTGCAAATGACTGGACTGTATATGAGAGTACACAGAATTATCTTGACGGAAATGCAACAGCAACAAGCGGAAACCGTTATAAGGCTCATGTTGATAAGACATATACAGTGAATGGAAAGAAAAAGCCTGCCCAGATTTCATTTATTGTGCCTGACCTAAAGCAGAATGTTGTTGCAGTCAGAATGTATATAAGTGTTATGAGCATCAATCAGGATGCGTGCATTGGTCTTGACTGGGCAAACATTGAGAAAGTAAGCGATGATACGGCGATTTCCGAGATGGAAAAAGAGTATGTTACATATGATGCGTCTGCAAAGGCTGATGTAAAGACTGACATGGCAGAGGCAGTTAAGACAATGAGTGAGGGTGTAACTGTCAAACTTGCCTCAAATGCTGAATTTGATGAGGATGTGACTGTTAAAGGCGGAACACTTGACCTTAACGGATATACTCTCGCACAGAAAGCTAACATCTTTACGGTAAGAGGAGATGTGACAATAAAGGATAGCAGTAAGGATAAGACAGGAAGCATCACACATGAGCGTTATGATGAGGCTATAAATACATCTACATCAATAGCCGTGGCTGCTGGTTCACTTACGGCTGACGGAGTTGCCATTGAGGGACAGATTGGTAACTACATAATGTCTGATGGTTATGTTTGTATGCAGGATTTACCTCATATCGCTGTGACTCTTAAAAACTGTATGCTTACAAATAATGCTGTGACAACAGGCTTTACAGGATACGGCAGAAATACAAATAATGTTTATTTTGGCTATCTCAATGAGGGTATTGATTTTGAGATGGATAACTGTACGACGGACAATCTGGTTTCCGTAGGTCATGGCGAGAAGGAAAAATCAGTAGTAAAAAACAGTAAATTAGGAAAATTAGAGCTTATGGGAATAAGTGCTGATGTTGAAGATTGTGAGGTGTCGGACAAAGCAACAGTTGATGTTTCAGGAAAGGCAGTAGTAAAGAACAGCAAATTCAGCGGACTTTCATTAGGCTCGAATGAAGATACGGAACTTGATAATGTAACATCAATCCTTGCGGAAAACAACAACTTAAAAGCTGCAATTACGGTAGACGGTGCAGGAACAGTCACAATAAAAAATGGTGTATATTCGGCTGAAAAATCAAGGTCAGGTGTTGGTCTTTTAGTAAATGGAACACCTGCAATGATAGAGGGCGGTTACTTTAAGGCTGTTGAAGGAAAGGACGCCGTGAGCGGACCTTATGAGACAAAGTCAGGATATATCTTAGGCGAGGTAAGTGATGGAGAGTATGCAGGATATACAACAGTCGTTGAGGGTACTGAAAAGGAGGACCCGGATGTAAAATATGCTGCAACTATCTACAATGCAGACGGAAGTGTTGCCAAGAACATAAAGGAAAAGGATGCATCACTTGCTCTCATTTATGCTAAGGACGGTCAGACTGTTAAGTTAAACGAGGATATGGATGTGAGTTCAGCAGACTCATTCACATTCTACAAAAACTTTACGCTCGACCTCAATGGTTATCTGTTGAAACTCGGTGACAATGCAATCACAGGAAATGCAGGAAAGTGTACTATTGTAGACAGCTCAGAGAAAAAGACAGGAAAAATCACAACAAGCACCGCCGTGTTTGCAGGTAATTCAAAAACAACAGCTCTTGTACTTGACGGTGTAAATGTTGAGGCGTTAGCAATGGCATTGATGTCAGTAGGTCATGTATATGTTAAGAATGGTACAAAGGTAACAGGTGCGGCATATCTCACAGCGTTAATGGGAGCAGGTCCTACACATATTTATGACAGTACATGGATAATGGGCAAGCAGGATTTACAGGGAACTGAAATCACACAGGAAGCTGCAAAGGAGCTTCTTGAGGGTTCGGTACGCACGGCACAGTACAGTATTAAAGAAAATGAAGACGGTTCATTCACTGTATCAGCAAAAGAACTCGGTAAACAGATGAGAGCATTTGAGGAATTAAATCCTGATGATTACACGGAAAGCTCTTATAAAACAGCAAAAGAAATTTATGATGAAATAGATGCAACAGCAGACGATGATGTGACAGAAGATATTTCAAAAGAATTTGTCACAAAACTTATAAATGCCATGAAAGCACTTGTAAAGATTGCTTCTTCTGACGAATTAGCAGGACTTAACAGTGCCATTGAGAGTGCATCAGCATTAGATGAAAACTCATACACGGCTGCAAGCTGGAAAGATGCGGACATTGCGTCAGCAGTTGCAAATGCAAAAACAGCGGCAGAGGGCAAAGAAAAAGATAGTGTGGTAAATGCAAAGGCATCACTTGACAGTGCAGTTGCAAAACTTGTAAAAGCAGGAGATAAGACAGCACTTGAAGCAAAGATAAAAGAAGCAGATGCAATCACAGAGGGTGATTATACGGCAGAGTCTTATAAGGCATTAAAGGATGCGGTTGCGGCAGCAGGACAGCGAATCACAGAGCGTGCGGCACAGGCAGAACTTGATAAAGCAGCGGCTGATATTCAGACTGCAATATCAAATCTTAAGAAGAAAGAAGCACCGGGCATACCAAGCCAGACACCTACACAGACACCTGCACCGACAGAAAGTGCAGTGCCGGCACCGGCAAACACACCGAGTGCAGAGCCGACTAAGAAGCCGGAAGAGTCAACAGAACCAACAGCAACACCAACAGTTAAGCCGACGGTAAAACCAACTAAGAAGCCGACAAAGACACAAACGGTTAAGGTTGCGGCAGTTAAGGGTGTCAAAGTAAAGAATGTCAAGAAACTTAAAGCTGTTGTCTCATGGAAGAAAGTTTCAAAGGCATCAGGCTACGAAGTATATCGTGCTGACAAGAAGAAAGGCAAATTTAAGAAGATAGCAACTATTAAAAAGGGTAGTATTGTCAAATATACAAATAAAAAATTAAAGAAGAAAAAATCATACTTCTTCAAAATAAGGGCATACAGAGTTTCAGGAAAGAAGAAAGTATATGGAAAGTATTCTTCAACAGTAAAGGTAACTATTAAAAAATAATTTTTATTAACGCAAAGGCAATGCAGGTCGTGCCGGTGAGGTATCGATTTAAGAAATGAGGAGTTAAGATGAGATTGAAGAAATGGCAGACAAAATTTGCGGCAGTAATACTTGCAGGAGCCATGGTATTCGGTCAGTGTGCATGGGCTGCCACAGATGATGTGGTGGCTTTTGCCGCTGAAAACAGTACGGTGGCATTTGGAAAATCAGCAACAGCTCTCAGCAAAAACAGTACATACATAGTGCCGTTGTCACTTAAAAACGCTAATAATCTTGAGCAGGAGTCAGCGGCAAAGGAGAGCATCGGAAAGTACGGAGTGCTTAAAATTGATGAAAACGGCGATGCAGCTCTCAATATTGTGCTTAGAAGCGTTACAGTTGGAACAGCGACTGATTATGCAACGGATTATAAGATTTATCAGTCACAGACAAAGCCAAATACAGGTGATGCGTCTGTCAATGCGACTGTAATCTCAACACAGGATGTGTATTTTACAAACGGAAGTGAACAGAAAGCAAAGACAGTTCCAAAGGAGATTTCATTTAAGATTCCTGATGCGGCAAAGACGGAAAACGGAATTTATATGAGTATGTTTGTTGAAGCAATGGGTTATGCACCTGACGCTTATCTTTTGGTCGATTATGCAAATGCCGTGCTTTCGGGAGATACTTCTCTCAACTATACAACAGAGCAGGGAGTGTCAGAGGTTCAGCAGTTCGGAAAATATAATGTAGGCGTAAAAGTCAGCGTAAAAGACGGTCAGATAAGTGATGTTGTCATAGAGGGTTCTGATTTTAAGGGCGATTCTGCAGATGAAAATCAGGTTTATTTCAACAAAGCCGCAAAAGGAATGAAAGAAAAACTTGTCGGACTTTACCGCAATGATGCTGAAAAACTTAACGGACTTGATGCAGTTTCAGGAGCGACCGCTTCATCAAATGCAATTAAAGAAGCGGCAATGAATGCACTTGGTGTGACGATTGAAAAAGAAGTTATCCCTGATGCACCTACGGAAGCCTTGAAACCGGGATTTTACAGCATTGAGTTAAAAGATCGCACGGATGTTGTTGACCACGGACTTGTCGGGGAAGAGAAAAAGGCACTCGGTTATATCCGTGTTGATGCTTCGGGAAAAATGTACCTTACATATCAGATGGTTTCCGGTTCTGACAAAGAGCCGCTTTATGTACTAGGATATAACGGCTGGTATAAGGGAAATAACATTTCAGCGGAAAATCTTACTATGGACGGGGTGACTTATGAGACGGAGTCAGCCGAAGTTCCAACTATCGGTCAGCAGAATGTCGTGACGAACATTACAGTTCCGCTTGACGGTTTGAGACAGACTTATGTAAATAATGTTTATCTTTATGTTGAAGCCATGAAAAAACTTGACGGAGTTGTTTCGGGAGTTAATTTTGATAAAGGTAAATTTAATATTGATTCAACAGTTACACTTTACTGGGACACACTTACCGCATTGACGGATGAAAATGAGCAGGCTTTAGGCTTTGCTTCATTGAGTGACGGAGTTTATAAAGTTACGGGAAATATGCAGAAGCCTGACGGAACGGTATCAATGAGTGACAGTGCTATAAATCACAATATAAAACTTACCGTTAAAGATGGAGTTTATTATCTGACACTTGATTTTAACAGTCTTACTATCGGAAGCCTTAAGGGGTATCTTAGCAAATTGAGATACTATGATACGGGATATAAACCTGATACACAGACAAATCCTACGGGAATATTAAAAGATGTTACGATTGATGATTATCAGACATATACCGACGGAGTGAAACTTACTGACACGCTCGGAACTGATTATCCGAATAAGGTTACGATAAAGGTAATACCGGAGGCATTGTACGATTTTTCTTATAATAACAAAAATATATCAGCAGGAACAGTTCCTTTGCAGGTGTTTGTACCGATAATGGAAGCAATCACAAAGGGAACAGGTACACAGCCGGTTTATCTTAAGCTTGACCTGTCAACTGTTACTGCGACAACAGCGGATGATGCGGCATTTAATGAGACAGAGGCAAAACAGGCAAATCCAAATGCGTCGGCTGCACCAGTGGAAAGTTCAAAGCCGGATGGCACAGCAACACCGGGAAACTCAGCAACACCAGACAGTACATCAAAACCGGGTGCTACATCAAAACCGGGTGCTACATCAAAGCCGGGTAGTACATCAAAACCAGATGAAAGCATAAAGCCAGGTGAAACACCATCTCCTGAAAATTCATCAGCACCGATGGAAACATTAAAGCCGGGTGAAACATCAAAACCAGATGAAAGCATAAAGCCAGAGCAGACAAACAATCCTAACCCTGGTAGTTCAACAAAAAAAGTAAAGGTAGGAACAAAGGCAAAGGTAGCAGGAAATACTTATAAAGTAACAGCAAAGGGAAAGGTTACACTCATTGCTGCAAAGAAAAATGTGAAAAGTGCAACTGTTCCACGGACGGTTAAGATAAAGAGAGTTTTGTTTAAGGTAACTGCTATTGCACCGAATGTATTTAAGAATAATAAGAAACTTACAACTGTTATAATTGGAAAATATGTGACAAAAGTTGGAAACAATGCGTTTAAAGGCTGCAAGAAACTTAAGACGGTTAAGTTTGCAAAGGGTATTTCAGCTAAGACAAAGAAATCCCTTAAAAAGCAGATAGTAAAAGCCGGGGCAAAGAAAGCTAAATTTAAGTGATTTTTGGATACAGATAAGCATTTTATACTGACGGGTCGCAAAGCGATTGCGTTTATCAGTAAACAGCAAAGGCAGATTGTGAATGACCGCTTTACATACAGGTATGAATTGATATAGAGAAAAAGTTTAATTTTAGTGAACAGGAGGTTCGACATGAGATTTTTAGGAAAACATAAGGTGATGGCATGGATTTTGGCGGTTGCTCTTGTTTTAGGTCTCATGTCGGATTTTTCCATTTTTGAGAGTACAAAGAGGGTTTATGCAGGGGATTTTAACGATGGAGTTTATACGATTGAGGGAAGGTTAAGACACGCGACTCTTGACCAGCCGTCAATGGGTGATTCGGCAGTTACGCAGCCGATGAAGATTATAAAAAAAGGAAACAGCATAAGTTTGAGATTGGAGTTTAAGTCACTTACATCGGGTATCTTTAAAGGGTATCTGTATGGATTTTATTATTTTCCGTCATGGAATGACAGTGAAAATGTGCCTAAATCAGCAACGGCAGAGAGCGTAAAAGTGACTGAGTATTATGAGGGAGTTTATGATGAGTACAACGACCCTGACACGGGGCTTGACTCAAATGTAAAAGGAAAATTATATCCGCATTATGCGTTGATGCCTATAGAATGGAAACAGGGTATGGCTTGGATTCAGGTTTATGTGCCTGTTATGGAGGCTATAAACAAGGGCGGTGGAACGCAGTTTGCGAGATTGTTATTAGATTGGAACACTCTTAAAAAAACGGACGAAAAGGCGGATGATATTGTGGGGACGGCAGAGCCGTCTGCAACAAAAAAACCGTCAACGGACAGCGAAAATACAACAACGAAAAAGCCGTCAACGGACAGGGAAAATACGGCAACAAAAAAACCGTCAACGGACAGGGAAAATACGGCAACAAAAAAACCGTCAACAACGGGCAGTAAAAATTCTTCTAAGAAAAATAAGAAGCTGAATATAAAAAAGCTGACTGATGGAACTTACACGATAACAGGGAATATGTTAAAAACTGATAAAAAGAGCAGCTCAATGTCAGATAAAGCAATAAATCACAATGTTTTATTGCGTGTAAAAAATGGAAAATACACGCTTATACTTGATTTTTCAGGACTTACGGTTGGAAGTGCAAAGGGGTATCTCGGCAGGCTTAAATATTTTAAAGCAGGCTATAAGGTGACCAAAAACGGTGTACCTCAGGGTAAGACTGCGGCGGCTAAAATCGTTTCTTTCCAGAAGAAAAACGGTAAGAAACTGACTGATACATACGGAACAAATTATCCGAAAAAGGTTTCTTTTCCTATGATAAAAGAAGCGAAGAAAAACGGCTATGTGCCTATGCAGGTGTTTGTGCCTATTATGGATGCGATAAGTAAAGGTTCGGGAACACAGCCTGTCTATCTTAAACTTGACCTTAATTCTATCGTTGCCGGGAAAAAGAGCACTTCGGTGAGTAAATCTTCAAAGAGTAAAAAGTCATCAAAAAAGACAAACGCATCAAAAGGCGGCAGTTCGGCGGGAAACAGTGTATCAGATAAAAATACATTGACGGCAGACGGAAGTTTGTCAAACAGTGTGGCAGGTTCAGATGCAACAGATAATAAAAGCGGTACATCGGGCAGTGTGGTGAGCGGAAAAGTTTATTCGTGTAATATAGTGCCTTGTTACAGACATCCGGTTACAAACAAAGTCGAGGACGCAGGCGGCGAGAGTTCATACGCGACAGGACAGGGAATGGTAGAGAGTGTTCTTAAGACTTCGGGAATGTTGGAGCAGACGGATAACGGTCAGTGTTATCTCACAATGCGTGTGGGTCTTATGGATTACACTTCAGACCACAAGTTTTATGTGCAGAAAAGAGGGGCGGCATCATGGCAGCAGGTCAGTCCTACAGTGACAAAAAAAGGCTCAGACAGTAACGGAAAAACGGCGGATTATTGTATTTCTCTCTCTGATAAGAACAGCATCGTAAAGGTTTCAATGTATGTCCGGCCAATGGGAAGAAATGTTGTATTTTACGCATATGCTAAAAATTTCAAGTCAGGAAATGTATCGGGAATGGCTGTTACACATGTGTCCGCAAACGCATCATCAGATACAAGGACGGATAACACGAAAACTTCTGACAGTGATTTATCGGGGGATGCGTCTGGTTTAGAAAATGACAGTACAGCATTGATCGGTAATACATTGTCAGATGTAAACACTGAGCTTTCGGAGTCAGGACTTTCTGATGCACAGGGATTGAGTCTTTCGACAGAGAGCAAAGAAAACGGCTCTGATGTGTCTGAAACAGCAGAAGCGGCTTCTGATGGAAACAGTACGCAGACCGCAGGCGGTAATAACTCAAAGTCAGAGGATATGACAATGGCTAAATGGGTGATAGTGCTCACGATTTCAATAACATTATCGGGACTTGTTCTCATAGCGGCAGGTGCAGGTGTTACTTATTATTTCAGGCGTAACTGGCGAAGATGGGGAGAGGAGATGGAAGATGATGAAGAAGAATGAGGTTAAAAAAAATGGGTTTATCGCAAATAAGTATAAGAAAAATAAACTTATAAAAAATGGATTTTTCACAAACAGGCATAATAAATTGCTAAAACTTGGTGTCATATTAGGTTTTTCAATCTCTTTTCTGCTCGGCGGCTGTGTAAACCAGCATCCGGACAAAGAGCAGGCATCTACAAAAGAAACCGTTGCAGACAAAAATTCATCGGAAGATGGGAAAAATACAACAGCAAAAGACAACTCATCGGAAGATGGAGAAAACACAACAGCGAGTGACAACTCATCGACAGATGGGAAAGACATAACAGCAGACAAAAATTCATCAGCAGATATTGATATAAATTCAATGCTTGAGATTACAGATAAGTACGAGAGAGCGGCAGTTGAGTCGGCGAAAGAAAAGGTTGAGAAACTTGGGAGAAATCCACGCATAATCGCAACTTCGCCTGCTACGGCAGATATTTGTGACAAACTTAATATTGACCTTGCAGGTGTCTGTTCGTCAACAGTCTCGACAATTCCGTCAAGATATAAAAATGTCAAAAAAATCGGTACGGCTATGAGCCCCGATATGGAAATCGTATCTTCGGTTCAGCCTGACTGGATATTGTCTCCGTCATCATTGAAAAGTGACCTTAAACCTAAATATGAAGCCATTGATACGGAGTGGGCATTTTTAAATCTGAAAAGCGTGCAGGGAATGTACCGCTCAATACAGGAATTGGGAATTATTTTTGACAGGGAAAAAGAGGCTGACAGCCTTATAAATGAGTTTGTGGCTTTTTATAAGAAATATAAAAGTGAGAATAAGACTAAAAGTCATCCAAAAGTTCTTATTCTTATGGGACTTCCGGGAAGTTACATAATAGCAACTCCAAATTCGTATGTGGGAAATCTTGTAGAGCTTGCAGGCGGTGAAAATGTCTACAGTGACATAAAACAGGAATTTCTTACGGTAAACACGGAGGATATGAAAAAGAAAGAACCTGATATTATACTCCGTGCGGCTCATGCGATGCCAAAACAGGTTATAAAAATGTTTAATAATGACTTTAAGAAAAACGATATATGGAAACATTTTAATGCCGTAAAAGAAGGCAGAGTCTATGACCTTTCGTACGATAAATTTGGAATGAGTGCGACATTTAAGTACAAAGAGGCACTTGCTGAATTAAAACAGGACTTTGAACGCAGATAAGCATCCCCCCGCTACTGGTGTGCAGGACATTAATTAGATAGCATACTAAGCATAAAAATATATGGAGAAATGAGGGTTAAAATGGATTTAAAAGAAAATGACATACTTTCAAAAGACCATAAAAATCTGAGAAATAAGCGTATAAGAACAATCGTATCATTTGTTATGATTATCATTTTACTTGTAATATTATTTTTTATATCGGTAAATATAGGAAGTCTAAAGGTTTCATTTAAAAAGTTGTTTGACGGTCTTTTTATAAAATACAATCCTGATGTAGCAACTATCTATGACCTTCGTTTTCCGAGAATAATAATATCAATGCTTGCGGGGGCGGCAATAGCGGTTTCGGGTGTACTGTTTCAGGCGGTGCTTAAAAATCCGCTTGCTGATCCGGGGATTATAGGTATATCAAGCGGTGCAGGATTTGCGGCAGTATGTATAACGGCATTTGCACCGACGCTTTATTTCTTTACACCCGTTGCCGCCTGCTTTGGCGGTATAGCGGCATTTGTTATCGTTTATGCTCTTTCGTGGAAAGGCGGTTTAAGTCCGTTGCGTATTATACTTACGGGTGTTGCTGTAGAAGCATTCTTCACGGGAATGTCAAGTGTTGTAAATTCCATGTCAGGAGGTGACAGAACAGGTGTGGCATCTATTGTCGAGGGAAATATCACCCAGAAAACATGGGACGATGCAGCGACATTGTTTCCGTATGTTGTCGTGGGACTTGTGCTCTCGGTGCTGTTTATAGGAAGATGCAACCTGCTTGCACTTGAGGATAAAACAGCGAGAAGTCTTGGTGTAAATGTAAACCGTACGCGTATAATAATCTCAGTTATAGCAGTAATACTTGCAAGCATCTCGACAGCGGTTGTCGGGGCAATAAGTTTTCTTGGACTTATCGTGCCACATATAGGCAGAATACTCGTCGGCAGCGACCACAAAAGACTTGTACCGTTTTCGGTGTTCGCAGGAGCATTTACATTTTTGCTTGCCGACACGATAGGGAGAACGATATGCCGTCCGTATGAGGTCAGTGCGGCGGTTGTTATGAGTGTTATAGGTGGACCGTTCTTTATTTTACTGCTTAGGGGAAAGAGGTGATTAGATGAGCGATGATAAGAAATGTGATTATATGATGAAAGTTAAGGAGCTTTCGTTTTCTTATGGAAAGAACAGAATTTTAAATAATATTTCGCTTAAAATTCCTGAGGGCAGGATTACAACTATTCTGGGTGCGAACGGATGTGGCAAGTCTACTCTTTTCTCATTGATGACTAAAAATCTCGTGCCTGACCGTGGCAGGATTTTTTTGCAGAGAAAAAATATCGGCGGTATGTCACTTGGAGAGTTTGCTAAGCGTGTTTCCATCGTTCACCAGTACAATACGGCTGCCGCTGACATGACTGTTGAAAGACTTGTTTCTATGGGTAGGACACCGCATCATAAAATGTTTGGCGGTGGGAATGGTGATGACGAGGAACTTATAAACATGGCTCTTGAGGTCACAAATCTTTTGGCGTTTAAAGAGAGAGAAATTGGAAAATTGTCCGGAGGACAAAGGCAGCGTGTGTGGATTGCAATGGCACTTGCACAGAATACAAAACTTCTGTTTCTCGATGAACCGACAACTTATCTCGATATAAGATACCAGCTTGAAATACTCGAACTGGTTAAAAAACTTAACAGGGAGTTTGGGATTACGATAGTTATGGTACTGCACGAGATAAATCAGGCAATCCGTTTTTCCGATTCGATAATAGGTCTTAAGGACGGAAATGTGCTTGCACATGGAAATCCGGAGGAGATTATCACAAGTGAACTGCTTGAGCAGCTCTACGGTGTGAAACTTGGTGTGACTGAGATTGACGGACACAAATATGTGCTTACAGCAGGATGATACGAAATGGAGATTTATATGAATAATAAAATAAACCCGCTTAAATTTTTGTGGGTGCTTTTGGGATTTTTGAGTCTTGCACTTGGCACGATAGGAATCGTACTTCCTATACTGCCTACAGTACCGTTTTATATGGCAACGGTATTTTGTTTTGCAAAAAGCTCAGAAAGGCTTCATTCCTGGTTTACATCAACCGGACTTTACAAAAAGCATCTTGAAAGTTTTGTTCAGAAAAGGTCAATGACGGTAAAAAGCAAGTGTACCATTATGGGAAGTGTCACTATTGTTATGGCATTTGGTTTTATAATGATGAGCAGGGTGCCTGTCGGAAGAATATGTCTTGCCGTTGTATGGCTCTGTCATGTGATTTATTTTATTTTTTATATTAAAACTGAAAAAGAAACAGAAGAAATTCCGCGGGAATTGACGGAAAAATAGATAACATATCAAAATATTGCTGTGCATGAACAGTAATAATCAATATGAAGGGACGGGGAATGACATGATAAAAACAAGACTTGTGAGGTTATTATCCCATGCAAAAAAATATATAGTCTACAATGTGATGTGGCAGTGGATGGCACTTATTGCACAGGTGGTTTCGGTGTTTACGATAGCGGGACTGTTTGGAAAACTGTATGCAAAAAAAGCAGCATCGGGTGATATTGTTAAGTGTGCCTGCGTGTTTGCGGCGGTTCTTGTTGTGCGTTTTTTATGTGACAAGATGGCGGTGGGAGCGTCATATAAAGCGAGCGTTGATGTGAAATGTATTTTGAGGGATAAAATTTATGAAAAATTGCTAAAACTCGGTGTGTCCTACAATGAAAAAATTGCGACTTCCGAGGTGGTGCAGCTTTCAACGGAGGGTGTCGAACAGCTTGAAATTTATTTTGGCAAATATCTTCCACAGCTTTTTTACAGTATTCTTGCACCTGTTACGCTTTTTATCGTGCTTGCGGCAAAGGCGAGCATAAAGGCGGGTGTTGTTCTTCTCCTCTGTGTGCCTTTAATCCCTGCTTCGATTGTGGCAGTTCAAAAAATTGCAAAAAAACTTTTAAATAATTATTGGGGAATATACACGGAACTTGGCGACTCGTTTCTTGAAAATCTTCAGGGACTTACAACGCTTAAGATTTACCAGGCTGACGGCATGAAAGCTGAGCAGATGGACGAGGAGGCAGCAGAGTTCAGGAAGATTACGATGAAAGTTCTGACAATGCAGCTTAATTCAACAAGCGTGATGGATATTGTTGCGTACGGTGGGGCGGTAGTCGGAATGATAGTGGCTTTAAGTGAGTTTTTAAAAGGAAATATAACACTTGAACAGACACTTTGCATTGTACTTTTAGCAAGTGAATTTTTTATACCGCTGAGACTTCTCGGTTCATTTTTTCATATCGCAATGAACGGAATGGCGGCGAGTGACAAGATTTTCGGACTTCTTGATTTAGAGGAAGATAAGACAGGAAAAGTCATATTTACTAAAGAACAGCTTAAAAATCTGTCAGTGCGTTTTGAGGATGTAAATTTTTCATACAACAGTGACCGAAAGATTTTAAATGATGTATCGCTTGATATTTCACCGGGTTCATTCGTATCGCTCGTCGGTGAGTCGGGCTGTGGAAAAAGCACGATAGCGGGACTTATTTCAGGAAAGAATAAAAAATTTAACGGCAGACTCACGCTCAGCGGTGTTCCGATAGGAGATATAGCGGAGAGTGAACTGATGCGTCATGTGACAGTTGTGAGACATAATAGTTATCTTTTTAAGGGGACGGTGAGGGAAAATCTTATCATGGCTGATTTAGGTGCAGACGATGAGAAACTTAAAGCGGTTTTGATAAAAGTAAATCTCTGGGATTTTGTGAGCGAGAACGGCGGACTTGATATGGAGATTGCTGAAAAGGGCGATAATCTTTCAGGCGGTCAGTGTCAGAGGCTTTGTATTGCAAGAGCGATTTTGCATGATAGCGAGATGTATATATTTGATGAGGCTGCCTCAAATATTGATGCCGAGAGCGAGGGCATGATAATGGACTCGATACACGAACTTGCAAAAACAAAAACGGTGCTTTTAATATCACACCGTCTGTTCAATGTAATATCATCGGATAATATTTATATGCTTAAAGACGGAGAGATAGCGGAAAGTGGTACGCATGAGCAGTTGATGAAAAAAAGTGGAGAATATTTCAGGCTTTTTGAGAGTCAGAGAAAATTGGAGGAATTCGGAAAGGAGGATGCCGATGTCTGTAGAGAAATCAGTTAAAAAAAGAAGAAGTGCCATTAAAATAATGGGGCAGCTTATCGGTCTTGTTGCACCGCTTCTTCATATAATGCTGCTTGCGATATTGCTTGGTGTTATAGGGTATCTGTGTGCAATCTTTCTCACGATACTTGCAAGTCAGGTGATTTTAAAAGGACTTGGAGAGCCTGCAACGGTATTTTCAGACATGAGCATAAAAACACTATTTATCATTATGGGAATGGCGGCAGTCATGAGAGGTGTGCTTCATTATGCGGAGCAGTATTGCAATCATTTTATTGCATTTAAACTGCTTGCGATAATAAGGCATAAAGTATTTGCGGCACTCAGGAGATTATGTCCTGCAAAACTTGAGGGCAGAGACAAGGGAAATCTTATATCAGTCATAACTACGGATATAGAGCTGCTGGAGGTGTTTTATGCACATACAATATCTCCGATAATGATAGCATTGCTTACATCGGCTGTAATGGTAATATTTATGGGAAGATACAGCCCTGTTGCGGCGGTTTATGCGGCAGCAGTATATATAATAGTAGGAATTTTTATTCCGCTTTGGAATGGAAAGCGTGGCGGTCAGACGGGAATGGAATTTAGAACCTCGTTCGGCGAATTAAACAGCTTTGTACTTAGTGCACTCAGAGGACTTTCAGAAACTATACAGTACGGTATGGGAAAAGAGAAAAGACATGAGATGCAGGAACGCTCTGAAAAACTCGGAAAAATGCAAAGAAAATTAAGCCATTTAGAGGGAACACAGCGTGCAGTCACAAACTTTGTCATACTTCTTGCGTCATTTGGGATGCTTTTTCTCATGGGAGAAATGTACCGGCAGGGTGAGATTGGTTTTGACGCAGTAGTCACCTGCACAGTGGCAATGATGGGGTCATTTGGTCCCGTTGTCGCACTTGCAAGTCTGTCAAACAATCTAAATCAGACACTTGCAAGCGGTGAGAGGGTGCTGTCAGTCATTGAAGAAAATCCTGTGGTAGAGGAAGTATTGGAAGACGAAGCGTCAGATAGTAAAGTAGTATATGGTGATAAGAGTACGAAATTTACCGGTGAAAAATTGACAGATGCTACAGAAACAACTTTGGACAAAAATAGAACAGAAAATTCTGCTGACAGAAAAAACGAGCAGATAGCAGCTTTAAAGAATGTAACATTTGCATATGAAAATGAAAATATTCTCAAAAATTTTAGTATGGAGATAAAAAAAGGAAAAATAACAGGACTTCACGGAGTGAGCGGCTGCGGCAAATCGACAATACTTAAACTTCTGATGCGTTTTTGGGATACAGACAGTGGAGAAGTTGAGATTTCAGGAAAGAATGTAAAAGAGATTTCAACAAAAAAACTCAGGGATTATGAGAGCTTTGTAACACAGGAAACAGATATATTTCATGATACGATAGCCGCAAACATAGGCATTGCAAAAATTGGAGCGACAACGGAAGAAATCATTGCTGCGGCAAAAAAAGCATCACTTCACGATTTTATCATAAGTCTGCCAAACGGATATGATACGCAGGTCGGTGAACTTGGAGATACCCTGTCGGGAGGTGAGAAACAGCGAATAGGTATTGCGAGAGCATTTCTTCACGATGCACCACTGCTTTTGATGGATGAGCCGACGAGTAATCTCGATTCACTCAATGAGGGAGTTATATTGAAAGCGGTAAAAGAAGAAGGAAAAGATAAAAATAAGACGGTAGTGCTTGTGTCGCATAGAAAATCCACAATGGGAATTGCGGACGAAGTGGTGGAGATGTGATTGTTACTATTTGAGAGGACAAAGTTACCTGAATACTCGAAATAGATTGTTGGAATATAAAAGCATATTAAAAGATGATATTTAAAGGTGTTAAAACTTTAAAAAAGACAAGCAATAAAATTAAAATAAGTAATTTAAACCCAAAAGAGTATATTATATAAGAGTTCGCTCATTCGCAATGTACGAAAATGGAGAAGAAGTTTATGGAGCATTTTCAAAAATAAGGAAAATTACAGTTAAGTGGTTTAGTTCAAAAAAATAAATGCCATAAAATATGACGATTTTATAGTTTATTCTGTGGTATTTTTTAATATAATCATAAAATGGTGATTATTTTTAATTTTGTTTTTATATAAAACTGTACCTTTAATTAATGTAATCGGCAACACTCTATAAAAATTCAGTTGATTTCAAAGCAGTCCTTGTTTATAATAAGATTAATACAAAAAATGTGTGCAAAAATGGGGGTAAAACGAATACCGAAATAAAAAATGCAATAACCGCAGCAGATGCAAAAATACAGTATGATACTTATGCAAAAAGATTGCTTGCACAAAAAAGCATACTGGCAAATATATTAGTAAAAACTGTTGCTGAATTTAAGGATATGAATCCGAGTGAAGTGGCAAACTATATTGAGGGTGACCCAGAGATAGGGATTGTACCAGTTGAGCTGGGTTTAACAAATGCAGAAAGAACAAATGAAACGGGACAGAGAATAGTAGGATTTAATACAGAAAATGCTGAGATAAATGAGGGCATGATAAGGTTTGATATAGTATTTTATGTAAGGATACCATCACCCGATAAAGAAGAAAATAAATTGTCAAAGGTTATAGTGAACATAGAATGTCAAAAAGATGAAATACTAGAAACTTATCAATGGAAAGGAAATCTTGATTTATTAAACATTGTGATGATAGGGATAACAAACGAACTTCCGGAAAAAGATGAGAAATATGAACTACATCGTTTGATTTGTGCATTGCTTTCAAATGAAATACAGAAAAATCAGAAGTTTGATATTCTTGAGAAAGAGTATAATATTCCAGTTGATACAGAGTTGAGAGAGGATGTGAGCGTTATGTGTAATCTGAGTTTAGGAATAGAAGAAAGAGCTGAGGCAAGGGGCGAAGCAAGAGGCGAGGCAAGAGCTGAGAAAAGGAACAATGAAAAGGTTGTTATGAATATGTATAAAAAAGGCTATACGACAGAGCAGATAGCGGAAATTGTGGAGCTGGGTGAGGAAGAAATAGAGGATATTATAAAAAACAACAATCGATAATACAATTAGCAGGCGGTGTATTCCGTTCTGCTGTCCATTATATGAAATTTAGCGTCTGTTTTACAGCAGACGCTTTTTCTGTATAAAAATATATGCTGCAAATAGTTTTGAAAGCACAATATAACAGTTGACAAAAATTACCCCACATATTAAAATACATTTATCTATAAGTGAAAAAGGCTGTGAAAAGAAAAGTATGTTACAGAAAGTATTACAGAGAACCCGTAGCGTTGCTTGGTACATTATGTGTTATGTATGAGGAGTGACCCGTTGCTGAGAAAGGGCATATGGAATGTGGCAGAAGATGGTCTTGGAGCCGTACACTCTGAACATAATCTTATGTTTATGCCGTAGGTGTAAATAAAAATGATAGTGCAGCATAAAAAGTAGGAGGTACCGGGTACGCCCGTTAAAGCGTGGCACTGTGATGGCAGTGATTGAGGTCCGCATTGTGAAGTGCGGATAAATTAAAGTGGTAACGCGGTATAATCGTCTTTAAGAATATTTCTATTCTTAAAGATTTTTTTATTTTATTGGAGGTTCAAAATGGCAGAGAAAAAGAGATTTTATTTGACAACAGCGATTGCCTACACATCAGGCAAACCGCATATCGGAAATACTTACGAGGCTGTTCTCGCAGACAGTATCGTGCGTTTTAAAAGACAGCAGGGCTATGATGTCCGTTTCCAGACAGGAACAGATGAGCATGGACAGAAGATTGAGATTAAAGCTGATGAAGCAGGTATAACACCAAAGAAATTTGTTGATGATGTATCGGGACAGATTAAGTCAATCTGGGATTTAATGAATACATCATATGATAAATTTATCAGAACAACTGATGAATATCATGAGAAACAGGTTCAGAAGATTTTCAAAAAATTATATGAACAGGGAGATATTTATAAGGGATATTATGAGGGAATGTACTGTACACCTTGTGAGTCATTCTTTACTGCATCACAGCTTGTAGACGGAAAGTGTCCTGACTGTGGCAGGGAATGTCAGCCTGCAAAAGAGGAGGCTTATTTCCTTAAACTCAGCAACTATGCAGACAGACTTATTGAGCATATCAATACACATCCTGAATTTATTCAGCCTGAGTCACGCAAAAACGAGATGATGAACAACTTCCTTCTTCCGGGACTTCAGGATTTGTGTGTATCTCGTACCTCTTTCAAATGGGGTATTCCGGTAGATTTTGATCCGGGTCATGTCGTATATGTATGGGTGGATGCACTCAGCAACTATATCACGGGACTTGGATATGATGTTGACGGAAACAACGATACAAGCGAAACAGGAACAGACCTTTTTGAAAAATTCTGGCCTGCTGACCTTCATCTTATAGGTAAGGACATTCTTAGATTCCACACAATTTACTGGCCTATCATGCTTATGGCACTCGGACTTCCACTTCCAAAGCAGGTATTCGGTCATCCGTGGCTGCTTCAGGGCGAGGGCAAGATGAGTAAATCAAAAGGAAATGTAATCTATGCCGATGACCTTGTAGATATGTTCGGAGTTGATGCAGTTCGTTACTTTGTACTCCACGAAATGCCATTTGAAAATGATGGTGTGATTACATGGGAGCTTATGGTTGAGCGTATGAACTCAGACCTTGCAAACACACTTGGAAATCTTGTCAACAGAACGATTTCAATGACAAACAAATATCTTGGCGGAGTTGCAGAAGATAAGGGCGTTACGGAAAGTGTTGACGATGAACTTAAGTCATTTGTACTCTCAGTACCAAAGAAAGTTGAAGAAAAAATGGATAAACTTCGTGTTGCAGATTCAATTACGGAAGTGTTTACGATATTTAAGAGATGCAACAAGTATATCGATGAAACAGAGCCTTGGGTACTCGGAAAAGATGAGGCAAAGAAGGACAGACTTTCAACAGTTCTTTACAACCTTATCGAGAGCATCACAATCGGTGCAAGCCTGTTGAAATCATTTATGCCTGACACTACAGACAAGATTTTAAAACAGCTCAATACAACAGAGCGTGCACTTGAAGATATGGATAAATTCGGTCTTTATGAATCAGGAACAAAGGTGACAGATGCACCTGAAATTCTCTTTATGAGACTGGATGTGAAAGAGGTACTTGCAAAAGCTGAGGAAATTCAGGCGGCACAGAAAGCGGCAGCCGGAGCAGCAGAGGAAACAGGCTCAGACGAGGAAGTAATAGATATAGAAGCAAAACCTGAAATTACATTTGATGACTTTGAGAAAATGCAGTTCCAGGTAGGTGAGATAATTGCGTGTGAGGAAGTAAAGAAATCAAAGAAACTTCTCTGCTCACAGGTAAAAATCGGAAGTGAAGTAAAACAGATAGTATCAGGAATAAAGAAACATTACTCAGCAGAAGAAATGGTAGGCAAAAAAGTAATGGTACTTGTAAACCTTAAACCTGCAAAACTCGCCGGTGTATTATCAGAGGGAATGTTACTCTGTGCAGAAGATGCAGACGGAAATCTCTCACTTATGACACCTGAAAAGAAGATGCCGGCAGGAGCAGAAATCTGCTAGTAGATACGGAGGTTTAAATGCAAAATCAATTTTCGCGTTCGGAATTATTAATAGGTAAAGAAGGTATTGAAAAACTCCACAAATCAAGAGTGGCAATCTTTGGTATAGGCGGAGTCGGCGGTTATACTGTTGATGCACTTGTCCGCAGCGGAGTGGAGCAGATAGATCTGATAGATGATGATAAAGTCTGCCTTACAAATCTTAACCGACAGCTTATCGCAACGAGAAAAACGATCGGAAAGGACAAAGTAGATATTATGCGTGAGCGTATTTTGGAGATAAATCCCAAAGTGACGGTAAATGTCTATAAGACCTTTTTCCTGCCTGAAAATGCAGATACATTTCCATTTGAAGAGTATGATTATGTTGTAGATGCAGTAGATACCGTGACAGCGAAAATATCACTTGTCATGAAGTGTCAGGAGATGAATATACCGATAATAAGCTGCATGGGAGCCGGAAATAAGATGGATGCAAGTGCATTTAAAGTGGCAGATATTTACAAAACAAAAGTGTGTCCGCTTGCAAAAGTAATGCGCCGTGAGCTTAAAAAACGAGGTGTTAAAAAGCTTAAAGTTGTTTATTCGGAAGAAAAACCTATGACACCTATCGAGGATGAAAATGATAATTGCAAAAATCACTGCATATGCCCTCCTGGGGTACAGCGTACCTGTTTGCAGAGAAGGTCAGTGCCGGGAAGTATGGCATTCGTGCCGGCGGTTGCAGGGCTTATTATTGCTGGTGAGGTTGTAAAGGATATTATTGCGGAGTAAATTAATCGGAAATAAATATTGATATTAAGCGGCATAAATAAAGAAATCGTCACTTGTATGTATCGATTCTAAAGGATTAGTCTTTTGGAGATTGATTGAGTTATATAAGTGGCGATTTTTTTGACTTATCAGGTAAGGGACTTGTACCCCTACTGATATGCTGCGATAGCATCTGGCAGTGAATGTGTATTGCAAATATCCGCTTGACTGTAGTTATCTGTATTTTTATATGCACTTTCGCAATTCTTTTAATTTAGATAAAACAGAACAAATTTAATAAATAGTAAAAATAAGCAAAAAAGTTGTATAATAATTAAAAATTATATGACTTTTTTGCTTTTTTGTATTTTATCTCTGATGTCTTGTCAGAAAGATCCGCAGATACAGGCTGCTTATGACTTGATCGAACGTATTACTCCGGGTTATAGTCAGCAGTTTAGTCTGGAATTGATAGAGCCGGAGAACGGGAACGATGTCTATGAAGTGGCTGGGGAGAACGGCAAGGTTGTGTTG
>OOCB01001668.1_pt1 | contig 28582 bp, 19 predicted proteins | sample 1671351 | NCBI WGS metagenome assembly OOCB01 (sample SAMN06348148, study PRJEB24527) | human gut metagenome | biome: human gut; feature: ankylosing spondylitis patient; material: feces | host: Homo sapiens | place: China | collected 2015-10 | reverse complement strand
GCCTCGATGCAACGCAGCAGCCAGGCCATGTTTTTACCGATGTTTCGCATGGTGGCAAGGCCCTCGGCGTCCTGGGCGGCCTCGCCCGGCATGGCACCGAAGACGTTGTTCCAGTAGGTGGATGCTACCACGGGCATCTGGTTGATGGTGAAGTACTTGTTGAGCACGTCGAAGGTGGTCGAAGTGCCGCCGCGACGGGCAACGGCGACAGCGGCGCCCGGCTTGTGCGTAAAGGCCTTGCTGCCTGCATAGAATGCGCGGTCGAGTGCCGAGAGGATGCGTCCGCTGGGATGTGCGTAGTAGACGGGCGAGCCAAAGACAAAGCCGTCTGCCTGCTCGGCAGCGGCAATCAGCTCGTTGACCACATCGTCGTCAAAGGTGCAACGGCAATCGAGCTTGCCGCACTGGCCGCAACCAATGCAATCGCGAATGGGCTTGGCGCCCAGCTGAAACATCTCGGCCTCGATGCCTTCGGCGTTAAGCTGCTCGGCGACCTCGGCGAGTGCGCGGGCCGTGTTGCCGTTTGCCTTGGGGCTGCCATTGACCAAAAGAACCTTCATCACAAACTCCCTCTGCTGTCGGTGACTTCTGCAGAGGATTATCGCACGAGCGGGCAGATGGCGTGGGGCACGATGCCGGCCCCGAGGGCCCACGGCAGGCACGCTTACCAGGTACGAGCGGGATACGGTCCAGAGGATGTTGGAGTGCGGGGCCTCGTGCGAGCAGATTGTAAGGGGTCTGGGCGGGTCGCCCTCGATGGCGAGCTTTGAGGCCTTGGAAGGCGGGCTGCTGCGGCGGCTATGGTTTATACTAAGGCGGTTGCTATCGAGTAATTCATACTTGGTTTGATTCGATTGTGAATGCGTAACTAGGATGGAAAGCAAAGGAAACTCTATGGAAACAGAGGATGCTGTTTGCTTGATGACTTCGATTGCCTTGATTGTCCTTTCAATCCAATACCGAAGAGGAAGATGGCTCTGCTCAATTGCTGGATATGATGTCACAAAAAGGGAGAGCGAGATTGATATACGCCCTTACGCAAAGCTGATTTCTTCTGTGACGTTATGGATGGGGCTGCTGTTTTTCTTGTGGGCGGTAGAGGGCTGGGTACGCGATTGGAATACCAGCGTTTTTGAAGTTTTGGTTCTACTTCTGTTCAGCTTGGCCTCTTTGTCGTTCGTGCGGCTCGTTAGGTTTGTGTTTATGAGGCGATAGCCAGCGGAAGTGGCTGGACGACAAAATGGACCAATGCAGCCAATTGTCAATAGAATTTGATAGGCTTGGCTTAACAGATTTACTCGAGGGCATATCCGTGGCGGGGGATAGGTTCTATCTTGTTGAGCACTTATTTGCATCAGGCAAAGTAAACCAAGAGTATCGAAACGGTGCCCCCGGGCCCCGGGAGGGACTGAGGGGACGTTCGGCTAACTGCGGGTACGACCTATTTGCCCAATGTGTTCGGTTGAGATCGGAAATTAACCATCATGCGCCCCATAACGCTAGTCCAGCTTGGTGCCCGGTACCTGCGGCGCCTCTTTAATCAGCGCATTAAGTTCGTTCAAAATGGAAACGGGCTGTCGGTCGACGGCGTCCAGATGAAGCGTCGCCACACGAAGGGGCGGCTGATATTCAAATGAGCCAAGGAGCACGGGCGATCCCAAGAACCGTTCGATTTCGTCTGCAACCGCGTCGGTCTCTTCGGGATCAAAGTCGTCGAAGAGCGCCACGAACATCGGTCCGGTCGAGCGGAACAGACGACCCTTGCCGCGCGAGCAATCCATGAGGCAGGCGGCGCTTTCTGCCAAAACGCGGTCGCCTGCATCAAAGCCAAAGCGGGCATTGACCTGTGCGATTTCGTCGATTTTAATGGCGATCAAGCCCGCGTTTCGTGCCACGCGACGCATCTCGCCAATGGCGTTGACCAGGGCGTGGATATCGCCCAGACCGGTCACGGAATCGGTCGTATCTGCCAAGCTTCGGTTGGTGACAATGCCCACATACATGTTGGGCTCGGTATCGGTGCCGTCCAGGCGGTAACCCGTGCAGTCGCAAAGCGCGTATTTTCCGGCGGTATTCATGACGCGATACTGCATGCAGTGGAAGTGCCACGTGCCGTTTACCACCATATCGAGCTCGGCACGTACGTTGTCGCGGTCCTCGGGGTGAACACGGGCAAGCCATATATCGAGCGAGTTGTAGGGATGCTGGGAGGGTAGGTCAAAATCGCGCACGGCATTAACCGACCATTGCGATTCGCCGGTGTCGAGGTTAATGATGAACGGATAGCGTGTCTCGGAGCTCATGGAGATCGCTTGAAACACTCGGTCGTTGCAGGGGGGGGGTTGTTCGGTGATCGGGCGTTGCAGCGCATCGCCTTCTTCCGGTTGTTGCACACGGTACATGAGCTTGCAGCGATACATTTTGCGGTCGGCGTCCTTTGTCATCTGGCGACGCGTATCGCCTGCAAGCGGGTCGACGCGCGAGCAGCCAAAGCTAAAGCTGGCGATCATGGGCGCCTTGCCGTCCGATGTTGCCTCGATAAGATTGGCACGCGTCCACTCTAGGCGCTGCTCGAGCTCGGCTTCGTTTGTCGTGGGGGATATAAGTACAAATTCGTCTCCACCGATACGGAACAGCAACTCATCGTGCTCCATTGTCTCGGTGAGTGCGCGGCAGATGCTCAGAATGTAGCGATTGCCCTCGGCGTGGCCAAACTTATCGTTGCAATGCTTGAGGCGATCGATGTCAATATAGGCACAGGTGAAGGGGGTGCCTTTGCGCCAGAGCTGATCGACATGGCGGTCGAGTCCGCCACGGTTGCCAAGATTGGTGAGCGAGTCGATATAGGCGCCGTGCTCAAGCAACTCACGTTCTTGTTGCAGGATGGCGAGCGTTTTCTGCAGTTGCTCACCGATGGCACGCAGCTCCGGGGGCAGCGCGGCAACATCGAGCTCGGTGGTTGAGGCCCCGTTCGCAAGTCGCTGAAGATGAGCGATGATTGATTGCTCGCCCAGGCGATACGACTCGTTCATGATGGATTGCCTCCTTGGATGGAACAATGGTTTGTATCTTACTCCCAATTCGGTTTAGATTGGAGTATTAGTTAGCTCATGGGAACAAACGCTCCCCTCGACGGTGGCGTTTTGCGTGCGAGCGTATTAGTTGTCGTTGCCACCATCGAGCAATGCCTCAAAATCCTCCGCCTGCATGGGGCGGTAGTAGAGGAATCCCTGAGCGTAGCGGGCGCCCATGTGGCGCAGCATGTTTGCCTGCTTGTCCGTCTCGACGCCTTCGATCACAACGGGCAGATGGAGTGACTGCGCCATCTCGAGCATTGATGAGATGATTTGCACGCTGCGGCCCTCATCGCCGTTATCGGGCACAAACGTGCGATCGAGCTTGATGACGTCGACGTTGACGTTCTTGAGCATCGCGAGCGTGGACTGGCCGGTGCCAAAATCGTCCATATAGGTCGAGAAGCCGCGGGTGTGCAGGTCGGCCGTTAGTTTATCCACGGCCTCGGACTCTCCCGTATAAGCTGTCTCGGTGATCTCGATGCGCATGAGCTCGGGCGGCAGGTTGTATTGGGCGGCGAGCGCTCCCATATGCTCGGCAACGTTGCAGGCGAGGATATCCACGCGCGACACATTAAGCGAGATCGGAACCACGCGAAGCCCCCGATTGATGCGCTCGCGCAGCCACAAGGCAACGCCCTGCCAAACGTATTTGTCGAGCGTCACCACAAAACCGCTTTCTTCGAGAGCGGGGATAAAGGTGGCGGGCGAAATGAGGGAGCCATCCTTGTCGATCCAGCGCGTGAGCGCTTCGGCGCCAATGATCTCGCCGGTTTCCATGTCGACCTGGGGCTGCAGGTAGTAGGTAATACGGCCGTTGGAGAGCGCGTACTGGAATTCGGTCAGCGTGCGGTGGAACGCGATTTCGCGCTCGTACTCCTCGGGGCGGAAAATGGCAATGCGCTCCTTAAAGTCGTTTTTTTGCGCGCCGATTGGTAAACATGGCCTTGGCCTGCGCATCGATGGTGATTTTCTCGTTGGAGTCGATGGGGTAGACGCCCATGGACGGCCAGAATCCCACGCCGTCATCATACTTGGCCACGGCCTGGCGAACGCGGCTATAGATCTGATGGACGGTGTCGTGTTCAAAGGGGATGAGTATGCAAAAGTCGTCTTGGCCCCAGTACCCTGCGACGCCCATGTTGGCATTCTCGATGTCCTTGAGGACCGTGCCCACATCGGCGAGCATGCGGTCGCCCTCGGCCTGTCCGTGCCATTCGTTGAACAGTCGCATGTGTCCCATATCGACGGTGGCGATACACCAGGCGCCGTTGCGCCTTGTCTCGAGAAATTCGTTGGCGCGGCGCATAAACACGCTGGGTCGATAGAGACCCGTGAGCGGATCGATGCGTTCGGCGATGGCGCTTTTGCGCTCCACCTCGGGTATGGGGAGGCTGTCGTTGGGAACAAGCCCGCCGGCCGTGCGAATGCGACGGTCGAGTTCGCCTAAAACGGCGGCCGTTTGATTGGTCAGGTGCTCGTAAAAGGCCGGAACGACAAGACAGACGGGGGTAATGGTGTCGTCCGCGATTCGAACGGGAGCGAAAACGGCCTCTTTGAGATGTTGGATCAGTTGCTCGAATGCTTCGTGATCCAAATTGTTGCTAAGCACGACGAACTGGGCGTTGCGTGAGCGGAAGACGCGACTCCTGCCGCGAGTAATCGACAGCATGCGGCCTGCGTATTCGGCGAGCATGTTGTCGACGGCCTCGGCCCCGTAGAGCTCGTTGAGCTTTGCCGTGCCGCGAACGCGCACTGCTATAAGCCCCGTCTTGCAACGGTCGCGACGGCAGGCATCGATAGCGTTGATCAGCGTGCGCTGCGTTCCGAGGCCCGTGGCGGCGTCGACGGTCTCGGCAAGCGAGTGGTTGACGAGCTCGCCGACATAGAGCGAGGGGACATTTCCGTCGCCGTCGATACGAAACCCGCGAGCACGGCCGAGGATGTAGTCGCCGGCGGCGTTGCGCACGCGGTACTGCATGACGTGGCGATGTTTGGAGCCGTCATAGATTTGGTCGATGTCGTTGGTATAGGCCTCAAGGTCATCGGGATGGACACGCGTTTTCCAGTAATCGTGGCAGTTGTCTATATGCTCCGAAGGAAGACCAAGATCGCGCAAGGCGCCTTGTGACCAAAGGGTTCGATGTTTGTCCAAGTTCTCGATAAAGAAATATCGGCCTTCGTTGAGCATCGAAAGGGCGTCGAAAATGCGATCGCTTATTTCGAAGTCGTCGGTGTGGGCTTGTGCGATATTGCGTCGATCAAGGTGCACGGCATGACGTAGCTTGTAGTCGTACATGCGATGATCGGCATCGTTCGTCAAGCGATTGGGGGCTTCGCCCAGGGCGGGGTCGGCGTGTGCCACTCCGTAGCTAAACGAGTGAGGCATCTTGGAAGCGTTGTTTTCGAGCAGTACCGTTCGGCAGTGTTCCAGACGTTCGGCAAGGTCGTCCTCGGTCGCAATCGTAGATAGGATGGCGAACTCGTCGCCCCCCAGACGAAATGCCGCCTCGTCCACCTTCATATACAGTTTGAGATAGAGGCTCACCTGCAAGATATAGCGGTTGCCCTCGTCATGTCCAAAGATGTCGTTGCAGTGCTTAAGGTTATCGATGTCGATAAACGCCATGGTCACGGGCAGTTCCTGCTCCCAGAGTTCCTCTAAGGAACGGGTAAAGCCGCCGCGGTTGCCAAGTCCGGTGAGCTCGTCGGTAAAGGCGGTCCTGATCAGATCGTCCTGACGCTCCAGAAGGTCACGGATGGTCTTTTCGAGCGTTTCGGTATTATTGCTGGCGTTATCCATACTGTAAGCGGCTTTCTGAGGTCGGGGCGGATTGCGTCGGGCGAGCTCGTTGTGCACATGCGTTGCTGCTCAACGCCTTGCGTGTTTCCAAGCCCCCGCCTTGCTGCGTCGTTGGGTTTATTTGTCGGTTCGTGCTCTCGGCTGATAACTACTGAGTAGTATAAACAAGTGTATGGAATTATGTAGGGGTGCCCATGTTGCGGGCGGCCATTATTCGCCAAACGGTAACGCGACGATGTTCGATGAAAATGCGACTGAGACGATATTTGTTGATGGGTATACTTGTTCCGTTTTAAAACGCAGGAACGGAGATGGTCGCATGGCACAGTCAAATATGACGAGCACGGTGGGGCTGGCGCTCGAGGGAGGCGGCTACCGCGGTATGTATACGGCGGGCGTGCTCGACGTTTGGATGGAGCACGGTTTGACCTGCGACCATATGGTGGGCGTCTCGGCGGGCGCGGCATTTGGCTACAACTTTAAATCGCGCCAGATCGGCCGCGCCATTCGCTATAACAAGGCCTATTGCGCCGACAAACGCTATGCGAGCGTGACCAGCTGGCTGCGAACCGGCGATATGTTCAATGCCGATTTTGCCTATCACGAGGTGCCCATCGAGCGCGATCCCATCGACCTGGAGGCGTATCGCGCCTGCCCCATGCGGTTTACGTGCGTGTGTACCGATATCGAGACGGGCAAGGCCGTCTACCACGACCTGCCCTATGGCGACGAGCGGGATATCGAGTGGATCCGGGCATCGTCGGCGATTCCCGTGGCGACGCGTCCCGTTGCTATTGACGGGCATAAGTATCTGGATGGTGGCGTGGCCGATTCTATTCCCAGTGCATGGCTGTTTGCGCAGGGGTATGACCGCAATATCGTGGTGCTCACGCAGCCGGCGGGCTTTGTGAAGCAGCCCAACAGCGTGATGCCCATGCTGCGTCGCGTGTTCCGTCACTATCCGGAGTTTGTCGCAGCGCTTGAGCGTCGACATGAGGTCTACAATGCCACGCTCGATGACCTGGCACGTCGCGAGGCTGCCGGCGAGATCTTTGTGGTGCGGCCGAGCGAATCGGTGAAGGTGCCGTCGCTGTGTCGCGAGCCCGATGAACTTGAACGCATCTACCAGATTGGTCGCCGCGATGCGGAGGCGACCTTGCCGGCACTGGAGGCATATCTGGCAGGGTAGAGGCTGCTGCCGCCATCTCGGCGGAAAGCGCATCCCGGAATGGAGATCCAAACTGGGATGCGCTTTCCGCTATTGAAGATATGAGGCTGCGAATCAGCTGTTCGGCCTAGGCCTATGCCTGCTGCCAGGTGTCGACGAGCTCCTTGGCCGCGGCGTAGGGATCATCGGCGCTGCAGACGGCGCTCACCACAAAGAAGCCGTCGACGCCGGTGGCCTTAAGCTGCGGCAGGTCGGCCGTCTTGACGCCGCCGCCCACCACGATGGGCACGGGACTTGCCGCGTGGAGTGCGGCCAGGTCCTCAAAGCTTTTGGTGATGATGGAGCCGTCGGCCGCGCGTCCGCAGTCGCGCTTGGTCTCGGTCTCGTGGAGCGGGCCGATGCCAAGGTAGTCGACCAAACTCATGTCGGCGGTCTTGACGTACTCGAGCATCTCCTCGCAACGGGCCGAAAGGCCCACGATGGCATCGGGGCCCAAAAGTTTGCGGCAGACCTCGACGGGAATATCGCTCTGGCCCACGTGCACGCCGTCGACAGCAATGCCCTGCTCGCGCGCGGCGAGTACGCAGTCCAGGCGGTCGTCGATCAGCAAAGCGACCTGACCGGTCTTGCCAGCCTGTGCGATTGCCTGCGCGGCGTCGCCGGTCAGCGCGATGATCTCGCGGGCGCTTGCCACCTTGGAGCGCACCTGGATGCAGGTAAAGCCGGCATCGAGTGCCTGGGCCACCACATCGCCCACGGGGCGCCCGAGCGTGTTTTCGGGGCCGAGTACCAGATAGGCCGAGATATCAAGGTTGTCGCGGATGCTCATCGTGCTTCCTCCTGCTTTTTGATCTGTGCTTCCATGCGCTCGAGTTTGCCGGTCATGGTGTCGGTAAATCCGGGTCGAATATCGGCTTTGAGCACGACTTCGGTGCGGATGCCCTTGCTCGCCAACACAAAGGTCGCGTCGCGCACGACCTGCATGACCTCGTCCCAGTCGCCCTCGATCTCGGTGAACATCGAGGTGGTGCGGTTGGGAAGGCCGCTCTCGCGAATGACACGCACGACCTCGGCGACCTCGGCGGACAGCTCATCGCCGGTACCGCATGGGGCGATGGCCACGGCGACGAGTGTGTTCATGCCGGCATCGGTTGCGGGCTCGGACATGGCTTATGCCTCCTCGGGCTCGAGTCGGTTATCGGCAATGTCCTGGGCGGTCGCGCGGTAGAGCTCGTCGATAAAGGCGACCTTAAAGCTTGCCGGGGCATCGGCGACGGCGGCGGCACGCGTGCCGGCAACGTTGTAGACGGCGGCACCGCAGACGGCTGCCGTAAACGGATCGGCGGCGCAGGCATACACGGCCAGCACGCCGCCCTGCGAGCAGCCGCAACCGGTGATCTTGGACATGAGCGGGCTGCCGCCGTGGGACTTGGCCACGGTTGTGCCGTCGGTAATCAGGTCGACTTCGCCCGAGACCACAACGGCGCCGCCGGTGTAGCGGGCGAGCGCCACGGCGGCATCGCGGGCAGCGTCTACCGTGTCGGTGGTATCGACACCGCGCACGCGGCTCAGATCGGCCGCCTCACCCTCAAGACCCCACAGGCCGGCGAGCGCGATGATCTCGGAGGCGTTGCCGCGCACGATGGCGGGCTTGTACTGCTTGAGTTCGTTTACCAACTGGGTGCGCAGGCTACCGATGCCCAGGCCAACCGGATCGAGCACCCAGGGCTTGCCGGCGTCGTGTGCCGCCTTGGCCGCGCGGGGAATCGTCTGCTCGTAGATGGGGAAGAGCGTACCCATATTGAGATAGATGGCGCCGCCGCCGGCAACGAGTGCCTCGCCCTCGTCGGGCAGATAGACCATGGCGGCCGATCCGCCCACGGCGAGCTGTGCGTTGGCGACAAAGTCGATCGTCACCGTGTTGGTGATGGAGCCCGCCATCGGATTGGTGGCGCGAATCTCCTCCACGGCCTTGATCACGTTTTGCTTAAGCTGTTCCGAATCGATCACTGCACATGCCTCCTTGGCATAGAAAAGGGGCGCTGTGCATAGACAGCGCCCCTAAAAAGGCGGCATGCTCCCTACGCCAGCATTAACTGACAGGTTCAAAGGATTGGGCCCCATGCCCTCTCAGCCTTGTGGTTTGCACCGCCGGCACTCCCGCATCGAATCTGTTGTTCCCTATACTAGCGCATCGGTACAATGGTTACGATGAAAACGACTGGGGGACCCTATGATCAAACTTGTGCTGACCGATATGGACGATACGCTGATTCCGGCCGGGCATGACGGCGCCAGCGACTATGCCATCGAGGGCATTCATGCCATGCAGGCGGCGGGTCTGCACTTTGGTCCGGTTTCGGGTCGTCAGCCGTCTGCGATGGGCTGGATGTTTAAAAATCGTTCCGAGTGCTATTCGACCGGCGCATTCTGTAACGGCCAGGTCATGTTTGTCGACGGCGAGGCGGTCGCCTCGCGTGCGACCGATAGCGACGCACTAATGCGTTTAGCCGCCTATCTGGAAGAAGAAACCGACGATACCTATCTGAAGGTCTACAGCTTAGGTGATGACTTTTGGGATAACGATGCCTATTGCGTGACACGTGATGCCGAGCGTGTGCGTCGCGCTATGGAATCGGGCGGCAATGCGTGGCTCAAGGGCGAAGAGGCCCCGTGCCGCCCTGTCGTCGATGATGCGCCGGTGTTCAAGGCGAATATCTGGAGCGCCCGTTCGCGTGAGGAGCTCGCGGAGCTACGCGAGCGCGTTGCCGCCGAGGTGCCGGAGCTCTCGCTTGTGTTTCCCAACAACCGTGTGCGCCTGTTCGACATCCTTCCGGCTGGTTGGGACAAGGGCTGCGCTGCGCTGGAGCTGGCGCGCGCTTTGGGCCTAACGCCCGACGAGGTGGCCGTATTTGGCGATTCCGATAACGATCTGCCCATGATCGATGCCGTTCCCAACTCCGTTGCAGTCGCCAATGCCAACGAGGCCGTCACGGCTGCCGCGCGCTGGCATATTGGCGCTGCGGCAGATGATGCGGTCGCCGGGGCTCTGCATCAGATTGCCGCCTGCGCCGCGACGGGGGAGATGCCGCCGTTTATGCGTCAGATGAACGCGGCAGACTTCGGCACCGCGACCGTCTAGGGAGAAAGCCATGAAGCTTCAGCAGCTCAGGTATGTTGTAAAGGTTGCCGAATGCGGCAGCATCACCGAGGCATCGCGCCGACTCTTTGTGTCGCAGCCCTCAATCACCGCATCGATCCGCGACCTCGAAAGCGAGATGGGTGTGCGCATCTTTGAACGCACCAACAAGGGTGTCATTGTGTCCGAGGAGGGCGAGACCTTCTTGGGCTACGCGCGACAGGTGCTCGACCAGGCCGATCTGCTCGAAGGCAAGTACAAGGGCGCGTCCGAGCAGGTGCCGCACTTTAGTGTGAGCTGCCAGCATTATTCCTTTGCCGTCAACGCGTTTGTCGATGTGATCCGTGAGTTCGATGCCGCGCGCTACGACTTTACCCTGCGCGAGGAGCAGACTCACGAGATTATCGAGGACGTCGCACATATGAAAAGCGAACTGGGCATCCTATATCTGTCCGAGCACAACCGCGAGGTCATCGAGCGCATGCTGGCGGCCAACGAGCTCGTGTTCGAAGGGCTCTTCTGTGCCACGCCGCATATCTTCGTCTGTGCCGACCATCCGCTGGCGGACCGCTCCAGCGTGACGCTCGAGGATCTGGAAGACTACCCTTTCCTGTCCTACGAGCAGGGTAGTTACAACTCGTTTTACTATTCCGAGGAGCTGACCTCGACGTTTGAGCGTCGCAAAAATATCCGCGTGCGCGACCGTGCGACGTTGTTCAATTTGGCCATGGGCCTCAACGGCTACACGGTGTGTTCGGGCGTGATTAGCCACGAACTCAACGGCCCCGGCATTATCTCGATTCCGCTCGATGTGGACGAGTACATGGAGATTGGCATCATCACGCGCAAGAACACGACGCTCACGCGCTACGGTCGGGCCTATATCGACGCGATTCGTCAGCATATCTAGACTGCTGCGTCCTGAACGGGTCAAATCTCTTCATGGCAGTCCCAACTGATATAGGAAGCATCTATATCAAACTGTTATAAACGTATATTTTACGATGGCCATATGAACGCTCATACTCTGTCCCAGTAAAGCAACCAATGCAAAAGGGAGATATCTATGAGCACTTCGATTCAACCGAACGCGCCGTTTCGCGCTGATATCGTCGGCAGCTTTCTTCGTCCGCAGGCCGTAAAGGACGCTCGTGCTGCCTATGCGGCAGGCACGCTTGATGCCGAGGGGCTTAAGGCCGTCGAGGACGATGCCATCCGCGATTTGGTGGCAAAGCAAAAGGCCGCCGGCCTGCAGGTCATCACCGATGGCGAGTTTCGCCGCAGCTACTGGCACCTCGATTTTATGCGGGGCCTTAACGGCATTGAGCGCCGCACCTCGCGTACAGGCTATATGTTCCACGATGAGGAGACTACCGCCGACACCGCCGTGGTAACCGGTCCCATTGGCGGCAAGAATCATCCGTTCGTCGAGCATTTTAAGTTCGTCAAGGCGCTTGAGGGGGAGGGCCAGGTCGCACGGCAAACCATTCCGGCACCGATCCAGACGTTCTCCGAAGTCACGCTCGACCGTTGCGATGGCCAGCAGGAGAGTCTGCGCGCCGTCTACAAGACCGACGAAGAGCTCGCCGATGCCATCGCGGCAGCATACCGCACCGTGATTGCCGACCTGTACGCAGCAGGCTGCCGCAATATCCAGTTTGATGACTGTACTTGGGGTATCTACTGCGACACCGATTTCGTGGCAAAGACCGGCATGAGCCCGGTCGACCTGCAAAAGGTAAGCGAGCTGGGCGTGGCGCTCAACAACGCCGCCATCGAGGGCAAGCCCGACGATCTGGTCATCAACACGCACGTGTGCCGCGGCAACTATCACTCCACGTATGCCTTCGAGGGTGGTTACGATCCCATTGCACCGTACCTGTTTGCGCACGAGGATGTCGACGCGTTCTACCTTGAGTTCGATACGCCGCGCGCCGGTGGCTTTGAGCCGCTCAAGTATGTTGCTCCCGGCAAGAAGGTCGTGCTGGGCCTGGTGACCACCAAGGCCGCTGAGCTCGAGGACGAGGATGCCATCGTCGAACGTATTCACGAGGCCGCAAAGTATGTGCCGCTCGTGAACCTGTACCTGTCGCCCCAGTGCGGCTTTGCCAGCTGTGAGATTGGCAACAAACTGACCGAGGACGAACAGTGGGCAAAGATCGCGCTGGTCAAGCGCATTTCCGAGCGCGTTTGGAAGTAACGCTACCGTTTGTAGGTGACGGCGCGTGCGAGACATGGCATATCACGTACAATGGTTCGGATCGTATCGTTCGGGCAGGTTATCCGATATGCCTGATCGCCCTTCCATCATGAAAGGACTTCCATGTCCCAATCCTCGACGCCCGCCGTCGCCGATGCCATCTACGATGCGTCGTCGCTCGGTCGCCCGCGCATGTTCCTACTCGGTCTGCAGCATCTATTCGCGATGTTCGGTGCCACGGTGCTCGTGCCTGTGCTCACCGGCCTTTCCGTTTCGGCGACGCTTCTGTTCGCCGGCATCGGCACGCTGCTGTTTCATTTTCTATCGCGCGGTAAGGTGCCCGCGTTTCTGGGCTCGTCGTTTGCTTTTATCGCGGGTTATGCCGCCATTGCACCCAACGGCGAGGCCGAGCTTTTGCCCTACGCCTGCCTGGGCGTTGCCTGCGCCGGTCTACTCTATCCGGTACTTGCGGCACTCTTCCGCGCATTTGGCGCCAAGCGTGTCATGCGCTTCTTTCCGCCGGTGGTGACCGGTCCCATCGTCATTTCCATCGGCCTGATCCTGGCGAGCTCTGCCATTGCCAACTGCCAGACCAACTGGCTTGTCGCCGTTATCGCTGTGGCCGTGATCGTCATCTGCAACATCTGGGGCCGCGGCATGATCAAGATCGTGCCGATTTTGCTGGGCGTTGTGGTGAGCTATGCCGTTGCGACTGCGCTCGGCGAGGTTGATTTCTCGGGCGTCGCAGCCGCTCCCTGGGTTGGCTTGCCCGTCGTGTGGGATAACACCGTGTTTGCGCTCTTTGGGCCGCAGTTCGATAGCGGTCTTGCCACGACGGCCATCATCACCATCATGCCGCTGGCCTTTGCGACCATGATCGAGCATATCGGTGATATCTCGGCTATCGGCTCCACTTGCGAGCGTAACTACATCGCCGATCCCGGCCTGCATCGCACGCTGCTCGGCGATGGTCTCGCCACGATTCTGGCGTCGCTCTTTGGCGCTCCGGCCAACACCACGTATGGCGAGAACACCGGCGTGCTCGCCCTGACGCGCGTGTTCGACCCGCGCGTGATTCGCATTGCCGCCTGCTGCGCCATCGTGCTTTCGTTCTGCCCCAAGTTTGCTGCCGTGATCGCCGCCATGCCAGCGTGTGTAATCGGCGGCGTGTCGCTCGTGCTCTACGGCATGATCAGCGCCGTGGGCGTCCGTAACCTCATCGAGAATCAGGTTGATTTCCAGAACAACCGCAACGTGCTGGTGGCGGCTCTGGTGCTCGTGCTTTCGCTCGGCATTGCCTACAGTACCGCCGGTGCCATCGTGCTGGAGCTGGGCGGCGTGACCATTTCGCTCTCGGGCCTTGCCGTGGGTTCGCTGGTGGGCATTGTGCTCAATGCCATCCTACCGGGCAACGACTTTGAGTTCGACGTCTCTGAACTCGAGGAGGCCGCCGAGTAAGGCCGGCTATCGATAAATCTAAAAAATGGCTCCCATGCGTGCAGCTACGCGTGGGAGCCATTTTTAGTGCGTGAGTATCCAGTGGATGCCGCGGGCCATGCGCAAGTCGGTTTGGGCAAAGTGATTGCCGGGGTTGAGCTCCAGCGTTGTTGGAATGTCGCGCTCGACGAGCAACGCTTCCATCGCGCGTGTGTCGTCGAGTACGTGCCGCATCATGCGGTTGGGCGTCTTGGTTTCCTTTTTGCCGAGTGACAGATAGACGGCTTGCGGGCTGCCGGCAAATGGCGCCGTGCTGGCGCGATCGACAAAGTCGGGAAACCATAGCGACCCCGATGCGCTCGCGGCGCGGTCAAAGGCGTCGGTTTGCCAGAGAGCCCAAAGCGAAAAGAGGCCTGCCAGCGAGTAGCCAGCAACGCCGTGCCAGGTGGGCGGCTGAGGAAGCGACGACTCGACCTGGGGGATTATCTGATTCAGCAGCTCATCAAGAAAACCGGCAGCTTGGCCGCCGAAAGGCTCGGCATCGCGCACGGTTCCGTCGCATGCCCAGGGGCTCAGCTCGCGATTCCAATCGAGCCCGCCAATGGTGACGAGGGCGAATGGCGGACAGTCGAGCTCTCGGCAACACTTATAAACCTCGCTGCCGTCGCCCACGACCACAGGAAGGTAGATGACAGGCGCGCTTTCCGTATGATTCGAATAAACGGTTATCTGCTTTTGATGCGCTTCCATGACGGGCTTCTCTCGGTGTTGTGATATCGACGGCCCCCATTGTCGCACGCCGGCTCATGCAGGTTGGGCTAGACCAAAGACAATCTCGTGCATACCCTGCGGACGCATATGGAAAACGCCACCGCCGGAGGGGGCTCGGCGGTGGCGTTGCTAAACGGTGCTCGGGCTAGGCGCTTTCATGGGTGCCGTCCCGTGCATCAAAAGCGTCTATGAGCGCTTGCGGCTCGCCACGGCGCCCGCGGCGATAGCGGCTGTTCCCGCAAGGACGGTTGCCACGATGGCCGCACCCGAGGTGTCGCCGGTTGCCGCGAGCACGCCGGTAGTCTTGGCTTTCGTGGTTGAAGCCGCAACGGCCTTGGTCGGCTTTGAGCCCTCAGGCTTGGGGTTCTGCTTGGACTCCGCGGGCTTGCTTTCTGCGGGCTTGGTCTCGTCGCGCTTGGGGTCTTCCGGCTTGGCTACCTCGGGAGGTGCGATGACCATGCTCTTGGCGACAGCTTCGTTATAGGGGGAGTCGATCACAGCGTCGCTCGTGCCGATGGCTTGGCCTGCCTCGTAGATGCCGTCACGGAGCTTGCGATAGTCAATGACCTTGCCGCCTTCGGGCGTCTGGATGGCGGCGTTCTCAATCTTGATGGTGCCGATTGTCTTGCCGTCAGCGCTCATGGCACGGGCAAAGATTGCCGCTGTATCTCCTTCGGCCGTTACCTTGCTGCGGATGATCGAGATGACTGCGGGTGTGACGCCCTCGCTGGTCTGGGCGATGATGCCGATGTTCTCGCCTTGGGGCTCGGGGCTCGTCTCACCATCTTGGTTTTCGCTGTAGGGGATGGGGCCGTCGCCGTTCTCGACATAGCGGGCTATGGCCTTGACAACGGAGTCGCTGATGTAGATGTGGCCACCCTCCTCGTTGGGTCGATCGTTTCTGGTGGAGAATGCAGCCGAAACCTCGCCTCCCGCAAACGCGTCCACGGTGGAGCCGTTCTTGACGACGATGTCGTCCTGGTAGGTGAAGAGGGCGATGGCGCCACCGTATCTGCCTTTACCTGCACGGACCGTCACGTTTGCATGATCGAGGGTGATGCCCTTGTGGGCATAGACGCCATATTCAACACCGTTTGCGTTGAGGGAGGCGTTTGTGGCTGCGAGGCTGCCCTTGGCCTCGACGGCAGCGTCTTTCTCGGAGCTTGCCTCGACTGTGCCGCCACCCTTGATGGTGAGGTTCTTGTCGGTTCCGATACCCTTGTCCTTGGTAGCCCTGGCGGTGACGGCCCCGCTGTCGTCAATCGTGATATTGCCGTTTGCCCTGATGCCATCCGATACGCCCGTGGCGTTGACGTTGCCCGAACCTTTGATAGCGAGATCGCCCTCGGCGTCGATGGCATCAAACCCAGCGCTCGTGGCGTTGACGGATCCGGCTCCGTCGATGTTGATATTACCCGTGGAGAGGATAGCGTCCTCAGTGGATGTCACGCTGAGCGTGCTGCCCGCGTCGCCTTGGATATTGAGCTCGGCGTTCTCATTCTTGCCATGAGAAGCCTTGATGCCTTCGATCCAGTCGGCAGTGACGATGTTGTTTCCCGAGTAATTCACGTTGAGCTTGCCTGCGGCCTGGATCTCGCCGCCGTTATAGTTGTTGAGCTTCAAGTCGTCGGCGCCGTCCCACGACCAGGTGCCGGTCTCGTTGCCCGCCGCAGTGCCGGCGTTGTATTTGGTTTCGCCGACCTTGACCCATTCCGCCGCGAGCGAGACGCTCGGCATGAGCAGCGAGCTCACCGTGAGCGCGCACACGGCGCCTACGACGATGCGGCGCGTCACGCGGCGCCAGCTGCTGTGCGCGAGTCCTATGCGACGGCGAACGTCGGGTTCGGCAACATGGGTTCCGGCGGTAGTGTCATTGCGTTTGGGGGTCGTGAACAAGGCTGCCATGGTTGCTCCCGTTCTCATAGGGCCTATACGGCTAGATTCAGCATATCTGCAGGATGTAGCCGGCGGTAGTGCCGTTTGGAGGGCAAAATGTCCAAAATCCGGAAGAGGAATAAGCTGCGCACCTACGCGTTGTCGGGCATTAATCACAAAGCGCGGAGCCGCCTGTTGCGACTCCGCTCGCGTGTGCGCCATACGAGTGCAAACAGGAAACGCCACCGCCGGAGGGGAGCTTGGCGGTGGCGTTGCTAAACGGCGTGCGGACTAGGCGTATTCGGGGGTGCCGCCCCGTGCGTTAAAGATCGAGGCGTCTATGCACGCTTGCGGCTCACCACGGTGCCCGCGGCGATGGCGGCTGTTCCCGCAAGGGCGGCTGCCACGATGGCTGCGCTCGAGGCGTCGCCGGTTGCCGCGAGTTTGCCGGCGGTCTTGGCTCCCGTGGCTGCAACTGCAACGGTCTTGGTCGTCTTCGTGCCCTCGGACTTGGAACCCTCGGGCTTGGTCTCGCCTGGCTTCTCCTCGGGTTTGATCTCCTCGGGAGGCGCGATGACCGTGCTCTTGGCGACAGCGGCGTCATAGGGAGAGTGGATCGTGGCGTCGCCCGTGCCGATGGTTTGACCCGCTTCGTAGATGTCGCCGTTGCTGAGCTCTTCTTTGTTGCGATAGTCAATGACCTTGCCGCCTTCAGGCGTCAGGATGGTGGAGCCTTCGATTTCGATGGTGCCGATTGCCTTGCCGTCCGCGCTCATGGCAAGGGCGAAGATCGCCGCCGTGTCTCCTTCGGCAGTGACCTTGCTGCGGACGATCGAAATAGTCGCGGGCGTGATGCCCTCGCTGGTCTGGGCGAAGATACCGATGTTCAGACCCCTAGGCTCAGGGATGACCACGCTGCTTTGGTCGTTGCTGTAGTGGTCAGGGCTGTCGCTACCGGACTCGACATAGCGGGCTATAGCCTTGACAACGGAGTCGCTAATGTAGATGTGACCACCCGCTTCGTTGGGGTTGTAGTTTCTGGTGGAGATTGCGGTCGAGAATTGGTCTTCTGCGAACGCATCCACAGTCGAGCCGTTCTTGATGACGATGTCGTCCTCGTCGGTGAAGAGGGCGCTGGCTTCACCGCTCCCTGCACTTGCACGGACCGTCACGGTTGCGCCATCGATCGTGATGCCCTTGTAGGTATAGATGCCGTATCCAACACCATGTGCGTTAAGGGATGCGTTCGAGACCGTGAGGCTGCCTATGGCCTTAACGGCATAGTCTTCCTTAGAGTTTGCCTTGACCTGGCTACCGCCCGAGATATCGATGTTGCCACCAGACCAAATCGCCACGTCTTCGATAGAGCTGGCCTCTACCTTGCCGCCGCCCTTGATGGTGAGGGTCTCGCCAGTTTGGATACCCTCATCCCTGGTGGCCTTGGCGGTGACGTTTCCGCTGTTGTCGATCGTGATATTGCCACTCGCCCTGATGGCATCCGATTTGCCTGTGGCGTTGACGGTGCCCGAACCCTTGATGGTGATGTCTCCCTCGGCGTCAATGGCGTCAGACTTGGTGCTCGTGGCGTTGACGGTGCCGGCTCCGTCGATGTTGATGTCTCCGTCGGAGGTGATGGTGTCCCTAGACGACGTCACGCTGAGCGTGTCGGATGCACCGCCCTGGATGTTAAGCTCGGCGCTCTCAGCATTGCCATCCTCAACCGAGATGCCGTGGCCGTCGCCGTTGGTGACGGTGTTGTTTCCCGAGTAATTGACGTTGAGCTTGCCTGCGGCCTCGATTGCACCGCCGTTATAGTTGTTGAGCTTCATGTCGTCGGCACCGTCCCATGACCAGGTGCCGGCGGCGTCGCCCGCCTCAGTGCCGTAATTGTACTGGGTGCCGCCGACGTTGACCCACTCCGCCGCGAGCGAGATGCTCGGCATGAGCAGAGAGCTCACCGTAAGCGCGCATACGGCGCCTACAACGATGCGGCGCGTCACGCGGCGCCAGCTGCCGTGTGCGAGCAGCGTGCGACGGCGCACGTCGGGCTCGACAAAATGGGCTCCAGAGGTTTTGTCATTGCGCTTGGGGGTCGTGAACAAGGCGGCCATGGTTACTCCCATCCTCATAGGGCCTATGCGATTACGCCCAGCATATCTACAGAATGTGGCCGGCGGTAGTGCCGTTTGGAGGGCAAAATGTCCAAAACTTGGGAAGCAATATATCGCGCGTCCGTGCGTTGCCTGGGCTTAAAAGAAAAGCGCGGAGCCGCTCGATGCGACTCCGCGCTTTGGTGTTCTGCTTTGGCAGCTTTGCCGTTACGCTACGAAGAAGTAGACGAGGAAGGCAAGAGCTGCGATCCACATGAGCGGCTTGATCTTGGAGGCCTCGCCCTTAAAGAGCGCGACGACCACATAGGCGATAAAGCCCAGGCCAATGCCGGCAGAGATGGAGTAGGTAAAGGGCACACCCGCGGCGATCATAAACGCCGGGAAGCCCTGCGAGACATCGGACCAGTCGATTTCGGTGGCCTCGCTCATCATGAGGTAGCCGACATAGACCAGGGCACCGCAGGTGGCGGCGCTGGAAACGATGGAGACGACGGGGGAGAAGAACGCGGCGAGGATAAACAGCACGCCGGTCGTGACGGAGGTGAGACCCGTGCGGCCACCGTCGGCAGCGCCGGAAGTGGACTCGACGAAGGTGGTGATGGAGGAGACGCCCATAAAGCCACCGGCAGCGGCGGCCACGGAGTCAACGACCAAGATGGGGCGGATGTCCTCGACATTGCCGTCCTCGGTCAGGAACTCGCCCTGCTTGGCGACGGCCATGGCGGTGCCCATGGTGTCAAAGAAGTCGCTCATGAGCAGCGAGAAGGCAACGACGAGCAGCATCGGGTCGGTCAGAACCTTCACGATGGCAATGTTGCCATCGGCCGTGTTGGCAAACGGGGCGCCAAAGGTCGAGAAGTTGAGCGGGGCGATGAGGCCCTCGGGGGCATGGGTGACGCCCAGCGGGATACCGGCGATAACGGCGACGATGATGCCGATGAGCAGCGAGCCCGGCACGTTGCGGGAGGCCAGGGCAACCGTCACGACGATGGAGATGATGCCGACGATAAAGGCGGGGGAGGTGATGTCGCCCAGACCGACGAGTGTACCGGCGCCAGCGGTGATAATGCCGGCGTCGCACAGGCCGATCATGGCGATGAACAGACCCAGGCCCACCGAGATAGCGTGGCGCAGAACCACGGGGATGGCGTCCATAATGGCCTCGCGTAGGCCGCAAAGGACGAGCAGCAAGATGACGACACCCTCGAGGAAGATGACGCTCATGGCCACGTGCCAGTCACCGCCGCACATGGTGGTGGTGATGCCCGCAATCATGGCGTTGATGCCCAGGCCCGACGCGCATGCGAGCGGACGGTTGGCGAAGATGCCCATGCAGATGGTCATGATGCCGGCGCCCAGGCAAGTGGCGCAGGCGAGCGCTCCCGCATCGATGCCGGCGCCCGAGAGCACTGCGGGGTTGACGGCGATGATGTAAGCCATCGCCAGGAACGTTGTCAGTCCAGCGCGAAGTTCGGTCCCGATTGTGGACTTGCGCTCACTGACGTGAAAAAGTTCGTCCATGCATACCCTTTCCTTGTTCGGCCCCGAGTTTAGGCCGATTGACACGAACCCATCCACTATATCGCCTTTGTGAAGTTGGTGTTCCTCACATGTTGATGTTCGGCGGTTTGTAACGGACGGGCGGTATCTTTCGCATGAAATTGTGTAGGTACCGTATACTTAAGCGGTTACAACGACCCCTATGGAGGAACGTATGATTAAAGAGCTTTGCCACGACGAGGCTATCCTGTCCCAGCGTTGCGAGGTTGCGACCGTCGAGGACGAGTCGGTTGCTCAGGACCTGATCGATACCATCAAGTCGCTCGACGATGCCGGCTGCCTTGCCGCTAACCAGATTGGCGTTACCAAGAAGGTCTGCGTCTACCTGGACGACGCCGGCGAGCCCCACGTGCTCTACAACCCCCGTCTGGTGTTTGGCCTGGGCGCCAGCAAGATGGAGGAGAGCTGCCTGACGCACGAGGAGGTCACCAAGTCCACGCGCTATATCAAGTGCAAGGTTGCCTTTGACCAGATCGTCGACGGCAAGATGAAGGAGTGCCGCCGCGACTACGCGGGCTTTGAGGCACAGATGATCCAGCATATGATCGATCACTGTCTTGGAAAGTTGGTCTAAGGGGACCAAAGCACCACACTTCGTCTCTTATGGTCCGGGCATGACATTGTTGTCATGTCCGGGCTTTTGTGTTTAGCGCCTTTTTGTTTGGTGACAATAACCTTAGCAGGAACGTAAAGCTAGGAGGCGCTATGTGTACGAGCATTCGATTTACCGATAATTCTGGCCACATGTATCTAGGCCGCAACCTCGACTGGAGCTTTGACTACGGCCAACAGGTTCGCGTGATGCCGCGCGGGTTCCACATTCCGTATTCGTTTATCGACGACGCGACAGCGGCACACGCGGTGATCGGTATGTGCATCGATTACAAGAACTATCCCATGTTTTTCGATTGCGGTAACGATGCGGGTCTGGCTGTGGCGGGGCTCAACTTTCCCGGTTATGCCGAGTATGCCAAGGGGCCGGTTGATGGAAAGACCAATATCGCGGCCTATGAGTTTCCCCTGTGGGTGGCAGCGACGTTCTCGACGGTCGATGAGGTCGAGGCCGCGCTGCGCGACACGGTGATTGTCGCTAAATCTGCCGGAGAGGGGCTGGGCGTGTCGCTGCTCCATTGGATTATCGGCGACAGCCAGCGCAGTATCGTGGTCGAGATGATGGCCGACGGCCTGCATGTATACGACGACCCGGTCGATACCCTTGCCAACCAGCCGACTTTCCCGTGGCATATGGAAAACCTGCGCACCTATATCACCGCCACCAGCGATTTTCCGCAGACGGCGACATGGCGCGCCGCCGAGCTCAAGCCCTATGGCGCTGGTGCCGGCATGCGCGGTATTCCGGGCGACTGCTATTCGCCGAGCCGTTTTGTAAAGGCGGCCTACCTCAATGCCAATTACCCGCAAAAGGGCAGCGAGGCCGAAAACGTCGTCCGCATGTTCCGCTCGCTCGAGGGCGTGGCGATGATCGAGGGAGCGTCCAAGATGGGCGACGGCAAGTTCGAGAAGACCATCTACACCGGATGCTTTAGCGCGCGTACGGGCAATTATTACTACGCGACCTACGATGACCCATCGATTCGCTACGTGAGCCTGATGGATGCCGAGGGCGCGAGCCCCGATAGGCTCGTGGTTCCCGAGCCGCGTCGTTCGTAGCCCATAGCTTTACTGCAATGCAAAATGGCCCTGCATCTCCCGTGAGGTGCAGGGCCACTGCGACCTGGGCTTTATCCCGCATGCGCCCCGAGAAAATGTCCCTTAAGCGCGCGCTGCCTGGGCGATACCAGCCTTGGTGCTTGCGCGTTTGCCGGCGAGTTCGCAAAAGACCGCGCCGCCGATGATGAGCGCGGCGCCCATCAGGCGGACCGGCGTTATGCCTTCGCTCAAAAGGATGGCGGAGAACACAACGGCCGAAAGCGGCTCGAGGTAGCCGACAACCGCGACGGTCTGCACGGGCAGCCTGGCGACGGCGCTAAAGTAAAGCAGGCAGCCGACGCCGGTGTTGACGACGCCGAGCATAGCGACGGCACGCCAATCGATGCTTGCGGCGATACCGGGGGAAAAGAACGAGGGGGCGCCTTGGGTGACGAGCGTGAGGACCAGCGCGGTCACAAAGGCGGCGCTCACCTGGAGTGCAGAGTTCTCGAGGCCTTCGATGTGTGGCGCGCCTTTGCTGGCGATGACCATCAACGCGTAGCAGAAGGCCGAGGCAATGCCACAGACGATGCCCGCAATGGGCATGTTGCCGCCGAGATCCTGCGCTGCAACGAGAAAAGCGCCGCAGGCGACGGCGATAAAGCCGGCGATTTTGCCCCCGGTCAGTTTTTCGCCAAAGATAAACGGCGAGAGGGCCATGACGATGATGGGGCCGCAGTAGTACAGCAGCGAGGATACGCCGACGCCGATCGTCTGATAGGCGCGGAACAGAAAAATCCAGCTGGCGCCCAACGCAGCTCCCGAGAGGATCAAGGCCACAGCTTCGCGAGGGCGGGATGGCGCCTGCAGTTTATGGCGTTGGGTGATGGCGAGGATGGTGACAAGCGAGAAGGCTCCCAGAAAGGTGCGCAGCAGCACGATATCGGAGCTCGGCAGCGCGATGGCCGCGGCAATGATGCCGTTGGAGCCAAACAACAACAATGCTGCTAAATACGTAATCAGTCCGTTGTTCATGCGCAGCCGCCCCTTTCATATCCCTGCATGTTCACTATGGGTGAGGTTGCCTTAGAAGAAAAGCGAATATAATGCATGGATAACATGACAAAACATCATGCAAAGGCGGAGGCGTGTCGTGGAAACGAATATTCAAAAGATGCAGGTGCTGCTCGAGACAGTGCGCGCCGGAAGCTTTACGCGCGCCGCCGAGCGCCTGAGCTATTCGCAATCGGGCGTGAGCCGCATGGTGGCCGACCTCGAGGCCGACTGGGGCTTTAAGGTGCTCGACCGCAGCCGCGAGGGCGTGACGCTTTCTGCCGACGGGCGGCAGGTCATGCCGGCTGTCGAGGCGCTCTGCGAGGAATTCATTCGCTTGCAGCGGCGTGTGGATGAGATGCGTGGGCTCATGCGTGGCAAAATCTGCATCGGTACGTTTTCGAGCGTGGCGACCCACGTACTGCCGCCGGTGATTGCGCGTTTTCGCGCCGATTATCCAGACGTCGATTACGAGTTGCTGATGGGCGACTATTCAGAGATTGAACAATGGGTGGCGCAGGGCCGCTGCGATCTGGGCTTTATCCCGCATGAGCCCCGAGAAAATGGCATGACATCGCGATCTTTGGTGCGCGACGAGTTGATGGCGGTGGTGCCGACAGACTCTCTGCTTGCTAGTGAGGGGGCCGTTTCACTTGCCGATTTGGCCAACGAGCAGTTTATTCTGCTGGAACGCGGCACCGATGACGAGATTACGCCGCTGTTCCGTCGGGCGGGGCTGACGGTGCGCTCAAAACTGTCGACCTGGGATGACTATGCGATTATGGCCATGATCGAGGACGGCTTGGGCGTGAGCATCCTTCCGGCGCTCATCTTGCGGCGCTGCCAGTTCAATGTCGCCATTCGTCCGCTCGAGGGACGTCCCCATCGGCAGATTAACGCCATATATCGAACGGCCGACGTTTCGCTTGCTGCTGCTCGATTCCTTGAATACCTCTAAACGCGTGCACGTTATTGTCCGCTTTGGGCAAATCTCGGAGTTCGGTACGTTTTCTTATGAAATTGAACTTTCGAATTAGGTACGGCGCTATACTGCTTGCTAAATTGAACCTTGGTTCAATTCGTGTCCTATAAATTGAACTTTGCCAGCAAGGAGGTTCCTGTGGCCCAAGAGACGTTTAGCGATCGCCTGCGACAGACTATGTCCGATCGCGACGTTCGCCAGTCGGACGTGATCCGCGCATCGGAGATGCTCGGCAAAAAACTCGGCAAGAGTCAGATGAGCCAATATGTGAGCGGCAAGACGATCCCGCGGCGTGATGTGGCAGAGCTGCTCGCCCGTATTTTGGAGGTCGAGGTTACCTGGCTGCTCGCCGGTGACGCCGATCGAGGCGAGACGTCCTCGTCCCATAACGTTGCCAAATCCGAACCTAGTCCTTCAGCTCAAATTCCAAGGAGCACCACCATGCGTACTTTTTCTAAATCCACCAAGCTCGATAACGTCCTGTATGACGTGCGCGGTCCCGTCGTCGACGAGGCTGCCCGTATGGAGGACGAGGGCGAGCGCATCCTCAAGCTCAATATCGGTAATCCGGCGCCCTTTGGTTTCCGCACGCCCGATGAGGTCATTAAGGACATGCGCCAGCAGCTGCCCGACTGCGAAGGCTATTCCAACTCGCGCGGCCTGTTCTCCGCGCGCAAGGCGATCATGCAGTACTCGCAGATCAAGGGCCTGCCCAATGTTCAGATGGAGCACATCTACACGGGCAACGGCGTGTCCGAGCTCATCCAGCTTTCGATGAACGCGCTGCTCGATAACGGTGACGAGATTCTGATTCCCAGCCCCGATTATCCGCTGTGGACGGCGTGCGCAACCCTTGCCGGTGGACATCCCGTGCACTATCTGTGCGACGAGCAGGCCGATTGGTATCCCGACCTGGCCGATATGGAGTCCAAGATCACGAGCGCGACCAAAGCCCTCGTCATCATCAACCCCAACAACCCCACGGGTTCCGTCTATCCGCGCGAGGTGCTCGAGGGTATCGTCGAGGTTGCACGCAGGCATCAGCTGATGATCTTTGCTGATGAGATCTACGACCGCCTGTGCATGGACGGCTACGAGCACGTCTCCATTGCATCACTCGCCCCCGACCTGCCCTGCGTCACCTTTAGCGGCCTTTCCAAGTCGCATATGATCGCGGGCTATCGTATTGGCTGGATGGTGCTTTCGGGCAACCAGCGCTGCATGAGCGACTTTATTATGGGCATCAACATGCTCTCGAACATGCGCCTGTGCTCCAACGTGCCGGCTCAGTCAATCGTCCAGACGGCGCTCGGCGGACACCAGTCGGTCAACGACTACATCCGTCCTGGCGGTCGTGTGTATGAGCAGCGCAACTTTGTGTACGAGGCGCTCAGCAAGATCGATGGCATCTCGGTGGTCAAGCCCCGCGCGGCGTTCTATATCTTCCCCAAGATGGATGTCAAGAAATTCAACATCACAGATGACGAGCAGTTCGCCCTCGACCTGCTGCACGAGAAGAAGATCCTGATCACCCGCGGCGGCGGCTTTAACTGGGCCGAGCCCGACCACTTCCGCATCGTGTACCTGCCGCGTATGGAAGTGCTCAAAGAGTCGCTCGAGGACCTCGCCGACTTCTTCGATCATTACCGTCAAGCGTAGGGGATTGGATATCTTCCGCTGCGAGGGTTGAGACGTCGCAGGATAGGCATACGACAGCGAGCGAGCCGCATTTGCGCCAAGGTGACGTGAAGCGAAAGGGCGCTGACCTTTTGGTCGCGCCCTTGAAGCTGAACGTCAGATTGGCGTGAATGCGGCTCGCGCAGCGTCAAGTGGTCCGCCGTTCGGTAGAACGGCGGAACTATATAACAATTCCGCAACAGTGGTCGATTTCGTGTTGGATGATCTCGGCGGTGTAGCCCGAGAAGTTTTTGATGCGGTGGACGAAGTTCTCGTCCAAATACTCCACCTTAATGCGACGGTAGCGGGTACAGGGGCGCTCGCCGATCAACGAGAGGCATCCTTCGCTCGTCTGATAGGCATTGACCTGCTCAAGAATTTGAGGGTTGTACATCAGCAGCGTCCTGTTGCCGTCCTTTACGCAGATGATGCGCTTGCGCACGCCGATCATGTTGGCGGCGAGCCCCACGCACTCGTGCTCATGCTCAAGGAGCGTATCCAGGAGGTCCTGCCCGGTCGCGGCATCGTCGGGTCCCGCGTCTTCGGAAGGCAGACGCAAAAAGAACTCGGATTTCATGATGGGCTTAATCATGGCGGGCTCCTCATGTCTCATGCTTTCGTGGACTTTCAATAATAGCGCGGAAGGAAAGCAGCGCGTCCGCGTTACGATCTTTCGACGTTGGACCATGTTGCCAGATTCGTCGTGTTGCGGCATTTGGCGTAAGTCTAGGGCTCATTCTCGCCCTGGACGGTTCCTCCGGGGCGATGCGACGGTCGTTCCAAGAGGAAGGAAATGCATGGGGAACAAATCTCAGCAACAAGTTAGGGCAACGCCATCGGGCACTTCGGCGTTTCTCGTCGTCATGTATATCGCAGCCTTTGTTGCCGCGTTTAACGAGAACATCATTAACGTGGCGCTGCACGACATTATGGCGGCCTTTTCGGTGAGTGCCACCACGGCGCAGTGGCTTGTTTCGGGCTACATGATCGTGACGTCGATCTTTACGGCCATCATGGCCTTTCTGTCCGGACGCTTTTCGACGCGCAAGCTGCTGTTCTTTGCATGCGGCTGCATGGTCGCCGGCGAAGTCCTGTGCCTGGTCGCCCCGTCGTTTGTCGTTTTGCTGCCAAGTCGCATTTTGCAGGCTGCGGGATCGGGCATCTTGTTTCCGCTCATGATGAATGTGGTGCTATCTTGCGCTCCGCGCGAGAAGCTCGGTCTGTATCTGAGCTTGGGCGGTGCCTGCATTACGCTGGGGCCGGCGTTTGGACCTGTGATCAGTGGTCTTATGTGCACGTTGTTTGGCTGGAGGGCGGTGTTCCTAGTGCCGCTGGTGGGCGGTGTTGTGGTCGCTGCGGCGGGTGCAAAGCTCGTTCGAAATGTCGGAGAGCGCCTGGATGTTTCGCTCGATATCCTGTCGGTTATTTTGCTCGCCGCCGGCATTACGGCGTTCGTGTATTCCGTAGGCGAGTTCTCGGCCAATGTGATGGCCGGCATCGTGACGCTTTTCGCCGCGGTTGTGCTGCTCGGCCTGTTTGCGGCCCGTCAGCTCAAGCTCGTCCATCCGGTGCTCAACGTGCGTCCCATGACGAGCGTTCGTTTTTGGCCTGCCTGTCTGCTTGTGGTGGTGTCGATGATGACGACGTTCTCGATGAGCGTTTTGTTGCCGCTCTATTTTGAGGGCGCATACGGCATGACCGCGCTTGTCGCGGGCCTGCTCATTTTGCCGGCAATTGCCTGCAACGCCGTGACCTCGATTGTGGGCGGACGCGTGATGGATGCCCATGGCGCATGGCCGCTGCTACCGGTCGGCTTTGCCCTGATTGCCGTGGGGCAGACTGCCATCTCGATGACGGCGGCAAGCATGAACATCGGCGTCGTCGTGGCGCTGACCGTTGTGGTGTATGCCGGAGTCGGTTTGGTGCTGAGCCCCTCGCAAACGGCCGGCTTGGAGACGCTGCCCGCCGCTGAGCATCCTCACGGAACGGCATTGCTCAACACGTGGAACATGATTGCCGCATCGTTTGGCCCGTCGCTGTTTATCGGCCTGCTCTCGAGTTCTGCGGCGGCTGCCGGTGCTGCCGGCGTGGCGACGGACGTTGCCCAGGCGATTGGATTTGCAGCCGCCGTGCGCATGGCGGCCGTGATTGCCCTGGTTGGCTTCGCGGTGTCGGTTGTGTACGCTCGCCGCGAGTCGCACATGTCGCATTAATGTGTGCACATAGATTCTGCAGCTAGATTAGCGGACGACACCATAAACTAATGGACGTTTTGCCGAGAGGCATGAATGTTTAAAGCGCAAAGAGTGCGCGACGGGCCCCGCGAATGGGGCGATGATGCCCGAGAGGGCCAAGAAGGAGTCTCATGTCCGAGAACGAAGAGATCATGAACGAGACCGAGAACGAGACCATGGCTGCCGAGGTCGAGGCAGTCGAGACCGTGGAGACCGAAGCTGCCGAGGTTGAGGCTGCTGACGAGGTTTCCGCCGAGGAGGAGGCCGAGGTTGTCGAGGCCGCCGTTGATTACGATGACGAAGAGCTGATGGACAAGATGCAGAAGGCCGCCCGCCTGCTGCGTAGCCGTCGCTTTGCTATTTCCAAGGAGGAGGAGGCCAAGGCCGAGCGCATGGCGAACATCGAGCGCGCCATCAAGCTGCTTGACCTCAAGCCCAAGATGGAGCAGAAGGAGATGTCCGACCTGCTGGGCATGCGCCTTCGTGAGCTCGATGGCCTGATGGCCGAGGCCGAGGCTGCCGATCTGGTCGGCCGCATCGACGACGCCGAGGGCGATATGCGCAAGATCGTCGTCTTCGCTGCCGAGGATGCCGCCGAGGGCCTGGTCGAGCTTGCCAACAAGAAGGAGAAGCTCCTGCCCGAGCTTTCTTACGAGGAGGCCACCGAGCTGATGGCTGCCCTCGATAAGGTTATCGCTCCGCTCGTCGCCATGGGCCTGGACGAGGACCGCGGTCCTCGCGGTGGCCGTGACGATCGCGGTGGCCGTGGCGGCGACCGTGGTGGCCGCGGTGGCTTTGGCGATCGCGGTGGCCGCGGCGGTGACCGTGGCGGCATCGCTTCCCATATT